>Ga0209518_1001090_pt1 | contig 31223 bp, 52 predicted proteins | sample RifGroB1_FD_183993 | JGI IMG/M metagenome (GOLD analysis project Ga0209518, IMG submission 183993) | Groundwater microbial communities from Rifle, Colorado, USA - Groundwater B1 (SPAdes) (version 2) | ecosystem: Environmental > Aquatic > Deep subsurface > Groundwater | place: Rifle, Colorado...
CTTTGGCTGCCAGGCACAATGCAGTGATACGGGGCGCGGTTTATGACCATTATGGTCGCGTTGCTATGTGGGAAAACATTTTACTGCATAGTGCCTGGCAATGTCAAGGTATCAAAAATCAAAGAGCAATGCAACCCTTTAATGAAGATGCTGACCTGTTAGTCCTCATCTATTTTGTGCCGCTTCCACTTCCTGCGCTCGTCGTGGTTCTCTAGCTGATCATCGGATTCGGAGGGAACTGCCCCTTGTGAGCTGGTATCCTTCGACTTCTCCCCCATTTTTTAGCACCTCCTTTATCCGCGCCGTGTCCGCCTCCTCCCGCTGTGGGATGATTACCTTGTACTCGGCAGGGGTCAATGATGCGTCAATCACGTCAAGCGCGGGCGGGTTCGCCTGGATGGATACTTTGAACGTGCCAGCGGTCAGCTTGGCGATGCCAGCGGATTCCAGCGCGGAAAGCATGTACTCCTTCACCCGCTTCTGCTTGTTCTCCATCGCCTTCCGTGCCGCCGCCAGCCGTGCCTCCTCGGTCTTGAACTTCTCGATGTCTCCGGCGAGGTCGCGCAGAAACCAGCAGTAGTTCTCAGCCTTTTCTTCGATCTGTCCTGCGGTGATGTCGGCAAGCGCAGCGGCTATCTCTTCGTCCGTCCCCGCGTTCATGTATGCGGCAAAATCTGCGGTCATTTCCCGTAAATTCACTTCCCCTCCAATAGTTGCCTAACCTCTGCCAGTTCCACGAATCGTCCAATCCCTGCGGCGCGGTCGTATAGCCAGAGGCGGCGGTTGATGGTTGATATCTCGATGGTGCCGATGGTGATGGTGTTAGGCATCTTTGGCCCCGCAGAACGGACAGCTTGGCAAGATGTCCTTGAATGGCGGCGAATAGGTGACTGTGACAATCACTTCAGCCCCGCACCTATCGCAAGAAACCTGGTAGCTCTTGCACTCCTTCACAACTCGTGGCATACTTTCCCCTGTCTGCTGTTTTGGGCCTCTGTTTGCGGCAGAGGCTTTTCTATTCGACCGTTTCGAGATCCGCGTCACGAAGCCGCTGATTCGCCAGACCCAAATTCTCTTTGGACTCTTCAAGTCGGCCCTTTAACGCCTCGATCTCGTCATCCTGCTCGCCCATTTGTGCCAGTAGCTTGCATGCGGGGCATTCGGCCTTCCACCCGGAATCGTCAAAAACTATCTCTTCGTGTCCGTCGCCACAAACTTTCATACTTCCTCCTTTCGTCTCGCGTTATCCGCAATCATCGCCGCAAACACGCTCAAATCTGCGGCCTCCTCCTCCACCCTCTGCGCGGTCCCTTTGCCGCACTCAAGCTCCCAACAGGCCGTGTACAGTTCCGCGTACTCCTTCCGCGCCAACTCCAACATCTCCCGCGCGTCCTTTCCCTGCCAATCACCCTTGGCCTCGTTCTTTGGCAACGTCAGCGCCCGCCACATTGCGCGGGCATGGCGGATGACGAGGATGGCGCGGTTAATCCGGTTCTTCAGTTTCGTCAGCATCTGGAACCTCCACATGTTCGCATCCGTCGCAGGAATCCACCCAGCAGTAATCGCATGGCCCGCTGTCCCAATATTCGGGCGGCTCCATTGCGTCGTATGCTGCCTGTGCCCTTTTAAAACTGTCCATCATCCCTCCGAAACGTCGCCAGGAACTCCGCGCGGATGTCGGTCAACTCCTGCAGGAATCCGTGCCAGTGGTCGAGGGCGAGGTTCTTTAACCAGTTCACTCCGCCCTCCCTGCCAGTTCCGCGTTGATTAATTCCTCCCAACGGGCGATGCGGACTAGGCGGTCGGGGATGGGCGATCCGTCAAACGCGACGTTTTCACACTCGTGACCTTCTATCCATACCCAAGGGCAAAAGCATTCTTCGGTGGTGGTTTCAACAGACCTGTATCCTCCCGCTATGCAATGGAATCTGCACAACGGACACCTGTACCCCGCGTATAGAGCGACAAGGCCAGCCTTGTACGCCGTCACCATCTCATCCCCGCGATACTTGCGCCCCAGATCCGCGATAGCCAGCAGCGACTCCCGCAGGATGTGGGTTAGCACTTCTTTGATGGTCATTTCGGCCCCCTTGCTTCCATCATGGCGTCGGCGTATCCGCACGCTTGGTTCACGATATAGCTTGTGGGCGTTGCTTCACCCGTTTTGATGATGAGTCCCTGGAGCGCCATCCCTGCGAAGTGGTCCCACGGTGTCAGTGCGAGGGGTGCCGCTGCCGGTTTCTCCTCTGCCGCCCGACCTTCCGCTATCCGGCAGGCTTCGGCGTAGGTTGTGCTGGTCGGACATCTCAGGTTTGAGGGCTTGCAGCAGTTAAGCCCGGCCTGTTTATTGAACGGGCAATCGTCACAGTACGCCCATCCCATCTCATCAAACCTCGGATACTCCACCTTCATTCCGCCCTCCTCGCAGCTTCCCGCTGCGCCGCCGCCGCGTCATACTCCCGCGTACTCGGTGCAGTCGGTGAGCAGCTGTGTATGGTGCTCTGAATCAGCAGCACCAGTGTAATGATCACGAACGCCGACCAGAACCTGATCCGCGCCACTCTCTCCTCCCTGATTTGCCGCTGCGGCTTCCACTCCTCCATGCTGCCTCCTCTCCTGATAAAATTTCAGGTCCTCTTGTGATACCTTTTTGCCGACCTTGACGCGCTCGGCTATGGCTTCGTAGCGCGTGGGCTCTCTGAGATAGTACGGCCTCAATAGCTCCCTCCCGCCGCGTGGCTGTGCTCCGTCCAGTACTGATGCTTGCGCCGCATGTCGATGTACGGCGGGTGTTTGAGGTAGTTGCGGCAAGGGATGCAGTAAAACTTCTCGCTGGTCCACTCCTGACATCGCGGGCATTTGTGGGGAGTGTTCATGTGCTCACCTCTGCCGCCTGAATCTCGGTGTGGCACGATCGGCAAATGTCGGCGTCCTCGTACAATGGTGCATTGTTGCCCAGACGCCCGCCGCAACTGTCGCAAACTTCCCCATCCCATTCCCGCACTCCCATCCGCGTCAGCTCCCCGCGCAGGTAGTCAACGCGCTTGACGTTCTTGCCGTGCGCCACGTCCTCAATTGTCCGCCGCGCCGTCTCCCTGTGCATCATCGCCTGCAACTCAGGGCTGAGCGGACGCGGGCAGCCTGCGGGCTCCAGGTAGGCGTCCGTCATCACCTTTCCGCTCTCGCCGCAGATTTCTTTTGTCGCCAGCTCCCCCTTGATCAACTCCACCATGTGCTGCGCGTAGGCAAGAGAGTTGTTGGGGGAGAGGATCTTGACGGTGCGCTTGCCGAACTCTGCGCGGTAGACTCCGATTACGTTGAACGGTCCCTGTTCCTCGACATAAGTTTGCATGTGCAACCTCCTATTCGATGTCGTCCGGCAACAGTGCTTCCAGAATTAAAAATATCGGCCATATGAGGACGGCACACCACACCTTGCAGGCGGGGTGTGCCGCCTTTCGGAAAAGTTCCTTCGCGCCCCATCCAAGCAACAGATAAGCGGCTGTGATTGCTACTGGGATTAGATGTTCCGCCATGCAACCTCCTGTGAGCTGATGGTTAAACCGTCATACTCCTACTTTTTCGCCTGTTCCGTACCAAGTGAACTCCCCATCAGCACCGACAGGGAAATGAGCGCCACAGCGGGCACAGAACGTCCCACTGTAAAAGCCGGGATCCCGTGCGTAGGTTTCAGCTAAGGCTTGCCCCATGGTAGTAGCGCCCCCGCACTTGCCGTGCGTGTAGGTGCGACGGACTGGACGAACAAAGCCTTTTGCCCGCTCTTCAACAGAAAGCACGACATAGCCTTTCTGCATCCCCGTTGCAGGGTCGATTTCGCGATGGTCCGGTGTGACAGGTGATCCGTCAGTGAGTGTAGTTTTGTCCATTGTGGATCCCCTTTCTTGTGGCTGCTTCCACGTTGGCGGCTCTTACCACCTTTTCCAAAGCCGCTGCATCATCGGTTACGACGGTGAGCAACAGCGTGTCATCTGTTACCCCCGGCCCTCGCTCGAAAACGTACCCAGCCACAGACAGATGGCGGTCGAAAATCGGCAGTTTCCAGTCATCTATTGCAATTGCTGCTTTCATCGTCCCTCTCCAAAATAGCACTCCGTCGCCACTTCCTTACACCTCCCCTCCCGCCCAGCGCGGCAGGGTCCAGCGGGTGATACGCATGTTAAACCGACTCGCTGTCCAGAATTTCCCACCCTACGATAAAGCGGGAATCCCCGGCTACGGAGGCCAATCTCCCCCGGTATAAAAAATGATGCCAGGCAGAGTTGATTCGGTAGTTTTCCATTTGTTCGGATATGATGTAGTTTTCGAGGTACCAGTCACAGCCACCGTAGTAGCCGCTCATGGCCGCACCGCCACCATTGGCTTGCCGTCCTTGTCCAGCCGAGGGTGCATCCCGCCAAACAGCCCACCCTTGACGTACTGGACCCCGGTCAGGTGGTCCGTGTACAGGGTGAGACCGGAACGTTTGCCGAAGAACTCCCCCGGTTTTCTGTTGTCTGTGTCGTCATACCCCCACCGGAAACGATTTGCTACCAGAGCCACGACAACAATTACAGCAATGAAGATAATCAGTTTCACTTCGCCCTCCCACGGTTTAACCAAGCGGCTCGACCCGCCGAGCCGGTAAAAGTTGAGTGCAGCCGTTAAAAGTGACTGCGGTTCAGCCGCAAAACCCGTTCTAACCGCCTCCAGGGTGACGACTGCGCCCTGTTTGCGGCATTCTGTTGCTAGGTCGCTCGCGGCTTCGATACTGAGCGGCCGCGGGTTGATGACCGTGCGCGCCGTGCCGAATCCGCTAGGTTGCGGGAAAATGCTAGTCACTATCACGTTGTAGCGTTCCATGACTGCCTCCCTGTGAGGGGTTAGCTACGCCGTTACGGGTTCCCCGGTGTCTGCATTGACCACGCGCCCCATCTCTGACGCAGTAGATAACCTTATCCATCTGTCGGGTTGCGAGAACATCAGGATTGGATCGCTCCACTCATCCGGAAATTCGCCGTGAGGTGTCTCACGCTGAAGCTTCCGGTTAAAATTGTCGTTTTTAACTATGGATGGAATTAGCTCCGCTACTTTCTCGCCACAGCCTAAAATATCTGTCGCCTGTGCGGGCTGCCTGGCTTTCTTGCTCATCAGTACAAGGACTTTCATGACATCTCCTTTTGCTGCTGTTAAACTGCCGCTGTCGCCCTCTCCTCTTCCGCCCGCCTGATCCGCTCTTTGGTCATCACGCTTTCACATCCTGCTCATCTTTCGGGATCGTCGCGTACAGCGTGAGTCTCACGAAGTTACTGAGGTCGAGGCCCATTTTTTTGGCGACGGCCTGCAATTCCACCCTCTTGCTGTTCGGAATCACTACGGTCATCCGGTAGTCTCCAGTTGGTTGCGGAGTTACTCTATCCTGCTTCATTCAAATCACCTCCTTTTTATTTAGAGTTTCCGTTTACCACAAAGCGGTGCAATGCATTCCGGTACGTGCCTCTTGGGTTCTCCTGCAACCACTTCATTGCATCGGCTTCGGTTTCTGCAAAATGGATGGTACCGTCCAGCACGCATTCATAAATTGTTTCCACGTATCCCCTCCTCGTTATTTCCTTCACATCATCTTCGTTGCGTAACCTTGTAACCTTTTTGTGGTTACCTGTCAACAACATTTTATCATCTGTTGCGAATTTTCTTTGACAATGGTTGGACGCTGGTTACAATGTGCTTATAAGACAGTCACTTTCAGCGTGTGGAGGATCACATGGAAATTAATAAGGTTACTGGCGAAAACTTACGGCGGATGAGAATTGAGGCGGGGCTCACTCAAGAGGAGCTGGCGCATTACCTGGGCGTGGTCAAGCAAAACATCTCCGCAATGGAACACGGCAGGCGCGGCTTAAGCGGATCCACCCTCACCCGCCTCTGCGAAGTGTTCGCCTGCGCTCCCTCCGAATTTTTCCAACTCCCCGCCGATCAGCAGGAGGGGATAGATAAGCTATTGTCAGAGGAGGTCGGGAAAATGGACCGGGCGGGAAAGGCTCGGCTATACGCGGCGGCAGTGGCGATGAATAGCTGAAGTCACATTAACTCTTGACGCGGCTAATTGAAGTAAAAGATTGACATGACGTAACTCATTTAGTATTGTGCCCCTACCAATTCAAGGAGGTAGCACATGAGTAAGAAAGACACGGTAGTCATCAACCTTCGCACCGTTCCCGTAGAAATTCACACGCACCTGAAACAGCAGGCGGTGAAGGAGAGAATGTCCCTTGAGAACTACATCACCACGCTGTTGACGTTATCCATGCTGGAGGACACGGTTGACGCGCTTTCCGTCACCATCAAGGAGTATTTCGCCAAGGCCAAACAATAACATTCCTGCCGCTGGCAGAGAAAAAAAAGGGGGGGGGTAGGATGAAGGGGATAAAGATAGAGAAGGGGATAAAGATAGAGAAGGGTGTACCCGTACCGCAGAAACGGTCTGAATTGCCTTTTGCTGAAATGGAAATAGGTGACAGCTTCTTTGTGCCTACATCTGCAAAGAATATCACTGGTTCTATTTCTTGGGCGAAAAAAACTCTAGGCTTTAAGTTCACGTGCCGCACGGTAATTGAAAACGGGATAGAGGGGGCTAGGGTATGGAGGTGCGGCAACGGAAGTGAATCATCTAAACTCTCAAGAGGGGAAGGATGAGCATTGGACGCTAAGATACAAGCCGCTATCGCAGAGCGGGACGCCACGCGGGATGAGCTCGTGACACTGCGATCCATTATCAACGGAAAGCGCGGCGAGCGAACCATTACACCGGAGCAGCAGGCGGCGATGCAGGCGGCGAGGAAAAAGAAGAGCTGAAAAAATATTTCACTTTCTTTTGATTATTGACTGGACAAAGCAAAGGGGCGGGTGTATAGTTGTTTCAAGAGTGAGGGACAATCAAGGCAATAGGGGGGATGACATGGGTAGCGACGCATGGATCATAAAACACAAAACCGACAATTCTTTTTTTGGCGGATTTGAGCGCGGACCTGAATTTAACGTGATATGGGTGAGTCACGCAGATGCGTTGCGTTACAGCAATAAAACCCACGCCAAATCGCAAGCACAACTCCTGCGCAGATTTGGAAACAGTATTCAGCTAAAACCTTTAAGGGAGATATGAATATGTACATTTGTACTAAATGCGGCAAGCCATTTACCCCCGTCATGACAAGGCCTTGGCGGGGAATGCTTTTTCTGTTCTGTCCTGACTGCGATAAACCAGTCAACACATGTAATCCCACGCCCAACACCAGAGGGCATTCTTTCGGCAGTGGGCGCGTCGATGGCTACGCTGTTTGCGACAACTGCGGGTTGCATGAAAATCAGGAAGGAATTCAACACCGGTGTAGTCGTCGAGAGGGTCACAATGGGCGGTAAAGGTTCAGGCGGCAAGCGCGACGGTGCAGGCCGTCCCAAGGAGATCCCCACGCATAAAATGACCATCCGCGTGACGGAGCATGAGCATGAGACGCTGCGGCAGAGGGCGAAAGCGGCAGGGGTGACGGTGACGGAGTTTATTAAGGTGCGGGCGATAGGGGGAGAGGGATAGTGGAGCGACTGATTGCCGCAGGAGTCAACGCAGACAGCCACGACATCACAGCCGAATTCAGGTCATGGGCTGGGCGTAAGAATTTCATGGTGTCAGATGCCAACTATTACGACCTGTGGGCGGAATTCATCAACGAAGAATACAACGAACAGAGAAAAAACAGCGGGCGCTAGGAGGGGTTAGCGCCCGCTTTGCCAAATGGCGAGGGGAAGGGGGGGCTACTGTGCGGCCTGATTCTTGCCAGTGAACCATCCGATGACGGCTATCGCTATCGCTGTGATGAGTTGGAAGTAATCGTTCTGGTGAAGCGATCCGCCGCCCGCCGCATGAAGTACCGGCTGTGCTGCGGTCGCCGCCGCTCCGACTGCTCCGACAATGTTGGTTATCACGTTTGCTTTCATGGTTATCTCCTGTGTCGGCATAGTATGGCGCGGTGCCTGCCGCGAGTCTGCCGCGCCGTCAGGTTATACAGGGCTCCGGTATCCAAGAACATCGGCAACGGGGAAGCGGGAGACTTTTACGGCGTCTCCCTGGTTGCCGCCGATCACTCGGACAATCCCGTTAGAGATGTCCTCATGGTCGCAGAACGCCACATGACCAGAGGGAGGCGCACCCCGCTTGAGGACCACCACACAGCCTAGAACGGGCTTGTCGATCGGTACTCCCCATTTAAGCCAGGATCTAGCGTTTGCGAGTCCGGTACCCTTGAATCCGGACGTGTCGGTGACGAAGTTTGCGAAGCTTGAGCACCACGGTACCTCGTCGCTCGTAGCCCGCAGCGTCGTGTGTTTCGCGTACTCCACGATACGAGGCGTCGCCGCTGCGCCAGGAGTTTCTTTCACACCCAATTCAGTCCGTGCGGTTTCGTGGAGCTTCTTGCAGGCTTCTTCTTTGGTCATATCTGGATCCCCCCCCTTAGAACGTGACGAACGTAGGCGCGAACCATGCCAGCGCAAGGCCGGTGCCGGTCGTGCCGGTATATGCGCCTGACAGATAAACAGTGGTCCCGTTTATTGCTAGTATCTGTTTTTTGACAGCATCCCCCGCGATAGTGATGTACTGCCCACCCCGCAGCGAGTCGTTAGGGTCTGCCACGTTGAGCAGCGTCGCAGACCCATTAGTGGCATCGCCAGACGCGCCGGACAGCGTGCCAAATGTGCCAGCGACAGAGCATACCGTACCGACACTGCCGGCGGACGGACCTGTAAAATACAGCTTGTCTCCTACCGCCCATGTGCCGGAAGTGGGCGCCGCAGCGATCTGCTGTTCTCTGAAAATAGCCAGAACACCACCACCAAACTTAGGTACACCGTGGTTCATTATGTTGTCGCGCTCGATGCAGCTGCTGTTGATGAAACTGTTGTCGTTGGAGGCATTGATTCCGCCTGTGCTCCCGATGAAAGAAGAGGTAGCAACCGCGCCGGTGTGGCGCATCTGGTTGTTAACTGTGTTGCTGACGATGTTAATATTTTTGAGGTATCGCTGTGTTCCCGCCTCAGCCGGAGATAGGAATTTGATGACGATGCCGGTAATTTCCTCGAAGACGTTTCGGCTGATTATCAGGCTGTTTGCGCCGTAAAGTGCTATCAGTCCGAACTGGGGGCGCAATCCGATAAACTTGTTGTCGCTTATCAGGGTGTCATATGCTGTGCTGTTGATGCCATCGTACAGTTGTCCCAGTTTGATTGCTCCCCTGTAGGAGCTGGACGCGATAGGATCGAGTCTGAAAGTATTGCCGATAATGCTGAATCCCTTAAACCCAAGGTTGACGATATCAAAGGTCATAGAGTTGATGAAGGTGCAGCTTTTTATCGAAATGTTGTCGTCAAATCCATCGGGAAGTTTGCGGCGAGCGCTCCCGCTGAAACCAGCATAGCAGCGAAGGAATGTGCATTGCTCAATCTTCCAGTTGTGCATGTTAAGCCCGGTCTGGTGAGGGTTATACACGCTCACTGCGGCGGTGTTGGTTGTCGATATGTCCTCGAAAGTGCAGTTGAATATCAGCGCATTCCGGTTGATGTTGTGATCTGCATTTGGCTCGAAATTCACACCGCCGACACTTTGCGCCAGGTCGTCGTTCCCGATGCGCCTGAACAGGGAATCTTTGACCGTGAGCCCGTCGCAGTCAATAACCGATATGCCGCTGCGGTTGCCGTTGTCGCAACCATCGAAAACACAGTCGACCACTTTAATGTTGGTGTTGTGCCGCTCGTAAGCAGAGCTATTGCCGCTCCCGACGTAAAGGCCATCTCCGATAAAGTCGTAGAAAGTGACCCGCTCTATGGTCAGGTTGCTGGTAGACTGGATGGACATATCGTGATAGCTCGAAGCGTCAGGAACGAAGTCGCGGCTCCTGCCGTCCAGATACAAATCGTGAACGTAAATGTCTTTTTTGTTGTCGGCAATATCTGACGTACCCTCACTGCCGTAATATGTTGCCAGCAAAACGATGTACTCCAGATACGGCTGTACCGCCTGTCCAGCCTCATCTACCCCCTCTGCTCTACGCAGGATGCTCGATTTGCCCGCCCCGAAAAATTCGCTGTCGCTTTTGAGTTTGATGACGCCCACTCGATATGCCCCAGGCGGGACATACACCCTGTTGCAAGAGGCCACTGCCGCCCGGAAGGCCGCGCTATCGTTGGTCGAGTCGTCGCCCTTCGCGCCCCACCACTGCGGGACGGCAGTTGCAAGAGGCGATAGCGTCACTAGCCCAGTACCGCTAAATATCTGAGCCATCGGCCAACGTGCCGTGCTGCCCGCATAGTCGATGGTGTATGCGCCGTGGTTGATGACTGCGCCGTTAAACGGCATCAGTTCCAATGTGGACGGTATCACGATATTAGCCGCTAATGTTAAGTCTTCGCCGTATTGCAGCGTTGCCGGGGTATTGCCGATAGTGACAACGGCGTCGGACAAGGTATCGCAACCCGCCGTGTGACCGACGATGTATGAGATAGTGATGGACGATATAGCATCATTTACCGCGCTTGACGTGTCCTCTATGTTGATGTTGTCCCGGTCATAGACGGTGACGCCCGCGCTAGTTTTGATGACGAGGCGGTACAGACCGTCACCATAAAGCTGCGCCGTCCCGTTGGCGTCGAGCGTGTAGGGGTTCGCCGCCTGGATGGTCTTCGCCCTGTCGAGCCAGATGGTTTTCAGTTCGTCGGTTCCGGCTGCGTAGGCGTAGACTGATCCGCCAGTCAAAGCGCCCGCAGAGGTCCGCACCTGGGAGAGCAGGAAGTCAATGAATTGTGCGTATGTGCTCATGTTGTGCGCTCCTTGTGGCGTTCTTCGCACCGTGCGATGTGTTCCGCCAGGGTTTTCTCAGTGACGGCTTCCTTGGTCTGCAGCGTGTCGAGCAGGTTGATAACTCGGTCAAATCCGGCTTTGGCGAGATAGGTCAGCGCTCCCACCATCAGCGTGATGAGCGAGAGCAATCCGGCTATGGCCCCTGTCATTACCCACCATGCAAGCTCTGGTGTCGTAGTAGGCATTGCGGCTCCTTGCGGGGGACTGCAGGGGCCGGAGCCCCTACAGTTAGGCTTTCTTCGTGCCGGGTTTCTTGGGCGGCTTCGGGGGCCTCGGCGCCATGGCCGTTTTCATTCCTTTACCCATACTGCAGCTTTTACCTTTCATTTGTGGCTCCTTTCTGGTTGAGGTGTGGAATAGTCTACACTACTAGCTTTAATGTGTAGAATAGTGCTCAACTTGACATAATACTGTAGACTATTCTTGTCAAGCACTAAATTAGCTTATTGCCTCAATGATTCTCATGGGTTACGAAATTCACTCATTAAAACGGAGATTTCCGTGATATTATATATTTGCGACGCTCGGAGAGTGTCTCTAGTCTTCAACTGCTTCCCTCCGCTGATAATGCGAAAAGCGCGGGGAAGCCTCTCTTCCCCACACCCCTTCACTCAGTTTTGTTGCCGAAAACCCATTCACTCGGCCATAGTTGCTGCTGTTACAGCCAAGGGTTTGATTGCCTGCTTGCTTGCAACTGCGCCTTTCATCCCCTTGCCCCACATGCGCAAAAATTCGCCCTGGACACGCGGTGACGATGCAGCCATTAGTGCGCCGAATGACGGGTCAACCATCCTTGTGACTGCCGCACTGCCAATTATCGCGGGTCCGGTACCGGCAAGCCCGACCGGCATCACGGAATTGTGTGCGTAACCGGCAATTGCTTGTCCCAACTCCTCCCCGCCGTCTTTGCCGAGAATGTCCACCAGTTCCCGCCGCAGTGCAAAGTTGTCCTTCATGGCAGACATGAGCCGCCTCAAGGTCTGGTCGGCTACAATGCGTCCCGACATTCCCTGCTTTCGCAGCATAAGCCCCGCTTCCACGTCCTTGATGATCTTGGTCGCCTCAGTGTATCCCTTGGTCATTTCGTCGTATTGCGGGACATTGGCAACGATGGTGTCTTTTACCTTGTTGCGAAGTTGCGTCACAAACTGCCGCGCCTGTGAGGAGTCGGAGTAAAAGTCGTCAAGTTGCCGCTTCAGCGTGTCAAGCCCGAGCGCGGTGTTGTCGCCCTGCTTCGTTCCCCATGCCGAAACTGTTTCGATGATTTCTTGTATGTCGTTGCGTCCCGTCTTACCCATCGCAATTCGGGAAGTATCAAGCGCACCGGTCGCAGGGTCGATCTTGACGTTGTACTTCTGCATTAGGCTTACCACTTCGCCCTTGACCGGTCTGAGGTCGATAGGTGCGGAGTTCTGCGCGATTTCCTGTAAATGCCCTTGGTATGTGGACGTTCTGGCATCCTTGAGGCGGGTCAGTGCGGTGCGGGCGGATTCAACTATATCCTCACCCGAAATCTTGCCGCGCAATGCTTTGTCGTAGGTCGTTGTGCTCTTGAGCGGGTTGATGCTGTTGGTCGGCTGCATCCCGCTTGCAATTGCCTCCTCTACGGCCCCTGTGCCGGTACCGGACAGACGCCCAAGGAGCGGCTTGGCAGCCTTGCCTAGAAACTTCGCAGTACCGCCGACAGCGGGCGGGATTACCTTTGCCGCTACCTGCCCGCCCATCTCAAATGCCGCTCCGGTCCCGATATCCTTGAGCGTCCGCGCTGTCATCTGCCCCGCCGTGCCACCTGCGGTCCCTTCGATGTTGTCGGCAATGTTCTTTCCCATTGCATATCCAAGTCCTGCGCCGGTCACGCCGCCCACCGTTGCGCCTGGAATTGAGCCGATGCCGAGTCCTGCCAGTGCGCCCCCTGCCGCGCCGACAATGCCGCCGCCCACCGCGCCCCCTGCCTCAAGGGTCGGGCGGGCGATATTGGCGAGAGTTTGGCGAGAGGGGAGAGCTTCTTTTGCGCGGGTGAGGAGTGTCCCTTCATCGGCTACGAACTTGCGGCGCATTTGCTCAGTTTCAGCTGGAGAGTACTCTGTTGGCTGCCCCTTCCCTCCCTGCCACCAATCCTGCCCCTTCATGTCAACGAGCATCCGCGATTGGGCGGACTCAGGCAGCTTGCCGAATCCATCAGCATCGGCCTCGCGGAGTATGGCCTTACGCTCCCCGAAAGGTCGACGCTGAAAGTCGGGGTCGCGAACTAGCGAATCAATGTCGTATCCGGCCATGTTTACCTCTTGTGCTTGTTGAGGAGGTCCGCGTAACTGCCGCCCTTCTCGGTCTGCCCCTGTTCCGGCTGTGCGTTGGCCTTAACTTTGCCGTTGCCTCGGTTGATCGCTTCAGCCGACCGCCCGACATTGAACTTGGCGCGGGTTCCCTCTGCGAAGATTTCGAGCGCCCTGAACTTTTCCGCTATCATGTCCTTGGTATCGCCCACCTGTGGAGCGTACATTTCCGTGTAGCTCGCAACTTCGGAGTCAGGAGCGGCCGCGCCTGTGGCAATACGCAGCGCCTGTTCAACCGTGCGCTTGACGGCTTGCCGGATCTCGCGCCCCTTGGTACCCCATGTGCCAATCTGCGAGTTTGCTATGTCGAGTTTGCTGATTATGTTCCCGTTTCCGTCCAGCACCATGTCGCGTATCTTGGGAATGTTGGTCGCGATGGTTTCAAGCTGCTGCGCCCTTGTTGCTTGTTCCGGCGACATTGCCCCCGGCTTCGGTGCCACGCCGCCTTCCACGTTGGCAACACGGTAACTTCCAGTTGTCTTGTCGAAAACAAGCGGCTTCCCAGACTCAGGGTCAACGAATGTGGTCTGTGCAACGGGTTCGCTGCCCCCCGCCCCTGCCGGCTTATACCTTGGTCCCTCACTTACCTTTTTCCACGTCTTGCCGCTGTCCTGTGACTCTTCTGCTATGGTCCTCCCGCCGTCTGTGCGCTCACGGAACTTGTATTCAAGCTTGTCCTCTTTTGGCACAGGTACCGTATATCCGCCCTTACCGTCAGGGATGCCGACGCCGGGGGCGAAAGTCTGGACGGGTTGCGGCTTTTTATCTATGACGGTTATTTTTCCTTTCCTGTCAGCGACAGAAAAATATCTATCCGACGGCGTACCGTCTGCGTTTTTCATTGGACGGAGAACGCCTTCGGGTGTCACCTGTATGTTTTCAGGGTCGCCAAGAAGTGAACCCCATTTAGGATTCTCCTTGTGCCACTGCTTTAAACCCTCTGCCCCGTAGGTTTCAAGCACGCTATCGGCAAGTTTCGCCGCTTTCCCTGTGAATTCGAGTTGATGGTCAAGGATCTTCTGCGCCTCATCTTCTCTGCCTTGGCTCATGTGGTAGTTGTAAACCTGCTCGTATTTCTGTGCCAGAGTCAGCGGCTTTTCCTCAGTCTTCTGCATGGGGTTGATATTTAGCCCTAAACTCGACAGTGTGCGGCCCTGCGCGTTCGGGTCCATACTCGCCATCTGAGGACCGGCAACGGGGTTGAACGGCTGCCCTTGCGGTGCCATGCTTCCGAGTGTCGAGGTGGCTGTGGTAGTGTTCGGCATGGCGGCGAGGTCTGCGCGAGACTGCTCCTTGTACTTCGCCTCGTCCATGAGCGTTTTAAGCTGGAGCTGTCTCAACTCCCGTTCGGGCCTGTCAAGCTCCTGCTGCGCCAGCATCTGAAATACGTTATTCTGCGCCATTTACCCCTCCCGAGTTCAGCCGTTTATAGTTGAGGTACAGCGGCGCAAAACTCGCCCCGTTCGCTGTGTCGTCTGTTGCCTGTTGCCGCCCAAGCCCCCTGAGAGTCTGCGCGTTTGCCTGAATGTTCCCGATCCGCTGCCCGATGTCGGCAATGGAGGTGCCGGTGGTCATGAGCGATTGCCCCGCCGTCCCTGCCTGCCCGTAGCCTATCTTGAGCATATCCAGACGGCGATTCAAGAGCCGCGCCTGTTCCGAGTTGTTGAAGTTGGCGTCAAGCTCCGATTGTGGCGCAAGGTTCCGCCCCATTCGCGATAGGCTCGACAGCCTCATCTGGTTTGCCCCTTGGCTGTACTTGTCGCCGTATGCAGGGTCAGACGCGGAGAAATCGGGATTCTTGCTCATGGCGAGAATGGACGGTATCTGCTGTATCCCTTGGTCGTAATATGGCTTATTTCGGGCTGTCAGATCGTCTTGGATGGCGCGGCGCTTGTCGATTGCCTGCTGATTTATCTTCGTCTGAGCCCTTGCCCCTTCCTTGGTTGCAGACTGTGCGGCGGACGTGCCGGCAGAGCTGGAAAGCATGGAAGCGCCCGCTAAAATGAGAGGTAGCATGTCGGCTCCTAAGTGTTGTAGTACTGCGCCATGGAGCTGAGCGTGTTGGCCGCATTGTTCATGCTGCTCTGCCGCTGCGCTCCGTAGTTCTGTGCGGCGTTAAACATGCCCTGCCCGAGATTCGCCAGCGTCTTATCCGTCGCCCCACCAAAGGTGGTACCCGCACCGGTTATGGCATTGACCGCCCCGCTGCCGGTCTGGATCAGCGAGAGGGTAGGCGCATACTGCCGGTCGGCCTCTTCTTGGGCGCTCTTTTGGTAAAACTCCCCCATTTGCCGTGAGCCGAAAGTGGACCTGTAGCGGCCCATTGCCCTAAGTTTGCGGCCTAGGTCGCGCTCCCCTATTGCGAGGCTGTTTTTGTAGGTAGCGGACGGTGTGAATCCTTGACTGTTGAGCTGTTTGAGTCCCTGCCGTCCTGCATCCTCAAGCGGCTTGTACAGTTCCTTGATCTTGTCGTAACTGTCCTGCAGCTCCTTCATGGAAGCATCGGCGGCGGCCTGCTGTGATCCCATGATGCTGTCCTGCGTCCGGTCTGCGCGGTTGCCGGAAAGGTCCATAGGGTCCGCAATGGTGCTGATGAGCGAGTTGCTGCTGTGGGTCTGGTCCCAAGGTACGAAGAAACTACCAAAAAAGCTCATAAATCCTCCTTAGTTCCAGTGCAGCACTACCTTTGCCAGCACATCCGTTCCCGCTGCCTTGCTCTCGATGCAATGCCCGATTTCCTTGAAATGATCCGCCGTAGAAAGCGCCCCGATGCCACTCGGCGGGATTGTTGACTCTGCGCGTCCGTCCGTGTCGGCACATTTCGTCCACGCGCCATGGGTTGCCGCCGTGCCGTCTTTCAGTAGCACTTCCGCGATGCCCGATACCACTACCCACGATTCCGCCCCGTCCGCTATGCCGCTTTCGTATGCCACCGCCACGCCGTCATATTCGGCTGTCTGTAGGGCAAAAGCGTCATCGTAGGCGGTAGACATGGTGAGGACGCTTCCCTTGACCGTTGTCGCCCCTGTGCGGTTCGTGAGCTTGATCGCTACGCCACCTTCGGGGGTAAATGCCACCTTGCCGCCGCAAGAGAATAGAATGGAGGAGTCGGCCCCTGCTGTCGTCGCCTGATCGAGCGTCGTCGCGTGCGGGTTGTCAGTGGCTTCCGTATGATCCTGCCACACCTTAGCCTGCGCGTCCGACAAGTGCCGGTCCTTGGTCGCGTCCGTGCTGGTCGGGTCGAGCTCGGCTATCCCATCCAACATGTCATGGTCGGTGCCGTGCGGGTTGCCGTCCGTCTCGTCAACGTGGTCCTGCCACACCTTCCCGTTGGCGTTGGAGATGTGCCGCACTTGGGCGTTGTCGGCGTCGTTGACCCATCCGAGAACGCCCTGCAACATGGCATGAGTGCGGGTTTCGATATCCGATAGCTTCGATCCTGACTTGTTGATGATGCCCCACGCAATGCCGCCCGCAAACGAAAGGACGCGCTGAACCTGTTGCAACCAGCGGGTCCACTGTGCCGACATCTGGCCGCTGCGGTCGATTATCGGCTCCCTTGGAACAGGGGGGAGGGTTGTTTGCGGGTTTTCGGACATTAGGCGGTCAACCTTTCATAGCAAGCCCTTATCGCTCTTGCGTCATGCAGAGCGTTGTGTTTTGCGCCGTCTATCCCCGCGAACTGTTCTCTGTTTACGTCCGGATCTATGCCCTTTGCAGCAAACAGTGTGCATATGTCAAACGGGATGTAGTAGACGTTTTTGGGGATATTGAAGGCGTGTCCAAAAAGGTGATTAAACAGCACCCAATCGTAAGCAAGGCAGTCGGACCACATCTCTACCTTGTCAAATTGGGATAACCATTCGGTGACACAATGCGCCGTTTCGGTGGTGTTCATTGCCGCGTCACCTTGGTACAGGTTTGCTATCACATTGGAACGCAACCAGTCATCAATCTGAGATTGGTCGTAGTCGTTGAGTTCTGCATAAAACTCCTTGCCATCCTCGGATACCATCCCGATACTGATGAGGGTGGTGTTTTTGTGCAGCCCGGTAAACTCTGTATCAAAAAACACTTTCATTTTTAGCCCCTTAAAATGTCAAACTGCTCAACTACCCCATTCAGCACGAACTCCGGTTGACCGCACTGCACGTCATAGCGGTACATTGCGGCTGATTTCTTGTTCGGTACCTTGTGCGAGATGTGGCCGGTCTTGATCGACGCGCGAAATATCTCCCCAGCGTCGGTCATGTCGGAAAAGATGAACTGATGCTGCCTGCTGCGGTATGCGCCACACTGCCGGATGGACGGAAATTGTGCGTACTGCCCCGCTAGCCCGAGCGATACCTGACGTGCGTTTCTCCACTCCTTCGCGCCATCATCGCGCCACCTGTGCAGGAATTCCGGTTCATACGCATAATCCCAATCGTCGGTAGCCTTGAGCCGGTACAACTTGCCGTCCCTGCCGCCGATGAGCCGCAAGCCCCACGGTTCCACGAAGGTGAAGGAAACGCCGCGATACGGGCCGTATGTGCCGCTCTCCGCGTCCCACTGGCCCAAGATGATCCATGCCCTACTCTGCAGGTGGTAGAAAAGGGTAATGCCGGTCCAGTACTGCTCATCTACCACGGCGTTAGCGGTCGGGAAGGTGATCGCGTACCCGTTCTGTCCCGCCCAAGCCATGATGAAGCCTTGCGCGTCGTCTACCCGCTCAAACTTCTCTATCGGCACGTCAATGGGGAAGGAGATGATTTGCGGGGAACCACCGCCCGCAAGCTGGATGATCTTCCGACTCTTCGCCACTTCCGTGAGGTAGTACAGGCTTTCACCGTCGAAAACGACCGAATACGGCGCCATGGTACCGAAATGCTGAGCAGCGTTCTTGTTGACGCTGAAAGGGACAGTTCCGTCGATGTAGCTGACCTCAAGCGACGTGCGCCCGATGTTGTAAATCTGCTCGTAAGCCACCACGATTGACATCAGCGCGTCAGGGCGGGACTCGTTGTTATAGGTTTCCCAAGCGCTGTACCCGTTGGCTTTGTCATCACTGTAGTGCGTATCCCCTGCAACGGCGCCGTGTACTCGTTCACCCTTGACCTTAAGATACCCGCCGACATACGCCAGGCCTGTGACGTGCAGGGGCGAATTCGGTACGGCGGTTGCTGCGGCCCCATCCAACTTGTAAATCACGGAATCTGCAGCGAGGAAAACGTTATCGGCATCTTCAGTGAAGGTCGGGGGGGAGGAGCTTGAGATGGTCGCGCCGGACGCCTCGATGAGTTCACCGTCCTGCGCGGTCTGCGTGAAGATCCGCCCGCCGGCCACAATGACCAGTATTTCAAGGTCGGTCGAATAGTAGGACCAGACAGGCACATTCCCCGCGCCGGTATCAGCGTATTCGGTGCACCCTGGCACGGTCCGGATAGCCCCTGCACGGTCGGTGTAGGCGTTGATGAAGGAAATCGAAACGCCATCCTTCGCGGACGTGTCGTTGATGTCCAGGGTGACGCCGTTGCCTATGGGGAGGGGGCGGGCCTGCATCAGTAGTACTCCGCCGTAACCGTCTCTGTCGGCTGCCCACTGGCAATCTGTTTCCGTATCTGCCGCGTTGCCATCTCCTTGGTTGCCAGCCACCCTTCAGCGGGGGGCGAAACGCTGTAGAAGTCGGCGATCTCGGCGGCGATGAGGGGGATAAGCGAGAGGCTAAAACGGTCGGGAATGTCGGCTTCGTCGCTTGCGGAGTAGGCCCATGAGACCAGCCCGTCATCGGCAAGGACGGAGTACACGGCGGCGTAGGCGTCAGCGACGTTTTCGAGGTCTTCCGCCGCTACTCCGCTGCTGCGGTCGAACACCCCCAACTTCTGCATCACCTTCTCTGCCAGTTTCGCTATTACCATCGACCACCTCAAAAGTGGGGTTGCTGCTGAGTTTGCGGAAAGCGTGAGGGTCGGTGACTGCCGCCGCTACGCCCTGCATGAATTCTTGCCCGAAAGTGACCACCGATGCCGATGGTCCGATGTACTTGACGACCATAGAGTTAAGGGGCGTTGCCGCCCCTCCTCCTTACGCTGATGTGGTGTAGATGGGGGTGATATTGACAGTACCGGCAGCGGCGGTTGCCGCTGCAGTGGTCGCTTTCAGATAAACGATGGTGTCGGCGGTTACGGTGACGTGTCCCGCCGCGCCTACCACCCACGTTCCGGCCTTAGCGGTATCGTTGGCAATGCCGGATGCAAACAGGGTCGAACCGACATAGATCGACCAGACAAGCGCGACGCTGCCGTCAGTGTCAAGATCGTCGGTCTGGAGGATGAAAGCGAGCACGGTCGCACCAAGCGGCACGCGTGCAACGCCGGTGATGTCGTTGGTTGCCATGTCGGTGGTGCGAAGCTCGACAGAGAAAGGTTGCGCTACCACCGCACCCACGCTTTTGGATGTTAGGAGCGGTGCAGTGTATGTTACGAGGTCGGTAGTTGTCTCCCCGGCCATAGAAACCTCCTATTATCAAGTCGCGGCTAGGGCTTCACCGTCCCTAATTTAATCCACTGTTATGCCAGTAGAACCGCTTCTTAGGTTAGAGTTACGCCGAGGTGAGTGCCGGGCAGGCAAAGAAGCCGGTAAAGATGCCGTGGTCCTTTTTGGTGGTGGTGTCCACGGTGGTATCAGTGCCGAACATGAGCTTCTGAATCCCGCGGATCTCCTGCACGGCACAGCCTGCCTTATCGCCATAGTCGAAGTCGTCGGTAATGGTCTTGGTGCGCTGGGCCACCAGCCATCCTAGAGCCTGCGCTCCGCAGAGGAAAACGGGGGAGACGTCGGCAGAGGTCGCGCCGGAAATGGCAAGGTCGCCGATTTCGGGGATTTCGCGGATTATCATCCCGTTTGCAATCAGCGAGTCGCCGGTGAACAGGGGATTATCCATGCCGCGCACGCGAGCATCCTTGTTGAAGCCGATGATGGTCGAGTCTTCGGAGAACCGCTTGAACGCCTTGGATCCGCAGAAGACGGTGTACCACTCCTCGTCACCGTTGACCATCGTCGGGCGGATGGCCGGACTTGCGAGCTTGGCCAGGGACTTCATAAGGTTCAGGCGGGCGTAAGTCGGGAGGTCGCCGGAATCGTCCACGTTGCCAACTGCAGTCGCGAAGGTCGCGGAGTAGTTGGCAGTGGATGCCCCGAAAAGAACGCGGTCGGAGTTGGCGGCGCACCATGCGTCCTGCGCGGCGGTGACGGCGGTCGAAGCAGCCTGAAAGATGGTATACATTCCCGATTGGTAGTCGCCGCCGACCTGTCCGAGTGCGTTGATGATATCGGTCTTGGTGACGGTGAGAATCCAGTTTTTCAGCAAGACCTTTGCTGCGTTACGGAGAGAGATGGCGCTGTATTGCTCGTCGATTTCCGGCACGACAACGCCGTTCCTGACCTTATCGACCGTGACCGCGCAGGAGCGGGAGGTCATCATTTCCTCTGCGCCGACGAGTGTGGCGGAGCCTCTCTTACCTGCACCGGTAAGCCCGTTTACCAGCGCAAAGGTGTCCGTCTTGCCGGGTTTGAGCGAAAGGGCTTCTTTCATCTGGATAATGGAGTTTTCATCCTTGCCCATGTACCGCTTGAAGCGGTTGGCGCGGACGTACTCGGTAAAGAACTTGTCATCCCACTGCTGGACAGTGAGCCCTGCGGCTACGGCGGTGTTTGCCATGGTGGTATCTCCTGACGGGTGTTCTCCCGCAAAGGTTGTGCTGCCTTAGCAGCGGTTATTTGAGTAAGTCGTCAAGCGAGGTAGGCCCGCTCCACGTTTGCGCCGTTGCGCCCCCTGCGCCAGATACCGTCGCCAGTGTGCCCGGGAGTTCTGCGCGCTTCTGATGCTCTGCTGCACCCTTGGCCGAGTACTTCGCCTCAAGCTCTGCGGTGATCTTCTCCCGCAGTTTCTGCTCATACGCGGTCGGGTCGCCCATCTCCTGCAGCTTCTGCTGGTTCGTCGCCGTCTTGTAGGCGAATTCGGCGGGGTTCGCCTGTGCTCTCATTTGCGGGTATAGCGCGGGGTTTTCCTGGACCATCGCCTCGAAAATGACGAGCTTGTCATCGAAGTCGGCGTACTTGTCGCGGGCAAAGGCTTCGGACATGTCGAGCCTCTGGTTGATTATTTCCTCTCGGAGCTCTCGCCTGATTTCTTCTTTGTACGGGTCCTCTTCCTGTTTTTGCAACTGCTGTAGCTGCTGCTCGATTTCCTGCCGCTTTCTGCGTTCTGCGAGGAGTGCAGCCTTAATGCCCTCCATGTCAGGTGCGGGCTTTTCTGCAGGTTGTGCGGGGATCTCAGCGGCGTCCTGAGTTACTTCTGCGCCCGTTTCCTCCACCGTCTCCTGCGCGGCCACTTCCGGTTCTTCAATTACGGCATCTTCGAGCCAATCCATTTGTATCTCCTTCGCGCCCTTTGTGGATGGCGGCTCCCAAGTTATCGCCCGTTGATTACCCGGCGGCGGTTTTGTGTTACTCAACTATGTTGTTTCCCTACTCTGTTTCGGGTGCTAAGTCAAGAGAATTATTACTTACACCGGGTCCGTGATGCCGAAAGCAAACGCAGGCGAATCCCACGTCTGCGCGGTCGTGACCGCTTGGCTAGTCACGCTGGTACCTGCAAGAAGGGTCGTACCGTCGTCCACGCAGGCATAGATGATAGTCCCGTTGGCTGATGGCGTCATGCCCGTCTGCGCTCCCACTGTCACCTTGCGCCCGCTCACAGGGCCGTCTGCGATGGTGTAATCACCGTTGCCGTCACCCGCCGTCACGGTTACATCTGCCAGTTTCACCGCTGCAATCCCAGCGTAGTTGGCCGGTTCTGCGCTGCAAAAGGTAAGCTTGGTCCCAGTGGCGATCTTTGCTAGCGCTGCGTCAAATACTGCGTCTGCGAATTTCTTAGCCATGTAATTTCTCCTTTATTGCCATGTTCCCGCGACGAATCGCCGCAGGGTTTTGTTGAGGGTTCGAGCGTCTCCGGTGATCGACCTGATCGGCCATGCGACGCTGTCTGATTGCGAGATGGTTAAATTATCGGCATAGCTGGTACTGTAGGTATCAGCTATTACAAGAGCACCATGAGACAGCGTGAGGGTGATGTTGTCGGCGGATGACGCGCTGTAGGCATCGGTGATGGTTAATGATGTGGCTGGCAGATCCCATGTGTAAGAGGCGTCAGCGGCAAACTCTATCCAGACGCCTTGTAACTTAGTCTGTGCGTTCCAATCTGCCTGTTTTGCTGTAGCTGTTTTGGCAAGGTACGTTGTGGGGTCTATTCCTGTGCAACTTCCCTCAACCTCCAGATAGATGGCCGTGCCTGCGGGGATGCTCAAATCGACATACTGCATCTCATAAAGCGACAGACCATCAACGTAGTAATCTGCGTTCACTAGCCCGTTGCTGTTATCCGGCACATGAGAGTCGGACAGCAGATCGCCAGCGGCATAGCCGTTTGCGGCATTGGCTGATCGGACGAACACCTTCACGTAATCGCTTGTTGCGGCCCTAACCCTGCGCATCAGCCTTATCCTGCTGTGCCTGTACCCGTCTTGAGGGAATACCTGCGGCCCCGTTGCCCTGAATGTGTTGGTGGGAGGTACGCCGATATAAGCGATGTCTCCCGGCGACATCGTAATTGATTCCAACCAGCTAGTGCGGCCCTTGCCGTCATCGTCTGCGGGGAAGTCTTCGGGGAGCCAGTCAACATTGTGCACAGCGCGGCGGGTCAGCCCCCCAAGATCCACCGGCCCCGACTCGTATCCTGCAACTCGCGCGCATTGCTGCGTGCCGTCTACGTCTGTGGCGTATTCCCAGTCAGACCAGCAGTAACTGTCTCCGCTGCCCCAAAGCGGCGTGCCTGTGATGTAACATGCACCACCACGAAGAAGCTCGGCACCCGTAGTGCTGAACATATGGAAGACTGGGGTGAATGGGGCGAGAAAGCGGGGGATGGTGTAGCTGTTCCCGTTCTGGCTGTATGCCTTATTCCCGTTGATCCTCGCCCACGAGCCGCCGTCCTTGCGGTACCGGAAATAGGTGGTGCCGGTCGGGTCATGTTCGACCTCAAACTCGTAGACTACGTTATTGGATATGGCCCCGATGGCCGAGGGGTTTTCGATGCTGACATAGCCGCTGGTTTGCCCTGGGCTGATGGTGTTAATGTATCCGTCTTGCCGTATCTGATAGTAGTTGGTTTCCCCACACTGCAAGCCGCAAAAGCTGTTAAATTCAGGGGTGCCGGTCCTGCGGTATTTGACCCGCCACGTAAAAGGCTGCGTGTTATCGAACCAAACCTTGGACTTGGCAACCATCCCATTAGCTACGCCGTTCGGGTCCAGCTTTACACAGCTCCCGCCAAGCCCTGAATCAGAGTCCAGGGAGACTGATCCGGAATACCAGTTGACGTCTGTCGTGTCCCATTTGTCCAGGCTGTTCCACGACTCGACGAGTGTGTACCCGTCAACATTCGGCACACATTGAATCTGTATGTAGTTGGTTGGCACTGTCACAGGTCACCACCCGTCCAGTTGTCTATCGCGCCGCCCGAGCCTTCCGCAGCTAGGCCCAACTTGCCGCTGGCTATGCTCGAATCCGTGACGGTGGCCCATGTAGTCCACGCGTCACCCACATTGACCTTGTATTTAGCCGTGATAGTGGTGCCGTTGGCTTCAATCCTGACAAAGTTGCCAAGCTTCGCCCCTTCCTCTGCTAGTGCCGTGTATGTGCCGTTAACCCACTTGGCAAATTCAAAAGTGTTGTTGCTGTAATGCCCGAATACATAAGCGGTGTTTTGTGCATCGGATTGGCGGACTTTGACATACGCACCGTCTCCACTACTGGTAACAATCTCGGCCTCACTGTACTGGTTGGCCGATACCGCAGCCACATGGTACAGGCGACCGAGAACGAGACGGTTACTTGACAGGTAATTGGCCTGTACCGTGTCTCCCCCTGTAGCACCCCGCCAGTACGGGCTGTTGGTGTTGTACTCATGGACCGTATGCCCTGATTCCCACCACTCAGCACTAGATGATGGCGTATGATTGAGGTTAGATCCTTGCAACGACTTGTAGTATACGCCGACGCTAAGGACCACCTCGTCAGCGTTATACGTAACTACCGTGGAAAAGTTCCTCGCCCCGACGCGGTTGAAATCGTCGGTTACGGTAAGGGGGCCGGATGCCTCCGACATCATCACATTGTCAGCCGATGACGCCGAATAAGCATCGGCAATGGTCAGTGTCCCACCTGCAAGCGCCAGCGTAACGACGTCGGCAAAGCTTGCGCTGTATGCATCAGCAATGGCAAGCACACCATGAGACTGAGCCAGTGTAACCGCATCGGCAAAACTGCCGCTGTAGGCGTCGTCAATCGCCAGTATCAGCAGTTCAGGGTTGGAGATAGTTACATTGTCAGCAAAGCTCCCCGAATAGGCATCAGCGATAACTAGCACGCCATGAGATTGGACGAGAACCACGTTATCCGCCGATGATGCGGAGTAGGCATTGGCAATAGTGAACGTTCCCGCCGATGCCGCAGCCGCGCCCAAATCGAGAAAGGCAACGTAATCGCTTGTCACGCCGGTCGCGGCCATGAAAGCGTCAATTGCCGCCGAAGTTGCCGTGTCAGGCTGCCCATTGGTCGAGTTGCCGGATATAAGCCATGTGAGACGGGGGAAAGCGGCTTGCAGGGCTTGGATGATCTGCGCGGCGGGCATGTTGCCGCCCGCCGTAACTACCACATTGCCGTCATTATCCGGCTCCACTCCGTTGACCGTCAGCACATTCCGCCGCTCGCCGCTCGGATTCGTCGGCGATTCGCTCCCCGGCCACGTATCAGGCGTTTCGAGCGTTATGGTCATTGCTGCGCCCCTTGTGCCGGTTGTGACTGCGGGTTATTCACCCTTTCGAAGTCCTGCACGATGGCACCGTACTCGGCCAGATCCTGCCCTATTTCCGCCGCTTCCGCGTTGGCAAGGTCGAGCACTCCAGATGTCTCGATCTTGGCTATTTTGGCAACCTTCTCTGCGATTTCGAGCCGCATCATGATCTGCTGCATCTGCGCTTGCATCTCGGCCATGGGATCAGGTTTTTGATCCTCCTCCCCTTTGCCCTGCAACTTATCGATGAACCGTTGCTTGTTGCGCAGCGTTGACGCCTGGATGAGCATTTCTAGCGTCAAAGGCTTGAGCTGTTCGGGAACGGTCGGGAATAGCTGCGTCAGGCTCTCAAACTGCTCCTGTTGAATCGTCACCGTATCCGGCACGTCCTCCAGGATGATGTCAACGTCCAGTTCAGCCACGTTGTTTGTCACCACCGGCTGTTGTGCCGCTGGGTCCGCCATGATCTGCTGTATCATCTCCTCGTCCAGCTGCTGGCCCGCCTTCTGCTGCTGCTTGATGAACTCCTCGCCCGCAGTTGAAGGAGTGTTGAGCCCGACATACTTCGGCGCGTTCTCGTCATCGGTGACGCGGAACCACTTTTCAGCGGTCCAGTACTTCTTGACGCAGTACCACATGAGGCGATAAACGCGATGCTCCCAATCTCTGAGTCCGTCTGTCTGTATCGCCGTTTCAATGTTGCTGCCGCCCTGGAGTGCCTGTATCGCCCTGCCGGAAAGGTCGCGCTTCTCGCCGCCCACGAGTGCCGCGTTTGGCCCCTGTGCGTCAATCTCAGCCTTTGCCTCCTGCAGCATCTGGAAGTTACCGGCGCTCATATCGTTGGTGTTGATGACGTCAAACGCCATGCCTGGCACTATCTCAACATGTCCATCCGGCTTAGCCAGTTCGCGTTTCATGGCGTTGACGTCAGCCACCGCGCCTTTTTCACCCTTGGTCTGTCGCGAGTTGATGAGATGGATTCCCTTCGACCGCCGCTTGTTAATCTCGTCCTGCATGTCGATGTACTGCCGGATTTGGCCGTACCTGTTGCCGTCGCGGTCCACGAAGAGCGACTGGAACTCAAGCGAGGGAATGGATTCGCCGTCATCGTTGACAAAGGGCATCTTGGCCGGTTCGCGCAGGAATCCGCCCTTAGTGAGATAGCAGAAATACCACTCTCCGCCCTTCCGGTACTCCATGTAGACGACGCGCACCCTGTCACGACCCTTGTCGGCCCACCTGTTCTGCGGCTTGTCATCGTAGGTCTGCCCGGCTGTGACACTGGCCATGGTGTTGGCGAGGATGCTTTCTTTGCCGGGGAACATTTCAAGAGCGTCCTCCCTGTCCTGCCAGATTACAACGCCCTTGTACTTGGCATCGCTGAAATCCTTGGCGCGGCTGTGCGAGTCGTAAAAGATCCGATCCCACGGCACATGAACGAAGTCGATCCTGAAGTCATTGCCCTTGGGAGTGACGACAATCTGCCCGCCGTAGCTGCCATACTTGAGCCCATCCTCATAGCAGAGTGACCGAACACGCTCAAACTTGGTCGCGTCGCAGATGTACCGCAGCGCGTCCGTTGCGGCGTTAGCTGCGTCCTCATCTACGTTGGGATTTCGGGGGAAGGCTTTGGGGTCTGTGCGGGTTTTCAGCTCCGCGCCAAGCATAAAGTCGATCTTGGGCTTGATGCGGTTATTGACAACGGGGGGCTGTCTGCGGGTCTTGAGGGTGCGGTACTCTTCCGGCGTGAGCTGCTTACCGTCATAGTAATCAGCGTCCCTCTCTGCCAGCTTGCGGGCGTCCTGCGTGGAGTCTTCGCTGTCCTCAAACCACTGGACGAGCGTTGAATGCAGGTCGGGCGGGGTCTTGCTCGGGTCTGTCATGTTGTCTCCTGGCCGCTGTTCGGCGGCAAAGGGTGCGCAGTTACTTTATTTTCTGGTACAGCACGTAAATGTCTTCATTCCAAACACCTATGCTTTTCAACCAATCAGCTTCCTTCTGACTCACAACGAACTTGTACGGCATACCCCCTCCTAATTCACCTTCCAATCATCCTCATCACCGTCACCGTCGAAACGCTTATCCCATGCGTCCTTCTTCGGCTTCGTGTCATCTACCGGCAGAGTTGCGCCGTGGATCTCGTCAAGTGCGCGGCCTATGAGTGAGCAAACGTCCACCGCGTCATCTTTAGAGCCAGCGGGAAAGCGGGTCAACTGAGCTAGCAACCTATCCGCCCAAGGCACGTTCTTTGGCAGATACACTTTCCGCATCGCCCACCGCGCCTGAAACGCTCTCGCCCTAGTCGGTTTGTCATGGATCGAATTCAGCCATTCAAAGCGGGCATAGACTCTGCGCTCTCGGCTGCGCTTGACAAGGAAAGGCTCGATTGCTCTCCTGATTACTCCGCCTTCTCCGACCCAGAACAGTGGCTTATGCGAGTTGACCAGATCGAGCAGGGATTCAATCCACTTGTCCGCGGTCGTCTGGTCATACCACCAATCCAATATGTAAAGGTCATCATTTGGATCAACGCCAAACACGCCATGCTCGGTAAAGTCGCCCTCTCCGTCAAGTACCGCGTAATCCGATGCACCGTAGATGTGCAGATGCTTTGGCGGCGTCTCGTACCATTGGCAGTCAGCAGCCTTGAAGAAGTCGCCCTCGTCTGGTATCGGGTTCTGCTGATAGAGAGCATTGAAAGAGTTTGGCCCCAGGATGCTACGTATCTCAGCTAATGCCGCTTCATCATACCGATCCGGCCAAAGAGCGTCACCGACTGCGCGGCCCAACAGGTCGTTGTGGGTTGCCAGCGCGGGAAGGGTGATAACTTCCCAATTCGGCCCGTCATCGCTTGCCAGTATCCGCCCCGCTAGGTCGTCGTCATGCCAGCGGGTCATCGTCAACACTATGGCACCGCCTGGTTCTAATCGGGTGTAGAGGTCGTCCGTATACCAGTCCCAACATTTGTCCCTATATCTAGGACTGTTGGCTTCCTCTCTGGATTTAACCGGGTCGTCAATGAGGATTAAGTTACCGCCCATCCCGGTAATACCGCCGCCAACCCCTACAGCCCGAAGCCCACCGCCCGCAACCGTTTCCCAATCGTCTACGGCTGTGCGATCATTACTGAGTTTTGCTCTTGTGAGTTTACGCGCTTTCCTGCTGAACTTTTCAGATAACGTCGCATTGTAAGCCCCGATGATAACCCTGCGCTCCGGCCACCTCTCGAGGTACCATGCTGGCAGGCTGATAGTGTTCTGCTGGCTCTTTCCGTGCCGAGGTGGGGTGAAAATCATCAGCTTTTTGACTCGCCCCTCAACCACGTCCATCAGCTTCTCACGGATAAGCTCAAGGTGCGGCGCGTCCCAGGTGAGCAGCGGCTGTGTTTTTGTGAGCCAATCGGTAAAGGAAAGCGGAGTCCGTAAACCCCGCCTCCTTATCTCTAGCTCAATCTGCGCTTTCTGCGAGGGCGATAAGTTCCTCATCTGTGAGCGCTGTAACATTCAAACTCCCGCTGTGTTCCTGAAAGATCCTGTCGCCGTACTTCTTCGGAGCCGTCTTGGACGCATGCCATTTGCGGGCATCAATGCGGATTCTGGCAACTTGCGGATCGGGTTCAGTGTCAGCAATAACTATCGTCTCGTCTGCGAAGAAATCGGCCTGAACTCGCCGCGCGTGCGCGTACTTATCGCGGAAATACTCATGTGCATCTAACCATCGGCATACCGTGCTGTAGTGCGGGAATTCCTCCAATGCGCAGATATGCACAAGCGTTTTCCCTTCTGCGATCAGCTCGCATATCAGGTCCGCCTTTTCTGTGCTGTAATCGCTCGGTCTTCCCGCTGCCATTATCCCATCACCTCTTCGGGGTCTAAACTCAATATCGCTGCCACCATCTTGGATTGAGCCATGAACACCCTTATCCGCTCAGGAGCAATAACCCACTTGGGAACAACGCTGATTTCCATATAGTCCATCTCTTCGCCAGATTCCATTATTCGTAATCCCCTGCCAAGTTCCCGTTGTCCACATAAAGCACCCTTCCATCCGTTGTGCCTGCAACGTATATGGCTATGCCCTTGTTAACTCCAACAGACGTGACATCTGCGCCTGTGTATCTCTTGATGTGCGCCCGGACACTTTCTGACTCTAGCTCTGGCACCGCATCGATAGAATACTCCTGCGCATATTCGAGCTGTTCAAATGTCATTCGTAATCCCCCGCTATCTCCACATCCGCCGGTAGCACCTGCAGCCGGATCACGCGCTCATGCGTCTCCCCATTCGCCGTGGTTATCACGTTGGCTAGCTTGTACCTCCCCTGGCTTGCTCTTACCGTTACAGCCGCATGAGAGTCCGTGAAAGCCCCGGTTGACATAGCTTGCCCCTGTACCGTCCACTCGCTGGTTTCGATGGTGTCAGCACCCAACACAGCGGACCAGTTCACGGTGTAGGTGAGGGATTCGCGCTCCTGCTGCTGGTAGCTCCACGTCTTCCCCTGTATCGCGTTGACGGTCCTATCGTTAACATTCATGTGCATATCCTCTGTTTGCGTGTAGCCGTACAACATCATTGAGGAAATGTCAACCTTATTGTGAAACCGGCCCCACTCAAGGGGCCTTTTCCCTTAATCCTCCCATGTGAATGTGAGGGTGCCGGTTTTGTCAAAAGTTTCAGGGCGAGCGCAAAAAAAGTACCCCGTCAACATCGCCGATAAGATTGATCCGCGCCGCCACACTCACACTCCTCTCCACCTTCTGCGCCACTTGCACGCGGCGGGTGCCGGTGAGTTTGGTAAAGGTCCACTTTTGGGGGTCGTTTCCCGTCATGTGACAGAGGCACAAATCGTTGCAGGTGTCCGTCTGCCGCACTCTTCCACATACATCGCACTCCCACCGCTCCACCGTCACATCTTCGAAGACGGGCGGCGGGTTGAGAATGGCGTCGGCCTGTTTGATTTTCTCGTTGGCGTACTCCACGATGGTTTCCCGACTCGCAATCTGCGACGTTGCTATCTGGTCCAACGCCTCCCTCGCCACCCTCACCGCTTCCTTGTACCGCTCCAGTTCCTCCACATACGCCTGCTTTTTCTTGTTCACGATTCCCCCCTTTTTTTCAGTGATATTCCACAAAGTCTACGCGCTCAATGAATGCCCGCGCCCTCTCGACTGTGGTATGCGTGTTACACCCCACCTGAAACCAACAGAGTGGGAAACGCCAGATTTTGCGCTGCACCTCATATCCCGCGTAGTCGTCTGCTACGATCCGGTATCTCGTTTTCATTACTTATCCTCCCCTTTTCCCTGTTCCACCAATTTGATAACCCCCGCGATGTACCCATACACGCTTTCCATTTTTCTTTCCACTGCGCAGTTTTGACAACTACTGTGATTCGTGGCATCCCTGATAAGATCTAAGACGATTCCTAGAGTCTCGGCCAGTAATTTCTTTCCCTCTGATTCACCCACCAACCGTCCGCTAGCAAAGAAATGTCGCTCCCTGGCTTCCATACAAGTCTCCCTAGCGAAAAACATTGACATGGTTGGTGCATCCTGTGATGCATCGACAAACTCTTCCATGTTTTCCACCTCTAACATAAAACCTCCAAATTTGCGTTTTAAACGGCCTCTTTTCTCCGCCCCCTTCCCGTTGCCTACACTCGCCCCCCGTTCGCCCAAATTTGACGGGGTAGCGGCTCAGAAAAGCTCGTTTGCTGTTTCAATTACATCCGCGCCGTGCAACTTCTGCCCTAGATCAAAGAACATTGCCGCCGTCCGCGTGTCTCCCTTCTTTCCTTCCGCCGCCCATGCCTCTCGGTACCGCTCCATCATGGCGGCGGTCGCGCAGTAGTAGACGCGATCTTCGTCCGACACTGCTACGGCTTCCTTGCCGTCATTCGCCCAAAGCCACTGGATCACGTTGTCGGGATATTCGCGATGCCATTTGCCGCCTCCCCTCGTCATAAACCGCATAACCACCTCACGCTGTCGAGAAAACTCAAGCCGTCCCGCTTCATTACAATGTCTACCGCGTCACCGCCTTTGCCGCAGGCAAAACACTTCACACGATTGCTCGCTATGTGGTGGTGCAAGCTC
>Ga0209518_1001091_pt1 | contig 31196 bp, 26 predicted proteins | sample RifGroB1_FD_183993 | JGI IMG/M metagenome (GOLD analysis project Ga0209518, IMG submission 183993) | Groundwater microbial communities from Rifle, Colorado, USA - Groundwater B1 (SPAdes) (version 2) | ecosystem: Environmental > Aquatic > Deep subsurface > Groundwater | place: Rifle, Colorado...
AGTAGGAACGGCCGGTTCTCATTATCTCCGGTGTCCCTCCATATTTTAAAATTACGTCGTGCGCGAGAGATGTGCACTTAACATCGTAAACGATTGTAGCTCCTGGATTAGTGCTTAATATGTGTTTACTGAAAAGAAGGAGTGCGCGGTCGGTGGCATAAGATTTTCCCTTTTCATCGACCATTAAAAACCTGTCGCCGTCGCCGTCCAATCCAAAACCCGCGTCCGCGTGGCTTTCCCTGACGGCGGAAACAGTGTGCTCTACAAACTCAGGTTCTTCCGGGTCGGGAGTACCGTTGGGAAAGGTCCCGTCAAGCTCGAGGTTAACCGGAACGACTTCTACACCCAAAGATTCCAAAACTTCCTTAGCAACCCCGCCTGTAACACCGTTGCCCGTGTTTAGCACTACCTTGAACTTCTTTTCGAAACTGAACTTGCCCTTAATATAAGAAACGTACTCGCCTATCAAATCTTTTTCGGTAAAAGATCCTTTTCCTGTCATGTAGGCTTCTTTTTCTACGATGCCTGCGATTTCCTGTATACCTTCTCCGAAAATGGGTGCGGCTTTGGCAAATTCAACTTTGACACCGTTGTACTCCGCGGTATTGTGGCTAGCGGTCACATATACACCGCCTTGGTAACCCTGAGTAGTGGTGAAAAAGTGTATCAACGGGTATGGAACAGTTCCGACGAAAGTGACGTTACAGCCGGTTCCTAATAGTCCTTCGCATAGTTTTTTAGTCAGGGACTCCGAACTTACTCTATTATCCATCCCTAGGACTACGTCAGTCAGGTTCTTACGTCTGTAAATGGTGCCTGCGGCTTTTCCGATGTGATAAAAGAGGTTTTCGTCGATCTCCAGACCGTATATACCCCGTATATCATATTCTCTAAAAGAATTCTTATTTAATTGCATCTTAAAGAGGCAGATTGAAAATAAACTTAGTTCCCGTAGGATTGTTGTCCTCTACACGGATTTCGCCTTTGTGTGCCTCAACTATGGCTTTAACAATGACGAGCCCCAGACCTGTTCCCTTTTCTTTAACCTTTGAATGGTTGGACGTCTGGCTGAAAGGCTTAAATAAGAGACCCTGTTCCCCCTGGGGCACTCCCATTCCGGTGTCGGACACAATAACCTCGGCGTGGTGGTCAAATCTAGTAGCTGACACCGTTACCGTACCGCCCTCGGGCGTGAACTTTATGGCATTGGAAAGAAGATTGTTCATAACCTGTTTTATTCTCTCCGGATCGAAACTGAAATTTCCGAAGTTCTCATTTAAGACAAGATCAAGTTTAACTCCCTTAACCTTCGCCAGAGGATTAAAATAACTGCACTCCTCTTTCAACGTATCATTGAGGTTTGCATAAACCTTGTTTATCTCAAACCGTCCCGCTCCAATTTTTGAAACATCCAAAATGTCTGCAACGATCTTGAGCATGGAGTTCGAGTTCTCTTTAACCTGTGAAAGTAAAAGGTGTATCTGCTCTGCATCCAGCTCCGCAGCTTCTTTTAACAAAAGGTCGGAAGCACCCTTGATTACAGAAAGGGGAGCTCTGAGCTCGTGCACAAGCATGGGAATATAATCTTTACCTCCTCCGCCGAAAAGAGACCCGTCGGATTTGAGTTTATTGATCTGCTCGAGCAGTTTGTTTATCTCACTGGATTTTTTGAAAAGAATACTGGTAATAATCAGCAATAGAACAGCTTCCGCGATTATGAGCCATATAGTGTAAGATTCCATTTAGCTTTTATCCCGTTACTACTATGCCGGAATCGGGAGTTTCCCCCAGGAGAACGGCAATTTTCTCGGGTAACTCCGAAGGTACAACGTTGTATTTCATGTAGTAGTCTTCGGCGCCGTATTCAACAGCCTTCTTAATATTTTCGTCATTTCCGAAATTGGTCAACATGACAACCTTAATGTCTTTGGTGTCCATGTTCTCCTTCATCTCTTTTAAGACGTCGAGTCCGCTCATTCCCGGCAATATTATATCCATTAAAACCAAGTCAGGCTTTTCCTGGAGGATAAAATCCATCGCTCTGGAGCCTTCAGCTACGTGGGCAACGTTATACCCCTTCATCTTCAGTGGAACGGAAAATATGTTAAAAAACCCTTCGTCGTCTTCTACAAATAATACTTTCTTTGGCATAGGCTAATAGTACAAGAAAATAGACCCGCTGTTCAATACTTTTCTTGATCCCGTCAGATAGGCAAAAAAGTACACCATGGAGGTCAGGTTATTTTGCTGGTATATTAATAGAATTGCCCTATGTTCAAAAAAACCCTGATAATTCTATTCTTAATAGCGCTTTCTCTTGCTTCCGGAGCCTATTATATATACACCAAGACCGGCAGCGGACAGGGAAAAGTGGTGCATCTTATACCAAATCCCTCCGAAAGCGTGTTTGCCGGGAGTAAACCTATTGAATCCCCGTCCCTCCCGAGCATTTTTCAAAAAAGCCCCATAATAAACATACTATTGATAGGTACGGATACCAGTCTGGAAAGGCGTAACAACGGTCAGTATGGCTATAATACGGATGCTACCGTACTTGTCAGCATAGATACAGGCACGAAAAACGTACTCTTAACCTCGGTACCGAGAGATTTGTGGGTAAACGGCAATAAAATCAACGCGCTTTTCGTCACATACGGGTGGCCGGGATTGAAAAAAGCTTACGAAGACATAACGGGACTCTCGATAGATGGGTACGTAGCCGCTGACTTTGACGCGTTTCAGTGGTTTATTACCCAAATGGGCGGCGTCGATGTTGACATAAAAACGTCGTTTACGGACATCTCCTTTCCGAATCAGTATGATACCGATGTTATGCAGGTGTCGTTCGAACAGGGCAGCGAGATTATGACGGGTGAGCGCGCACTTACATACGCCCGGTCACGTAAAGGGAGTAACGGCGAAGGAAGTGACCTGATGCGAGCAAAAAGGCAACATCTCATACTACAGGGGATTGCTAGCTCTTTTGAAAATCCGGGCAATACCTTCTGGCCAATGGACATAACCGGTTTCTACGAAACGGTAACCAAACACATGGAAACGAATTTAACTTTGGACGACGCAGTGTATCTTTGGGATTTTTATAGATTCAAAGACGATTACAATATTCAATCATTCGTTCTTGACGATACTTTTATATATCACCCCGGAATGTATCCTGACAGCCCTTACACAGCATGGGTTTTTATACCCCGTGACGCCGATTATTCCGACATTCACGATGCAATAAAAAATAAATTATCGGGAACGGAACCTGCAGTTACGGACGGGGAGGAAATTCAAATAGAACAAGCCACTACGGAATAGAAATATTTTTGTAATGTTTTAGCAGAAATCTTTCTCCGTCTTTTATTACTCCCACAAAATCATACCGCCAGTCAGCACCCAATAACCTGTGTCTCAGCAAAAAATAATTCGATGTGTGATACCATTTTAATCTTTTTCTCCGCGTAAGCATTACGGACGGATCTTCCCCCACTTTCCGGGACAGAGTTTTTACTTCGATGAAAATTAGTAAGCGTTTGAAAGCTACAATGTCTAATTCTCCGGCGTAACAAAACCAATTTCTCTTTAAAATTTTATAACCACGGGAGAGTAAATATCTTTCAGCGATCTTTTCTCCTTCCACTCCGGTTTTTTTAATTGTGGAGGACACCCATCCACAATATATTTGCCGGGTAAAAAATAAACAGCCGGGGTTCTAATTTGATTGGGAAACTTGTTCAGCCTGGACTCTGTCGGGCGCGATTCCGTAAAACTTAACCAACTCTGACATTATGTCCATCCACAAAGGTACGGAAGTCATCGAAGCGTAGACCGATGTCTTAGGCTCTTCCAGTTTAACTATCATTGAAATTCTGCGGGCTCCGGATAGAAAACCTACAAATGTTGCGTTAGTCTTGTCTGCCGAGTAACCGCCCTGTTCCGGTATCTGCGCGGTTCCGGTTTTTCCTGCTATCTTGTAATCTTTTAACACGTAAAATTTAGCTTCCCCGCTTACAGCAGCGTTTTCCAGCATAGAAACCATTTCCTGTGCCGTCTCCTGCGAAATAACCTTTCTTATCTTTTTAGGCTGCATTTCCAGAATTTTTTTACCATCATCAATTTCTGAGATTATCAGAGGCTGATATAAACTTCCTCCGTTTGCAATTACGTTGAACGCGTTAAGCACCTGAAGTGGGGTTGCCGAAATACCCTGACCGAACGAAATATTTGCTAGAGCAATGTCCGACCAATCGGAAACCGGAAGCAAAATTCCTGTGTCCTCGCCCTGAAGTTCAATTCCGGTCTTTTTTCCATACCCGAAGTTACTCAGGTATTCCCTAAGGTTATTGGTTCCTACTTTGTGCCCGACCCAGGCTGCCCCAATATTATTGGACAGCTCAAGCAGCCTCTGTACCGTAATCACACCGTGATGCTTTAAGTCCCAGTTGTCCACTTTGTAATCCGAATAGTAAACCGGACCGGCATCGTCAAAAGTAGTTGTAGAGGACACCAGGCCAAGGTCGACCGCCGCCGACACTGTCATAGGTTTCATGACAGAGCCCGGTTCATAAGTTTGCTGAATAGAAAGATTACGCCGTTCAACTTTTTTACGTTCCTGTTCACCGTCCTGTACCATTTCTGAGTCAACGACTGAAAAATCGGAAGGGTCATAAGTCGGGTAATTTGCCATTGCAATAACTTTCCCTGAATACGGATCCATTACTATTACATTTCCTGATACCGCATCATATTTCTCCACCCCATCTTTTATCATCCTTTCGACCATATATTGAACCGAACGGTCTATAGTCAGAACTATATCTCTTCCGGGTAAAGGATTAGATTTTCTGTAACCTCCCGCTAAGATCGGATTTCCTGTGGCATCCTTTTCTTCAAGTATTCTTCCGGATTTTCCCTGAAGATCCTCATTTAGTGCTCCTTCTATACCGTAGTATCCTGTCTTCTCGCCTTTTTCGTCGCTCGCTACAAAACCCAGCACATGGCTGGCCAGCGAACCTTCGGGATAGTAACGCTTAGGTTCCTTCTCAAAACCGATTCCCACAATGCCAAATTTCTGAATGGACAGCATTTGTTCATGGGATAAATTTCTCTTTAAGGGAACCCAGAAAAGGTCTAAATTCAAATAATCAAAAATTTCTTTGTAGTAATACTCAAAGCCGGGCTTCAGTACGGTAGCCTTTCCCTCTGCATTTAACGGAGGGTCGGGTTCTATTGAAGCTAGATACTCAGCCAGGATGTGGGCGGTTTGTGTCTTATTCTCAACGACCTTAGGTTCGCCGTACATCAGATAGTTATCTACGGTTCCCGCAAGTAAAAAACCATCAGCCGAGGAAATGTTTCCGCGCCCCGCGTATATCTCCTGAAACGTCCAGTACTGGTCTTGTCCCATTTTTTCAAACTTCTCGTGTCCCAATACCTGGATTTGAAATAGACGTAATATAACCGCTAAAAATCCCAAAAAAAAGAACCCCATCAAAGAGTTTAAGCGCAGTTCTAAAAATGCTTTTTTCCTGGTTCTGATACTTTTCATCTATGAATATTTTACCTTGCCAAGGAAGCTACTTGGCCGGCTGAGGATAGGTCCAGTGTCGCTAAACGTTCTTTCATGGGAGTAAAGCCCATATTTACAGCCTGCGATTCAACATAGCTCATCGACGAAAGCTCGGAGTCCTGATATTTAAGTAGGGTAATTTCTTCTTCCAATGCAAGCTGTGTATCAAACGAGCCTTTAAGATCCCTGTTTTTAACTGCAAGATCATTATAGAAGTACATCCGTGCGGCAATACTGGATAAAAAGATTGCGCAGCATGAAAAAAAGATAAGATTGACGGTTTTTTGTTTTTTTTCTAGTTTATCTATTCTGCACATTTTTCGAAAACGCGCATTTTCGCGCTTCTTGCCCTGGGATTTTCATTGCATTCTTCCTCTGTGGGCACCAGAGGCTTTTTTACAACTTTCATTAACTTGGGCTGCGCGTCCAGACCGAATTGCTTTACGATACCGTCTTCCAACGAGTGGAACGATATCACGGCCATTCGGCCTCCAGGCAGTAGAAGACGCACAGCCCGGGGCAGTGAATTTTCAAGATTTTCAAGCTCGTTGTTTACTGCGATACGCAGAGCCTGAAAAGTTCTGGTGGCAGGATTGATTCTCCCGCGCTCATAGTCTGAAGGAGCTGCAGACTTTATTATTTCCGCCAATTGGCGGGTAGTCTGAATCTTCTTCAACTTACGAGCTTCCACTATTGCTTTAGCAAATCTTCTCGACAACCGTTCGTCAGAGTAGTTGAACATTATGTCGGCAAGACGTTCTTCGGGCAGTGCATTAACCAGGTCAGCTGCCGTCACGCCTAACGTAGAGTCGAGTCTCATGTCCAGGGGTTGGTCTTCTAAAAAAGACAGGCCAATGTTTCCCTCTTCTAACTCGAATGTGCTGTAACCAAGGTCGAAAAGTATACCTGATACTTTCTCGAAGCCATTCGCTTTAGCAGTCTCCTCAATATCCTTAAAGTTTCCGGCGGCTCCGGTAAAATTTTCACTCAGTCCTAGATCTTCAATGCGGTCTGCGGCTCTCTGTAATGCTGCCGGATTTACATCCAGACCAAGAACCGTCCCTCCCATTTTTAAGATCTCTATCGTATGTCCTCCGTCTCCGAGAGTGGCGTCGATATATTTAGCACCTTTATTAACTTTTAAATGTTCTAAAACTTCATTTAGCAAGACCGGTTTGTGGTACATTTTTCAATAGTTTAGGCAGTAACTTCTCCGCTAATTTTCTCCAACCTGGCTGTCCAGCTGTCCAGATTCCATATTTCTACGTGGTCTCCGGCCCCAACTACCGCTAAATTCTTGCCTAATCCTGCGTACTCTTTGAGGTTGCCCGGTATAACAATTCTTCCCTGTGGATCTATCGTTACTTCTGCGGCGCCCGAGTACATATACCTTTTAATGTCCCGCGTCCTTGCGTCAGTTATAGGATTTTCAACTTGCTTTTGAGCCTCTGTTGCCCAATCTTCTTTATCGTAAACAAATACGCACTTTTCAAATCCCCGGGAGAGAATTACTTCTTCTCCTCTGATTTGGTCCCGAAGTTTCTTGGGCAGGGCAATTCTTGATCCTTCGGTGATATTCGGCTTGTATTCCCCAAGAAACATTCTCATAATGCTATTCACCATTCATCACCAATTTATACCAATATGCTCCACTGAGTATCCATTGTCAATACAAATGAAACCCGAAAATGCGTAGTTGCGCCAACCTTTTTAGGCCGTGGCTATGCCATTTAAAAAGTAACTCTTTAAGCTTTTAAAATTAGGAAAATTACTGTCTTGTGAGATAAAATTTCAGATCGCTTACAGCAATCCTGACCTGTTCCATGGTATCGCGGTCTCTGACCGTGATTGTGTCATCTTCCAGTGTCTGATAGTCGATTGTAACGCAAAACGGAGTGCCTATTTCATCCTGGGAATAGTAACGTTTACCAATATTTCCGCGGTCGTCCCATGTAACTGAGAGACCTTCAGAAATGAGCATGTCGAAAATTTCGCGGGCCTTACCGACAACTTCTTCTTTATTTCTTACTAACGGGAAAACTGCAGCTCTATAAGGAGCCAATGTATGGGGCAATTTAAGTACGGTCCTACCCTCTTCTTCGGTGTAAGCGTCGGACAGTACTGCCAAAAATACGCGGTTGATACCGAAGGTGGGTTCGATGACGTGAGGTGTTATTTTCTCGCCGGTCTCAGGATCAGTGTATCTAAGATCTTCGCCGGATTTTTCCATATGGTTTTTCAGGTCAAAGTCCGTTCTGTATGCCAGGCCGAAAAGTTCTTTGACTCCGAACGCAAATTCGAAATCAAGGTCTACAGTTTTTGCGGAATAGTGTGCCCTCTCGGCATCGGTGTGTTCTCTCCACGACATTTTTTCTTCGGGTAGTCCCAAAGACATTGCCCATTTCTTCATTTCTTCTTTCCAATAATCAAATAGGGCGACCCACTTATCCTTTGCCGGATCAAAGAAATATTCAAATTCGGCCAGATTGAACTCCAGCGTCCTGAATACAAAGTTCCCTAAAGTTATTTCATTTCTAAAAGCTTTACCTGATTGTGCAATACCGAAAGGAAGTTTCGGTCTCATGGTATCCAAAACATTTCTAAAATTTACAAACATTCCCTGAGCTATCTCACCTCTCAAAAACACTGTTGCTTGCGAGTCGGTTACAATACCTACGTTCGTTTCAAAAAGTAAATTGAACTTTCTTGATTTAGTCCAGTCGTGTACTCCGCATTTGGGACACGTGATTTTGTTTTCTTCTATGATTTTGGAAAGTTCTTCGGGCGGCATCCCTTCAACATCTTTTTTCTCACCTTTTGATTCAAAGTAACCCTCAATTAAATGATCTGCCCTCATTCGTAACCTGCAGTTTTTACAATCTATAAGAACGTCGGTGAAGCTGGCCGTATGTCCGGACGCTTCCCATACCTTGGAACTCATTAAAATGCTGGTGTCCAACCCGTGAATATTGGCACGGCGGGTTACAAAAAAGTCCCACCAGGAATTCTGAATATTTCTGACCAGTAACGCCCCCAACGGTCCGAAATCGTAAGTGTTGGAAAGTCCCCCGTATATTTCCGAGCCGGGGAAAACATAGCCTCTTCTTTTAGAAAGGGAAACGATCTTCTGCTGTAGATCTGCGATTTCAGACATAGAGCCAGTATATCGCAGACCCTGTTAATTTCCAAGATTAAACGGACTTGCCCCAGTAAACTAAAGCAATTCGCTCCCTTTGATTTCATGAAATCAAAGCAATTCTCTGCTTTTAAGCCTGATACTAAAATGCTCGTCTATCAGCGCCGTTGTAACAACACCCAGCTCTTTCAGAACCTGATCGTTTACCCGGGACAGTTTATTCTGCGATAAATCCCTAAGTGTTTTTACTGCCTCCGGAGAAAACTTCAACCCTGAGTGTGAGCAGTTACTACAAACAAATCCGCCGTGGCTGATATCCAGATAAAACTCGCTGTCCAATGAATCCAGATCCTTTTTACATTTTATGCAGGTAGTGGTATTCAATCCATATCCCATAAGTTCGAGGTAATGTATTTCAAAAAACCGTACTGCGAGATCTATATTTTCCTGAAATCTGGAAGCAATCTTAAGAAATTTTACTAAAAGCTCGAAAGCATCTTCTGCGTTTCCTCCTTCTTCGGTAGTTTTATGCAACAGCTCGATAACATAAGAGCACTTTGTGCTGAGCCCATAATTATTTTTTAAGCCTCTAAAACTGTTTAATCCTGAAACTTCATCTATCTGTCTCATTCCCCCGAGTCCTTCAGACAAACCGACCTTCACCAGATTTAATTTGTCTAAATTTCCTGCGCGCCTGGAAGAAATCTTTCTTACTCCTCTGGCGATAGCGGATATTTTCCCCAAATCTTTAGTAAGTAAAGTGTATATTTTGTCGGAATCTTTATAGTTGATACTTTTAAGTACAACTGCAACGGTATTGATTTTTTTCATCAGGCTAATTCTATCCCGCGGGGCAATACGCGTAAAATGTACCGGGACGGTTTGAGGTTATATTCGTTTTAATTTCTGATCGTAACTTCTTTAAAGTTAACGAGCTCAACATCAACCGTCTTTGTGCCGTAGCTCACCGTATATTTCTCGCCGTTTACTCCCGCCTGTTTTTGGAGGTAGAGGTTGTAAGCTTTTTCGTCTACCAGATTGGAAGGAATATAGTACTTGAACGTGACCTCTTTTGTATCCCCGGGCTGTGCCGTGACGAACGCGCTGTACCAAACCCTGTTGCTTTCCTGGTCGGTCATTGTTCCGTCTTCGCTGCCGTCGACTGAAATGAATTCAGATCCGATAGGAGCGTAAACTCTGACCCAATCCCTAAACTGCTTAACGAACGGGGCATACTCACCATCAGGATTTTCGTACTTATAAACTATGTTCACTGTTCTGAGCCATTTATCTCCGGACTTTTCAAGTTTGTTGTTAACCGATTTTTTAACAAACCAGTTTGTTTTATCTCCACCTAAGTTTGTTGAGACAACCATCGAGTAGTCGCCTTTTGTCTCCTGCTTTATGCGGCCACCCATGTCATATTTGTCGATAAGCGCCTGCGCTTCGGGGTCGAAAACATAAACCTGCACATGTTTTCTTGCTGCCAGGCTTACGGCCTTGTCTATCATTTTAGGCCACAGATTTTTGTCGGACTCGAAAACGTTGGTCAACATTGCCTTCATAAGATACCCCAAAACTCTTTTTCTTCCTGCCTGCTCTTTTAGAGCCAGCGAAGCGATTCTCTCGAGTTCCAGTACAACGTTATCTTTTGTATATGTAACTCCGTTTACTGTCACCGGTCCTGTTACATCTAAAAGTTCACTAATAACTTGTGTGTCGATAGCGAAAATTCCATCAACCGGCTTTACCTCTACAGGATCTATGCGTCCGGCCATGTTATAGAAGCGGAGAAATTGATCCATTGAAGTAACAAAGTCGGGAGAGTAGTTCATATCCCTCGCGTACCATCTTTCGACCAAAAGGTACTTAGAGTAAGCCGCAGGTGGGTCCGGAAAGTCGTAAGTGGCGTCAATAAGGTCCAAAGTTAGGTCCACACTGTACATATCCTTAGAAGTGAAATCAGAGTCAAGAAGACCGTTGGCAATCTTGAACGTGGCGTAGTTGGTCATAAAACCTCCTGTAGGCCTTATTTCCTTATCGTTCTGCATTATTATCATGTATCTCTTCACGGGTGTTCCTACGGCCAATATCCTGGGTATTATTGTAAAAGCTTGTTTCAAATCCGGTGCGTAGTCATCAGCACGCGACAAAGTGTCCTTAATAAAGACGATATTTTCTCTTATCGGGGTCCCTCTAAAGCTTTCGGGGTATTTGTCCGTGTCGATTGTCTCCAGCTCCTCGCCGATTTTTGAAACTTTCTCTATAACTCCGTCCATCTGACCCGCCACCTCGGGCATAATCGAGATCCAGCTCTGGAACGCTTCCATAAGGCCTTCCTGTTCAGGAACTTCCTGATCAGCCGAAACCTTTAAACCTGCTGCGTCGGCAAACGGCAAAACCACTTTTTCAGCCTCTCGCATGGCGTCTATAGCGTAAAATCCTGCATTTATAAATTTTTCGGAGTCGGAGTAATACTCGTTGATTCTGAACATTTTCTGTTCTTTAGCCCAGCCAAAGCTGTCTTCTCTCTGCTGTCTCAATGATTTGAGATTATTCTCTGTTTTATTGAGGGTAGCGTCCAATGCCACCAGGTCCCTATTCTGCAGAGCTTCGCCGATCTTTGCCGTATCTGATTTTATAATGTTTGCGGCGGAATAAAGAGCCAGTGCGGGTTTAACAAGGTAGCTGTAGGCGAAAACACCGATAATTGCGATAACAACAACGAATGCTACTGTTCCAATCCCCAGCTTTTTTGCAACACCGTTGCCGCCCTTCTTTTTCCCGGACTTATAACCTGCAGCACCGGGTTGGTAGGACGAACCAGCTTCTGAACCCCAAAATTGCGAATTATTCATACTAAACGGCTCCTTTTTTCGTTAAAACTACATACGGCGTTTTTAAGACAATCAATATATCATACAATATTGACCTGTTCTCTGCATATTTCGCATCAAGTTTTACCCTCTCCACAAAGCCTATTGTAGACCTTCCCGTAACCTGCCACGGTCCTGTAATCCCTGGTTTGACCGACACTGCCTTATCGACAAGTTCAGCAGTCCCCGGAAACTTTTGGGCCTGATCTTCGATTTCAAAAAAGTAGTATGCCCGCGGACCGACAATACTCATCTCGCCTTTTAAAACATTTATAAATTGGGGCAGTTCATCTATGCTGTATTTCCTTAAAAAAATTCCGCCTTTTATGATACGCGGGTCTTCCTCGGCATTTAGTTTGTAATTATTTTCCACGTACTTTTTGTAAAGTTCCTGATTCTTAACAAGATACTCGTGAGCGTTAGGGAACATGGAGCGGAATTTCATAAACTTGAAAGGTTTCTTATCTTTTCCGACGCGGTCGGGAATATCTGCAAACACCGGTCCGCTTGGGGAAACAGCTTTAATCCATACCGAAACAATAATAAAAACCGGGAGAAAAAGTACAAGACCTACGAGTGCGCCCACTATATCCATTATTCTTTTCAGGATTTTGTACATATCAGATCGTTTACCTTTTCCAGTATACTACATTTGAAGTTCTCGAAAGAAAATTGTTCCGCACGTTTTATACACGAATCCGGTTCAAAAGTCATCTTTTCAAACCTTTCTATGCAGTTTGATAGTGATTCTGCAGTCTGTTCATCGAAAAATACGCCTGTTTTTCCTTCTACAACCGTTTCCAGCGCACCCCCGGCTTTATATGCAATAACGGGCTTTCCTGAAGCCATAGCTTCCAACGGCACTATCCCGAAATCTTCTTTTTGGGTATTTATTAAAGCCCTGCAGTTAGCAAAAAGCACCCATTTAGCTTCGTCTGAAACCCTACCCAAAAACTCTACATTTTCACCGGCAAGTGAGTGTAATCTTTTCATATCGGGGCCTTCCCCTGCGATCTTGAGTTTCTTTCCCATTTTCTCGCACGCCCGGATAGCTATGTCGACACGTTTCCACGAAACCAGACGGGTAAGTATTAAATAATAATCATCCTTGGCATCTTTTTTAACTTCCGGGTGTAAAGAACAAAAAGGGTAAGTTATAGAGCTCTCGACACCGTGGTATTTCTTCACCCTGTTCTGAGTGGTTTTTGAATTCGAAATTACCAGGTCCACTCTTTTCATAGCAGGAACATCCGCCAGCCTCATTAGAGAAATAAACGGCCTTACGAAAAACATCGCTGTCCCTTTTAAAAAATTGGGGACGCCGAAACTTTCTTTATCAAAATAGTCGAACGGCTCCCAGAACATACGGCCGGGCGTGTTCAAGTAACAAATATGTTTGGTTTCAGAATTGGTAATCGCAAAGTGGGCATACCTGGAAGAAATAGAAAACACGAGATCGTAATTTGAAAAATCAAAACTTTCTATAGCCAATACGTGAAAATAGCAAACCGAATAGTAGCGGTTAAGTTTCGTGACAAAAGGAAATTTCTGCAGGAATGAAGTTATGACGCGCCTATTTTTTGAAAGGAAATAATCACACCAACTTTTGGTTGCAACGGTCGTATAAATAGGGGCATCCGGAAAAATATCAGAAACAGCTTCTACTATTTTCTCTGCCCCGCCGTGTTGTACAAGATCGTCACATACAATTGCCACCTTCATGTTAACTTCCATTTTATACTATAGCGCTAAGTTCCGTTTGTAATATAATCGATATAACTATGAAAATAGGAATAAACGGGCAAAGACTTCTTGTTCAAGATCCTGCCGGTCCGGAAAGATACACTTACAACTTAATTAACGCTCTTGCAAAAATAGACCGCGACAACGAATATAGGGTGTACTTCAACGGAGAGCCCGGAAAAGACTACTTTTCAAAACTCACCTACTCGAACAATTCGTTTAAACCTGTAGTTGTGAAAAGCAGGGTATCCTGGACGCAGTCAGGCTTGGCTAAGGAATTAAAGAGAAACCCCGTAGACGTATTTTTCACTCCCGTTCACACAATGCCGATTTACAGAAATAAAAAACTTAAAGTTGTGGGCATGATACACGGACTTGAATATAAATTTGTAAGTAAGAGTGTAAGTTTTTTAAAGAGGTTAACGCTCGGTAAGCCGGAAGAATACCTGGCTAAAAAATCACATGCCTTGATAGTCCCAACCCTGGCCACAAAAAATGAAATAATCAAAAGGGAATGGATAGAAAAAGACGATCCGAAAATTTCTATCGTTCACGAAGGAGCCGGTGAAAATTTTTATAAACGCGAAGCAGAAGAAATCAGCGCTGTGAGAAAAAAATATGGATTGGGTGAAAAAAGATATATTTTATTCGTTTCCACAATTCAACCGAGAAAAAACATACCTGTTATGGTGCAAGGATACGCTGAGGCATTGAAAAAAAATCCGGATTTGGCTGACACACACCTGCTCATAGTAGGCAAAAAAGGATGGGACGCCGAAGAATCTTACAATGCTCCCAAAAAGTTCGGTGTCGAAGCTAACGTCTTATTCCCGGGCTTTTTGTCTGATGACGACCTTGCTTCCCTATTTTCAGGTGCTGAAGCATTTATAAGTGTTTCTCTGGAGGAAGGCTTCGGCTTACCTTTATTAGAAGCCATGGCATGCGAAACCCCGGCGTTGGTGTCCGACATCCCGGCGTTTAAAGAAGTTGGCGGTGAGTTTCCTTTATATGTAAAACCTAACGACTACGAGGAAATAGGAAACTCTATTGCCCTTATATTTCACGGCGGTTATAAACCGGAAAGAATATATGGAGCTAAGTTAAGGGCGCAGGAATTTACGTGGGATAGGACGGCCCAGAAGACCTTAGAGATTATTCAAAAGGTTGCGGAAAATAGCTAGTAATGGCCTCCCGTGTACTGTTTTTTTGCTATTTTGGCCCTTGACGATGCATCTTGCGTTTTTGGCGCACACGTGATACTATGGGTTTTCATTGCAGCCAAAGTTCAGTTTTAGCCTTAATTTACACAGTTAGTAAGTGCTGCTTAAAGTCTTTATTCTGCCCAGAAATACTATTATGAAGGGAATTATTTTAGCTGGAGGGTTCGGTACAAGAATGTACCCTATAACCCGATCAACAATAAAACAACTACTTCCGGTTTACGACAAACCGATGATTTATTACCCTCTGTCCACATTAATGATGGCGGGGGTGAGAGAGATATTGATAATATCCACTCCTAAAGATCTCCCAAGATACATCGAACTTTTCGGTGACGGCAGCCCTCTGGGACTGGATATCTCGTATGCCATCCAAAACGAACCAAAAGGTTTGGCTGAGGCGTTTATAATCGCAAAAAATTACATACAGGGTGAAAATGTCTGGCTCATATTGGGCGACAATATATTCTTTGGGGATAAACTCGAAGAAACTTTAATGAAAGTATCAAAAAGAAAAGAAGGAGCAACCGTATTTGCGTACAGAGTTAAAGACCCGGAAAGATATGGGGTTGTTGAGTTCGATAAAAACGGTAAGCCTGTTTCAATTGTCGAAAAACCAAAAGAACCAAAATCTGATTTCGCTCAAGTCGGCTTGTACTACTTCGACAAAAAAGTCTCTGCAATTGCAAAAAAACAAACTTATTCCGAACGCGGAGAGCTTGAAATAGTCGACGTGGTAAAAGATTACCTAAAAAGAGGAACTCTAAAAGTAGAGAGAATGGGTTCAGGCTATGCCTGGCTTGATTCAGGCACGTTTGACTCCTTATATGACTCTGCAACATTTATTAAAGTGCTTCAGACACGACAGGGCATCATTGTGTGCTCTCCTGAGGAAGTAGCCTATAGAAAAGGGTACATAAACAAAAAGCAACTATTGAAACTTGCGGAGCCTTTATCTAAGTCAAGCTACGGCCAATACCTGCTTAATTTAGCAAAGGAAAAATAATATGCCTTTTACCATACAAGCTAACGAACCAATGTTAATAATTTCCAAAGTCTTTGAAGACGATAGAGGCTATTTCTTCGAGACGTATAAAAAAACCGATTTTGAAAAAATCGGCATAAAAGAAGATTTCGTTCAAGATAATCTATCATACTCCGTTCAGGGAGTTCTGAGAGGACTTCACTACCAGATGGATCCCGCAGCCCAAGGGAAACTTGTCATGTGTCTAAAAGGAAAGGTTCTGGATGTGACAGTCGACATAAGAAAAGGTTCTCCCAGCTACGGTAAATGGAGAGCAGACGTCTTAACGGAAAAAAGCGGACATATGTTATATGTTCCTCCGGGGTTTGCTCACGGGTTCCTGACCCTAAGTAAATCCGCGATATTTCTATACAAATGTACTAAGGAATATAATCCCGATGCCGACAGAGGAATAATCTGGAACGATCCTGAAATAGGAGTTGACTGGCAAATAAAAAAACCAATACTGTCCCTTAAAGACCAAAAGCATCCGACACTTAAGGATGCGGACAATAACTTTATCTACTAATTTTAAATTAGTGCGGTGTATTTGGATAAAGTTTATGTGCTAGAATTTATGATATGAAGAAAATATCAATGATCATAGTAAATTACTGCACTAAGGGACTAATCGAGAAAAACATCAACACTCTTCTCGAAGCCTATGAAAACTGTGAGATAATTTTTGTAGACAACGACTCTCCGGATGGCTCGGCTGAGCTTGTCGAAGAAAAATTTGGAAACAATCCAAAAGTTACTCTAATAAAAACTAAAAATAACGGCTTGGCGGCCGGTTATAATCTTGGACTTGAAAAAGCTACGGGGGATTATATTTTATATCTAGGGACTGACGCATTTCCTACAAAAGAAGTCATGGACGGTCTGGTTGAGTATATGGATACTAATCATGACGTAGGAGTGGCTACGGCCAGGTTATATACCAGAGACGGTAGCATAGACATAGACGCCCACAGAAGTTTTCCGACTCCTTGGATTGCAATTACGCACCTCTTGACTCTGGATAGGCTGTTTCCAAAATCAAAACTGTTTAACAAGTATTCAATGGGTTACGAGGATTTTAATACTATTCATGAGGTCGACGCGTGTATTTCCCACTTCATGTTTGTCAGACCCGAGGTGCACACACAAGTAAAGCGTTGGGATGAAGACTATTGGTTGTATGGGGAGGATATAGATTTTTGTTATAGAGTCAAAAAAGCCGGTTTCAAAATAATGTATATGGGAAATCTAAGAGTTCTTCACTACAAGGGAGCGGCCGTAGGAAGAGATACGTCAAAAGACATAGATAACGCCATGAATACCGATTTTGACAGCCTGACCTTTAAAGATGAAAAAATCGAAAAAATTAAAACCGACGAACCCGCCACAACAAACGATAAAACCCAAAAAGTCAGAGTTCCGAGCACCAAACTTTGGATGAAAATTAAGGTTTCAAAAGAATCCACAAAAGCCATGAGAACCTTCTACCGAAAACACTACATGAATAAATACCCGTTTGTTATAACTTGGCTGGTACTTGTCGGAATTTGGGTAAACGAAAAAATTAAGGTAACAAAGATCTGGCTGAATAACTACTTATAGTTTACTAACTATTTATAGTAGGCTTTTTCCCAGTAAGACTTCAAATCTGATAGCTTGGTTTTCATCCAGTCCAGATTATCCAAGTACCATTCAACTGTATTTTTCATACCAATTTCAAATGTAATTTCCGGTTCCCATCCAAGTTCCCTCTTTATTTTTTCCACGCTCAGTGAATATCTGAAGTCGTGTCCGGGTCTGTCTTTCACAAACTCTATTAAAGATTCTGGTTTATTCATCAAAGAAAGAATTGCTTTTACCGTATCGATATTTCTTTTTTCTTCGCCGCTTCCAATATTGTATACTTCGCCAGGTTGTCCTTTTTCAATCACGGCAAACACCGCGCCAGCACAATCCTTTACATGAAGCCATTCTCTTACATTCTGTCCTTTTCCGTAAACAGGGAGATTCTCACCCATGTGTGCTTTAAAAATCATCACAGGTACTAGTTTTTCCGGATACTGCCAAGGTCCATAATTATTTGAAGGTCTTACTGTAATTACAGGTAGGTTGAATGTATGAAAATACGCCCTGCCAAGCATGTCCGCGGCTGCTTTGCTCACTGAATAAGGAGAGTGCGGGTTCAAAGGGGTATTTTCCGTAAACTGACCGTCCTCACCCAACGCACCATAAACTTCATCCGTTGAGAAATTTATGAATTTACTAACACCCACTTCCTTTGCTGCGTCCAAGACAACTTGTGTCCCTCCTACGTTTGTTTCTATAAAAATCGCGGGATCTTTGATACTTCTGTCAACGTGAGTTTCTGCAGCTGTGTGGACGACAACATCCGGCTTTACCTCCAGCAATATTTTTGATATTCCTTCTCTGTTCGTAATATCCTCTTTGTAAAAAGAATATTTTTTCTCGTAACCGCGTAGCCTCTCCAGATCTCCCGCGTATGTAACTTTATCAACAACAATTGTCTCAAAGCCTTTTTCGATAGACTGTCTTGCAATCTCACTACCTATAAACCCAAGACCTCCTGTTATTAATAGTTTCATATTTTGAATTTTATCACAGCTTAAAATCGAGATAGGCCTGGTCACTAATAAAGTTGCTCAGTTCATCTTCCCAACGAGGTATCTCAATTCCCAAGTCCTTTGAAATCTTTTTATTGGAAAGCGTAGAATCTTTCGGTAGCTTCGCTGTTAGCTTAAAATAACCAACCTCCACTTTTTTTACTTGCCTGTTTTCGCCGACAGCATTCAATATCTCATTTGCCCAATCCCATCTGGAAGCTGTCCCGGAATTTACTGCGTGATACAAACCTTTTAGATTTTTCTCCAGACATTGAATAGTCAAGTCGACCAGCAATCGAGTAGAAGTGGGTGTTGCAAATTCGTCCACAACCCCAACTAGCTCCTGCCCTTCGTGACACCTTTTCAAGAACTTGTATATAAAATTCTGATTTCCTTCTCCGTAAAGCCAGGATGTTCTCAAAATAAGGTGGTTAAGCGGTAGCTTCTCTTTCACTAAATACTCCCCCGCCAACTTACTTTTTGCGTACTCGTTCAGAGGATTTGTCTTGTCTTCTTCGACATAAGGCAGCCCCTTAGTGCCGTTGAAAACATGGTTTGTCCCATAGTGGACCAGAAAACTTCCGTGTTTTTTGCACATCTCCGCGACATTTCCTACACCGTCTCTATTTACCTTATAAGCTGGTTCGGGTTCCTTTTCGGCGTTCTCAACAAGGTTATAGGCTGCACAGTTTATTACTATCTGCGGGGGTTCTTCATCGAATACTTTACTTACTGACTGCATGTCAGTTACATCCATCTCTTCAGCATCTACGCCTTTATACTCAGCACCAACCTCACCGAAATATTTTTCAAAGCTACGCCCCAGCTGACCTTTATTTCCTATAAGTAAATATTTTATAATCCTCATTATACATCAGAAACGACGCTGTAATTCTACTAACCTATAGTTTGACTAACCGGTTATTTACTGGTATTATCAACGAAATCAATAAGAATAGGAGAGAATAATGAGCAGTGTAAGTGTCTCGGGTACCGGCATACTGGAGTTAAAGGCTTATGTTAACAGCCCTAACGGACAGAACACCGTCAATCAATTCATTGAATGTCTGAGAGATGAGCTAGGCAGCAGAGAAAAATATGAGTCTGTCTGCCAAAAGGCTGAACTCTCTACAGAAACCTTCAATGAAATCAATTTCAGAGAGTTTATGGAAAACCTTGTACCGTTTATGCGGGAGCTCCCGCCAGGACACGATTCAGGTCATCTTTACAGAGACTTCCTTGGATCGGCAGCATTGTTTACAGGAGACCCCGGCATCAACAAGGCGAAATACAAAAGCGACAGCATTGCCGGCCTATTTGGATTCGCACATGATATTGGAAATTCTTTAATCCATAGGTATGCCGACAAAAACATGATCGCGGGACACGCTGAGATTGGTGCCTGGGTTGTATTTAACCTTATGAGAGATCTATTCGGTCGGGAAATTTCCATGATTGCAGCTTACGGAATTGCAGCTCATGGTCACCTTACTAAAGATCTACTCACACCGGGCGGGTTTGTCAGGAAACTGTATTGGGCAGAACTTTTTGACAACAACGGCCTTGTAGGATTCGCTGCCAAAATCATGGCACGCGGTTGCGATCGTTTGGACACCGGTGGTGGAGTCAGCCAGCTTGTCCGCGACCTTTTAGCCTCAGCCGATGCTCTTGAGCAAGGTATAAAAGGTTACGACATAAAAGGCGGCAGCCAGGATATGGAATACTTCGAGGTCAATCGGGAATCTTTGATTACAAAATTAAAGATTGAGATCAGGCCTCAGGATGCCCGTATCGGTGGACCGACGATTCTGGAACATCTTGACGGATATGCGAACACACAAATTCAGCAGAATCCTTCAAGTGTATATAACCAGGACGACGATAAGGTTCCATTGCTTGCTTTGTTGATAAAAGACAGAGTTGAAAGACAGTGGTTCCTAAAAAACAGAATGCTGGGGATGATGAAATCTTTGTACGCATTAGAACCCGGTGTTCCCAGTTATGTTGCGTCGTGGTTGAAATTTAAGTCGTTAGCCAGGCAAATCAGCCATGCAGATCCCTGGAAACTGGACCGAACGTTCTCCGTGCTTGAAAGAGCTTGGCAGGAACAGAATCCGGTTACTTTGGCCGCTTGGGCAGATTCTATCCCGACGATCGGAGAACTGTACAAAGCTGAGGTAGAAAGCTACGCCGCTATAATTCAGAAATCCGGAACCTTCCTTTCTGATATATCGGCAGACATCCTCAAACGTATTATTTAATACGACTAGAACCGCAGACTTCTATGCAAATAGAAACTGCGGTTCATTTTTTTGCTTATATTCCCCACTTTGATTAATATATAAAAATGGATAAGCCTAAAGTAGTTGGAATAGACGCGCGTTTCTATGGAAAAGCAGGTCCAGGCCGATACACAAAAAACATCATCAAATATCTGGAACAGATAGACAAAAAAAATAACTACATTATTTTTCTCAGAAAAGACTCGTTCGAAGATTACCTGCCTCAAAATCCAAATTTTAAAAAAGTGCTGGCTGAATACGTATGGTATTCGTGGGATGAGCAAATCAGGTTTTTGTTCAAAATTTTTCAGCAACGTTTGGACCTTTTCTATGTTCCTCACTTCAATGTACCTGTCTTGTACCCCGCGAGAATCGTTACCGCCATCCCTGATATCATAATGCATACTTTCAGCACAGAAGCCGGGACAACGTTGTGGAAACCGTATTTTAAGTTTAAAAAAATTATTTATAAAATAGTATTTTGGTGGGCGGTTAGAAGATCTTTTAAAGTCATTGTTCCTACAAAAGAGGTATTCCGTGATTTTAAGTCAATCTATCCAAGCGTTCCCGATGATAAATTTGTGGTAGCAACGGAAGGTATTGATCCCGATCTGACATCGGCTAGAATGGATGACACACCCGCGGTTTTGAACAAATACGGGATAAAAAAGCCATTTTTGTTATACCTGAGCAGCATGTACGAACACAAAAACGTCCCCAGGCTTTTGGAAGCTTTCAAGATCTTAACTGAGAAATACAACTTTGCCGGCTCTCTTGTTTTGGTTGGCAAAAAGGATAAATTTTCAGAACGAATTCGAGAACTTGTAAAAGAGATGAATCTTGAAGGAAGAGTCCTCATGCCCGGTATGCAAGGCTTTGTTACTGACGAAGAAACTATAGCCTTAAGAAAAGAGGCGCTAGCTTACGTTTTCCCTGCCCTAAAAGAAGGTTTCAGCCTGACCCCGCTTGAGGCACAATACTACGGTCTTCCGTGTGCGGTTTCCGACATTCCTTGTCACCGTGAGGTATACGGTGATTCGGTCTCATATTTCGATCCGCTTGATGTAAAAGATATGGCAGAAAAAATCAACCGGGTCCTAATAGACGATAGCATTAGGCAGGAACTTATAACCAAAGGGTACGAAAGAACAAAACTTTATAGCTGGCTGCATACCGCAGAAGTCACGCTAAGTGTGTTCAATAAAGCTCTGGGTGTCAAAGACTAGGGGATACCTCGCATTCCACTATTAAAACGAAACTGATAGAATTGGCCTGTGCCAGCTAAATCACTGAAAAAAATCTCATTTGTAGGACTTGGAAATATATTTAACGCCGGGTTTGGGTTCTTCTTTCTGGCCGCCGTGGCGCGCACCCTTGATCTGGAAACTTTCGGCAAGTATGCCCTGTTATCTACGCTTCTTCTCACCATTTCAAAAATTGTGGATTTCGGCGCAAATTCGGTTTACGTTGCGAGGTCGATAAAGGAACAAAATAGCAAGTTATCCAGTACGTTGTTTACCCTCAAGGTTCTGCAATTTTTAATCTCGGTTCCCATTTCCTTAGTCAGCTTAAAATTACTAAATATTTTTGACGGGACAACCGCCTTAATATTCATTCTCGGGATTCTTGCCTACACAATGAACTATCTTTTCTACGCATACTTTCAGCGTGCGGAAAAATATGCAGAGATGGTTCTTTTGAATACAATCCCTCAATTAATTAAAGGTGTTTTTGCTTTACTTTTTTTCACAGCAATTGTTACACCCAGCTTAAATTTAGCTTTCGGAGTTTTTTCGCTAACTATTTTCGCCGGAATAGTTTTATATTTCTTTTTGCCGGAAGAGAACAAAAAGTTCATATTCAATTTCCACGGAGTCGTAGAGCTTTTCAAAGAATCCTCACCGGCAGGTATTTCTCAAATAGTTTACGAAAGTTGGGGAACCCTTAATAACGCAATCGCAAAATTTACAAAAGGTTTCGGCGACGTGGGAATTCTCTCGCTAGCCAATAAAATCTCAAATCTATTCTCGTTAGCTTCACTTTCAGTTTTTGCCGTTCTTCTACCAAAAAATGCTACGCGCAAATTAGCGGGCAAAAAATATGATTACCAGGAAACAGCATTAATAGCGGGAGCGATTATTGCCTTGGCAGCCCTAGCTATTACAGGCTCCGAGCTTTTTATTACAACTATTTTCGGTGAAAAATTCTCAGGTTCTGTAAGGCTCCTCGATATTTTAATTCTTGCAGCAGCAGTGTCAGCCATACACACGTTTATTGAAAATCTTTTCTTTGTTGAAAGTAAAACAGGGTATATTATCGCCGCAACTGTAGTAAAACTTTCCACTTACGGATTAACCGCCGTAATTCTAGTACCGAAATTGTCTTTGTATGGAATTGCCTGGTCAAATCTGGTTTCTGCAATAGCGGGGTTACTGACAGCTCTCTATTTTGTTTCCCGCTTTAAGGATTTACCGCAGCCGGAACTGCGACCTGAGCATCATATTCCTTCTGAGATATAAAGTACCAGAGTACCCAGTCGCCGCGCTCCTCAATAACAATAGGCTTGTAATTAAACCCAACAACATTCTCACTAAATCTCCCCTTTTTCGTAAGGAGTATAGTCTTTTGAGCGTACACCGGTATGGGCACACGGTCGTATTTATCCGCCCTAAAGTCCAGCACCTCAAACGGACCGTCGGTGTAATACATCGCTAGAGGAATATCCATGCGGTCAATGTAAACTTTGGTATTTGTACCGAAGGTTTTATCTTTTACTACCAGAAGCTCGGCTTCAGCTCCCGTAAGATCGGAGGTATAAACCAGACCGCGGTAATAAAAAAGATACGCTAAAGATACGGCTACAATCAAAAATATGGCTGACAGTTTGAACCAGAGCTTATCAAATTTCCTGAACCGTCCCATAAAATAATTAAGAATTTTGTCGATGAAGGAACCGGCTATCAATGCGAGTGGGGGATACATCGGAATTACATACCAGACAAGTTTGGATTTGGCAGTGGAGAAGAATAAAAATATAAATAATGCCCAGACGAGCAAAAATACGTAAACTCTTCTTTTCTTGAATACGTTATAAACTGCACCGGGCAAAGCAGCCAGCAAAACGATAAACCACAAGCGCATGCTCACTTTCAAAACTATCAGGTACCAGAAGAAAGGTCTTCCCTTATCTTCAATGGAATTTACTGCCCTGTCCCAAACGTGGTAACCGAGGTATTGATTCAAAAATGCCATCCCGAACATTTTGTAAGTGTAAATATGCCAAGGCAAAGCTATCACGGCCCAGCCTAATAATATGTATAGAAACGGTTTGAGTGCTTTTACCGACAGCTGCGTTTGTTTCGTTAATAAAAGGTAGAGCTCGCACAAAATTATTACCGGGAAGGGTATTAGCCCCACGACGCCTTTCGTCATTACCGCAAATCCCGCGAACAGCCCCGGAATTAGCCACAAAAAATTCTTTTTCTTTCCTCTCACAAAAATGTAGGAAAAGAGGGAAGCCGAAATGAAAAAAGTTGCGGTCACATCCGTCATGGCAGAGCGTGAGTAATATAAGTATTGGGTGGTTGTTAATAGAACGAGGGCTGATAAAAAGCCGGCTGTCTTGTTAAACATTTTCTTGCCGGCAAAATAAACCATCATTACGGTCAGTAATCCCATAATCGCACTCGGGAGTCTTACTGCTAAAGGAATTGCACCCAGCACCGATATGAACCCGGACATCATCCACATGTATAAAGGAGGTTTTTCGTACCAAACTGCTAAAGGCTTCCACTCCTGAACCAGATATTCCCCCTTAGTAACCATATTCTTAGCAATTTTAGCGTATATCGCTTCGTCGTAAGGAATTAAATGGTTTCTGCCGAGGTTTTGAAATATTAGGACAATTGCTAAAATCCCCAAAACTAACGGAACGATTTTCTCTGATCTGAAAAAGTATGAAAAGACAATGTTTCGGCCGAACTTTTCGTAAATTGTTCCCGCACCCCACGCGGCAATGAAAGAAAATATGACCCAGAAAAATTCCGAATTATATGAATAAAAAATTCCCGCGGTAAGCCATCCGATAATTGTTGAAAAGAAAACAGTACTAATTAAAAATTCTTTCTTTTTTTCTAATTTCAAAGCCCCATACAAAAGTGCTGCCAGTATGGAGATAGCAAGTATGGTGAATGTCGTTAATCCTAAGATACCTGTTTCAGCCATTAGCTCGCCCCAAATCGTGTGAGCCGGAACTCTAGTATTTAAAGCGGCGGGATCGCGGCTAAAGTACGTAGGAGCTATTTTTGTACTGCTAAAATGCTCAAAAAACGACCCATACCCTCCCCCAATCAAAGGATACTTCTCAAATATCTGCGTAGCTCCGGTCAAAAGCATAAAGTGCGAATCAAAAGAATCCATGCGGTAATGGAAATATTGCTTGATACGGGCTCTGAACGGGCTTGATTTTATGCTGTATTCCCTTAAAAAAGGCACCGAAATGACAGCTAGTGCAATAAAAAGGTATAAAACGCCCTTTGACCCGATTTTCCTGAAAAGAAGCGTGGAAATGAAGACCAGGAAGGTAACTCCTGCCATAATCCAAGCTGTGCGGCTGTTGGTAAGTAAAAGCGCCGCAAGCATCGAAATAAACATCAGAACATCAACTGCCCTACCCTTTAAGCTTTTTCCTGTAATTATTAAAACCCCTAATAAAGGTAACAGAGCCGACAGCAGGGCTCCGTAATGATTCACGTCCCAAAAAGTTGCACCAACGCGGGGTAAGTTTCCCGGAATGTTCCACAGAGCCCCGATAATCACTCCTTTAGTTTGGTACAGCCAGAACTGGAACCAACCAAACAACGTTAGAGTAAACGCAGTATAAATATAATAGCGGAGATATTTTATTATCTGGTGGGGACGGTTCTTGTAAGTAAAATAAACCAGCAAAAAAGCCGCGACCGAAGTAGTAAAAAATCCCAGCAAAAATATGGAAGATTGAATGTTCTTAGAATTTATTATTGAGATTAAACGCACGACCCAAAGAAGGATTATTGAAATTACAACCGGATCTTTTAGCTTTTGAAAAAGTGCGGGAAAGTTTCTTTCTTTTATAAACCACATTACAGCTCGGGTTAAGACAGCGGCGAGAAGTGCGAGCATAAAAGCGCGGATTGGCATTAAGTCCCATCTGTAAAAGCTAAAAAGTTCTTTGTGAAGAAGAACAGATAACGTAATAAGGATGTACACCGCAAAATCCAGATTACGCAGTATGAGTACGTATGAAAGAATACAAATTGTTGCTATTACTGCGATTTCTGCCATTTGTTTAGAACTTCCTGATAAACCTCAAGCGTTTTAGCCGCGGCTTTTTCCCAAGTATATTCTTTCCTCATTTCCACTTCAATTTGGGGCCTCGGAGCCTTTAGCTGGGCTTTTATAGCCTCTGCTATAGAGTCAACACTGCCCGGGTCGCAGTAGGAAGCATAGTCTTTAAGGTATTCTTTGGCTCTGTCACCTGCAGCCACGGCGTTTGCGCCGCAAAAAAGGGCTTCCAGGCTGGTAAGACCGGTTGTTTCAAACCAGCTTGCGCTAACACCTACTTTTGCGTTTCTGTAATATGCGGGCATCTCTTCATAAGGTACTTTCTCAATATGGTGAATCCATTTATTCTCAATTACTTTCTGATTAAACATCTTTCCGAATTCAAAGTGTTTTAATCCTCCTGATACCCCTATGAGAACAAGCTGCAAATCCTCTCCGGTCTCACTTCTTAATTTTTCAACGGCGGCGATTACATTCAATTGATTTTTCCTCGGTTCAATACGGCCGACGCAAATAATGTAATCACTTAAGTTAAGGGGATTTCTTTTTTCAGCCCCGGCGTCCTGTTCAATAAAATTTCTGCTTACACCATTCGGAACTTTTACTGCGTTAATTTTCACTCCGAATGTTTCTTCCAAATCTTTTATTTCGAGGTCCGTCTGTACCAAAACCTTTTCAGACATTTCCAAAACTTCTTTTTGCATTTTTTGAAATCCGCGTGCAATGCTAATAAAAGTAGGTTTAATTTTTTTAGGGTCGGTTAATGATCTGTAAACATTTTTAAAAGTATCGCGGTGGAACTGGTTGCTGAAAAGAATCTTGGAAAGTCTGCGGAAATCAAACACGTATTCGTCATCGAACCTTTTCACTTCCTTTATGCTGTGGTGGATAGGCGACAAAATTATCGGCTTTCCTGCATCATGAGCCTTTTGGGCATACAAATAGGTCTCAGGTGTCCAGTCCAGTTGAAATAAGTGGATAATATCGTAGTTTTGGGGAATAAAATCCTCGTCGGTTTTAATCTCGACGTCGGCACCCAGGGCTCTCAACTCGCGTGCGGTGTTTTCGATTTGAACTTTGTCTCCTCCACCGTGTTCCATCAAATGATATCTTCCGAGCATTAATATTTTCATTTTTTCTTCATCAGCCTTTCATAAAGTGAAACGTAGCTGTTTGTGAACGACTCGATGCTGAACATTTCGGAAACTCTTTTATTTCCCTGCAGGTGTGGCCCCTGTTCGTTGTTAACATATTTTTCATAGGCCTCGATCATTTTTTCCGAAAGGTCAGAAGAATCTCCGGCGCGGAAATATGTGACCGTGTCTGCAGCTACTTCTTTTAATACTTCGAGGTCCGAGCAAATAACAGGAAGTCCGGAATACATCGCTTCAATTAACACTAAACCAAAACCTTCGGCCAGTGTAGGGAATACAAAAAAATCAAAGGCAGAGTAAAACTTCACTTTATCTTCATCTTCAAATTCCCCGGTAAAAATAACTTTGTCTGCAACACCTTTTGTTACAGCCAGCTGTCTGATCTCACTTTCGAGCTCCCCTCCCCCGGCTATAAACAGCACAAAGTCCTTGGCATGATACATATCGGTTCCCAAAAATTTCTTGTAGGCATCAAGCAAAACATCGTGGCCTTTTTCTCTGGAAATTCTCCCGACATTTCCGAATACAAAAGCATTCATGTTTATCCCGTACTTTTTTCGTATTTCCTCGCCGTAACCAGCTTTTGTGATAGGTGAGATGGTCAATTTGGCCGTATCAAGGCCGTTCGGTATTACTACTATTTTGTCCTTATTAATACCCTCTTTGACTTTTACGTTCTTTTTCGACGGAGTAAGGGCGATTTCGGCATCCGAAAAGCGGTTAACTATAAAGCTGTAAAAAAGGGCGTCGACCTTACGTTTCGTAGGATTTATCTTCCATTCAGAAATAGGTGTGTGCACGTGCGTGACTTTTACGGGAGTACGCGCGGCTCTCGCAGCTGTAAGAGCATTAGCCACAGCTTTTAGTTCGTGGGCGTGAACAACATCTATCTCTTTCTCTTTTAAAAATGCGGTGAGTTCTTCAATATATGCACGGTCAAAATCAGAGGAGATACTTTTTCTGAAAACCTGCGCTCCGGCTTCCTCGTAAATATCGGCGGGTTTTCCAGTGGGACACCAGACAAAAACTTCGTTGCCAACACCTAGCATTCCTTTAATAAGATCCAGGACATGCTGCTCCATGCCTCCCTGCTTTGATGAGTTGTGTATGTATAGTATTTTCACTTCTTTAATAGATCGCCTATGATCCTCAGCATTCTTTCGACCTTTCCGTCCCAGTCGTTACTCTTTGCAACTTTTTGTCTGGCCATTCTTCTTTCAAGGCTGTCGTCTTCCAGAGCTTTTCTCACGAACTGAGAAAATTCATTGTAGCTTTTTGCGATGTAACAAACATCCGCGAACGGAGCATATGCCGGAAGGTCGGTAACAATTGTCGGAAGTCCGGCGGCCAGCCCTTCATGAAATTTTACAGGAAAACACCCGCCGACCGTGTAATCATTAAGTCTGTACGGGATTATTGTCGCGTCAAAAGCGGCAACGTAATTATGTATTTCTGAAAAAGGTTTAGTGCCCAAATAGTAAAGATTCGGCAGGCCACCGAGTCCTAACTCCTCCAAAGAACCTTCTCTGTCCTTCAAAGCAATCGGGCCGATAATTACAAAAGAATATTTAGGGTAATCGGTCACGATCTTTTTCATAAGCTCCCTGTCGAACTTATAATTATCGACTGCTCCGTAAAATCCCACAATCGGGTGCGGAATGGATTTTATGTCTTCGGGGTAGTGTCGTATCCGTGTTTTAATATCAAAAAACTTTGGGTAGTCACCGACGTTGGGTGTAAAATAAACATTTGAATTAAATTTCTTAAGTTTGTCGACCAGTCCCGGTGCAGTTGAAAAGACAACGTTGGCTCTCATCGCGAGTCCCTGCTCTTTTTTATTTATCGCATCTTTTTTCTCAGGAGTGCTGTACTTGGGAAAACCCGAATAATTGTCCACGCAATCGTATACGAGAAAATCGTGGTCGATATATTTCAAATATTGGTCGAGTCCTGCAATCTCAACGTGATAGACCCAAAGTATTGTGTTGCGGTCGGGGTTAAAAAATTTCTTCGTGGCGTTTTGAATGGCTTTTGCATGGAACTCGGCATGTTTTTCGTGCGCGGGAGAAAAATCCAAAGGAGAGAAGACGAGTACGTTTCCGCTCTTCTGTGTTTTTGTAAGAAGTTTTAGCGGATTCCATTTTCCCTGCAAAATCTGGCGCATAAACAAACGCCCGGTGTTAATGGGAGGATCGACAAACAAAACGTTGTGTCCCAGCTTCTCGAGCCTTGTCATGACGTGCTTTTTATTCGTCCAAAGTGGATAGTCCCAAAGTTGGTTCGAAAGGCAGATTATGTTGTATTTTTCACCTTGCTGATGCATATCCGGATTCCGCACAATATCCTATCATTATTAGATAATTCAGTCTAACGCGCGTTGAAATCATTTTAGCCTCTTTTGTTCCGACTATAAACACTTTGGACACGCCGAAACCAGTAAGCCAAGTTTTACCAGCACTCGCCTGATATCAAATAAAAACTGAGAGTCTTTAATAGACCATAACCACGATGTATTTTCGTAACCGAGGTCGTAAGCGGCATGCCAAATTCCGTCGAAAAAGAAAAGTCCGTAGATTTCTATAAAGACCGACAGTCCGAAAAGAATGAAAAATAATTTTTTGGTCTTTTCAAAAGCCGCAGAATTAATGTAAGGGATCAATAAAAATATAAAGTATGGAAGGACATCGCTCGACATCCTGTACCCGAACGACCAACCTCCATACCAATGCTTCCATAAACTAATCACGAGTGTGTGCAGGAGGATGATCACGGCGAAAACTTTGTACAACCCAGCCTTTTCAATTTTACCTTTGACCGCCAGATACAATCCGTAAATTGAGAAAATGAGAACCGGCGAGAAAATTAGAATTCCTTTGCTGGGTGAAAGCCAGACACCCAAAAAACTTATTGGAAAGGGCGAGAGCCACGAACGGAAAAGCTGATCGGAATACCCCTGATTTTGTATGTCGTAGAAATAAACCGAGTTGTACCAGAGAAAAAAGGATGCAGCGATTACAAGACCCGAGGTAAAACTTACGGCAGATTTAAATAAGTTTCCGGTCTTGTGTAAATTGGTAAACACAAGGTAGAGTTCGATCAATAAAATCGGAAGACCTGCCGTCGGCCGTGAAAGAAAAGCAAACCCGAAAAACAGCCCTGACAGCAACATGTTTATATACGACTGCGAAGATTTTTGCTGCCTGAGAAAAAAGTAGATACCTAAAATTGATAGCAATTGGAGCGCTCCGTGCTGCCACATAGCCTGGGATATCATCGCAAAGTTTACCGTAGCGAAAAGATAAACCGCAGTGAGAATAGAAGATTTTTCTTCTTCCAGATTGAATCCTTCACGCAGGGATTTGAATAAAAACAGGCCAGCCAGTGCCATGACCAGAGCACCTGACAAATGATTTAACAATGCCAGGTTGTCCCAAGTTATAGGCATACCGAAAATAAGTGGCGGCGCAAAAACCGGAACAGAGAGAACCGAGGTAATAATAGGGAAAGCAGTAATATAATGCCCGCCTACTTTTCTTAAATAAAACGGAGTCTGGTCCTTTTGAAAATCCTTATCGTCGGGGTGAGGGTAACGGTCGCGCATCATCACATAATATTTATCCAAATAAAGCGTGTGGTCTTTGATTATTGAAACAGTAGTGAAAATAGAAGGCACCGTATCTTCGCTTTGAATGATCAGCGAATTAATGTTACGGAAGCCGGGGATTAAAAATGGGACAAAAAATACTGCGAGAGAAATTAAAAATATTTTTAGCTGGGACATCGTAGTTTCATTATATAGCAGGAAACGAGTAAAGAAATGGGGCTAAAAGTAGGGAGGTATCTTTTAGCCCCGGAGTGCTACGGCGTGGAAAAGGAGGGAGAAACCACATCTCGTAGCGGATGTAGTCCTTTTTACATTCCGGGAAGTTTTGGTTGCACTTTCCGGAGCTCCTGCTGGCGGGCGTAAGTCGCTTTTCGTACGCAGTGACCATCCAGGTGGTAACGCACTTCTTCAAGCGTGAGCGTACCGGGTAGGCGACTGTTACAATTCGGACATACGTCGGGAACAAAATTTATAGGCTTTAAAACTGTCATATCACTCTACTCCGTTCTCTCTAAGATACGTGAATAGTATCATAAGTGAGGTTTTGTTTCAAACTATGGGTTGTTGCCGAGAATAAGGGCTAATTCGGTATCTGCGATCTTGTCCCAACTGTACTTTTTAACAAATTCTTTGGCTTTT
>Ga0209518_1001092_pt1 | contig 31127 bp, 36 predicted proteins | sample RifGroB1_FD_183993 | JGI IMG/M metagenome (GOLD analysis project Ga0209518, IMG submission 183993) | Groundwater microbial communities from Rifle, Colorado, USA - Groundwater B1 (SPAdes) (version 2) | ecosystem: Environmental > Aquatic > Deep subsurface > Groundwater | place: Rifle, Colorado...
TTTCCTTATTTTTGGCCTCCGCGTCCTTGAAAGCGTGCGCCCGCATGAGGTAAGGCATGGTAGTGAGACAGTTGAAGATCCAGGCCAGTTCAGTCACTTGTGGCACATCCGACTGTTTGAATATAGTGACTTTTTTCGGGTCAAGACCTATGGCCATATAGTCGAGCAGTACGTTGGCCGTATTCTCCTCCAATTCTTCCTTCTTTTGAATACCGGTCAAAGCATGTAGGTCCGCGATAAAAATGTAACTTTCGTATTTATCCTGAAGCTCGACGAACTGCTTCATGGCGCCAAAATAATTGCCGATATGCGGCCGTCCGGTTGGTTTAACTCCCGAAAGTAGTATCTTCTTTTCCGCCATAATGTGCCTATAGTATCAAGAATTGGGCTATAACTCCATTAATCTTCCTTGATAAATCCACCTGCTTGGTGGGCCCATAGTTCGGCATAGACGCCTCCGCGTTTAAGCAACTCGTCATGAGTGCCATCTTCAATTACTTTACCGTCATCCATTACCACCAAGCGATCCATAGACCTAAGGGTTGAGAGACGGTGGGCGATAGCGATAACGGTTTTATTTTCCATCAATTTCTTAAGTGATTCTTGAATCATTACTTCACTCTCGCTATCGAGGGCGCTTGTTGCTTCGTCGAGCAGTAATATTTTCGCATTCTTTAGAAAAGCTCTGGCAATAGCCACTCTCTGACGCTCGCCTCCCGAGAGCTTGATCCCGCGCTCACCAACCAGAGTGTCATATTTATTGGGCAATATATCGATAAACTGATGCGCCTGAGCATGTGTTGCGGCGAGCACTATTTCCTCATCCGTTGATGGTATTTTGCCGTAACCAATGTTTTCTTTAAGCGAACGGTGGAATAGGAGTGGTTCTTGAGGCACCACAGCAATTGAATCGCGCAAACTCTCTTGTTTAACCATAGCAATATCCTGACCATCAATCAGAATCTTACCTCCTGAAAGATTGTATTGGCGCATTAGAAGCTTCATCAAAGTGGACTTGCCGGCGCCACTTCGACCGATCAAACCAACACGCTGCCCGGGCTCGACGAGCAGATTAAGTTTGTTGAAAATCTTTCGTGATTCATATTCGAAGGAAACATCTTGCAGTTGTATTTCTCCTCGAGAGACCTTAATATCCTTGGATAATGGGAGGTCGATAATATCATGCTCATGGAGTATATCTTTCAACCCTTCTTTTGCCTGGCTTATTGTTTCTGCAAAGTTATCAAAGTGGCGGCCAATCCTGGCTAGGTCTCCCCTGATAGATGTAACTAGAGTTAACACCAAGACTACATCACCAGCAGTAACATGGCCCGTGTACCAGAGATAAGCTGCATACAAAATCATCCCGCCAGAAAAAATTGCTTCAAGCACATTGTTAAGCGTCATAGACCATTCAGAAAATGTCCAGTTCTTCATACCCGCTCTCCGGCGAATGTCGATAAGATTCCTGATGCGAGCAAGTTCGAATCCCCGACGAGCATAGTCGTGCATGGCATTAATATTGGTCAGCACATCAATAGTTTGAGCGCGCAGTTCCGTTTCCCTCTCGTTTGCACTGATGCTGAGTGGCATTTTTCTCCGAACTAAGTATATGTTTATAGGGGCAACAATCAGAACCCAGAATACGAAAATCATCCCAACGTACTTATTGGTATGAAAGACCAGAAAAAGACTGACTGTCAATTGAAGAAAGAAACCAATCCATTCCCACAGAATTTCATCAATAATATTTTTTATTCCATCACTTGCATTGGTTATTTTACTTCCCAATGCTCCCGCAAATCTGCTAGAAAAATAGCTGTAGCCATGACTCGTAACATACTCCGTCAATGATTCTCGCACTGTCGCTCTCACTCCGGTAATCCATCGCATTCCAGCAAAGCCGCTGGAACGCCAAAGCATGGCTTCGACAAAGGTAAAGATGATGTAGGCTAAAGCCCAAAACAAAACACTTTCTGGACCAAACCCTTTCATGCCGTTTACGCCATCAACTACACGTTTGAAAATGTAAGGAACAAGGGAACCTAAGATGGATGCAAAAATAACTGAAAGCAAAGCTAAAAAAGCCGCCACTCGATAAGGCTTGGAGCTATAAAGCAGGAAACTAAATGGCCCTTTCGGGAGTTGTGGTACTTTTGCGGTCATAAATTTAGGCGCAAGAAAATACTATACCACAAATATTAAACAATTGGGAGGATACTTAGATGATTAGTGGCAACTCCATAAGGAAGCCATCCGCAATGCCTCCGCAGGCAGGACGACCATCATCATCGCTCACCGTCTCTCGACGGTGCATGATGCCGATCGGATCTATGTGATGGACAAGGGTACAATCGTTGCCCACGGAAAGCATGAGGAACTACTCGAAACTTCTCCGATATACCGGAAGCTCGTTCACGATCAACTTGTCTCGCTTTAACTAAATCGGTCATACCAAAAAGAAATCCAAGAGCGCCTGACCAGCGCTCTTTTGTTTGCATTCATTCCAACATTCTCAAGAGTGTTGGAATGTTGTGAGAAAAGCCGCGAAAGTCTTGCCGTACGGGGAGAGAGTGTGTTCCACCGTCCTGCCAACATAGCGCTTCCCAAGCAGACCAGCTTGAACTAAGCGTCTGGTATGTTCAGAAGCTGTTTTTTCATTTATATTTAAAATTTCTACAATTTCTTCTAGAGTAAGTGTGTCTTTCTTGTCAATAAGCAGGATTATTTCAATGCGCCAGTGGTTAGAGACGCCCTTAAAATGCCTTTCCATCTGTTTGGCTGTTTTGACATTTTTCTTCATATCACTTAAGTATACAACACTCCAACACTCTTGAGAATGTTGGAGTGTTGTTAATCTTCTTCAATCAAGCCGAGTTTTATGAGGCGGGAGCGAACGCCTCCGATTTTGCGACCGAATCTCACAGCAAGACTTTTTATCGACTCTCCGTTGTTAAAACACTCGGCTAATTCTTTTTCCTCCCCCTCTCTCCACCTGCGGTAGGCGTTCGGATGCGCTTCGCGCAATTTCTCGAAAGCGGTTTTACCCTCTTCCGAAACTTCTTTTGGCCTCATTTTTTCCGCTATCAGCTTGCCTCCGGAAGCTTTGATAAAATTATGATGCAGTTTTACCAATTCTTCGGAAGCTAATTTGCAAAAAGTTTCTTCGGCCGCTTCCGAATACTCGCGGAATCGCCCATCAATCTTTAGCACCTCTGGGTGAACTTGGAAAGTCTGTTTATTCCAACCTAAAAGATAGAGCCCGGAGAGTGTGCGTACGCGAGAAAGCGCCACGTACCCTTGCCCGAATTCAAAAACGTCGGTCAAATCCATGGCCGCCGCATCAAGGCTCATGCCTTGGCTCTTGTGGACAGTGATAGCCCAGGCTAGGCGGAGAGGCAGCTGACTGATGCGTGCCCTTACCAACCCTCCCTCCTCCACCGTCCAGTCGGTCGGCTCAACGGTAATGCTCCGGCCATTCTTGAGCCGAACCACCGGAGAGCCGTACGAATCTATCTCTTCCACTTCTCCAAGCGTACCATTGACGAAACCGGCCAAAGGATTATTCTTGGTAAACATCACTTTTGCTCCCTCTTTCAATTTCAAAGTTTCCGGAGAAAGGCAGCCTTTCTTCAATGCTTCCACCAAACCGGGCGCGCCCTGTGAAGTCATCTCGAAGATGCGCTCTCGCGCAGAAATTTTCCCCAACTCTTCATCGTTGACCCGGTCGACATCCAAGTTGTGTGAGAACAAGCGCGGAATGCCTTCCGGAATATTGGCGTGAGCAATCTTGCGCTTCTCGATATGTCCATGATGCATAGCACCATAAATATTTTTGCGGATAGCCGAGAGTACGGAGAGAAAGTTGCTATCTTCCTGTCGATGCTGTTCTGTGAGGTAGCAAACAACGAGGTCGGCCGCGTGCCAGCATGGAGCATCGTAAGCAAAACGCAGCAGAGTTTGAGCAATGAAAGCTTTTTGCAAACTAGAGTCTTCCCTTTTAACTACTGGTGGCAATTGGAAGAAGTCTCCGACCAGAATCACTTGTAAGCCTCCAAAGGCGCGCTCATCTTGTTTTATAGCTCGGCAAACTTGGTCGACCATACCCAGAGTTTCCGGAGCAAGCATCGATACTTCGTCAATAATTAAAACTTTGGCCTTACCCACCCTTTTAACTAAGCGCTCGTTGGAAGCGACTCTATCCAGATCGTATTTATCCAAACTTTTCTTAATACCAATACCGCTCCAAGAGTGTATGGTCATACCGCCAATGTGCGTGGCGGCAATGCCTGTTGAGGCCGTGATTGCCGGGTCGATGCCGTGAGAGCGCAGGTACTCGACATATTTGTTGACGACGTAAGTCTTCCCCGAACCCGGCTCTCCGGTGAGGAAAATATTGCCGCCGGTTTTTAAAATATTAAACGCGCGCTCTTGAGTCATTTGACAGGCAACTCCATGTAGAAAGTCGAGCCTTGGTTTACTCCGGCGGATTCGGCCCAGACACGGCCTTTGTGAGCCTCCGCGACACCTTTGACGAAGGCCAGCCCGAAACCGGTGGAGTTGATGTTGATTTTCTGCGAATCCTTGTCCCGTCCACCTTTGGTAAAAAGTTTGGGCTTCAGCTCATCCGAGAGGCCGACACCGGTATCCTTTATCTTAAAGAGAATCTTATTACCATCGCGCTCGAGGCTCACATGCAAAGAGCCCGTAGGAGTGTATTTTATGGAATTATCAATCAGATTTCGCACTGTCTGACTAAGCTGCTGCTTGTCTCCGCTGATACTATAATCCCCTGCCACAATCTTTAATTCATAAATCAAACCTTTGTCTTTGGCCGACTGTTCTTGGGCGCGAGAAGCTTCTTCAACTACGGCCTTCATATCAACCGGCTCAATCTGATAGGTATAAGTGCCTCTCTCAATATTGGATGAGGTGAGAAAGTCCTGGACGAAGTTCACACCTTCGGTGACCGACCCGTAACCTTCTTTGACAATACTTATCGCATTGTCTGGCACCGGGCCGTATTCCGGTTCGTTCAAGAGCGCATCGAAGACATAGCGGGCCTTGGTCATATAACCCTTAATCTGATGGTTAATGATATGAAGCAAGTCCGCTTGTCCTTCATTAGCCACCTCGAGCTCTTTGTTTAATTCTTCGACCTGTTTATACAGTCTGACAACTTCGAGATTCTGCTTGTACAGTTCCTCCGTTACTTTTTTATACTCCTCGCTGGAAATCGGGGTATTTATATTGTCTTCCGCCATAAATTTACTTCAAGCTTAAGGGTATATCAGCAGGAGAGAGGCTTGAGAGAAACGGCGCTGCCGCCTCCTTGCTTACTTCGCGCGAGGCTCTGCCGAAAAGGCGTTCATACTGGCCCACAAGCTTGTCGATGATAGCGGAGGTGTTCGACACTTGGTCCATTGTGAGGGCACCTTTATTTTGGTCGGTAATATGAATGCCGCGGACTTTAGTCGCCTGTGTCCACGCTAAGGGCCCGATGATAAGCTCCTGCTCCTTGATTATGCGTATTGCTATTTGTTCCAGAGTAGTAGGCATATCAGCTTTGTTCACTTTCAATTTCTTTGAATGTGGCGTTAATAAAGATGAGAGAGAGCGTCATGAAGAAATAAGATACAAAATACATGTAGTCATTTACTCCGCCCACATACCAAGTCCCCTGACTGGACTGATAAAGGAAGGTGAAATCGCACATATATTGAATCAGTAATGAAATAAGGAGGAGAATAACAGGCCCCTTCATAAGACCGCCGAGCATTTTACGGGACAATAATATTATTGATATAGCTATTGAAACATATACTGCTTGGCCGAAGGGATAGCCGAAATCGAGGAAAGTTTTAAGATCCTGGCTGGGGTCTAATTCATAATTATTCAAGAAGATAATATAGGACAAGAGAAGCAATATGATGGGTATGACTAGAGCCTGGCCGCGTGCCAGGTAAGACTTCAGTCGGAACTTGATGCCAGTTACTTTCCCTATATACAAAGCTCCCAGAATGTAGAGAATGATGCTTCCAAAATAACCCACATCTCCCAAAGACGGGTACGGCACTTCAATGCCTTCAATATAAATGTAATAAGCGTAAGCGGCCTGGCCGAAGAACTGGAGAAGCAGGCCGACGGCCAGAAATGTAAGGCATTTGCCGAACGCGCTTTTCAGACCTCCCCACTGCCTAGATGCGTATAATCCGAATATGCCTCCGACCAATGACAGCCACGGGTAAATCAAGGTGAAGGCATTATTCTCCGTACCTTCGGTCAGATTCCTCATAAACATCGAAATCCACCAAACTGACAAAACAATCAGGAAAATTAGTACAATTTTCGCGAAGAATGAATCGCGAAATTCAGACTTTAGGATGGATTTCATATTTTTTAAGAAACTCTACTGGACGAAATGATTTTTTTGAAAACCTCAAATTCGGCAGCCCCAGATCTTGCTCGTAATTGAGAATACTTCTATCATAGCACAACATATATTTACAAGTTTCCCTCATGAGAAAAGTGTATATTCCCGGAAAAGTGGCGTCAGACTTGGCAAAATGAGTAATAACATACGGCTCCTTAAGAATTTCACTGATGGAAAAAGCTGTAAGAGTATCTCCGTCATATATACCGATATTTACCAGGCTGAGGCTGTTTCCGGCGGTAAACAGCCTTTTTAAAGCGGCAACCTCATTCTTTTTCTCCGCCGCCTTTCTGGAATCAATCTTATTTTTTTCCCACAAATCAACCAGAAGAAGAATTTCTCGCTGAATATTTGGATCTGATATATCAATTAGCTCTGAATTTATGCCCGGTCTGTATTTTAGAAGGCGGTTTACAAGATTTCTTTTGGTGTCCATTAACCTGCCATGGTAAGTGGCCAACAACTTCAAATCATACAGATAATCGAAATTGTCCCGGTCTTCATTCAATAAGAAAAGATTGGTATCCGCCCTCTCAACCGTGATATGCGGCACCAATCTTAGAGATCCTTGATTGAGATCTTTTCTGGAAAATTCGAGTATGAACTTGATAGTCCTGTCCACTTCATTAATGCCGAGAATAGAGTAGAAAGGCTCCCCGCTTATGTAGTCGGTAAATTTTACGATTAAATTATCGTTTAACCTTGATATCTTCATCTCCCCTTTGATATCCCAGCTCCACATGCTGGTAAAGTTGAAGTCAGAATAAGGGTCGTGCTGGCTTGTGATTTTCTCTATCTCTTCTTTGTCAGCAATCTCAAGACCCTTAAATGTGGGAAATTCGGGTATCATTGAGAAATTAATAAATATTTTCTGAAGGATAGCGCGTGCCTCTTTTTATAAAATTAACCTCAATATCCTTGAGCTTAAAGATGTCTGAAAAATATTTGGAGACGAGTTCTGTATCCAGGCCATTTTTGCATGTATATATGTCAATGCTGACAAAGCCCCTGTCAGGAAAGGTGTGGGCGCTTATATGGCTTTCCATAATCATGACGAAGCCACTCCAACCGCCAGGGTCCTTAATGCCATTACCCTGCGCCAAATAAACCTGCGGCTTGCCCAATATCCTCATCCCTAGTTTCCTCGGCAATTCCGACAAGGACTGCATTACGAGCGACTTATCATTGAGTCTCTCTTTATCTCCGCCATAGCCGTCAATCATCAAGTGTTCACCGAAATGCATTTCAATAATTATACTATAAGTACGAAAAAGCGGATTGGCGTCTTTGACGCCAATCCGCTGATCTGATGTTGCTTTCTCATTTGGCCAGATTGCCTTTGACCACGAGCATCACCGCTGCCGCGGCGAAGATGTAACCGGTCACCTGCCAGACGTTTGGCAAGCTTCGCGTCACAGTGAATTTCATCAGTGACGCGAAGACCGGAAACATCACCGTAATAACGGTAATGGTGTAGAGATTTCCGCCGAGGGTATAGGAGCTGATAAAGAAGTAATCAGCGGCCGTATACAGAATCCCCATGAGCAAAGTCAGGATGAGTGCCGTCCCGACCGGGAATTCGAACCCCGAGTTCTCGGCATAAGTGACTTGCCTCGCCGACAGGGCAAAGGCGAAGATCACCGCCGAGTAACAGACCATGATGGTCAGACTGTTGAGCTTGGAGAGTTTATTCTCCAAGAGCACGTTCGCGGCGGCATAGAAGACCATCGCCACAAGTGCAAAGATAACTGGCTTCATGCTGCCTCCTTTTGACCTGCCTGGGTAGGCAGATCAAAGAGATTTACGGTTAAGTTTCCTGTCTGTTCTAATTATAGCACGATAAATACTCCTATGTCAACACTAACTTTCTTTAATAAACCCGCCGGCTTGGTGGGCCCAGAAGGAAAAGTAGGCACCTTCTTTGTTTTTCAAAAGAGTACGGTGAGTGCCATCCTCAACAATTTGGCCATCACTCTACACTATAAATACGCTATAGCGTATTTACAATGGGAATTCAACAAAGTCGAACTTTATTTGGATATGAGATCGAAGTCCATCCGCAAATACTTATCATTCTCGATCTGGTCAGCGATAATGTAGAGCATGTCGCGACTTATCCCGTAATCCATTTTTAGAAGCCCGATAATATCTTCACAATCATAAGGATAGACCCAGACGCTATCTTGGAGCCGTTGGAAACCAGCCGCGGTAAGAATTTTTCTAATTTCATCTCTGGAGCCGTTTTCAGTTGGCTGATTTTCGAATCAGCCCTACGGATTGCCAATAAAGGACTCATCCAGTACACATCACTCAGTGCGTACCATAGCCAGTGCAAGTAAGTCGAGATCTCAGAGGCCACGAACTCTTTGACGCCTGGATCCTTGATTAATCTCTCAATGGTGGATGAGCCTGGAGTTTTAGCAATACCCTCCATGTCTGCAAAATCAAGCAGTGGTGGGTAAAGTTTGTCTGCTCCGAGGTTAGGGTGATCAATACGTAACCTCTTGATTTCTTCTAAAAGTCTCGTGTCCCAGCTTCTTTTTCTTTTGGTCTTTGGGGCTTTAGTTTTGGGATTAAGAGCTTCTAATTTTCCTTGCCCTTCCTTTAAATTGCTCTGCCAAAGAAACAGCGTTCTTCTCTTAACCTTGAAAGCTTCCGTGGTGGCTTCGGTACCGTGCTTCTTCCAGAATACTAATATCCTCGCTCTTTCTTTTGCTTCTTTGGTGATCATATCTCGGAAGCGTATCACGCGCTCCCAAGTACTAATAAAACCATTAGTTCCCTTGAATTTGTTGAATATTCTCATCGTGCGCCCATTTGATTAATGAGTGCAAGATGTATGTGAGGTTAGTCAGAAAACCTTCTATATTTTCCCCTAGGTCTTTCCTAGGATTCCTATATAATTGAAAACCCTCGGTGTCTTTTTAGACACCGAGGGTTCCGGCTCAGGACTGGGATGCCGTGTTAATGCGATGAGCTTCGGGTCGAGCAGTGCGTGCAGGACCTTGTGCCGGACTTCCGGACAGGGGTGTACTTCATTGACCTTTTCTCCTTTCTCCCTTGAAAGCCGCTTTGATGGACTTTACAAAAAACAGTGGCTGCGTTAGAGGGTCACCCGTTTCCGAGTAATTCCCGCCTATGCAGTAATTGTACGCAACATTTAACCCAGTGTCAATATTACGCATGTTCCGAATTCGACGCATTTCACCTGAGTCGTAGATGGCAGAGATTCTCTGATCTCGCAAGTTGCCAACCCAGAATGGAAACTGACTACAAGGAAAGACGTCTCCGTTTGAGGCTATGCTAAAGAGCGATTTCCCGGCTTCGCAGATCGGAGATTCTGGGTTCTCATGAAAACAAGTTTCGATGAGAAAATTCGGATGCTCAGCCACGAATTGCATGAATTGATCCGAAGTAAGATTCAGTTGATTCTTGCCAGCATGCCCGGAATAGTATTCGTTCACGATGGGCCAACTGAAGTTCTGCGGGATGCCGAGTTTGCTGAAGTATCCTTCTGTTTCCCGAGTCGAATTGAAGTTGCCTTGCATGAGAGGCGTGGCCACCTCTACACGGAAACCTCTTGAACGCAGCGACTTGATATTCGCCATTGTTCGATCGAAGGACCCGGGGTGCGTCGTGATGAAATCATGCACTTTCGAATCCGAAGAGTACACCGAGACCTGAATTCTTCCTATCCTTGCTTTCAGCGGGTCTACCATCCTGAACCAGCGCGGAAGATGTTGTAAGTTGGAGAATATCTCCAAAACAAAATCTTTCGCAGACGCCATTTCAATGAACCTCTCTAGTCGCTTGTTCTGGAAGGGTTCACCACCAGTAAAAACCAGCAGAAAGACTCCTAACTCCTTCAGCTCGTCGAGGAACGATGAGAAGTCTCTGTCAGTCATCTGCTCAAAAAAACTTGGCGCACGAGATGTCAAATCTTCTAGGCCGATGTAGCAGTGTATGCACCTCAACGAACAGTGCCTGTTGATCTCCAGATTCACCATCGTTGGGAATCCGCAATCCATACCCAGTTCATTTAGATGGCTCCTGCATAGGCGGGTATTAGGTGCCCCCTCTTGCGAGAAGAACTCCGTGACCTCACCTGAGAGTTCGCTACGAAGATCTTTCCAGTTGGCTATGAGATGCGTCATTTCCGCATCAGTAAGCTCAAAACTCATGGATGCGCCAGAAACCAGGTTCAGTGCATGTGCTACTCCGCGAACAACACGAAAGATGATATTCCTCACTTAGCCCTCTTTTCCATAGAACAATTCTATTAATTTTATAACACTATTTAATCAGATAGGCAAGTGTTAGTTGCCTATATAAGCTTTGATTAAACTTATCTTGGACAAATCATCTTTTTCTCTTTTTACCTTTCTGTATTCGCCCGCCAGACCGTTAGTGTAGATTTTTAAGTATTGAGCCGGTGTTATATTGAAAAAAACTGAATTATTTATTCTTGATTCATGAACATCCAGCGGCTCACTTATCAATTTTTCTAAATCTACCTTGTCTAGAAATGATACATACAACCCGTTCCGGTTTAGTTCCCGCTCATGTTCAGGATCTATGGTAAAACCCATTTCCTCAAGCACCTTTTTGCATATTGAGAATTCATTCGGCTTCTCAATTATTAAATCTATATCATTGGCTTTCAAATTGGTCCCTAGCTCTAAGTTGAGCCCTAATGAACCATAGATTATTGGCCGAATACCTTTTTGATTTAGGTGTTCAATTATTCCTTCGAAAGTAGTTTTGATATTTTCCATTTTAGAGTCCCAGTTTCTTTAATTCCTCAACCGCTTTCTTGGCTTCTTTGGAAAGTTTTTCCGGAATCTGGATGTGAACCCGGACGTAAAGGTCTCCCCTGCCGCCTTTGCCGTTGGCACTCTGGCTGTAAGGTACGCCCTTGCCCTTCACTCGTAAAATTGTGCCGTGTTTAATTCCGCTCGGCACTTTCAGTGTCACTTCCTCATCAAGTGTAGCGATAGTTCTTTCTCCGCCAAGCAATGCTTCCGAGAGCAACACGGCCAAATCCATTATTAAATTGTAGCCTTCTTTCCTAAGATACGGATGCTTCCTGACATGCACTTTGACATACAAATCGCCCGGCACACCGCCCTCGAGCGTCTCGCCCATGCCGGAAAGTCTGATCATCTGGCCGTCATCGATGCCCGGCGGGACGGATATAGAAACTTCTTTCTGCTTGACCAGCTTGGAATTAATGACCACTTTCCTTTCCGCCCCGAAGATGGATTCCTGGAAGGAAAGTTCGATATCAACCGCGATATCGCGGCCGCGGCGCACCCGGCGGCCGCCGAAAATGCTCGAGAGAATATCTCCAAGATCTCCGGTATCAAATCCGGCCCCCTGAAACCCGGAGAAATCGAAACCAAACCCGGATGGGTCAAAGCCTGCCCCGCCGAAGCCGCCCGCTCCGGGACCGGCCGAACCATAAGCGTCATACTGCTGACGTTTTTTCTTATCCGAGAGGACCGCGTAGGCTTCGTTGGCCTCTTTGAACTTGGCTTCGTCTCCGCCGGATTTGTCCGGATGGTAGACGTGAGCAAGTTTACGAAAGGCTTTTTTTATTTCGTCTTCGGAAGCATTTCGCGAAACCCCAAGTATCTTATAGTAGTCTTTCATAAATTGACCTAATTTCTAATTACTCTAATTTCTAAGTTTAGGTCAATTAGGTTAATTAGAATAATTAGACATTTTTATCATCTGCAGGTTTCTCTTCCTTTACTTCCGCGTCCTTGACCTCCGGTTCGCTTGAGGCCGGGTCGGTGCTTGCCGGCGGATTCTTGCTCAGCCACTCTCCGATTTTCTGCATTTCGGTCGAAAGAGCTTCGGTTGCCGATTTGACCGACTCTAGAGTGCCACTGTCTTTTTCTTTCTTCAGAGCATCAACTTTGGCAGTCACGCCGGACTTGATGTCTTCAGGTACAGTCGGAGCGTCTTTGAGCGCCTTCTCGGCGGTGTAGATTAACTGCTCGGCGCTGTTTCGGGCATCAACCAATTCTTTTTTCTTCGAGTCCTCGGCGGCATTGGCCTCGGCGTCTTTCTGCATCTTTTCAATTTCTTCTTTAGAGAGTCCCGAGGCCGCTTCTATGCGGATAGATTGTTCCTTGCTGGTTGATTTGTCCTTGGCCTTCACATTAAGAATACCGTTGGCGTCAATGTCGAAAGTGACCTCGACTTGCGGCATGCCACGCGGTGACGGCGGGATGCCGTCGAGGATGAAGCGGCCGAGCGACTTGTTGTCCGCGGCCATGGCCCGTTCACCCTGGACGATATGAATTTCGACGGAGGTCTGGTTGTCCGCGGCGGTCGAGAAGGTCTGAGATTTGGCGGAAGGGATAGTGGTGTTCTTCTCAATCAATTTGGTTGCTACTCCGCCCATAGTCTCGATACCGAGCGAGAGTGGAATAACGTCGAGCAGAAGAACGTCCTTCACATCGCCGGCGAGAATACCGCCCTGGATAGCGGCCCCGAGCGCCACCACTTCATCCGGATTGATGGATTTGTTCGGCTCTTTGTTGAAAAATTTCTTGGCCGCCTCCGTAATCATCGGCATCCTGGTCTGGCCGCCAACGAGGATGATTTCGTCGATTTGCTCGACCTTGAAGGGCGAAGCTTCCATGGCGCGCTTGGTAATAGTCATAGCACGGTCGACGAATTCCCTTGAAAGTTCTTCGAGTTTGGCGCGCGAAATTTTGAGCAAGAGATGCTTGGGACCGTTGGCGTCTGAAGTGACGAAGGGAATGTTGACTTCGGTCTCTGTCGCCGTTGAGAGCTCGATTTTGGCCTTTTCGGCAGCTTCATCGAGACGCTGAAGGGCCAGAGCGTCTGAACGAACGTCGATACCGGATTCTTTCTTGAACTCATCGGCAATGTAGTTGAGCACCTTCTGGTCGATATCCTTGCCTCCGAGGTGTGAGTCACCGTCGGTTGATTTTACCTCCACCACATCATCACCCACTTCGAGAATGGAGATATCGAAAGTACCGCCACCGAAGTCGAAGACGGCGATTTTCTCGTTCTTCTTTTTGTTAAAGCCGTACGCCAGCGCGGCGGCGGTCGGTTCGTTGATGATGCGCTTGACCTCAAGGCCGGCAATCTGACCGGCGTCCTTGGTCGCCTGGCGCTGGGAATCGTTGAAATAGGCGGGCACGGTGATGATGGCTTCCGTAACCTTCTCGCCGAGCCTGGCTTCAGCATCGGCTTTCAGTTTCTGGAGAATCATGGCACTCACTTCCTCCGGGCGGAAGTCCTTATCCCCCATCTTGACCAGAACGCCGCCATTGGGCGCGGATTTTATTTCAAACGGCACAGTACCTTTGTCCTTCTGGACGGCCGGGTCGGCAAAGGTGTGGCCGATGAAGCGCTTGATGCCGAAAATAGTGTTTTTGGGATTGGTAACCGCCTGGCGCTTGGCAAGCAGGCCCACCAAACGCTCGCCGGTCTTTGAAATAGCGACGATAGAGGGTGTGGTGCGGGCTCCTTCGGCGTTCTCAAGGATTTTCGGAGCGCCTGCTTCCATGACCGCTACTGCGGAAAAAGTGGTGCCCAAGTCGATGCCGATGATTTTAGCCATAGTGTTGAATTAATATCTGTTAACTTTATATTCCCCTGTCCGCACCTTGGCCGGACGGAGCGTTTTCCCAGCTAGTATATAACCTTTTTGCAGCACTTCAAGGATTTCATTGTCTTCCTCGGGATTTTCCGTCGGCACCACCCCGATAGCCTCATGATACTTAGGGTCGAAAGATTGATGAATCGGGTTGACTTCCTCCAAACCGTTGACTTTAAGGGCCGAGAGCATTTGTTTGTAAATAACCTCCAATTCTTTATTGCCATGCGGCAGCGAGAGTTCAAAGCTGTCGAGAACCGGGATGAGTTGTGCCACCAGGTCGGTATTGGCGAACTTCAGAAACTCCTTCTTCGCTTCCTCGTCACGTTTCCTCAAATTGACGAAATCAGCCTGGGCCCGCTGCCAGCCATCCAGATACTCTTTAGCCTTGGCCTCGCATTCCTTAAGACGTTCCCGAAGCTTCTTCTCGCTCGCGGCGAAAGATACTGAATCAGGATCGTCTTCTATAACGATGTCATCGTTGTCTTCTGGCATATGGAAACCAAATTAACGCTTGCTCCACTGGGGCGCCTTTCTCGCTTTTTTGAGGCCGAACTTGCGGCGCTCCTTGGCGCGCGGGTCGCGCTTGAGGAAACCTTTGACCTTGAGCTTGGTGCGCAGATTCGGCTCGTGAGAAATAAGAGCGCGAGCAAGACCGTGGCGCAGCGCTTCTGATTGGGAGGAGATACCGCCGCCATTAAGCCGGGCAGTAACCATAAACTTGTCTTCCGTATCCTTAAAGACGGAGAGTACGGTGTTGCGCAACTCTTGGGTGGGGAAATATTTTTCAAACTCGCGGTCGTTGACCGAAAGAGAGGTTTTGGCGGCGCTCGTCATGCGGACCCGCGCCACGCTGGTCTTCCTTCTACCTACGGATTCGATGTATTTTTCGTTAGTCATGTATTTTCAGATTCTTCATCATGCGCGGGCGCAATTTGTTTTTCGGCAGCATGCCGTAGACGGCACGGCGCAGCACTTCTTTGGCGCCGCGCTTCTCCACCAGGTGGCCCATGGTCTCGAGTTTTAAATTGCCGGGATAGCCCGAATGGGTCGCGTAAGTCTTATCCCTGAGCTTGTTGGTGTCTAGAGACATCTTGGCGGCCGAGAGCACTTCCACTTCAACTTCCGGGATGCGGTTTCTGGCGAAATCGGTGCGGTCCTTGCCCATGAGAATAACCGCCACTTGGGTGGCAATGCGTCCCGGCTTCTTCCCCGCTGCGTCGATGGTGTGTTTACTCATGGCGGTGGTTATTATACGAATTCAATGACCGCTTGGGGAGCCCCGTCGGCCTTGCGACGAATCATCTTGGTAATGCGGGTGTAGCCGCCGGCGCGCAGCTTGTAGACCGGAGAAATATCGGTCACGATTTTCTTGGCGGCTTCGGCTCCGACCCGGGCGACGAGCAGGCGGCGGGAAGCCAGGGTGCCGGATTTACCCAAGGTGACCAGCTTTTCCATGTACGGCCTCAATTCCTTGGCTTTGGCTTCGGTGGTCTTGATTTTGCCTTTGAGCGCGAGTGAGTAAGCCAAAGACTTCATCAAAGCTTTTCTCTGGTTGGTTTCCCGGCCGAATTTTCTGTTGGAATTGTGATGCCGCATGTTACTTGCCGTGAGCTTGTCGAACTATTTAAGAGTGATGCCGAACTCGCCCAGGGCTTTCCTGATTTCCTGGATACCCTTGGCGCCCAAACCTTCGATTTCCAAAAGGTCCTTCTCTTTCTTCCGGGCCAAGCCGCCGACCGTGCGGATATTGGCGTCCGCCAGAGCGTGCTGGGTGCGGGCGCTGATATCGAGCGATTCGACCCGAGTTTTTAATACTTCAGGGTCCACCTCGGAGCGGGTGGCAACAGAAGGCGACTCCATCGGTCCCTTTTCGGGCAGAACCGGCTCTTCTTCCTTGAAGCCGACGATGGCCTTGAGCTGGTTAATCATGATTTCGATGGCCGAAGTGAGCGCCTGGGTGGGAGAGATGGTGCCATCAGTTTCGATGGAGATGCGCAGTTTATTGAAATCGGTGCGGTCGCCGACGCGCATATTCTCAACTTCATAGCTGGCGCGACGGATGGGAGTGAAGATGCCGTCGAGCGCGATGGTGCCGATATCCACGCGGGATTTGTCGATCATTTCCTTGGGCATAAAACCAAGGCCTCTTTCGGCCTTGATTTCCATTTCCAGCGCGCTGGTTTTCTTGGTCAGAGTGGCAATGACGATATCAGGGGTAAGGATTTCCACCTGTCCGGGCACTTCGAGGTCTCCGGCGGTAAAAACCTTCTCACCCTTGGCCTTGAGATAGATGGTCTGAGGCTCGTTGGTGGAGAAGCGCATGCGCACTTTCTTGAGATTGAGGAGAATGGTGATGACGTCTTCTTTGACCCCGTCGATGACGGAGAACTCGTGATTGACGCCGCTAATCTTGACGGTCGTGATGGCCGCCCCGGGTAGAGAGGAATAAATGATGCGCCTCAAGCTGTTACCCAAGGTGTGGCCGTAGCCGGGATAAAGCCCTTCGATTTCGAAAACCCCTTTCTCCCCATCTTCGGAGATGACTCGCGGCTTCGAAGGCAAATGTATTGTGTAGTCGGCCATATAATGTATAAAATTTAATGTTTAATTGTACGCTATTATTTGAAGTTCCGCAAGTCCCATTATCTGTTATAGAACTCGATAACCACTCCCAGGTCGAAAAGCTGCTCGCCCGGCGTATAAACCGGCGCTCCTTCCACCGTCGCCTTCCTGCCTTCCGCGTCGACCGAAAGCCAGGCGGGAGCGGTCTGAGCCTTCATCCTCTCCGCCGTCTCGGCAAAGAGCGGACTCGCGGCGGAACCCGGTCGGAGACTCACGGTGTCACCTTGGCCGAGCAGTATTGACGGCACGGTCACGCGGCGGCCGTTGACCATCGCGTGTCCGTGGCTCGCCATCTGGCGGGCGGCGGAGCGGGTCTTCGCGAGACCCGAGCGGTAGAGCACGTTATCGAGACGACTTTCCAAGAGTGTGAAGAGTTTCTGGACCGGCACTTCTGAACGCAAAGCTTTCAAAACGTAGTTTCTGAATTGCTGTTCGCTCAAGCCGTAGCTAAAGCGAGCCTTTTGTTTCTCCAGAAGCTGGAGACCGAATTCGCTCTTCTGCTTGGTGCGGCCTTTGCCACCGGTCCGTTCTTTGCGGGCGAGCGAAAGGGCGTATTTGGCGGTTTGGGTCTTTTCAAAGACCGGGGCCTGCAGACGTCGAGCTATTTTGTATTTGGGTCCAATTTTCATCCCGTACGAAATAAACTTAATTTATAAGTAGAGTAAGCAATATAACATAAATTTCGTACGGGATTCATATTTAGGTGCGGCGCGGTTTAGGCGGCTTGGGGCCGTTGTGAGGCACTGGGGTCATATCCTGGATGGAAGTGAGGTTGATGCCCTTGGAAATGAAGCCTCGGATAGCCGACTCGCGGCCGGAGCCGACGCCTTTGACTACCACTCTCACCTCTTTGACTCCCAGAGTCTGGGCTTTGACGGCCAGGGTCTCGCCCACCTTGGCGGCGGCGAAAGGGGTGCCTTTCTTGGCTCCTTTGAAGCCGAGGCTGCCGCTCGAAGACCAGGCCAGAGTGCCGCCGGCCGGGTCGGTCAACACCAGTTTGGTGTTGTTGTAGGTCGACTCGACGCAAAGCACGCCGGAATCCACGCGCCTCTTGGCGGACTTGGCTCCTTGCGGCGCGGACTCGAGCGCCGGTTCGGCGCCTTCGGCGACTGCTTTTTCTTCAACTGTGGCGATTTTCTTTTTTCCCATTTAATTATTTATAGTGAGCGTAGTCGAACTATTTCTTCTCGGCAATCTTTCGTCCCGTGCCGGCGGTCTTTCGGCCGCGGTAAGCCCGGGTGGTTCTGGAATTAGTCTTGGTGCGCTGGCCGCGGGTCGGCAGGTTTCTCTGGTGGCGAATGCCGCGGTAAGCCTTGATGTCTTTTAGGCGCTTGATGTTGGAGCCGACTTCGCGCTTGAGGTCGCCCTCGAGCTGCATGGTTTCAATGATGGAACGGATCTTGTTTTCCTGGTCGATACTTGCTTCTTTGGCCTTAATGCCCGGCGGTACCTTGGCCTGGGCGAGAATCGAGTTGGCGCGGGAACGGCCGACGCCAAACAGCGTCGTTAAGCCGATTTCAAGACGCTTTTCCTCTGGGATGGTGATGCCGAGTATTCTCATTTAACCTTGTCTTTGCTTATGACGGGGATTGGCTGAACAAACCACATAAACATAGCCCTTTCTTCGGACTATTTGGCATTGAGCGCACTTTTTTCTGACCGCCGCCTTAACTTTCATCCCATTAGAAGCTAACTAGTAAAATTCGCCATGTTAAACTCCACCACTTCCCGTAGAGTCTGAGCTTCTAACGGGATTCATGACAGAAAAGCATTCTAACCCAACCCAAGTTTTATGTAAAGGGGACGCCCGCGGCGTCCCCTTATTTCCCCTCCCCACAACCTCAGATGAAGCTCATTCCCTAGTATTCGTGATAGCCGGTTGCTCCCATGTGTATGTCGACGATTTCCTCGTGTGATAAATCTAACTTCATTACTATGATATATCATAGTGTTTTATTTTATTATATTTAATTAAAATCTTTGAGTTTTGGGGTCGGAAAAAGCAGGAAATGCATCGGGTATTTTTTCTTCAAACGGTAGATGGCACTTTTTGCATAAAGCATTTTGTCTTTTCTATTTTTAAATTCTTTCTCCATACCTTCAATCGCCTTTTCATAACCTGGTAACTGGTCATCAAGCCATTTTTGCACTCTCATAATAGTGTCGTAGCCTACCCCAAGACTGTTCACTATTTCTTCATGTGTCTCTCCATTTATAAGCTTCCTGGCAATAATCAAACGACGCCCCAACATTATCCGCTCACTTGGTGTGAGCAAATCGCGCAGAAAAAGTTTTACGGCCTCTCTTCCTTGAATGGCACTGGCAGCAGTATAAAGGGTATCAAGAGTTCGCATTACCTCTTTCTTTCCCAATTTTCCGATTTTTACTTTCATAAAAATACTATTATTATATAGATACTATGATATATCATAGTATCTTACTTAACAAAGTTTAGGTGATACTTGAGGAATTTTATAAACGTTTGGTGATGCGGGCTTTGCCACCGTAGGGCTCGAGCTCCAGGAGCACCTTATCTCCCACCAAAACCCGGATACGGTGCAGACGCATTTTCCCGGAAAGGTAGGTCAGAATTTCCTCTCCGTTATGGTCCAATTTCACCTTGAACATGATATTGGGCAGGGATTCCACCACCACCCCGGTCTTTTCGAGCTCTTTGTTTTGCTGCATGGCTACTGGGCTGACAACTTCTTGATGGAAACCTTATCGCTTTCGGCCGGCAAAGTGCTTTTCCAGAAAGGTCTGACAGTCACGCTGGCGGAAGCGACGGTCGGATAATTCTTGAGAATGGCTGTGATGTCTCTCTTGTGGCGACCGAGGATATCGGCTTTCAGAGCCACTTCGTCCGTGAGCCACAGCACTGTGGCATTGCCGACGATTTTGAAATTAATTTCACTCACCGAGAGGAGGTCGGCCGGGGGCGTGCCGGCGAAAGTCAGATTAAGGGAACTGAGTGCAGGCACCTCCACCGGCTCGGTCTTGGGAACACTCAGTTTCTTGAGCGCCAGGTAACCAGCCAGGTCGCTTTTCTTGAACATAACACCATAGAGGTTGCCGCGGGCGTTGACGGTGACGTTGTCGCCCGAACCGGCCCCCTGCGGCAGGTCTTCAAAAGTATAGGACAAGAGAGAAGGAAAGAGGATGAAATCCCCCGGCACTTCGGCCTGGACTTCCTGCCACAACTCGTCCTTGAGAGCCCCTTGGAGCTCCGCTTTGACGCGGGCCAGGTCCTCGGCTTTGACCGTCTTTTCCTTGCCAACCAGACCGCCGGTCATGGGGGTCTTGGAGCGGGCATAAATCGAAGTATAACGCGGAGTGCCTTTGAGTCCCGGCACGGTGAAATCGGAAAGGCCGGCATTATATGCTTCGCCCGGCGCGTCGGCGTACACGGTCACTTCAATAGTGCCTGGCTGCGAAACCCCTGAGACGGTTTTCTTGCCCGGGATAGTGATGACGTTTCTGATACGGTAAATCTTGCCGGCGGAAGATTCGAAGCGTGTGTTTTCAATCAATCTTTGCGGTTCGGCGGAAGCATCGTTGTAGACCACGATTACTCCGGAGGCCTTTCTCTCGACATCGGTCTCGCCGCCGGCCGGCGTGGCGGCCCCTTTCTCTCGGGAGAGTTTAACCACACTGTAGAAAAGTCCTTCCGTCCCCGACTTGTGAGCCGTGTAGGTCTCGTTGTTGAAAATAAGGGCGGCCGATTTCGGCACGTAGGCGAAAGTGGCTCCGTTAAACATCGAAAGAACGGCGAAAATGAGGATGAGCGCTCCCGCACCTGCGGCCATCCACACTCTCCTTCTCGAAGTCCTTTTGCGTCGCGGGAAATCCGGATTGCGTCCGGAAACTGGAACAGCAGATTCTTCTTCCTCTTCGATGCGAATGGCGGGAGCGGCTTTTCTGGCGGTAGCTCTGGCCGGAGTGGCAGGGCGTGGCGAGAACGGGTCGCTTTTGCGCCGGCCTTCAGGTATTGGGATGTCCCGTATGCTCCTTCGTCTTTCTGGCGGAATGATATCCTCGATCTTTTTCGACATGGGATAAATTATACCACAATTACTTTTTAAATTTCTGCTCACCAGAGACGCTCGAAAGTCGTTTGTGTTCTGCCATCTGCTTTTCAAATTTAGCCCGGTCAATCTTTGTCACTTCTTCAATGATCTCTAATGGTAAACCAAAACTCGTAAAAAGTATAAAGGGGTCCTCTCCTTTTTCTATTTGCTTGAGGCCCGCGTCAAGCGCTTTTTTAAACTTTTCCAACTCTTGGGCTATGACCTCTTGAGTATCGGGGGAGAAAGTATAAAGTCCTTTGTAACTTGTGTGGTTAATCACAGCATCGATAACTGGACCGAGGTCCTTATTCCTCACATAAGCGCGGCGCAAGAGACGGCGCAGTATGTACCCGCGGTCGGTGTTGGATGGAGTCACGCCGTCGGCAATCATAAAGCAGGCTGTGCGGATATGGTCGGCGACGATTCTCGAGCCGGCAGCGGACATGATAGAGCTGAAGAGGTCTGTATCAAAAATGTTGTCTTTGCCCTGAAGGACCATGGCGAGACGCTCAAGTCCGGCACCAGTGTCGACGTTTTTCTGCGAAAGTTTACCGGTAATCTTACCGTTTTCCGCACTGTATTCCATGAAGACATCATTCCAAATCTCGACATCGTCATAAAACATTTCAGTGCAAGGTCCAGTTGGACCGGTCCAGTTGAAATCGGTCTTTCGAGCAGGCCACCAATTGTCAGCGGCACCCAAATATTTGATTTTCTCTTTTGGTATACCGATTTTTTCCCAAATTTTGGCAGATTCATCATCGCGCGGAGCATATTCATCTCCCTCGAAGACTGTTACATGCAATCTATTAATATCGAGACCGAAGCCTTCTTCTTTAGACGTTAGCAATTCGTAGCTCCACTGAATAGCCTCTTCTTTAAAATAATCTCCCAGAGACCAGTTACCGAGCATCTCGAAAAAAGTGTCGTGAGTATTGTCCCCCACTTCGTCGATGTCCTGGGTACGCACGCATTTCTGGATATTGACCAGGCGCTTCCCAGCCGGATGAGGATTGCCCATGAGGTACGGGACCAGAGGCTGCATACCAGCCGTTGTAAAAAGAACCGAGCTATCGCTTTTGTTGGGCACGAGCGAAGCCGAAGGAATAACAGCGTGTCCACGCTTTTCGAAAAAATTCAAAAATTTCTGCCGTATTTCAGATGAGAGCATGGGATGAATATAGCATATTTTAATTATGAAATGAGAGAGGGGCGACGCTTTTTGCGTCGCCCCTGGGACCGTCTCCCTCCGCCAACTAAGCGGCTACTTTCCGGAACTTCTGAATCGGAAAGTGCATCGGCTGCCCGCTGAGGTCCTTGAGAGGCGGGCCGTTGGGCTCGTTCGAGAGCTCGAGCTCGCTGCCCACCACCTCGAGGACGTATACCGGCCGATTGAGCTGAATGAGCGCGAACGGGCCGACTTGCTGAACCGGGTCACCGCGACTGATGTTTTCGCCGCCGCTAAGTGCAAGCTGCATGTTTGCCCCCCCCAGTTACGAACATCTACTTTAATAATGCCACACATATTAAACCTTTGCAACCATCAAGATAGAGTTATCAACACCTTAAAATCTTCCTTAAGCGTAGAGAGGAGTTGCTGATTGTAGATGGCCGCGGCCGGGTGATAGAGGGGCACGACCTTGAACTTATCAGCCGAAAAAATTTGCCCATGAAGCTTGCTGATCGAATCGAGTTCGAATTCGAGGCCGTAGCGGTTCATGACGTATTGCATGGAAAAACGGCCGAGGGTGGCGATGACTTTGGGTTTGATGAGTTCGATTTGCCGGTCCAGGAACGGCGCGTAAATCGCTATCTCATCCGGCAAGGGGTCCCTGTTCTTCGGCGGGCGGTCTTTGACGATGTTGGTGATGTAGACATCCTCGCGCTTGATGCCGGCAGAATCAAGCAGCGAGTCGAGCAATTTGCCGGCCCGGCCGCAGAAAGGCCTGCCGGTCTTGGCTTCGTTCTCGCCCGGCGCTTCGCCCACAAACATAATAGCCGCCGAGTGACTACCCTCGCCGATGACCGGGAAATACTTGTTTTTAACTCTCTCAGCGTACAGCGGCGAAACGGAGAGATTTAAAACTTCTTCTTTGATTTTTTTCAGCCCTTCCTCTCTCTCCGCCATTTTATCTCCGTGAAATAATCTTTTGTTCAATAAACCAGAAGAGGGTAAAGACCAAGAGCGTCGAGACCGTAGCCAGGACCGCGAGTCCCAAGAGTCCGTAACCGACCGCCATGCCGATACCGGCCGCTACCCACAAACCAGCGGCAGTGGTCAAACCGACAAGACTTGAATCCTTGAAGATAATGACGCCGCCACAGAGAAAGCCGACCCCCATCACTACCCCGGCTGCCATGCGCATCGGGTCATAATTGAATGACTCGACCGTGGGTATCACATAGCGCGCAATAAGAATAAAAAGGCAGGAACCCATGCTAACCAAGCTGTAAGTGCGCACCCCGGCGGTTTTGTGGGCCAGGGTTCTCTCGATGCCGAGAATGGAACCGAGAATCAAGGCGGCGACCAGGTAAACAAAAGGCTCCAGCGATATATCGAAGTTCGTGAAGTTGAGCATTATAATTCTGTTATTTCATTAAGGACCGGCTTGGAATCGAAACTTTCCCCGAAAATTTTTCTTAAGACTTCCGGCTCTTTGGCGATAGCCGAACAAAGCACCACTCCGCCGGCGAGCAGTGATTTCTTCTGCTCCCCTGAAAGCGAGGTGAGGCAGGTAATGGGATGAAGGCTTTCTTCCTCAATCATGTCCTGCAGACTCCCCTTCTCCGGATAATTCCAACCGATGAGCGTCATATTTTTGCAAACGGCGTAATGGATGGCAGTAGAAGAGAACTTTGTGTTGGTGACAAGCCAGCTGTCGGTCACCTTGCGATTTTGTCCTCCGTAGTTGAAAACATTTTCCTCGAGGTCGTCGAAACGGGCCTTGATATAGAGGGCAACCTTGAGGTCGGATTTTGTGCCCAGCTCATTGTGGAATTTGGCTTCAACCATAATGAGCTTCTTCTCATTATAAGCGACCACATCCACTTCATGAGCCACACATCCCCCGAGCACAGTCTGGCGGGTCACACACTCGAATCCTTTGGCCCTCAATATTTCCGCTACGAAATCCTCGAAGGGAAAGCCTGATGGACCGAGATCCATCACGGCCCGGCGGAGGGAATAGCTTCGGGCGACCGGCTTATTAGTCTGATTGAGGATAGAAAAGGCATGGCTGTAGATTTCTGCCGTGGTCATACCGCTATGGAGTTCCGGCAAAATATGCGCGAGCACGTCTTCGGCCGCCTCGGCGGAAGCGCCGGAGTTCAAAAGCGAGAAGCGCAGTTTTTCGGGGTCGAAGGATTCGTGTTTGCCGGAGGCCTTAACAATGTTAATTTCGTCCGTATTCAAAGAGAGATGTGAAGGCGCTTTGCTCTTCATGGTTTCTGTCATTATTTAATTATACTAGAGAGCCGCAACCTTATCCATCACAGCACCGCCGAGACATTCTTCCCCGCTGTAAAAGACCACCGACTGGCCCAACGACAGTCCCCGCACCGGCTCATTGAAGGCTACCGCCAGTTTCTTACCGGCTAGCACCAGGGTGATGGGCAGCTTATCGGCGCGATAGCGGATTCTGGCGGAGAGTGTGGGACTCTCCGGTTCGTTTAGCCAATTGACCGACTTGACCGTGATTTTGGAAGGCGAAAGGGAAAGGATTTCGCTTTCTTTATTCGAAACGGTCAGCGTATTGGCCGCCGCGTCTTTGGCGATGACGTAGAAAGCGCCGCTTAACGGGCTTTTGTCGGTGATTTCAAAGCCGTGCCGTTCGCCGATGGTGTAATAGATGACGCCCCGGTGGGAACCGATGGTTTCCCCTTCCGTATTCAAGACTTTGCCCGGTTTGATTTCGATGAAATGGGAGAGAAATTCCTCCATGGTGACCTCTCCCAGGAAACAAACGCCCTGGCTGTCTTTTTTCTCCGCCACCGGCAGCTTGTATTGCTGCGCCAATTTTCTCACCGCCGGTTTTTCCAGATGACCGACCGGGAAAAGCGTGTGAGAAAGATCTTCCTGAGTAAGCGTCCAGAGAAAATAACTCTGGTCTTTCTCTTTGTCCTTGCCTTCCCTCAACTGCAAAGGGTTCCCCTTGGTAGCTTTATAAAGGGGAACCCTTTGTAAAGCCTGTGCGTAATGGCCGGTAGCGATGAAATCCGCGCCCAGTGCCTTGGCCTTCTCCCAGAACGCGCCAAATTTAATCTCCCGGTTACAAAGCACATCCGGATTAGGCGTGCGATTAGCCTTATATTCTTCTATCATTTTATCCACTACTCCCTTTTTATATTCCTTCTCCAGGTCGAAAAAGAGAAACGGGATATCGAGCGCGATGGCCACTCTCATGGCGTCGCGCCGTTCATCCCGCCAGGTGCAGGGCATGAACGGCGGCTGCCAAGCCTTGATAAAGACTCCCGTCACGTCGAAACCCCGTTCCTTGAGCAGCGCGGCACTCACGGCAGAATCGACACCTCCAGATAAACCAACGAAGACTCTGGGCCTTAACGCTTGTCCCGTAGCAAGCTTTGCTTTGCTATCGGGAGATGTATTTTTGTTTTTTGACGACATGTTCATCGAAGGTCCGAGAATAGTACATGTTGCCGTCATCACCGGTCAAATAATAGAGATAGGGCGTCGAAGTGGGATGAAGTGCCGCCCTTATGCTGTCGAGACCGGGATTATTGATCGGGCTTTTTGGCAAGCCCTGGAATTCGTACGTCTTCTTTTCCACGTCCACTTGGAGCGGCATGCCTATTTTGAGCCTCTTCCACAAAATACCGGAAACTATTTCCCTATCTTTTTGATTATTCGCCTCCCCTTCTATGAGCGAGGCCACGATGATGATATCTTCAAGCTCTTTCCCAGAATCCTCCACTTCTGGCATTACGGGGAAAATTTTTCTGATGAAATTGTCTCGCATTATCTTTACCGTCGAAGAAGCCGACGCGGTAACTGGCACGAAGTACGTGTCCGGAAAGAGATACCCTTCTGGAGCCGAGTTCTCGAAATACGCATTATCAAAAAATGGGAAGCGTTCATCAAAAAGCGCGGAAATCTTTTTTATTGTAAATCCTTCCGGCACAGTAAGCCTGACCGTCTCGACGTCGTACCGACCCTGATGGATACGCCAGGCGACGAAAAAGGGATTTTGGGGTCGCTCCATATAATACTGGCCGGCTTTCATATCTCTTTCTCCGCCGAGAAGTATAGCGGCAGCGCGAAACCAAAAGGGAGAGCGTATGACATTTTGTTCTTGTAAGTTCTCCGCAAGCACATAGAGTCCTGAACCTTCCACTACTGTAACCATGGAACCGGTTGGAAAATCGCTGGGTGGCGTAAGATATCTCACAGCAGCCACAAGCACGATAATCCCCACAAGAAATAAATAAACCTTCACTGCCTGCGATTGATCCTTCATTAGATGGGAAGATTGGCGGGCGCTTCGGCTTTCTTCGAGGGCGCGCGAACCAGAGACGGCGTGGTGGCTACCGCTCCGGGCAAATGGAAGATAGTGGCAAGCTCCTCGGTCGTGAGGATGTAAGGCCTTCCGAACAAGTGATAATGAGGGATGCCGAAAAAGGCTCTTCTCTTATATGCATCGAGGAAGTTTGTCATTCGCACTCTCTTGCGCATACCCTTGTAGTCCTGCCAGGCGTGAGTGAAGGTAAAGAAAATCGGTTTAATGCCATTCATATTTGCCGAACCGAACTGGCGCATGGAGCCGATAATGCCCATGCCTCGCGTTTTCTCGAATTCATCTTTGGGAGCGGCATACATGAGACGAATCATGGTATCGAACGCGAGCTTACCCGCGTTCCTTTGTATCGCCGCGATAGTTTCGGTCTGAGTTTTTGTCAGATTGAGGAAGGTTACGCCCTTGCTGTCTTCCACAGGTTTGGCCAGCTGCTCCTCCTTGACCATTTTTTCGATCTCCTTCTTGATATCGCCCTGCCAATTCTCCTTGGTGATGAGGCGACCATAGAGATAGCCTTCCTTGGCGTGGGCACGAATTAGAATCTGGATGCCGGCCACCTCGCCCGGCTTCAGAGCACCGAGATATTCGATTACCGGAGTGATGGGATCGACGATCTCTTCCTGTTCGTCGCCCGTCTTCTTGTCGAGTTCGTACTCTATGTACGTCTTGATCGGATAAGCATCGGGCTTGACGAGAGCGGTGTTGACGCCCCAGGCATTCATAGTCTTGTCCGGATCGTACTTGAGATCGAGAGCATAATCTTTGGCTTCGAAGACTTCGGCCTCCGGATACTGCGCGTAAATCCTCGACTCGATAATCTTCCTCCACCGCGGGAAGGCCCAAATGAAGAGCCTGACTTGCCCTCCGATCGAAACGATTTCGAGCGAGAACCACTCGCGGAGTTTCCCCTCCCAGAAAGCGTCCGCGGGAGTGGAAATGTTGGCATTCTCCCAGATACCCTGGAGAACGAGCTCCATGGCAGCCGGAGACTTGGCCACATCTTTCGGCAACCTGATCTCGAGGAATACGTAGCCCTGCTTACTGATCCACGCCCTTCTTACGTAATCGAGCCAGACGCGCCAGGCGAGATTTATGAGAATAAGTGGTACCCAAACCGGCCACGAAGAGAAGAGAAAGCGCAGGGCAATGGAGAAAACCTCTTGGTTAAAAAGAGTAGCAAGTTCCTCGAACATTCTTATATTCTACCCCGAGATTAAACGTTTGAATACCTCCCCTCTTTGTCTTTCTTGAAATATTTCGAATTCTGAAGATTAACAAGAATGGTGTTCTCTTTGACGTAACGTTCTTTGAGCACTTTCTCAACGATTTTTTCTTTGGTCAGAGGGCCTTCTTTGGTGAGAATGCTGCGGATGACGTCCTTAACCACGCCCGACATGTAGCCCCATTCGGCGAGAGCGTAGAGACCGCGTCCAACGAGAACAAAGCGCTTGTCCTTGATGAGCTCGTTGTGAGTAGTGGCCACGTGAGCCTTCTTATTGAAATACTGGGTAATAGCCTTGGCCACTTCTTTGAAATGGATAGGCGAACCGTGCTTCCTAATGACGAGGAAGGCGTAGTCGCGCATACCCTTAGCATTGACGTTGGGAGACGAGGTTCTGCCCCACTCGCCGAGAGGATTCTTGCCAATCTTGTGAGAAATGCCAAGCCATCGCTTGATAATCTCTTCGTCCTTGTACTTTTCGTTCAAATCCTTAACCTCTTCGAGGAAAGAGCTTATGAGGTCGCCCTCGACCACGAGCTCGTCGTCGGTAAGCTTGGCGTAAAGCTTCTTTAAGGTATTCTGGATCTTCTGCGCGAGCTCCTGATCCACATTCCAGCGGTGATGGAATTCCTCATCTTCTTTCTCACGCTTGAATTCTTCTCCGATAACCAGGAGAAAGTGGTAATGGTTCTGGATGGCCAGATCCTTGCTCAAGTGCTTCAAAAGGTCTTTCTCCGCTACGATTCCGCCGAGAGCGGAAACAATTTCCTTGAGTTCATCGAAAACCGGCTGGGTCTCTTTGTATGCCTTTGACTTTCGCACAACGGCGAGAGAATGATTCTCGATTTGGCGGACGCGCTCACGGGTAATGTTGTATTTCTTGCCGATAGCGTCAAGTGTGAGTTTCTGCGCCTTGGCGCTGAGACCATAGCGCGAGACGATGACATCCTGACCACGCTTGGTGAGAATCGACAAAAGCTTCTTGGTTGCGTCCTTCGGCTTAAAGCTGGTTGCTATTTTTTCCATATCTTTCTGTTATTTGTATCATTACCATACTCCCATGTCAACCCGTGTCAAGTTGCCACGATATTTACCAGTTTTCCAGGCACATAAATGGTCTTCTCCACCTTCTTATCCCCAACCCACTTTTGCGTTTCGGGTAAGTTCATTGCCAAGTCGATAGCCTCTTTTTCTTCCACGATAGACTGGGTCGTAAACTTCGCACGTACCTTGCCGTTGACCTGAACCACAATCGTAACAGTCTCAGATACAAGTTTTGTTTCATCGAACTTGGGCCAGAGCTCTTCGTGAATCGATTTGGACATCGAATGTCCAAGTTGGTGCCACGATTCTTCTGTCATGTGCGGCGCGAATGGCGCTAACAACTTTAGCAATGTTTCGTATTCTTCTTGAGAGATTCCTTTTCTTTTTTCCAAGTCATTCGCAAAAATCATCAGGGTTGATACTGCGGTGTTGAATCCCATCGCTTCGATATCATTAGTCACTTTCTTGATAGTTCGATGAACCAAGGCAAGGCCTTGGGAATTGGTATCTAAGGCCTTGCCTTGGTGAATTTTATCTTTCAACCGCCAAACCCTCTCTAAAAATTTTCTCGGTCCGACAAGCGATGCCTCACTCCACCCTATCGCCTGCTCGAAGGGGCCCATGAACATCTCATAGACCCGCAGGGTATCCGCGCCGAAGCGCTCGACGATTGCGTCCGGATTAATGACATTGCCCTTCGACTTACTCATCTTCTCTCCCCCTTCGGCGAGAATCAGACCGTGGGAAGTGCGCTTCTTGTACGGCTCGCTTGTCGGCACAAGACCAATATCAAACAGGAATTTGTTCCAGAAACGCGAATAGAGAAGATGAAGTACCGTGTGCTCCATACCACCGTTGTACCAGTCAACCGGCATGAAATGCCGGAAATTTTCAATTTGCAATTTCCAATTTTCAATGGATGCGGGATTCTCAAATCCCTTTTTGTCGAAAAGATAAGCGAGGAAATACCACGAAGAACCGGCCCAGTTGGGCATGGTGTCGGTCTCTCTCTTGGCATCGCCACCGCACTTAGGGCACGATGTATTGACCCATTCTTCTATGGCCGCGAGCGGCGATTCGCCCGTATCGGTAGGCTCGTAATTCTTGACTTTCGGCAACAGCACCGGCAAATCTTTCTCCGGCACCGGCACAATGCCGCACTTAGCGCAATGCACAACCGGTATTGGCTCGCCCCAGTATCTCTGCCTCGAAAAAACCCAGTCCCGGAGTTTGTATTTGACAACCTTTTTGCCAAATTTCTCGGTAATCTTTCCCCTTGCTTCTTCGCTAGATGAACCGTCAAATCCTTCTGAATCTACGAGAACGCCTTCTCCGATATAAAAATCCTTGCCGGTCTCGATGCGTTTCCTGATGATGTCTATTTCCGAGTGATTTATGCGCGCATTCTTAAATTCGTCTTCGGTTATCCATTCGACCTCGTGTTTATCGAGTTCTTCGGCTGCCACTGTCTGACGCGCATCGCTTACAAGTTCAAAAAGGATCAAAGTGTCATACGCGATGCGATTAACGCCCTTGTGTTCCGCGTAGAATTCCGCTTGGGTCTTGCCTCCCAGGACTCTAACCAGATTAATATCCGTGTATCCTGTTTCTTCCGCTATTTCCCTTCTTGCGGCCAGTATCGGATCTTCCCCCTCTTCGATTCCACCGGTGATAAAAGTTCTCCACGGAACTTTTTTCCATTTTAGAGACAGATATTTCTTTGCTTTCGGATCATAGATGATGCTTAAAGTAACTTTGCGAACAATGACTTCTTTGTCGGTTCGATGAGGATTGGTCGGATCCGGCAAAACTGGCATTATTACGTGTTTTATCTGCAAATCATGCTTAATAGCAAAATCATAATCCCTTTCATCATGCGCGGGTACGCCCATAATGGCTCCGGTGCCGTAGTCGCCCATGACATATTCTGCTTCCCAAATCGGAATCTCTTCTTTAGTAGCCGGATTGATGGCATACTTTCCCGTGAATTTGTCTTCTTTTCCCGCTTTTACCAAAAAAGTCGCGCCAAAAATGGTATCCGGCCTAGTGGTAAAAACTTTGATTTTTGGTTTTTGATTTTTGATTTTAAATTCTATCTCCGCTCCTTCAGATTTTCCAATCCAATTTTTCTGCTGAACTTTGACGCGCTCGGGATAATCAACAGTGTCCAGGTCACTCAAAAGTTTCTCCGCGTACTTAATAATGGCAAGCATCCATTGCTCTTTCTCCCTCTGTTCGACCGGCGTGCCGCAGCGTTCGCAGACTTCTTGTCCGCCAACGGACAAGACTTCTTCGTTCGCTAAACCAATTTTGTCCTGCGGACACCAATTAATCGGAATTTTTGCTTTGTACGCCAGACCATGTTCGAGAAATTTCAAGAAGAGCCACTGTGTCCATTTGTAATATTTCGGGTCGGTCGTGTTTATCTCCCGCGACCAGTCGAAAGATATTCCGAGAGACTGGATTTGTCTGCGGAATGTGTCGGTATTCTCTTTCGTAATTTCGGACGGAGGACGGCCGGTCTTGATGGCATAATTCTCCGTTGGCAAACCGAAGGCGTCCC
>Ga0209518_1001095_pt1 | contig 31093 bp, 28 predicted proteins | sample RifGroB1_FD_183993 | JGI IMG/M metagenome (GOLD analysis project Ga0209518, IMG submission 183993) | Groundwater microbial communities from Rifle, Colorado, USA - Groundwater B1 (SPAdes) (version 2) | ecosystem: Environmental > Aquatic > Deep subsurface > Groundwater | place: Rifle, Colorado...
GGGAGGTAGGGAGGTAGGGAGGTAGGGAGGTAGGGAGGTAGGGAGGTAGGGAGGTAGGGAGGTAGGGAGGTAGGGAGGTAGGGAGGTAGGGAGGTACTATTAAAATTTAATACTTTTTTCATTCAAAGTCAACCTTTTTATAAAAAATAAAAAAATACTTATTGCTGGGAAGTTCTAAATTTATTTCTTTTAAGATTTCTCCACGGAGCCTGCCCCGTATGTGATACGAGGTTCGAAACAAAATATTTAATTTTTAGAACCCGCCTCTTATAAATAATAAATAAAAAATATTTATTTTGTCAAGTTTTTTTATTCTATTTCAAACCCAATTAAACAAACATCGTCTTCAAGATTCTGAGTTTGAGTAAAAGAGATCATCTGCTGATAAATTTCATTGATAAAACAAACAACATTATCATGCTTCATATTAAGAAGATTCTTCTTCAAAATTTCCTCAAAAAAGACTCCCTCAGGATTTCTGGATTCTGTCAGCCCGTCTGTATAGAAAAGGATTTTATCGTTTTTCTGAAGCAAAATCGTATTGTCTTCAAAGTATCTTTCTTTTTCTATGCCTATCATTTTTCCCTTTCCCTCGAGTTCAATTAATGCATTATCTCTGATTAAATAGGGAAAATTATGCGCTGCTCTGGAATAAACCAGAGCTTTTTCCTCGATATGATAAATCGCATAAAAAGCAGTCAGAAAATTTCCTCCTGTATAACCCGCTATTTTCCGGTTCATAAAACTCAAAAACTCTCCCGGAGACAAATAAGAAGGTCCTGAGTTTTCTATTAAAGTTTTGATCATTGTGGTAATTAAGGCTGCCGGGACCCCATGCCCTGAAACATCGCTGATAAAAATTCCAATAGACTTCCCATCCTCAATCTGAATAAAATCATAAAAATCTCCCCCCACCTGAATCATCGGCTGATAGAGGGCAGCAAAACGAACACCCTTGACACTCGGATATTTATTAGGTATGAGTCCCATTTGAATTTCTTTCGCCATTTCCAGTTCCTGTTCAAAAAGAGCATTTTTCTGAGCCAAATCTATTTTATCTCTAATATCATGCCCCACAACAGAAATACCTATTAAATCTCCTGCATTGTCTAAAATCATTGAGACAGAAAGATCGGCCGGAACATAATTTCCGCATTTTGACAAAAGTCTGACCTCAATTTTACGGGTTAAATTCTGAAAAAGCTCAAAAGACTGATTTATTTCAGAGACAGAGTCTTTTTCAGAAATAAAAGATGAAAAATCTTTTCCTATCATTTCATTTTCTTTATAATTTAAAGTTTTCATTACCTGTGGATTTACTTTTAATATTTTATTTTCAGGCGAGAGTAAAAATAAAAAATCACTCATCTGAAAAATAATCTGGTCACTGGCAAGCGCCGAAGAGATCGAAAGAACCTGATATTTGACCATACCATACCAGAGACCGGCTGCCCAGAATAAAAAACCCATATGTCCGAGGACAGGGATTTCAACCTTCCCGACAACACAAAGAACATTCATCAGATAAGTTAAAAATGTTGAAAAAAGAGCAGTCGATACAATAATTTGGATTTGTTTTTTTTCTCTTTTTGACTGGCTGTTCTTTTTTTTCTTTAATGCAAGAACAAGAAAAATACCGATATAAGACATATTATGAATCACAAAAAGCCAGAACCAGATTGACTGAGCATCTCCCTTCTCTAAAAGCATTCCGTTTTTCCAGACAAACCCTTTGGAAACAACAGTAGCAAACATGGAACGAATTGTTAAAAGCAGACCGGGTAAATAAAGAATTCCATAAAACCATTTTTTTGAAAGAATCTTCGTTTTTTGAGTTAATATCAATCCAAAATGAAGCGCAAAAGAAGCGACATTTAACCAGCCGATAGAAGAAAAACGGTACCAGAAAAACGCTGCTGCTTCTGTTTTTGAAAGATAAAGAAAAGTATAACCGAATGACCAGAAAGCAAACGAAATACTGATCAATAAAACGAGCCTGTTGCCTGGATTTTTTATATCCTGTTTTAAAACATAAATTCCAAAATAACAATAAATTATAAAAGAAGTAAAAGAAACAATCGCAAGGTAATTCATCCTATTCCTTTCCTAAAAATCATCAACAAAAACACTCTACATTTTAAAAATTTATTGAAAAGATAATTTAAAAAGAAACTTTTTGAAAAAACGGCAGTTTTTTCAACTGCCATTTTCATCTAGATTACATAAAATCGTTAATATTTGAGGAAACTTGACTGCTTCCCGATGAACCTGTAAAATACGCCTTTAAACTTTCAGCTTTTAAAAACAGTTCGGAGATTTTAATCCCAATCCCGTTTTTTGTTTTAGGACCATAGATTCCATCCGGAGTGACCTTGATTTCTTTTTGAAGTTCCATCAAAGCTTCTTTGGTCTTGGGTCCCCAAATTCCATCTTCACCTAGTTTTTTATTCAATATCAGATTACAGGCTTCCTGAACTTTTAAGATTTCTTCTTTTTCCATATTTTCATACTCCTTTTTTATATTACATAGCGATTTTCACACCAAAATTAATGGCATGATTCTTAGCAGTATTTCCATTCCACTTTGAATTCCAGTAAGTATATTCCCCAAAAGGCTTGATATAAGGGATCAAAGAAACTTCTACCCCTGCGCCGTAAAGAACAGTGGAAAAAAATTTCCTGTCTGCCACGCTTCCAGGAGTAGAGAAAACATCAATGATACCTGTTCCTATTTTAATATAGGGTTCGACTGGAATAATTGGAATAGCAAGCTGAAATCTTCCAGAAAGCCCCATAGAGGTTCTTGAAAAATTGTCAATCACTGTACTGTCTGCAAAAAAATGGACTCCTGCTCTGATAAAAGTGATCCCAAAACTCACTCCTCCGAAAATGCCTAACGGAGTCCCTGAAGCCGAGCCGCTTTCATCCATCACCGACCTTCCGGTATAAATACCAAAATCAAAACTTGATTCACTAATAGTTGTAAAAGGATAGCTTAAGACAGGAAGCCCGATTACAAAAAGCAAAATCAAACATTTTTTTCTCAAATTTCTCATCGCATTCTCCTTACTAAATCTTTTTTAAAATTACAATAATATAGATAATTAAAATAGAATAAATTTCAAGTTTTTTTTACTTTTTTTAGACTTTTTTTTTAAAGATTTAATCAATAAAAACAATATCAATAAAATTTGAATCTTTTCCGACAACTTCGATATCATAACCGCCGTTTTCCGGAATTTCGAAGATCACTTCTTTAAAAAAATCAATGGAGGAAGCTGGTTTGAGCTGATCCCGAACCAGCCAGATTTTAATTGTATAACCCGTTTCCATTTTTTTCAGTTCAATTTCTTCCCGGCTGTATGTTATATCAGGCCGGGTCGCATATACATTTACCCTGACCTGATTACTCCGGTTTTCTACTCTCGGAATTTCCATTTTTATGACAGAAGCCAGAACCCTTTCGGGTTCTTTTACTTCTTCTACCATTTTTTCTTTTTCCCGTTGAATCGGTTTTTCTTCGACAACCGGCTTAACTTCTTTTTTTACAGAACACGATACTGTCCAAAAAAATAAAACTGAAATCCAGATGATCTTTTTCATTTTCTTACTTTAAAACCTCTATTGCTTTTTGAAGCTGGGTATCGTATTCCAAATCGATAATTTGCGGACCTTCCAAATAACTTTGTTCGCTTCGGATCAGTTTTTTCAGAAAAAGATCTTTCACAATTAAATTCTTGGATGCCAGTTCTTTTTTCAAAGCCTTGAAGTCGGCATCAGGGATCTTTTTCTTATTTTTATCCACAAACTTCTCAATATATTTTCCTTCCAGAATTTTAATGGAAGCCAGTTCTTCTTCAGGCTCCATCTTGGGCATATCTACTTTAATATCGGGCTCTATTCCGTTTTTATCAATGACATAACCGCCGGGTGTGTAGTATTTTGCAATTGTGATTTTCAATCCAAGCATCTCATCTTTATCGAGAATTTTAAAAACATTTTGAACCGTTCCCTTCCCATAAGATTTTTCACCCACAACGACCGCTCTTTTACGATCTTTTAACGCTCCGGCAAGGATTTCCGAAGCTGAGGCGCTTCCCCCGTTGATTAAAACAGCCATTGGCACTTTGGTATTGATACTGGTATTGTCAGATGAAAAAAACTTCTTGGTCTCGCTTGAATCCTTTCCAACCGTATAAACTACCAGCCCCTTATCCAGAAAGAGATCTGCCATATCCACAACTGCATTTAACGCGCCGCCCGGATTATAACGAAGGTCGATAATCAGTTTTTTCATTCCCTGACCGCTTAGATTATCCAGCGCTTTTTCGAGTTCTTCAGTCGTTTTTTCTCCGAAGTTGATAATTTTAATATATCCGATTTTATTGGCAAGCATGGTCTCCCTGATGGAAGGGATTTCAATTTTTTTTCTTTTCAATTCTATGTCAATCGGCTGAAGAACGCCTTTCCGGTAAAAAGATACTTTTACCTTGCTGTCGGCAGGTCCTCGAAGAAGAGAAACCGCTTCTTCCAGTTTCATATTCTCAGTATCTTTATCATTGATTTTCATAATCAAATCTCCAGGACGCACACCTGCTTTATAAGCCGGGGTTCCCTCAATAGGAGAAATAATCACAATCCGGCTGTCTTTCACACCCACATAGGCGCCGATCCCTTCAAACTCTCCCTGAATCGATTCCATCAGCCCCTGAAGCATTTTCGGCTCCAAAAGAGTGGTATAAGCATCTCCCGAAGCCTTATACATACCCTGAATCGCTCCGTAATACAGATCTTTAATATCCGTTTTATCCGAATCCACATAATAGTCTTTTAAATATTGAAGGGATGTTTTAAACAGATTATCATAATAACTAAATTCATTTTCATTTTTAAACGGTCTTGCCTGAGGCACAATATAAAATATCCCGATAATTGTCACAAGCGTGAAAATCCACAGCATTCTCTCGATACTTCTTTTCAAAGAACAACCTCTTTCATTGTTTTTTAGAATTTTTATCGGCTTTTTTGATAAATTTTCTATTGATTTTATTTCTAATTAAAATATAATACCATTTTTTCTCTCTTTTTAAGATTTTTTACTGAAAAATATTGAACCTAATCAAAAGAAAAATATCTATTAACCAAGTCATCTTTACACATTGTCCCGGCTTCTCTATTAAAGATAAAACAGCCAATTCGTTCACTCAAACATTTTGGTTTCGCTCTGTGTCCGTTCGGCTTTGTTGAATGACCAAAATAAAGTTATTAAAAATGAATCTGTAAAAAAAAGAACCTTGATTTTTTGCCAGAAAGGTTTTTATTAAAATAAAGTGAAAAAAATGAGAAATAAGGAAGTTTTTTATGCATTCATTTAAAAATATCATTTTGTGGTTTTTCCATACTGCCTTATTCGTAAATCTCACTTACTGGGGATCTATCTGGATTCTCAATCATACCAGCCTCTTTTTTCTCTCCAACCTTCTCGCTTATTTCGCTCTTCCCATTCTCCTTCTCATTGTCTTTTACAAACTTATTTTTCCTTTTATCAACAACTATCTCCTTATTCACATTCATCTTGACTCTGATATGAATGAAGGTCTTTTTTTAGGTCCCGCAGCTTTTCTCGCCATGACCTGGTTTCTCTATTTTCTGGTTATCGGCGTTGTTTTAAAAGTTCCGGATAAAATACGGGTGCTGGAAAAAGGCTATGTTTCTCTCTCGATTACAGATCCTATTCCTTCAAATGCTGTCGGGGTTGTCTTTCATCAAGCCCGGCTTGATCCTAAAAATGGCGGGCAGTTTAGCCGGAATCGTTCCAAAAAAGAAGGTGTTAATACTGTATCCTACACGGAATATCTCAATCTCGTCCCCTTAACTGAAAATAAAAAATATCCCGCAACCCATTCCTACTGGCTCTACTTCAGGTATCCCTCTCTCCCTGGATATGCCAATGCCGTGCAATGGCTCCATGAATCGATTAAAAACGATCCTATTTACGCAATCACGATTCAAAACTCCAACGATTCCTCGGATGCCTTAAAAACCTATAAACAGCTCACAAAAAACAAAAATCCAGACTCAATCCCTGTTTTTCTTGAGCTTGCTTTATCTCCTCAACTTGCCGAAATTGAATATAAAACAACGGTTTATCTTTCCATTCTATTTTTAAATCTGATTTACCTCATTTTCCCATTCCTGATATTGCTGATCCCTATGAAAAGATTCAGGAATTGACCTATGTTAAAAAAACTCATTCTCATCTCACTATCTTCCATTCTATTTATTTCATGCTTGAACTATCATTCTACAAGGAGCTTTGACCCTATGCCTTTAAACAAATTTACATTAAAGAAAAATGAGACACAAACAATCTACGAAAATATCAAACTTACTTTCCTTTCCCATTCCCATAAAAAAACTTATCAAGACGGCCCGCCTTCTCCTTTGATACTCAATATAAGTTATGAAACAGAAGGATTGATTGAAAATAAAGAATATCATCTGAATACAAATTATGAACTCATTCAGCAGCAAAAAGAAGGATGGGAGTGGAAAGATTTTTCTTTTTTCCTGACAGATTACAAATACAATGAATTTATTACATTTGAGGTTTATAAAAAATAAAGAGTCAATCCTCAAACTCTTGAAAATTTTTTCTTCAGATAAACTCCAATTTATTTTGTGTTTTATATTCTTCATTTGTATATTTATAATTGAGATATACACACTAACTTAATCTTAATGTTAAACAAGAGGTTAAGTTGAAAAATAAAATGGAGGCTTAGAAAACGCTCTGCCTTCATCTAATAGTAAGTAAAGTGAAAAGCACCATAGGAAAGAATAAGAAATTGATTTACTATGGAATACGGTAGGAAGAAATATAAGTATTTACCATAGTCATTGCGTACAATTAAATAACATAAGGATAAAAAAAATGAAAATGAATTGGAATAATCTTTTATCAGAAATAAGATTAGGTAATGAAAGTAAAGAAGACTCAATTGGTAGATCAAATTTCCATAAAGATTATGACAGAATAGTTTTTTCAAGTTCATTTCGTCGTTTAGGAAAAAAAACTCAGGTACATCCAATGACTTCTAATGACCATATTCATACAAGATTAACTCATTCAATTGAAGTAAGTTGTGTAGCCAGAAGTTTAGGATTCATTGTTGGAGAAAAAATAAAAAATGACTTACCTGAAAATATTACTCCTTTTAATATAAGCGAAATTGTGCAAGCTGCATCCTTAGCTCATGATATAGGAAATCCTCCTTTTGGTCATGCAGGAGAAGAAGCAATAAAAAGTTGGTTTAGAGAACCAAAAAATGAAGAAAAATATTTATCTAGCCTGGAAGAAAATCAAAGAGACGATTTGAAAAATTTTGAAGGTAATGCACAAGGTTTTAGAATTATAACAAAAATAGAAAATAATTTTGAAGAAGGTGGTCTAAAACTAACATATTCAACTTTAGGTACTTTTCTTAAATATCCTTGGACTACAAGAGAGACAAAACGAATTAAAAAATTTAGTTCTTTTATTACTGAAGAAAATATTTTATCTAAGGTTTGTGATAAATTAGGTCTTATAAAAATTGAAGATTATAAATACAAGAGACATCCTTTGGCGTATTTAGTGGAATGTGCGGATGATATTTGTTATAGAATTCTTGATTTAGAAGATGCTCATGAACTAAAAATAATGAATTATAAAGAAATAGAAGATTTATTAAAACCAGTTTGTGAAACAGACCGAAAGTTAGATGACATTTTAACTTCAAAAAGTATTTCAAACAGAAGAAAGGTTTCTTATTTAAGAGCAAAAGCAATTAATACTGCAATTATAAAACTATCAAAAACTTTTTTAGATAATTTAGATAAAATTATGGAAGGTAATTTTGAAAAGGATCTTTTTTCTGCAAATAATTCTACAGAGATTAACCAGTTAAATGAAATCAAAAAAATATCTAAAGAAAAAATTTATAGTGAACCAAGAAAAATAGAACTTGAGATTGGTTCATTTTCTGCATTAGGTAATTTATTAGATACATTTTGTTCTGCAGTAAAAGAAAAAATTACTGGGGTAAATTTGTCTTTTCGTAGTGATCGAATTCTTAGTATGATGGGTATAAATTGTCCAAAAAAAGGAGATGATTTATATCAGTCTTATATGAAAGTTTTAGATTATTTATCTGGAATGACAGATCACTATGCTACTTATATGTCAAAACAAATTAGTGGTGATGCAAAATAAAATTATATCTACAATGTGTAGCCAACTCAGTCTGGAAAAACTCTCAAATTATAAAAAGGAGATAAAAAATGAATGCTATCAGAGAAATGGTAAAACCGATTAATCATAAAATAATTATCGAATTACCTAAAAATTTCAGAGAAGATGATGAGTACGAGGTCATTATTTTATCTAAAGAAGATAAAAAAAATAAGAAAGAAAAATTTTTCAATTTAGCAGGAAATATTGATATTGATGATAAAGCAGTAAATCAATTACGAGAGGACAGTATTTTATGATCCTCGTAGATACCAATATAATCATCGATTTCTGGAAACAACCGAGTGAAAAATATAAGAAAGTTTTTATGAATGAAGATATAGCAATCTGCGGTATCGTTATAGCTGAATTAATCCATGGAGCAAAAACGGAAAAAGAAATTAAGAAAATTATTGAGGCTCTGGATTGTTTTACTTTTTTAAATATTTCTGAAAAAGATTGGTTTGAAATAGGAAAATTACTCAACAAACTTAAAAACAAGGGATTAAACTTCCCTTTTCAAGATGGAGTGCTTTCTTATCTTGCCATAAAAAACAATTTTGCAATTTGGACAAATGATAAACATTTTGATTTGATACAAAAAAATATTCAAAAATTAAAGATTTATAAAATTGATTAAACTCCACATATAAGAAAACATAAACATATTAATGAAGGATTGAAATAAACAAGAAAAAAAATGACAAATGATTAAAAAGTAGATATAAAGAAAAGAGAAATGAAGGGTTAAAAGAAGAAAATATATAGAATGGCTGGCCTAACCTACTTTTCCGCACAGTTACCCGTGGAGTATCATCAGTGAGTGCCGGCTTAACTGCCGAGTTCGGTAAGGGATCGGGTGTTTCCCGGCACTTTAAAGACCAGCCAAATCATATAAAACGATTGGTATGTTGTATATTAAGTTAAGGGTTAAAGGGTAGAGTTAGAGAAGAGAACAAAATCAAACGACCGATTAGTATTGCTCGGCTGAATCCGTTACCGGACTTGTACCTGCAACCTATCAACCTTGTAGTCTTCAAGGGATCTTCAGGGAGATCTTATCTTGAGGTGAGTTTCCCGCTTAGATGCATTCAGCGGTTATCTCGACCAGACATAGCTACCCAGCGGTGCTTCTGGCGAAACAACTGGTACACTAGAGGTCTGTCCATCCCGGTCCTCTCGTACTAGGGACAGGTCCTCTTCAAATCTCCTACGCTTACAGTGGATAAGGACCGAACTGTCTCACGACGTTCTGAACCCAGCTCGCGTGCCGCTTTAATTGGCGAACAGCCAAACCCTTGGGACCTGCTCCAGCCCCAGGATGCGACGAGCCGACATCGAGGTGCCAAACTTTGCCGTCGATATGAACTCTTGGGCAAAATCAGCCTGTTATCCCCGGAGTACCTTTTATCCGTTGAGCGATGGCCCTTCCACATGGAAACCACCGGATCACTAAGACCTGCTTTCGCACCTGCTCGACATGTCTGTCTCGCAGTCAAGCTCCCTTTTGCCTTTACACTCTTTGCATGATTGCCAACCATGCTGAGGGAACCTTTGTGCGCCTCCGTTACTCTTTAGGAGGCGACCGCCCCAGTCAAACTACCCGCCTGACAATGTCCAATCTTCACATTGATGAAGACCGTTAGGACCCCAATACGGTAAGGGTGGTATTTCAACGACGGCTCCTCGAAAACTAGCGTTCCCGAATCATAGCCTCCCACCTATCCTACACATACAGTATCAGAGCCCAATGCCAGGGTATAGTAAAGGTTCACGGGGTCTTTCTGTCCTACTGCAAGTAACCAGCATCATCGCTGATATTTCAATTTCACCGAGCCCCCCCCCGAGACAGTGCCCAGATCGTTACACCATTCGTGCAGGTCGGAACTTACCCGACAAGGAATTTCGCTACCTTAGGACCGTTATAGTTACGGCCGCCGTTTACTGGGGCTTCGGTTAAGAGCTTCGCTTGCGCTAACCCCCTTCCTTAACCTTCCAGCACTGGGCAGGTGTCAGTCCCTATACTTCCACTTACGTGTTTGCAGAGACCTGTGTTTTTGGTAAACAGTCGCCTGGGCCTATTCTCTGCGGCCTTTTCGTTACTCACTACTCAGGCTTCCCTTCTCCCGAAGTTACGGGAACAATTTGCCGAGTTCCTTAGGGAGGTTTCACTCGTTCGCCTTAGTGCATTTACACTTGTCCACCTGTGTCGGTTTTGGTACGGTCGCTTCATCGACTAGGCTCTTTCTTGGCAGCGCCAGAACAACACTTCGCAAGCCCGAAGACTTGCTCGATTTCTACGGGAATCCATCACCCCGCTGTCATCCATCCTCTGCGTCACCTAGTCTCGCGGCACGGGAATATTAACCCGTTTCCCATCGGTTACCCCCTTCGGGTTGGCCTTAGGGTCCGGCTAACCCCGGGTTGACTAACATTGCCCGGGAATCCTTGGACATTCGGCGTTCAGGTTTTTCGCCTGAATTTCGTTACTCATGCCAGCATTCTCACTTCTCTTACCTCCAGCAGTCCTTGCGATCTACCTTCATCGGCCTAGAGAACGCTCCCCTACCAGACAAGAAACAAGCTTCAAGATACAAGTTACAAGCAAAGAACAGTTAATCTTTTACTTTTTTCCATAAGCCATACAGCATTTTTCCGATTTCTTCCGCTAAGTTCATTAATTTTCCATACTTTTCACTTGAAAGATAGTTTAAATCTTTTACAAAATCTAACCAGACTTTTGTTTCATCACAACTTCCTATTGACATCAAAAGGAATCTTTTAAATTCTTTACCTGATAAGATTCGTTTCCCATAGCCTTCTGCAATATTGACTGCTATTGATTTACTACTTTCTCTTATCTGTCTTGTTAAACTAAATCTTTCAAAATCTGGAAAATCTTGACTTAATCGGTGAATTTCTAAAGCAAATTGATATGCTTTTTGAAATACTTCTAAATCTCTGTATCCACTCATTTTCTATTCCTTCCTTGCAACTTGCATCTTGCAAACTTGAATCTTGAATCCAAAGCTTCGGTATGATACTTTAGCCCCGACATATTCTCGGCGCATAATTGCTCGACCAGTGAGCTATTACGCACTCTTTGAAGGAATGGCTGCTTCTAAGCCAACCTCCTGGTTGTCTGTGCAACTACACATCCTTTCCCACTTAGTATCAATTTGGGGACCTTAGCTGTTGGTCTGGACTCATTTCCTTTTGAGCGTGAAGATTAGCCCACACGTTCTGACTCCCATACTTCACTTATCGGCATTCGGAGTTTGCCTGGGGTTGGTACATCGCGAGACGCCCTAGCCCAAACAGTGCTCTACCTCCGACAAGAAACATATGAGGCTAGCCCTAAAGCTATTTCGGGGAGAACCAGCTATCACCAGATTCGATTAGCTTTTCACTCCTAACCACAACTCATCCAGTAGCTTTTCAACGCTAAAAGGTTCGATCCTCCACTGTGTTTTACCACAGCTTCAATCTGGTCATGGCTAGATCATCTGGCTTCGGGTCTATTCGCACCAACTATCGCCCTTTTAAGACTCGGTTTCCCTTCGGCTTCAGGTCTTCTAACCCTTAACCTAACGCTGGTACGAATAACTCGCTGGCTCATGATCCAAGAGGTACGGTATCGCTCATCAATTGAGCTTTACCAGTTTGTAGACAAAGAGTTTCAGGTTCTTTTAGCTCCCTTCTCAGGGTTCTTTTCACCTTTCCCTCACGGTACTCTTCACTATCGGTTGTCAGTTAGTATTTAGCCTTGGAGAGTGGTCTCCCCAGCTTCCCACAAGGTTTCTCGGGCCTCGTAGTACTCAGGATACCGTTCAAATCTTTACTCATCTTTCGGATACGGGACTTTCACCCCCTTTGGTCAGCCTTCCCAGACTGTTCTCCTAGACTTTCAAGACCCTTATCACGGTCCTACAACCCCGACAGGCATGCCTGTCGGTTTGGGCTATTCCCATTTCGCTCGCCACTACTCAGGGAATCTCTTTGATTTCTTTTCCTCAGGGTACTGAGATGTTTCACTTCCCCTGGTATCGCTTTCCTTTCGGAATAATAGAGGTTATCTATTGGGTTCCCCCATTCGGTCATCTCTGGATCATAGCTTTCTCGGCAGCTCCCCAGAACTTTTCGCAGCCCGACACGACCTTCTTCGCCTTCTGACACCTAGGCATCCGCTCTTTGCCTTTAACAATTTCTTTCTCTCTCTAACTCTACCGCTTAACCCTTCTTAACATTACACATTTTCAAAGAACTTCTAAAAAACGACTAATTAAATATAGCTCAAAATAAAGCAAGAACCAAATATTTTCAGAAAAATATTTATTACACGCTTAATGAAATCATTTCAACAGCGATCCCATGAATAGATGCTATCTTGCTTCGAAGCGCTTCCATTTCTTTTTTGTCTCCCGCCAGTTCCAGGATTACCATTCCAGATTCAGAACACGCATTAGGCGGTCCGTCGTGAAGCCCCAGTCTGGTTTTAATAATACACCCGTATTCTGTCAGCAGTTCCTGCATCCTGACTGCCGACTCTTTTCTGTTTTTGTGAAGCACAATTAAAATATTCTTTTCCATTTCAGTCTCCTATACTATTTATTTTTTTTAAAACTATACTAAAAACACTTCCTTTTCCTTTCTCGCTTTCCACATCAATCTTTCCTCCCAGTTTTTCCAGAAAATCTTTACAAAGAATTAATCCCAAACCGCTTCCAGACTCATTGTCTGTCCCCGGGGAAGAATGTTTTGCGTTGATTTTAAAGAGATTTTCAAGCTCTTCCGGTTCTATTCCCTTTCCGCTGTCTTGTATCGATAATTTTACCTCAGATTCTGTTTCTTCAGCAAAAACCTTGACTACGCCGTCTTTAAAACTGTATTTGACTGCATTGGAAAAAAGATTGCGCAGCACAGTCATCAATAAATTTTTATCCGCTGTTACCCATAGATTTTTTAAATGATCTTTTTTAACTTTAATCTCTTTTTTTTCAAACTGATATTTCATAAGATTCAAACAATCATTCACTTCCTGAAATAAATTTAATTTTTCAGGATGGTATTCAATTGCATTGAGCTGGGATTTTGCCCACTCCAGAAGGTTTCCCAAAAGAGAAAAACCCTTTCTGGAAGCATCATGCAGTATCTGAATCCTTTTTTCAACTTCTTTTTTATCAATCTCATTCAAATCTTTTAACAGCAGTTCAGTAAAATTAAGAAGAATATTGAAAGGATTTCTTAAATCATGCGCAATAATAGAGAAAAACTTGTTTTTAGTTTCATCCGATTCTTTCAGCTTCCGGGCATAGGTCAATAATTCAACTTCAAGTTCTTTCTGCTTGGTAATATCAAAAACAGCCGCAGTCAGTCCCCATATTTGATTTTCCTTGTCATATAAAGGCGTATAAAAACCGTAAAGATAAGTTTTTTTCCCTTTTTCAAACTCAGCCTCATCCTCAAATCCAACAACCTTCCCGGTCAAACACTCATCCCCCAGTTTTTTATGTTTCAGAAAAAGCTCAGGAGGAAAAAATTCCTGCGGTCTATGTCCTTCTATCTGATCCAAAGGAATTTTAAATGTATCTGTATAATGTTTATTGGCAATCATGTATTTAAAATTTTTATCCATTGTCGAAATCCACATAGGGATCGAATCAATCGTCATTCGAAGAAGGTTTTTGCTTGTTTCCAGCTCCTGCTCAATTTTTTTCTGCTCAGTAATGTCAAAAGTAAATCCGGCTAAAAGAGGTTCATCGCTCCCGGTTTTCAAAGGAAATTTAATAGTCGTATAAGTTCTTTCGTTCAGGGTTTCCACCACTCCAAAAGGTTTTCCTTCCCGTAATATTTTCTTGTCATCCTCTATCATGCTTTTCGCAAGATCTGAAGGAAAAAGATCATCCATTGTTTTTCCGATCATATTTTCAATCGGCATTCCGAGCATGATTTCATAGTTTTTAGAAAGAGCGATAGTGCGGATGTCTTTATCTTTAAAAAAAACATAGATCGGACTGAAAAACATAAAAAGATGAAACATTTCTTCAATCTTTTTCAGTTTTTTTTCAGTTTCAGTTAAAACACTTACTTGTTTTTCCAGCTCTTGAATCCGTTTTTCAAGCTGTTCATAAGTCGGTTTCATCTTATACCTCTTCATGTCCCATCCGATTAAATTATATCACTATCAATTCATTCCTTGATATAAAGATAACAAATGAATAAAACTAATCAAAATTTTAATATTGTTTATTTATAATAAAATTTGATTTTTTTATAAAAAAAGTTAATATTTGAATTAAAATATTAATCGGAGTTATTGAAATGAAAAAAATGGCTTATTTCTGCATTGCTCTTTTATTTTCTGCATTTTCCCAGCTCATAGCTGCCTCCCCTCAGGATGATCTTTTCCAAGCTGTCAAAACCGGGGACGAAGAGGGCTTGAAAAAAGCTTTGAATCTGGGCGCTTCACTTTATCAAAAAGATTTTAAAGGACAAACTCCTCTCCAGTATTCCATCAAACTTCAGAAAATCAAAATCACCAAACTCCTGATCGCAGAAATGCTTTATCCGATTTATAAGTCTGGCGGGGATCATTTCGGTTATGCCGCTACGGTGATGGAAATTTTAAAATCTGATGGGATCACACCCAGAAATTTTCAAGAAAATGAGTCTTACAGACAAAGAGAAAGTATTGATTTTTTCTCTCTTTTCTCAGGAGGTCTTGCCATCCGTGAATCTCTTCAGATTGATACAATAGAGCAAAGCACAAAGGAAGAAAAAATAATATCAATTAAAACTTTGGAAGGACCTGTCATTGATTCCCATCCTTTTGAAAAAATGGTAAAAGGGAAAAAATTTCAATTTTCTGATCTGGCGCGTCTGATACCCGAAGACTTTTATTACCTTCAGGCGCAAAGCCTTAAAAAAGCGCTTGAAATCGCTGATTATATCACTGAAAAAGGCACCGCTGTCTATAAAAAATACAACATAGTCTCAGTTGACTATCATATCAAAGAAAAAATAATGAACCAGCTGGCTTTAAAAGAAAACAAGGCCGCCCGTATCTTTTACGACTCGGTTATCGATGAAATGGCGATTACAGGATCAGACCCTTTTTTCAGAAACGGAACCGATATAACCCTGATTTTCAAACTAAAAAATAAAATAATTTTTAAAACCATGGTTGAATCCTACCGAAAAGATTTTATCAAAGATTTTCAGGCTGAAAAAAAAGAAATTCAAGTTGAAAAATGGAAAGCGGATTTTATCTTTACCCCCGATCGAAAAATTTACTCCTATTTTATGGAACTCGACGACAACCGCGTTATTATTTCCAATTCTTTCAATGCTCTAAAAAAAGTCGCTGAGACTTACCTCAACAAACAAAAAAGCATGGCAGACGCAAAAGATTTTCAATACATGCAGTCTCTTTATTTTGAAGATCAAACAATCAAGGATATCACTCTTTATCTTTCCGATTCATTTATCCGTTATCTGGTCAGCCCCGAACTTCGGATCAAAGAGTCCCGGAGGATGGCAGAGGCTTTAAGGCTTTCGGTAATGGAAAGACTCTCTCTTTTTTACTATCAGCTGACTGAAAAAAAACCGGATTCTGTCCTTAAAACTTTGAAAGCGGTTATACCGGATACCAGAGAAGCAGAAAAATATTTCAACAATATTTCTTTAGAAAATAACGGATTCACCGCTGTCAGCTCTGAATACGGAAGAAACGGATGGCTTGTCCCGAATATTGATACACAAATCAGCCTGGTTTCAGAAAAGGAAGCTGAAAACTACAAAAAATTTGTCGATAACTATTCAAACTACTGGAAAGATTTTTTTGACCCGATTGGCATTCAGTTTAATTTTAACGATGAAAAAATTCACATTGTTACCCAAATTCTTCCCTTGATCAATCTTTCCATTTACGATTCCCTTCAAAAAACGCTGGGCGGTTTTCCTGTGATACTTTCCGACAGTTTCAGCATTAAAAATGAAATTTTTAAAATCGCTTTTAAGCTGACTCAAGAGATGAAAAAGGAAATTGCATCTGATTTTCCTGATTATCAAAAATACCTGCCTCTTCTGGGCGATTCTGTTTCTCTTCATCTTTTAGATACCCATACGATGGTTGATTTTGATTCCCAGAAATTTTTAGGACAGATTTTTTCATCTTCATCCAGCGCCCTTAATACCGATTACCTCGGCATCGCTTTTCTGGCATGGTCATTTTTTCACCCTATCCGCCTTTCCATCCCTTTAAACGGCAGTGAAGCGTCAAAAAAGATGGAAACCCTGATTGATCATTTCCTCCAAAACCTCAACAGTCTCTACCCTTATTCTTATTTTTACCTGTCCTGGGATTTTTATTCCTATCTTTATCAGGGGAAGAAAATCAGGGTTATGAAAATGAACTTTTTCAATATTTTTAGTCTAAGATACTATATACTTGTTGATCAAGAACTTCATATCACAACAACAGAAAATTATATGAAATCGCTGGTGGATGCGCTGGTCATTCGGGACACCCCAAAGAAAGCAAATCTGACAGAGGGCAATGTTCTCCTGTCGATCAGACCCTCTGCCATGGATCAGGAAAAAAGCGTCTTCACGGCCAATATGATGGAAGCCTATGCGGGAGCAAGTTTCAAAAACCATACTACTCTTGAGCTTGTTAAAATCATGTTTCCAGATGCCGAAAACCTGAGTCAGAAAGCTTTTGAAGTTTTCGGATTTGAACCCGTGTGCCCTGTGAAAGGAAACTATATATTTAATGAGGAAAAAAATGAAATAGAAAGCAGTGTATTTGGAAGCAAAAACAACCCATTGTTCAATAAAGATTATATTGACGCTTATTTAGAAAAAACCATTTACAAGATTCAGGCAATGAAGATTTCATTGGAATTTACAAAAGACGGGATCAAAACCCATATTATCGTAGAATAATAAAAGAATAAAAAGGCAGGGAATAACGATCGTTATTCCCTACCTTAAAAACCATTCTTTCCAGATTTCCGGTTCGTATCCGGCTGAAGCCTGATTTTTCAAACGGACAATAGGGGTTTTTAAAAGGAGCGGATTGGAAAGAATTTCTTCGAAAAGATCATACTCCATATACTCCAGGTTCTTTTTTTTGTATTCTTTTCCTGTTTTATCCAGCATGTCTTCCAGAGAAAGAATTTTAGAAATGTTTTTCAGCTCTCCTTCCGACATTTTTTTTTCAACCAGATCCACCCAGTGAAATTCAATTTTTCTTTCCTTGAAAAAACGAACCGCTTTTTCAGTATTTTTACATTTTTTAGTCCCAAATATCTGCAGCATTCTTTTTCCCTTAACCAATTTCTATAAAAAAAGAAGAATCAAATCAAACATGACCGCTATGATCGAAAGAAGAAAAATAAATATATAATTGATATTTTCCTTCGATTTTTTTATCGATGAAACCAAATAAAGCAAAGCCTCCTGATCTTCTGAAGATAAAGCTGCCCCACTGGAAAGCTTACCTATAAGATTCCTGTCATCAATCATTTTTTTTCTTTTTCTGGAAATCAGATAACGGTAGAGGAAGAAAAAAACATATCCGGTAACCCCGATATACCAGACCAGCCTGACCCATTGAGGCTGGAAATATTGAAAAACAATAATGATACGAAAAGCAACCGCTGAAAAAATTCCGATCACAAAAAAAAGATTGACCACCCATTGAGGCAGTGTTTTTGAATTTTGATTCATCCAATATCCCATTTAAAAAATAATTTTTTCAAGTAAAAGCCAGACAGGGTTTTCCCCTCCCGCTTCAATTAAACTCGTTTTATCCTTTCCCCACTGATATGTTTTTTTAGTTTCAGGAACCTGATAAAATCTTGAAATACTTGGTTTTTCCTGTTCAAATTCAGTAATGATTTGAATTTTCAAACCGCTGTTATCAGGAACCAGAATTTTTAATAGAGTAGGAGAATCCTTTGTCTTTAAAATCCTTTGAATCTGATAATTTCCTTTATCAGACTCAATCGAAATGATCACCTTAAATATACCGTCCCCGTTTTTCTCCATCAGATCAAACTGCACTGGCATCCCGTTCCACGGCACATCCAGATTAAAAGGCACAAGATCAATCGATTTCACTTCCACGCTTCCTTCCCACTCTTTTTCTTCCAATAGTTTACAGATAGATTCTTTCCATTTTAAAAGAGGGGTATAGTCAAAATTCGGGGTTAAATTGTAAGGAAAAGAAAGATAAGTGTCGTACCGGATAGGGCATTCATAACTTCCCCTGTCATACCACTTGTTCATAAACTGCACATCGAAAACTTTCCAGAATAAATTAATAAACGATTCCTGCTCTCCATACCCATAAGAACAGTAAAGTCCCTGTCCATTCTGAGTGGGAAGCATTTTCTGAAGATCATTAAGGATATAAGGAAGAAGATTGGATGCAATCTCTTCATCGGAAACAGTCGAATTGAAACGGATATTTTCACCTTTCTCCGGAAGGGATTTCTGGGTAAAGCATCCTGAAACAGCCTTGTAAGAATCACCATCATTATTGGCTGACATTTCATTAAACCTTTTCGCAATATCTTTTGCATAAGACTGATAAAAAGAATCTTTTTGAACGCTTTTCAGAAATGAATCCAAGGCAGGCAGAGAAGTAAGTCCGATTTTTTGATCCGTATTCTGCCATACATTTGTTTTCAAAGGATCAAGTGACCATGTATTCGTATCTTTCGGCAGTTTTTTATTTTTAAAAAAAAACTCGACTTTCATAAGAAGCTCTACTTTTTTTCCTGTAGAGGCTTCTTTTTCAGGGTCCACTCGAAGCGCGACCCCATCGCTGTCATACGCCTCAATCATCACAGCGCCGAGAGAAGTCAGAGGTTTCAAAGCTTTGTTTATCAGATTTTCTGAAAGCATATCCATTCCCGGCATGGAAAGAAGGTCTTTATTCGGGTCTATGTAGGCGAATTCGACTCTAATCGGATATTGAACCGGTTTATGATCCACTCTTTTTAAAATTTCAGCCGGTACAGTAAGCCTCACTTTTCTTGTGAAATCAGCCATGCTTTTTACTTCTCCGGCAGAAAGCTCAATCGTTGTTGCCGGCAAAAGCTTGAAATCATATCCCACGCCTTTTTCACGGGGAATAAAATTCTGCCTTAAAGTCGCGTAATAAGGAGCCTTGATTTCAGCTGTCAAAAGCTCTTTGGAAGGAAGCATTTTCGGAAAAGAAAAATACCCGTCCCGATTGGAGGAAACTGAAGCAAGAAGCTCTTTTTTACTGTTATAAAGACTGATTTTTGCGTCTGCTATTTTGTCATTGAAAGAATTGGTAATGATTCCCTGGATTCTGCTTCCCTGAGTTTCTTTTCCAAGAAGCTGGTCGTCCAGATACTCCATTTCCTCTTTATTGTCGGAAGAAAGCAAATTCTCATACCATGAATAGCGGTCTTTTTCCAGATTGACCGTTTTTTTCTGCCCGTATATGAAAAAAGTAAGAAACAGAAAAACTAAAAAAACAACCCGCAATACTTTTTTATTCATTCCATTCTCCTATCATTGTAAAAAAGATTTTAATATTAGAAGATAATGAAAAAAAAAGAATTATGAAATAATTTTATTAAAATTTTATTACTTGAAATAAAAAGAAGGGAGAGAGTCTCCCTTCTTCGATCATCTCTCAATTATTTTAAAAGATCGCTGATTGTTTTAGAAGCTTTGAATTTGAGGATTGTTTTAGAAGGAACTTTTACAGGCTCTCCTGTTTTAGGATTCTTTTTTGTAGTTGCTTTTGTGACATAAGGAAGGAAGTTTCCGAATCCGATCAGAGAAACTTTGTCGCCTTTTTTGACAAAGTCAATGACTGAGGCAATTAAAGCGTCGAGCGCTTTCTGAGAATCTTTTTTAGTCAGTTCTGCTTTTTCAGCAATTGCATCTACTAATTCTTTTTTAGTAATGTTGTTCATAACGAGCTCCTTTTTTCAAGAATAATTAAATTATAAGAAATTTATCAAATTCTTATAAAAAATCAAATATTATTCAAAATTTTATAAGAAATTTTTCATATTTTTTTTAGTTTGCTTGCTCCAATAAGTGTTTAGAAAGGAATTTTTCCATTTCTCTATAAAAATCAAACCTGTTTTCTTCGTTGTGAAATCCATGACCTTCATTGTCTTTCACCATATAAGGGACATCAATCCCTCTTTTTTTCAATGCCTCGACAATCTGATCCGATTCGCTTTTCTTCACTCTCGGGTCATTGGCTCCCTGCGCCACAAAAAGAGGAGCTTTCATTTTATCTACATGAAAAACCGGTGAGACTGCCTTTAAAAGCTCTTTATCTTTTTCAGGATCGCCGATCATCTCATACATCATTTTCCGGCCCAGTTCCCAGTAGGGAGGCAGGGTTTCAAGAAGGGTAAATATATTGGAAACGCCTACATAATCTACACCGCAGGCATATAAATCAGGAGTAAAGGCGAGCCCTGCCAAAACAGCATAGCCTCCGTATGAGCCTCCGTAAATCGCAATTCTTTTCGGATCGGCTATTTTTTGGGCAATCAGCCAGTTTACACCATCCGTAATGTCATCCTGCATGGTCTTTCCCCACTGTTTAAAACCCAGCTCCCAGAATTTTCTCCCATATCCCGTAGAACCCCGGAAATTCATCTGAAGGACTGCATATCCCCGGTTTGCCAAAAACTGCACCTCAGGGTCAAATCCCCAATAATCTCTTGCCCAGGGGCCCCCATGAGGATTAATGACCACAGGAAGGTTTTCAGATTTCATTCCCTTTGGCAGCGTCAGATAACCTTTAATCACCAGCCCGTCTCTGGATCGGTACTCTACCGGCTTCATATCAGAAAGCTGGTTTTCATCCAGCCAGGGGCTTATTTCAGAGAGTTTAACCAATTTATCCTGATTCAAATCATAAAAATAATAAGCTCCCCGTGATTTATCGCTATAAGTCCGGATCAAAGCCTTATCTTCCGCTTTATTCAATCCGGCAAGCGCCACTTCATAGCCGGGGAGTTTTTTCTCCAGCGTTTCCTGAAGATTTTTTCTGATTTCATCAAAAAAGACATATTCTCTTTTTTCCCTGAAAAACGAGACTCCTGTAATAACCTTTCTTTTTTTGGAACGCAGAAGATTTGAAACATCCACATCGTTGTTTTCATAAACAGTCTCTTTGATCTTTCCGTTTTCTATATCAAAAATCACCACACTGTCTTTATCTCTTCCAATGTTTGAAACAGCATACACGAACTGATTATCAAAAGTAAAAAATAAAGGAGAAATCGTTTCCTTAAAATTGGTAGTCAGAATCGTTTTAAAAGCGTCTTTTTCAGTTTTCCGGTAAAGAATACTGGTATTGACTCCATCGGTCGTTACAGCAGCCCGGAGCTTTCCTTCATTATCTGTGAGCCAGCCGGATATATTGCCTGGATTTTCAGCAATCATCGCCAGTTCACCTGTATTGATATTCAGACGGTAAGCATCAAATATTTCTTTATTTCGATGATTCATCCCGATAATCATTTCATTTTCATTATCTTCTAAGTCATCTATAATTCTGACCCTTACTTTTTCAAAAGGGGTGAGTTCTTTTAGATTTTTTCCATCCCTGTCCACAGCGTAGAGCCTGAAATTTTCATCTCCCCCCTGATCCTGAAGAAAGACCAGACGGTTTGAATTGGCCCAGAAATAGCCTGCAATATCCCGTTCTTCCGCACTTGTAACACGGGTTGTTTCACTCTCGCCAATTTTTTGAACCATAATATTGAGACGGTTTTTCCAGGGGCTTAAAAAAGCAAGGTATTCTCCGTCAGGAGATAGTTCAAAAGATGTTTTTTCAGGATTTTTAAAAAAATCCTCTAAAGAAATCAACTGCAAATGGCTCTCCTTTCCTGTTTTTAGCGAGCATGACACGAAAAAAAATAATCCTATCACGATAAAAAGACTTTTATTCACAATCCCCCCCAAAAAACCTGTATTTTTCCCACTTAAAATATAAATGTTATATGGTTTTTAAAGAAGAAATTTTTTAAAAAATAAAAAATTGATATTTTATATTCAGGCTGTCGATTATTATTTAAATTAATTCGGACACCGAGCGGAGTCGAGGTGTCACTTCGGCTCCGCTCAGTGACCCTACTGCTCCGATTAATGACCAAAACAAAGCTATGAAAGATTGCAGCTGAAAGCCGTGTATTGAGCATGATGCTGCTTTATGACAAAATTTATCAATCCAACGATTTTCAGAAAATACCGATTCAGGAATATTTCTCTTTATTAATCGATGATATTATTATCAATTTTCCCGAGAACCCAAAAGTAAAAATTGAAAAAAACATCAGTGACTTTATTATGAGCGTGAAAACAATCTTTAATGTGGGAATCATTATGAACGAACTGCTGACCAAACAAATAGAAGGAAAAATAAGAATAGAACGGGAACAAGGAACAAAAATTATTTTGGAATTTAAAAAATAAAAAAAACGGCGACAAGCGCCGTTTTCATTTTTAGATCATTGTTTTCAGTTTGTCCACCAAGACATGGTGCTGTTCGAAAACATCATGAATCGGAATGTCGCCTTTTTTTGCGACTTGAGGGGATTTAAAGAAGAAATTGAGCCATTTCTGGATCCCTTTTTCACCTTTTTGTTTTGCAAAATCTGCTAAAAGCGCTGTATCCAATACAAGAGGCGCTGCCAGAATAGAATCACGGCACAGAAAATCCACTTTCAGCTGCATCGGATATCCTAAAAATCCGTTAAAGTCAATATTATCCCATCCTTCTTTGTTGTCGCCTCGGGGAGGATAATAATTTATCGTTACTTTGTGGTAAGGTTCATAACCTAAAATACTTCCCAGTACGGAAAGTTTAGACACTTCTTTGGTTTTGAATGAACTTGGATCATCTAATACCAACCCGTCTCTGTTTCCTAAAATATTGGTTGAATACCATCCCTCGACTTGAAGATTTCTCACTTTCAATCCGGGAGCAAGAACTGTTTTAATCAGGGTCTGACCTGTCTTCCAGTCTTTCCCCATAATCGGGGTCTGAGTTAATTCAGCCAGTTCAAGCATAGCCGGAAAATCAATCGTCAAATTCGGCGCCCCATTGATATAAGGAATTCCCATTTTCAATGCAGCATAAGCGTAAATCATTGAGGGAGCAATCTCAGGGCTGTTATTTTTCATTCCTTCTTCAAAAGATTTCAAGCTTTTATGAACCGCTGTTTCTTCCATATAGATTTCAGTTGATCCGTTCCAGATCATGACACATCTTTCAAGTTTGTTTATTGCTTTAAAGTTCTCAATATCTTTCATAACCTGTTCTGCCAGATCCATCCAGTTCTTTCCTTTTTTTACAAAAGAACCTTCCAGTCTCTTCACATACTTTGTGTCAAAAACAGCCGGCATGGTTCTGACTGCTTCAGTTTCTTCTCTTACCTGATTGACCAAGTCTTTTTCAAGTACTTTACAGTCCAGGGCACGCTGATACATAGTTATATCTTCAATATCCCAGCCGCCAAATACAAGATCTTTAAAACTTGTCAATGAAAGAGCATCTTTGACCAATGTTCTTTTTCCTTTTACTTCTATTTCAGATAACTGAGTAAATGATCCTAAAGCAGGAGCTATTCCTTTATTAATAGCTGCTGCCCCGGCAATTACAGTAGAAGTAATTGCTCCCATTCCCGGGATTAAAACGCCTAAACGACTCACAGTTTCCTCCAGTTTTTTATCAAACTAAATTTTTTATATTATATAATTTTATAAGATATACTTAGCCAAGTCCCTATTTTCAACCATTCCCTTCAGTTTCCCGACAACATAGGCTTTGTCTATTACTATATTTTTCTCTTGAATATCAGGCGCTTCAAACGAAATATCTTCAATCAGTTTTTCCATAATCGTATGAAGCCTTCTCGCTCCGATATTTTCAGTGGTTTCATTCACGCTTGCCGCATATCTTGCAATCTCATTCACAGCATCTTCAGCCAGAGTAAGACAGATCCCTTCTGTTTCCAAAAGAGCCTGATACTGTTTTAAAAGAGAATTTTTGGGTTCTGTTAAAACTCTTTTCAGCTCTTCTTCCTTCAAATCTTCCAACTCCACTCGGATAGGAAAACGCCCCTGCATTTCAGGGATCAGGTCAGAAGGTTTTGAAACATGAAAAGCTCCCGCCGCAATAAAAAGGATATGATCCGTCTTTACCTGTCCATAACGGGTATTGACCACTGTTCCTTCCACAATCGGAAGAAGATCTCTTTGAACTCCTTCTCTTGAAACATCCGCGCTTGAAGAAGCTCTTTCCTTTCCGGCAATTTTATCCATTTCATCGATAAAAACAATGCCAAGCTGCTCCACTCTTTTGATCGTTTCTTCCTTTACTTTTTCATGATCGATCAAAAGATCCAGTTCCTCAGCTTTCAAAAGTTTTTTCGCATTTTTAATTTTCACATTCCGTTCTTTTTTACGGGAAGGCATCATCTGCCCCAGCATAGACTGAAACTGATCTTCCAAATCTTCCATTCCCATATTGGAAAGAACGCCCAAAATAGGTCCTCCGCCCTGCTCATGAGAAGTTATTTTCACCTTGATTTCTTTTTCTTCCAGTTCTCCATTGCGGAGTTTTTCACGCATCTTTTCCCAAACACTTTTCGAGGAAGGATCAGTGTCCAGCTTGGCTTTCAAGCCGGGCAGAAGGATATCCAGTATTTTTTCCTCTACATTGATTTCCGCCGCTTTTTCATGCAGTTCTTCAATTTCTTTTTTTACCATTGAATAGCCATTTGCGGTAAGATCCCGAATCATGGATTCGACATCCCTGCCCACATAACCCACTTCCGTATATTTTGTAGCTTCCAGTTTAATAAAAGGAGCATTGACCAGCCGGGCAAGCCTTCTGGCTATTTCAGTCTTTCCAACGCCTGTAGGTCCAATCATTAAAATATTCTTAGGAGCGATTTCATCTCTCAAATCATCTTGAAGCCTCATTCTTCGGAGACGGTTTCTTAAAGCGATTGCGACCGCTTTTTTAGCGTTATTCTGCCCGATGACATATCTATCTAAAAGCTCTACCACTTTTTTAGGAGTCAGATCCTCTATTTTCACTGAATCAACAATCATTTCTTTTGTCATTCGCCTATTCCTTCGTAATGGATTCGAGTGTGATATTGTTATTTGTATAAATACAGATTGTGGACGCTATTTCCAGGCTTTTCACCGCCACTTGCTCAGCTGTCAGCTCCGTATTCTGGAGAAGCGCCAGTCCTGCCGCATAAGCATACGATCCGCCCGAACCAATTCCAACTACAGGTTCATCAGGAGAAATAATATCACCGTTCCCTGAGATTAAAAAAATATCATCTAAATCCGCCACTAAAAGCATCGCTTCCAATTTTCTGAGGATTTTATCACTCCGCCAGTCTTTTGCAAGCTCTACAGAAGCTCTTTTTAAATCTCCTCCATAATCTTTCAGCTTTGCTTCAAATTTATCAAGAAGAGAGAAAGCATCCGCAGCAGCTCCCGCAAATCCTGCTAAGATTCTTCCATTATAAATCTTTCTTGTTTTCTTCGCTTTCCCTTTCATAACGGTTTGTCCCAATGTCACTTGCCCGTCACTTGCCATCGCGATCTGGTTTCCCTTTTTTACACAAAGTACAGTTGTTGCTTTTATTTCCTGATTCATTTGAGTCCTTATTTTTTTAAAAAATTACTATTAAAATTAACTCTTTCATTAAACATTTCAAAGCGCTTATCATATTTCATTTTTTTTCGCTTCCTGCCATAGATTTTCTAGTACTGATATTTCTGTTTTTGAAACATCCCTTCCTTCTTTTTCCAGTTTTTTTTCTATATAAAGAAATCGTTCTACCACTTTTTTATTGGAAGACCTTAAAGCCGCATCAGGATCACAACCCATTTTGAGAGCCAGATTAATTAAAACAAAAAAAACATCTCCCAGTTCTTTTTCAAAATGGACAAGATCATTTTTCCTGATTTCCACTCTCATTTCTTCCAGCTCTTCTTCCAGTTTTTCAATTACCCCGGTACTATCTCCCCAGTCAAAGCCGATTCTGGAAAGCTTCTCCTGTATTTTCACAGCCTGCGCTATGGAAGGCAGAGTTCTTGGAATTCCATCCAGATAATATTTTCTTTCTTCTTTTTTCTCTTTTTTCTTCAGTTCTTCCCAGTTTTTAAGAATATCATCTACTCCATCCACTTCCAACCCCTGAAAAACATGAGGATGCCTTTCAATCAGCTTGTCGCTGATTTTATTTAAAACAGACCCGATATTAAACCATTTCTCTTCTTCGGCGATTCTGGAAAGAAAAACAACATGCATCGCAAGATCACCCAGTTCTTCTTCTATTTCAGAAATATTCCCGTCTTCGACTGCTTCAAAAAGTTCATAAACTTCTTCTAATACATATTTTTTCATCGAAGAAAAAGTCTGCTTTTTATCCCAGTCACAGCCTTTTTCACCTCGGAGAACATCTACAATTTCTTTCAGACGATCAAATTCTTGCATATTTCTTCCATTTTTTTCAAACTGTTTTTTCACACTGACCATTATTCAGTTTATGACTTGCAGTCATAATAAATATGATTAATTTTTTTAAAAAAAACAAATTTTTTTTATTTTATAATCAAAGAATCAGTTATAAAACTAGACAACCCTTAATCTATTTATTGACTCTGAATATCTTTCACCAAATCGGGAAATGAATTCTTAAAAACATGATAAAAAATTTGATAAGCTTCTCTATCAAAAATGACAATATAAATACGGATATTTTTTAATTTTGGATAAAGAGAAAAGCTTTCCTGTAAGGCATCGGTCAGAATTCTTGCCGTAATTTCAGGTGAAAAACGGTTATAAATAGGAGGGATCGCCATATCTTTCACATTTAAATCAGCTGCTTTTTCAAATACGCGGCACATACTCTTCTGAAGCAGCACATAAGAAGTTCTCTTACTAAACTGACGGTTTACAATATGAATAACATACTTTGCCTGAAGCGCCCCAGCCTTAGTAACAAAAACATCTCCCAGTTTAGCCGGAAAATATTTGACCGCTTCTTTTTCTATTTCATCGCCGCCTATTTTTTTAATAAAAAAAGGAATACCCTTGTCATAAATAATATCAGCATTGATGGGATTGACCAAAACTTCAGCCGGCTGTTTGAGAAGATTCCCCTGAATGATTTCTATCATGAGATCCCGCTTTTCTTTTTAGGTTTCAAAACAATCCGAAGAATGTAAAAAACAATTAATAGAAATCCAACAAAAGATCCTGTTATCATTGAAATTGTTTTTTTCTGAATCAGCCCCGGAAGAGAAATCAGTAAAAAAATAATAAAGTTGATGATATAAAAATAAATCGGAATACTTTTTAAAAATCTCTGAAAAAAAGAAATATCAGACATTTTTTTCCAATTTTTTAAAAAAGATAAAATCACTAAAAAAACAATAGCCGCTAAAGCGATAATATTTAAAACTTTAGGGGTTTTAGACGCAAGAAAATAAAAAGCAATGCTTAATATAAAACTGATCACGCCTGATAAAATAAAAAAAAGAAAAAGGTAATTTTTTTCTTTAAATCCCAATTTTCAATCCCTGTTTTATTTTTGAAATTTAAAATATAACTAAAAGAAAATCTATTTTAAACTAATTTAAAAAATAGTTTATTCAAGAATTTAAAAAACAAATTCCTTAAAAAATCTATTGTAAAATTATTTTTTTTTTGTATTTTTAAAACAGGAGCAATATGAAAACAGGAGATTTCTGTGGAAATAAAATTAACACCCAATTTATATGAGTTTTTGAAAATCAATACTGAAAAAAATAAAAATAAACCTTTTTTAAAATTCAAAGGTCATAAGTTGAGCTATCAGGATTTTTTTGAACAGATTCTCAAACTGGCAGCTTTTTTCCAAAGTTTGAAGTTTGAAAAAAATTTTAAAGTCGGTCTTCTCACTCAAAACCGTCCTGAATTTATCACGGTTTACTTCGCCTCCATTATTTCAGGAGCAAATATTATTCCGATCAATTATTTCCTGAATCACGAAGAAATAGAGTATATTGTCAATAATTCGGGCATGAAATGTTTTTGTTTTTCAAAAGATTTTGAAAAAACAGCGCTTTACTTGTTTGAAAAGAAAAATGAAATTAAAACATTTATCGCATTTGATCCGACTGAAAATCAAAAGTTTTTAAACTATGCTTCCTGTATCAAAGAGATCCCAGCAGATTCTTTTCATCCTGTCCCGATACTCCCGGAACACACCGCCTCAATTATCTATACATCTGGAACCACCGGGAATCCAAAAGGCGCCATGCTTTCCCATGAAAACTTAATCAGCGATGCCGTGTATTTCTGCAGACATTACTTTGACCATTATAAACACCACATCCGCTATATCGCCTTTCTTCCTCTTTTTCATTCATTCTCCTTTATGGTGGGAATTATCTGCATGATGGAACTCGGAGCCACTGTTTCACTCATGGAATCGATTCTCCCCTTTGACAAAGTCATTAAAACAATGCTAAAAGACCGTATTAATATTTTAGTAGGTATTCCCCAGGTTTTCAGAGTATTATCTGAAAAAAAAGTCCCGGCAATCGCCCGCCCTCTTTTAAAACTTTTATTTCCCATTAAATCCTGTATCAGCGGCGGCGCACCATTGGGCATTGAAGTGCTGGCTGAATTTGAAAAAAAATTCAGGATTCCCATCCACGAAGGCTATGGATTGACGGAAGCTTCGCCCATCGTTTCGGTCAATGATAAATACCATCACAAACACGGCAGCGTAGGACGCGTTCCAAAAGGTCTTATGGAAATCAAAATAGTCGATGAAAACCGAAAGACTCTCCCAAACGGAAAAGAAGGCGAAATAGCCTTGAAAGGTAAAAATATTATGAAGGGATATTTCAACAATCCGGAAGAAACTGAAAAAGTCTTGCAAGATGGCTGGCTTTATACAGGAGATATCGGGATCTTGGATGATGAGGGTTTTATTACGATTGTGGACCGGAAAAAAAACATCATTATTTCCAATGGCATGAATATTTATCCCGCTGAAATCGAGACAGTTTTAAGAAAACACCCCAGCATCAGAGAAGCTGTTGTAGTCGGAGTGCCCGACAAACATCATGGCGAAACTCCTTTTGCCGTGATTGAGCTTTACCCTGAAAAAAAAGCTTCGGCTCTTGAATTAAAACAATTTTTAATGAAACAGGAAGCAAGGTATAAAATACCGAAGTATTATGATTTCTGGAACGAAATCCCCCGCAACCAGACCGGTAAAATATTAAAAAGAGAAATCAGGAAAACAGTTTTGGAAAAAATGAAACTGAAAGATAAAAAGTAGATTTTTTATAGGCGAGTTCTAAAAAATGAAAACAATAAAAAAAGAGGAGATTCACTCCTCTTTTTTATTTTTAAGCTTTACCCAATTTTGCTTTGAGAGCTGCCAATTCATCGCTCATTTCAGTAGGAGATCCGCCTTTTTCAAGGTCTTTAAATTGTTTATCCAGATCATTTCCAGCCAGAGTATCGTTCAACTCTTCTTTTGCCTCAGCCTCAGCTTCCATCTGTTTGATTTTTTCTTCCATTCTCCCGAATGAATCAAAAGCAGAAGTATCGCTGATTTTAGACATAGTGTCCTGAATTTTGCTTTGAGCTTCTGATCTTTTTTGTCTTGCGATTAAAAGATTTTTCTTTCTTTTCGCTTCTTCGATCTTATTTTGAACATCCTGAATAGACATTTTCAGTTTATCAGCCACTTCTTTTTGTTTGATCCACTGAGCTTCATAATCATTGGCAAGATTTTCTTCGTCTTTTTTTCTTTTCAATGCTTCCATTGCCAGCCTGTCATCGCCTTTTTCTACAGCTAGACCAGCTCTTTGTTCCCATTTTTTTGCATTTTCTTTGTGCTCATCTACTTGAGCCTTCAGTCTTTTTTCATCTGCGATTGTAGTTGCAACACCTTTTTTCGCTTCAATCAACTGTTCTTCCATATCGATAATCATCTGTTCAAGCATTTTTTTCGGATCTTCCGCTTTGTTTAAAAGGTCGTTGATGTTTGATGATACAATATCTGCAAATCTTTTAAAAATTCCCATAGTTTTTCCTCCTCTTCCTTATTTAAATTCTTTTAATACTTTATAATCGTTTGTAAGCGCCATATAAATCGCTTCAATCGATGCTTGAAATTCATTAAAGTCCAGATTCTCCCCTTCCAGCGAGTCTGTGACAATCACATTGTTTTTTTCAAGCGCATAGGCACCATGAACCATGAGAGAGTTTAATTCGAGGAGTTTTTTGAAAAAAGCCTCCTGATTTTTAGAAGGAACTTCCATGAGTTTCAAACGAAAAATAACAAGGGGATTTTGTTCGAAAACAACAAGATTATCAATCCCTTCATATGCATCCTGAATAATCCAGGTTGAATCGTTCAATTTCTTGTTGACCCAGTTTCCTTTCAGCAAATAATCTTCAATCTTAGCTTTTAAATCCATACTGCCGCTCCTTTTATTCAAATAATGAAAACTATAATAATATAATAATAAATTCAGTTTTAATAAAAATTTTTTAATTTTTTTTTCGATTTCATCCAGATTCGCAAAATAGAAATTGAATATTAATCCTTCAGAGTTTTTTCTTTTAAAAACACAACCGTGGTAAAAAGTGAAAAAATACTCAGGCTGTCGATTATTGTTTAAATTAACTCGGACACCGAGCGGAGTCGAGGTGTCACTTCGGCTGTGCTCAGTGACCGTACTGCTCTGATTAATAACCAAAAAAAG
>Ga0209518_1001096_pt1 | contig 31091 bp, 33 predicted proteins | sample RifGroB1_FD_183993 | JGI IMG/M metagenome (GOLD analysis project Ga0209518, IMG submission 183993) | Groundwater microbial communities from Rifle, Colorado, USA - Groundwater B1 (SPAdes) (version 2) | ecosystem: Environmental > Aquatic > Deep subsurface > Groundwater | place: Rifle, Colorado...
ATCCTCCAATTTTTCGGCAAGGCCGGAAACTTGTTGTCTATCCGTCCAAACATACGTTTTTACTTCTTCGTCAGATGGCTTTATGACGCCACTCCAGCTTTCTGCTTCAAACACGGTCCAATCGTGATGTGTTCCGCCTTCCCGCTTACATGGATTATTCAGGCGCAATTTCACCTTTTCAATCAGTTTCGTGGCTGCCAATCCGACTTCTTCACCTAGTTCTTTTTTTGCGGTCGTTATTTCATCATCACCATCCTGATGTCCGGCCGGCAAAGCAAAGCCGGGATTGTACGCCTTGCGTTCAATAAGAAGAATTTTGTCGCCGTTGCGAACAAGAATCGCGACGCTTTTGTTGTCGCATTTTTTAGCCATATCGCGCCCATTAAGCAAGTCGTTTTACAAGCTCGTCAGGAGTCGGAACAACTTCGGTAAAAAGAATATCGCGACAAATTTCGCCGCCTTGATGAAACGCCTTCTCCGGTTCAAGGGCATAAATTATCATATTTTTGCCGTGAGCAAAACCAAGTTCAAGCGTGGTATTAACTCCGAGATATCCGCTTTTGTTGTAAATATAGCAAATATCCGCCTTGCGTATTCTGTCAAAATGCTCGTGAACAAGCGCTGGAATTTGTTTGCGGTAAGAATAAGCCGCCAGCCGAATCCGTTCAGGCGATTTGAGAAATTTCTTCGGCCTGCGCTCAAAATTGGGCTCAAAAACAATAGATACTCCCAACGCCTTTAAACTGTTGGAAAAAGCCCTGATTTCGTCTTTATACCTCTGCGAACCGCAAATAACCACTGACTTCATATCATCACTTTAACGCATGCTTTTTAATCTCGTCAAGTGTGTCTTCAAGAACGACGCTTAGCAAACGCCTGCCATCAATGAGACTGTGGATAAGTTTTGATGTACAGTCAGTTTTGAGATACAATTAAAATATGAATAAAAAGCTTATTTTTCCGATTATATGGAAGGGTCAATATTGAACTCTGGAATATGTACTCTGGTCAAAAAGGATTTACGCTGATAGAGCTCCTTATTTATATTTCAATTTTTGCCGTGGTGCTTACGGCTTTTATGGCCGTGTTCGTGCAAGTTCTCCGCGTGCAAAACCGCCAAACCGCCACTACGGAAGTTATAAACCAAGCGCAGTTCCTGACACAGCGCATCCAGCAGTTGGTGCGCCAAGCCGATGCCATAAACATTCAAACTGGAACAACCACGCCGACTCTTGTTCTTGCTTTCGCTTCAAGCTCGCTAAATCCGACAACCATACGCGAGATTAACGGCAAAGTAACGCTCCAGCAAGGAACAGGAGCCGAACTGGAATTGAGCAGTGACAAAGTAATAATTAACCAGCTAAATTTCTCAAAATGTTCCTTGCCGACCGACGAAGAACCGTTCAGGGGCATGGTTTTTATCAATCTTAAACTTTCCTACGATTCCGGCGGAAATCCTCAATTGGATTTTTCGCAAGTCGTCAGGTCTTCCGCAACGCCGTTGCGCTATAAAGGCGGCACGGATACCGGTACCGGCTGCGCGCCTCCGGGCTTGGAGGGCGGCGGCGCAAGCGAAACCACAAACATTGATTCCACTTTTAAATATGCCTGGAGCGATTATGTCGGTTGGCTTGATTTTCGCGCATCCGGCGGAGATGTTATAGTGGCAAGCTCAACGGTTACCGGCAAGGCATGGAATAGCAATATCGGGTGGATTTATCTGGATTGCACAACGCTCGGCAGTTGCGCGGTGAGTTTCGGTGTAACAAACGACGGCAACGGCACTTTAGCCAACTATGCCTGGAACGATGAGGTCGGCTGGCTTAGTTTTAACTGTTCAGATGAATCCTGTACTCCTGTTGATTACAAAGTAACCATTAATACAACGAACGGCGATTTCTCCGGATGGGCATGGAACGACAATATCGGCTGGGTGTCGTTTAATTGCGTGAACACCGACACTTGCGGCACGGCAAGCTACAAAGTAAACACCACTTGGAGACCGTAGTTATACCACCTCTAGTCCCATTGACTTCGCGGTGCCTTCTATGATTTTCATCGCGGCTTCAACGCTGTTAGCGTTCAAGTCCTCCATTTTTCGTTCAGCTATTTTTCGCACGTCTTCACGCGTAACCCTGCCGGCTTTTGTCTTTGGCGTATCGCCGGAACCCTTTTCTATGCCAGCGGCCTTTTTGAGTAGTGCCGACGCGGGCGGGGTTTTCAGTTTAAAAACAAAACTCCGGTCTTCATAAACGGTTATTTCAGCCGGAACTATGTCGCCAGTCATCGTTTTGGTGGCGTCGTTAAATTGCTTACAGAATTCCTGGATATTTACGCCGTGAGGACCCAAAGCCGTCCCAACTGGAGGCGCCGGATTCGCCTGCCCTGCCGGAAGCTGAAGTTTTAAAGTTGTCTTAATTTTTTTAGCCATAATTTGTTAATTCAAAATGTAAATATCAAAATGAAAAATGACAATGTAAAATTAAACCATTTTAACATTTTAATCTATAATTTTACATTTTTATATCTTCTGTACCTGCAATGAATCCATCTCCACCGCCGTATCACGACCGAAAATCGGAACAAACACCTTCAACTTGCCGCGCTCTTCATCAACCTCGGAAATCTTACCTTCATAGTCGCGAAACGGTCCATCTATTATTTTTACCACGTCGCCTACTTTAACTTCTATGTTGAATTTAATTTCTTCTCCAGTCCCCATTCTCGCCATCAGCGAACCTATTTCTTCCTTGGAAAGTGGGACCGGAGTGGAATTGTCCGTTCCGACAAAACCCGTGACGCGCGGGGTGTTGCGAACCACGTACCACGAATCTTCGTCCAGAATCATTTCCACCAGAACATAACCGGGATAAATCTTTTCTTCGATCGTCCTTCTTTTGCCGTTCTTGATGCGAATTTTCTTTTCTTTCGGGACGATTATGTTGAATATTTTATTATTCATCACAAGCGACTCCACGCGCTGTTTTAAATATCTCGCTACCGCGTCTTCGTACCCCGAATAAGTGTGTATAGCGTACCATTCTTTTTCCGCTTTTTTTGTTCCTGTAGTTTTTACCATGCTTTGTATTTTATAGTATTGTTTTTATTGCTGAAGTGAGAAGATAATCAATAAAACCCAAAAACGCCGCTGTTACAAGCGACATAATTATCACTATCATCGTGAGACGCATTGTTTCACGGCGATTGGGCCAATTAACCCGTTTCAACTCTTGCCGCGCTTCTTTAACAAATGTCTTGGATTTTTCCAGCATGATGATAATCCTAATCTACGAATTTATCCTAATGCTCCGAATATATTTGTGGTATTCGGATATCATTTGTGGATTTGGATTATATAGAAGCGTATCAATTTTTGACTTAAGTGTCAACTCGGATTATCATAGGAATAATCTGATGGAGACATTGAAATGCGGAAAAATAGAATGGGTTCACATAGAAAATCCGAGCAAGAAAGACATGGAATTTTTGAAAAAGAATTTTAATTTTCACCCCATCATACTTGATGAGCTCCTACAACCGTCAACGCGTTCCCGCGTTGAACGCTACAACCAATACCTGTTCATGCCCTATCATTTTCCCGTTTATGATAGAACGATTAAAAACTCAAGACGCGCCGAAATTGATTTCCTGATTACAAAAAACAGCGTTATTACCGTCAGCTACGAACGGCTGGAGGCGGTTCAAAATATGCGCGGCGCTTTGCTAAATAACGCCTCAATGCACGTCCGTGTGAAAAGCCAAGGCACCGGACTGCTCGTTTACTATCTAATTCAAGAAATAATAAATTTTTCGCTGAGACAGCTACGCCATGTCCAGGAAAAAATAGAATCTGTAAACTCACAGCTTTTCAAAGGAACGGAAGACGAACTGCTCGGATATATTTCTCATTTAAAAAGCGACGTTCTTGAATATCAAATCGTTACCCGCCCCCAGCAAATTATTCTTGAATCCCTTCGCGAAATCGGAGAAAAATTTTGGGGTCTGAAAATGAAAGTTTATCTCACCGACCTGACCGGAGACTTTATGAAGATAATACAACTGATTGAGCTGCACAAAGAAGCGATTGATGGGCTGGAAACGACAAACGCCCAACTGCTAAACGTCAAAACCAACAAAGTTATGCAGCGTTTCACGGTTCTGGCGTTCTTAACCTTTCCGCTTATGCTACTCGTGGCGCTTCTCGACATAGACGCCATATCGCGGTCAATGCTGGGCGGCCCTTATGATTTCTGGATAATTTTCGGAGGCGTAGCGATAATAGTCGCCGTTATGTCAATTTATTTCAAGAAAAAAGGATGGTTGTAATATATAACACGCTTACCGGTAAAAAAGAAAGGATGAAACCGCCCAAGCCGGGCAGGCAAAAAAAACCTTTGCGGTTGTTTGTGTGTGGGCCCACCGTTTACGATTATTCTCATCTTGGCCATGCCCGCACCTATCTCGCTTTTGATACCATTGTAAATTATCTTCGCCACAGAGAATTCCTCGTTTTTTACCTTCAAAACATCACCGATATAGACGATAAAATAATTGAACGCGCCGTTGAAGAACGAAAAAACCCGAAAGAGCTCGCAGTTTTTTTTGAAAAAACATACTACCAAGATATGAAAAGCCTGGGGATTAAAAGCGTTAATAAATACGAACGCGCGAGCGACCACATACAAGAAATACAAAGCCAAATATCGCGTCTGTTTAAAAAGGGATACGCCTATCAGACCAAAAACGGGGTATATTTCTCGGTAAAAAAATTCAAAAATTACGGCATACTTTCCCGCCAAAATCTTGATGAATTGCGGCACGGCTGGCGCATTGAACCGGATCTCGAAAAAAAAGACCCGCTTGACTTCGCGTTATGGAAATTTATTAAACCTAATGCGAAAGAACTTTTTTGGCCTTCGCCGTGGGGAGACGGTCGTCCCGGTTGGCACATTGAAGACACCGCGATTGCCGAGGCAATATTCGGAAAATTGCAATACGAATTGCACGGCGGAGCAATTGATTTAAAATTTCCTCATCATGAATCCGAAATAGCGCAAGCCGAAGCGATCAGCGGCAAAAAACCGTATGTTAAAATATGGCTCCATACCGGCGTTTTGCTGGTTGAGGAAGAAAAAATGTCCAAGAGCTTGAGAAATTTCATAACGATAAGAGATTTTCTCAAGCGGCATCCTGTCGCGGTTATGCGCGTGGCGTTTCTGCGCCATCATTACCGTTCGCCGATAAATTACAATCAAGGATTCGTGATTCAAGCCGCGAACGCCCTCAATTCCATACTGGAATTTTTAAGCAAACTAAATCTCATAAAGAAGAACGGGGCCGTCGGAAGCATGACGCGCGAAAAAATTGAAACCGCGAAAAAAGAATTCTACGCGAAAATGGACGAAGATTTTAACACGCCCGAGGCCCTGGCCGCGCTTTTCAAGCTTATCGGCGGTTTTCAATCCCAAATTCAAAGTTTGAACAAAAAAGAGGCGGCTTTAATAAAAAACACCGTTGTTAAACAACTCAGAATACTGGGGGTTAAACCGCCTTCGTCCTCAATGCCTCCAAACATTCGTTCGTTGATAGCCGCGCGAGAACGCATCAGAGCCAAGCGGGAATTTTCGCGCGCAGACCACTTGAGAAAAAAAATTGAAACGTTAGGATATATGGTAGAAGATACGCCAATGGGACCGGTCGCGTGGAAAAAAATGGTGCCGGATTATAATCAATAAGATCACAAGTTTTTTAGTCTAAAACAATGCCACAAACTCCAAATATAAAACTGCCTCCCCAGGACTTGGAAGCCGAACATTCGGTGCTTGGTGCTCTTTTGATAAACAAAGACGCCATTTTCAAAATAACTGATTTTCTCACGCCGGAAGATTTTTATAAAAACAGCCACGCGATCATTTATGAAACAATAATTGGACTGTTTGAAAAACGCGAACCTATAGATATATTAAGCGTTACGTCGCGTCTCAAAGAAAGGGACTTGCTCAAAAAAGTGGGCGGCTCTGCTTATTTGGCGGAGATGATAAATTCCGTTCCTTCCGCGGCGCATATTGAACATTACGCCAAAATAGTCCGAGAGAAAAAAATCCTGCGCGACCTTATCTCAACGTCAGCGGAAATAACAGAAAACGCGTTCAATCACGGCGGCGACTTGGACGAAGTTCTAGACAAAATAGAACAGAAGGTCTTCGCCATATCCCAAAATTCACCGGGACAAAAATTTTTCCATATAGGCGACGAGCTTCCGTCGGCTTACGAACGCATAGAAAAAATACACAAAGGAGACGTCGGTTTCCGCGGAGTTCCAAGCGGATTCATTTCTTTGGATAATTATCTTTCCGGATTCCAACGCGCGGATTTGATCATATTGGGCGCGAGGCCATCGCTCGGAAAAACTGCTTTCGCTCTGGACATAGCCAGGCACGTCGCCGTCCACGAAAACAAGCCGGTGGGCATTTTCTCGCTTGAAATGTCGCGCGACCAGGTAATAGACCGCGTAATAGCCGCGGAAGCCGGCGTTTCTTTGTGGGAACTTCGTTCCGGTCGCCTCAAAAACGAAATGGACTTCCAGATGATTCAGCAAGCGCTTGACCGCCTATCCGCGGCGCCGCTCTACATCTACGACGTTCCATCAATGAATATTCTCCAAATGCGCTCAATGGCGCGCCGCCTTCAGTCAGAAAAGGGGCTTGACTTGCTCGTCGTTGACTATCTCCAGCTTATCTATCCACGCACCAATTTCGAAAGCATGGTTCAACAAGTTACAGAAATATCCCGCGGACTTAAATCGCTGGCTCGCGAACTGAACGTACCCGTACTCGCTATTTCACAGCTTTCGCGAAACGTGGAACAACGTGAAATTAAAATCCCTCGCCTTTCCGACCTTCGTGAGTCCGGCTCATTGGAACAAGACGCGGACGTAATACTTTTCATATATAAAAAAAGCGATAGCCGCGCCGCGACTGCGCCGGAAGAAGACTTTACCGAGATTCTTATAGCAAAACATCGCAATGGACCGCTCGGCAGTGTTAAACTGAAATTTGACACGGCTACGGTTAAATTTATGAATGTGGACAGGAAGCACGTTGAAGAAATATGATTCCTGAGCCGATAAAAAAGTTTGTTAATCTGATTGCGCAACTTCCGTCCATCGGCCCGCGTCAAGCAACGCGACTCGCTTTTTATTTAGTCGGGCTGGGCAAGGCGCAAATAAACGAACTTGCGTCGGCGATAGACGCGCTCAAAAACCTAAGAACATGCAAGGATTGTTTTTTTGTTTATACTTCCGGGGACGCTCTTTGTTATGTCTGCTCTGACGCGAGACGCCATAAGGACGTTATAATGATTGTTGAAAAAGAAACAGACCTTATATCAATTGAAAAAACCAAAAAATTCAACGGCCGCTATTTCGTGCTCGGAGACCTTAAAAAAAACGGAGCGCTTGATACGATTCAAAAACTGCGTCTTAACTCTTTGAAAATTCAGATTAAAAACGGCGGCGGAACCGCGAAAGAAATAATTCTTGCCATAAATCCGACCACTATCGGCGATTTGAACGCAGAACTGATAACGCGGGAACTGAACGATTGCGCTCAAAAAACAACCCGCCTCGGACGCGGCCTGCCGACTGGAGGAGAAATAGAATTCGCCGACGAAGAAACATTGAGCGCCGCTCTGGAACGAAGAAGTTAACGAAATTTTTCGCGGGTCCTGCCGCCAGTTTTGCTCGCAGACACGCTATCTCCGACCCCAGCGTGGTCGGAGCGCTCGCTCTCGGCCTCGCTCCCGAGCACATAAAATTCGTTTATGTGCTCGGACCATGCCCGCTCGGCCTGCGAGACGGTCTGCTCGCAATAACTGGCGTCACCCGCGAAAATCCATAATATGCGCGCCGCCTGTGTTTCTTGAGGAAACTCTCGGAAGCGAAAAAGCTTGGTCTTTTGCGAAGCAAAAGTTTTTCGCTGAGAGCGTAGAGGCGGCTTACCGCTGGAGTAAGCCGACCTCGGTTCCGAGAGGAATACAGGCGGCGCGCATTGTTTATTGTTTTGCCCAGCGGACTATCTCGCTTATGTCGTCCGGGGATTTTGGATAAAAGATAGGAAGATCTTTTTGCTGTTTTGCCCATTCTATTTCACGTCTGGCGCCGAGCGATTTTTCCCAATTTGGCATCGCCAAAACGGCGTTGGCGCTACGTTTTAAAAATTCAAAATCAAGCTCTTTATAAAATTCTTCTACAGCGCTTGCTTTATCCTGAAAGTGCTCGGTATGATTGTGCGCGCAGAAAAAACCCACACCGGCGTTTGCAAGCGCGATTTGATATTTTTCAGCTTCTCTTATATTCTTTTCTATTTCTTCTCTGTTGCCACTGCCGAAATATGGTCCGGCAATAAATACGATTTTAAACGGCATTTATTTTTGTAATTTCCAATTCCGTAAAATGCTGGCGATGCCCTTTTTTCTTGCGGTAGCGCGTTTTGGAATGGTATCTAAAGACGATTTTCTTTTTGTCTCTCCCCTGCTTTAACACTTTTACCTCAACTGAGGCGCCATCAACATACGGCTGGCCAACCTTAACATTTTCGCCATTCACCACGAGAAGAACTTTGTCAAATTTAAACTCGGCGCCTTCTGCCTCCGGCAATTTTTCAATTCTTATTTTTTGACCAACGGAAACTTTATACTGCTTCCCGCCAGTTTCAATTACCGCGAAATTCATAGCTAAAGATTACCTTGCATTTGCGTTTTCGTCAAATAACGGGTAAAAAGAAGTCAGTAACTTTTATAAATTAAGGGGCGCGAATGGCAAAGTATAGCTATCTAATTTGCGGAGCGGGAAGCCAGGGCAGAGCCATTGCCTATCGTTTGGCGCGATTTCCAGATACCGCCCGGATTATGTTGGCGGATATAAGCGAAACCGCCCTAAAAGAAGCCGAGGATAAAGTTGGCCGTGATACTTCTCTTGTGGAATTTGAATTCTTTTGCGGCAATCCGCTCAAAATATCGTATTTAGAATTGGCAAAATACGACATCGTTATTAGCGCGCTTCCGACAAATTTAAATTACAATCTGGCTAAGCTTTGCCTGAAATCGGGAGTTAATTATTGCGACCTTGGAGGGAATCTCGCAATTACGAAAAAATTGCTGCGCTTAAATAAAAAAGCAATTGAAAAAAAGTTAAGCTTTCTTGTTGAATGCGGAATTCAGCCTGGCGCTGGAGCCGTTCTTGTTAAGGTGGGGTGCGCGACTATGAAAACTGGCGCCAAAATTGATAAGATTTTCATTTATGTAGGCGGACTTCCGCGTAATCCTGGAAAATATCCGTATTATAAAAAACTTTTCAATTTAAAAGGACTGCGCGACATACTTTATGAACCGGCATTGATTTTAGAAAACGGAAAACCTTGTTTTGTAAATCCTATAAAAGAAAAAGTGGAGAAATTCACAATCGAAAATATCGGAGAATGCGAAGCTTTGACGACTGGCGGCCTGGGTCTGCTTCCCTATAATTTCAAAGACAAAGCGAGAAGTATGCGAGAAAAAACCTTGCGTTGGCCCGAATTTTGGACTTTCGCGAAAAATACGCCGAAAAAGGATTTTATAAAATCCTTTGAAGCGCTTTCCGCGCGCAATGATCCCGATTTCACTTATCTTGAAATTCAAGTCATAGGCAGTTTTGAAGAGAAAGAGGTTTCAGTTATTTTAAGCTTGTACTGCGAATCGGATGAGGTATTCACGAGTATGGAAAAAACGACTGGTTTCTCCGCGGCGCATATGGCTAGATTAGTCGCTCAAGGAAAATCGGCATACGGAGTTTTACCGCCGGAAGAAGCTCTGCCGTTAAACGAAATATTTTTGGAGCTGAAAAAAAATTTTAATATTAAAACCCGCTAAAATTTAAGCGGGTTTATTTTTTATAAATAACATCCTTCCTTTCCACAACAATCTTCCATCCGGCGCGCTTGGCATAACGATATAATTTCGAATTTGGATTGAAAGCAATCGGCTTGTCAACCATTTTAAGAAAGGCGATATCTGTTTCCGTATCCCCCACCCCGACTGAATTTCTTAACGTCAAGCCGTTTTTTTCAACTGCTCTTTTCAAAATTCTTGCTTTATCTCTTATCAATTCTGAATATAAAGTTCTTCCCGTGAAGCGCCTTTCCGACCCGACTTCATAAACCCAGCCATAAACTTTGTTAAAGCCAAGCTCTTTCGCAAAACTGTCAACTATTTCTTTAGGCGAATGAGAGATAGCAAGGAGATAATAATTTCTACGCCTTAATTCACCAATTAAATCGCGCGTATATCTATACACTCTTTTTTTGTGAAACGAAACGACTTTTTTCGCCACCTTCAAATATGTCTTCTTCGGAACTCCCTTAATGTGTTTTTCAAAAGCAAAAATAACGCGGTCTATAAAATCCCGGTAATTGCCTCTGCGGTGTAGCCACTTGCGATACGCATTAACATAAATGGAACGCACATTTGGCGGAAAAACGCCCTCGTTAACCAACGCTTCGGTTATTTCAATCAAAAAACTGGAACGAAAAATCGTCCCGTCAATGTCAAAAACAGCAACTTTTCTGAAAGTTCTTCCTTGCTTTTTCATATAACAATGATACGGCAAATTGTGCTTTTTACCAATTTCAGCTATAATAATAAACATATGGCATCATTTATTCCATCTATTCCGTCAATTTTCGGCAAAAAAGCCGCGAAAATTCTGTTTATATCGCCAGAAGCCGCGCCGTTCGTTAAAGTAGGTGGCTTGGGCGAAGTAATGCGCGCCCTTCCCAAAGCTCTGCGCGAGCTCGGTTATGACGCGCGCGTTTTAACTCCAAAATACGCCTCAATGAACCTTGAGAACTTTCCTTTGACAAAAATATACGAAGGGCTTGAATTCGTTCCGGAAGAACTAGATCCGCACGGTCTATTCGTCTGCAACGTCCTTCAAAACGAAAGCGAAGAAGATGTAGTCGCATACTTTCTGGAAAATATGGAGTATTTTGAAAAACGCGCGAATGTTTACGGTTACGCGGACGACACCGTGCGATGGGTTCTCCTATGCAAGGCCGCGCTTGAATTCATAAAACAATCCGATTGGGTGCCGGATATAATTGTGACCAATGACTGGCAAACCGGCTTCCTTCCGGATTTTCTCAAGCACTCGTACCATCAGCACCGCAAACTCTCCGGAATCAAAACCATGTTCATAATCCACAATCTCAATTTTCAGGGAATGTTCGACCACCGATTTCTTTCGGAAACGGATTACGACTCGGGCCAAGCGGCGATTCCGGAATTAGGCGATCCGAATATTTTAAAACTGAACGGCATGCGCCGCGGCATTATGTGGTCGGACCTCATAGTAACCGTTTCGCCGACATACTCTAAAGAAATATTAACTACGGACTTCGGAGAAGGATTAAACGAACTGTTGAAAGAAAAACGCTCCGTGCTTTTCGGCGTTTTAAATGGAATTGATTACGACATATATAATCCGCAAAAAGACAAACTTATACCGCATCCTTTCTCTTACAATAATTTGGAAAAAAGAGCGTTAAACAAAACGGCCCTGCAGGAAAAATTCAATCTTAAAGTTGACCCGAGAAAATTTGTAATCGGAATCGTCTCACGGATGGACGAACAAAAAGGATTTGAACTGATAATGCAAATATGCAATCCCCTTTTCGAAAATGTTGATTTTCAAATGGTAGTCGTCGGCGGAGGCGACAATAAATACCGCCTTTTTTTCCAAGAAATGGAAAAAAAATATCCGGGGCGATTTGGCGGCCACTATTTCTACGATGAAATTCTGCCGCGCCTGGTTTTTGCCGGAGCTGACGCGATACTTGTGCCCTCGCGCTTTGAGCCGTCAGGATTAGTGCAAATGGAGGCGATGCGTTACGGCGCCATACCGATTGTCCGTCACGTAGGTGGCCTTGCCGACTCCGTGCGCGATTTTGATGGCGAACAAGGAGATGGATTCGTTTTTAACAATTACGACCCATACGCGCTTCTTGTGGCAATAGTCAGAGCAAAAGAAACATTCAGCAACAAAAAAACTTGGACAACAATAGTAAGTCACTCCATGCAAAACGATTTCTCGTGGAAAAAATCCGCGCAGGACTACGATAAACTATTTAACATACTACTTGATAAAAAATAAATATGTACTGGGCCAATTTTTTGCATATCTATCAGCCTATTGAGCAACAACCGGATATTTTAGAAGCCGTTGTCACGCAAAGCTACCGTCCGATTATAAACGGCTTAAAAAAGAACAAACGCGTTCGTCTTACCCTCAACATAAACGGAGCGCTTTTGGAACTTTTCGACAAATACGGTTTCAGGGATTTAATAACAGACCTTCGCGATTTAGGCCGTGATGGCCGGATTGAATTTACCGGGTCTGCCAAATATCACGCCCTCCTGCCGTTTCTTGAGGAAAAAGAAATGGTCCGGCAAATTGAAAACAATAACGAAACCGGAAAATTTTTTCTCGGCGAGGGATGGAAACCCACGGGTTTTTTCCCTCCGGAAATGGCTTATTCAAAAAAAATACTTCCCGTCGTTGAACATTTTGGATTTAAATGGATTATTCTTGACGAAATCGCTTTCAATGGCAGAACGGAACAGGTTGATTATAAAAAAATTTATAAAATAGAAGGTTCCGGTCTTTATGCCATTTTCCGGGAGAGACGACTTTCAAATCTCATAATGAGCGCTATGGTCAGGTCCGAAAAAAGCCTGCTTGAAACAATGAAAAGGGATTTGAATGGCGGCGGATATTTCGTTACGGGAATGGACGGCGAAACGTTCGGACATCACCGTCCGGGATTGGAAAATATGCTGTTTGAAATTTTTTCCTCAAAACATTTTAAATTGATAAAACTTTCCGAAATTTTTGACTTTTTCAAAGAAACGGAGCAAGTCGTTCCGGTTAAATCAACATGGGCTTCAAGCGAAGAAGATATGGAGCGAGGAATTCAATTTCTTTCATGGTCTGATCCTGATAATATTATCCACAAATGGCAATGGGAACTGACCAATTTGACGCTGAAAGAACTCTACGCAATGCGTAAAAACGATCCGTCTTTCGCGGAAATAAGAAACAAAATGGATTCGGCGCTCGCCTCCGACCACTTTTGGTGGGCGTCAGCAAAACCATGGTGGAGCTTGGAAATGATTGAGGCGGGCGCCTATCGCCTGTTGAACGTTATACGCGGTATTCCGGGCGTTTCCGAAAGCAATCTTGAACGAGCCGGCAAACTTTATGAGGAAATTGTCTCCACGGCTTTTGAATGGAAACGCAGCGGAAAAATATATGAAATGATGATGGGAGAAAAACAACGGGTGAAAATTCCTTTTAAGGAACGGGCTTTGGAAAAAGGCGGCGGTGAAGCAGGGGTCTATCACGCGTTTTTAGATATGATGGAAAAACTTGAAAAAGAAGCTACGAAAATCGGCGAATACGAAAAGGCAATACTTTGGCGAGACGCGATACATAAAATAAAAAACAAGCAGGATATCTACGATGCCGTTCACGCGATTGACCTTTTGCGCCTGGAAATTCCTCATGAAGAAGTTGAAAAAATGCTGGATAAATACACCGAACGATACAAAAAAATTCGAGGCGGACAACCGGAACAGCGAGGATGAGCATATTGAAGAATTTTAAAACCCTAACTAATCCGAAGGGGGTGGAAAAAATATTAAACGAGAACCGAAAATTTATCTGGGGCGAAAAAGAGCGCGCCCACGCCATGCGCGTTTCCATCACACAGTCGTATCGCGACACGCGCAGTTATAATCTTGCCGCCCGTTACGATTTTCGCTTAAAACCGTCGGCGGGCGCCAAAAAGAGGCATTCTATTTTCGCGCTCTCCCACTCAGACGGACGGAAAAAATATGCTCACGCTATGAACGACATAATTTTCCGGCATTTTCTAGGCGCGCAAAAACAAATAACCGTGCCGCGTCCATATAAATATGTGGAACGGTATCGTTTGTTTCTTCTCGAATATATTAAAGGAAGTACGCTCGCGAGCATTCTGGTCAAAGAAAAAAGTCCGCGAACAAACCATCTTATTTCTTTAATGGACTGGTTGGCGCATCTTCATGGCGCGAAAGTTCATCCAAAAATTAAGCGACGTATTAATTTTTACCATCTGGAACATAATATAAAAGTTCTGAAAGAAAGAGGTCATAAAGACGCTCTCGCTTTTGAAAAAAAATTCAAGCGTATTAAAAAACAAATGAAACTATGGAGAAAATCGCATGGAACGACCGTCGTTCATGGGGATTTCAATCCTTCAAATGTTATTATAAAAGGAAACAGCATCGCGGTGGTGGATTTTGAAAACGTATATGTTGGCGATTATTTAATTGATGCCGCGAATATGCTTTCATACATAATAATGATATTGCGAGATACCGGAGCAAAAAAACAGTTTATGCGCCTCTATCAAGAAAACAGAGGCAAGCTCACCCCGTCGGAAAAAAGACGGTTTTCGTTATACGTTGATTATTTTTCTTTATTATTTAAAACACATCCTTTAGTATGGGGAAAATAAAGATTTTTATCGCCGCGGCGGAGGCGTCTCCGCTCGCCAAAGTCGGCGGGTTGGCCGACGTTATCGGCTCATTGCCAAAAACATTATCAAAGCTTGGAGTTCAAATTACGATTCTCCTGCCAAAATACAAAACTATTGACGAAAAAAAATTTAAACTGATTAAAACCAAAGAAACCGTTAAAGTCGCATTCGGCGGAAACACTGAGACGTTGCCGTTGTGGCGGACAACTTTGCCGGACAGCAAAGTTCCGATAATTCTTTTTGAACATAAATCATGGATTAGTCGCGGTGGCATATATGCGACGCCAAGCGCGGAACCGAGCGGACACGAATCCGAACTGCAACGTTTTGGAGTTTTTTCATCAGCGATAGCGGAATATGCGTCAAAAAACGGGGACTCTTCAACAATACTTCATTGCAACGATTGGCATGTCGCGCTTGCGATTCCGATTATGCGCGGTCTGCTCAGAAATAAAAAGGTTCACGCCCTTATTACAATCCACAATCTCGCTTACCAAGGAATATATTCAGAAAAAATCGCGCTAAAAATACTCGGAAAGGATATTTTTTCAATTATTCCAAAACAAGCGAAAAACAAAGGCAATATAAATCTCTTTGCTTCCGGCATACTAGCTTCTAATTGGACGTCAACGGTCAGCCCGACATACCGCGAAGAAATCTTAAAACCCGAAAATGGGGCGGGGCTTGATTGGGCGCTTCGCGCCAAAAAAAATAAATTCGTCGGTATTCTTAACGGTATTGATTACAAATCGTGGCCGCCGCAAAAACGCTTCAAAACTGAGAAAGCTTTCTTGTGCGGAATGGTTTCCAGAATCGCGGAACAAAAGGGGTTTGATATTCTTCTACCGGCAATGCTTGATGTTTTAAACAAAGACAAACGCATTAAATTCACGATTCTTGGAGTAGGAGAACCGCTTTACGTGGCCAAACTAAAAAAATATACTAAACAATTTGCTGGACGAGTAACATTTATAAATCGTTTTGACGAAGCCGCCGCTCAAAAAATTTACGCGAATTCCGACGCATTTCTAATACCGTCTCGATTTGAACCCTCCGGCCTCGGACAAATGATTTCAATGCGGTACGGAACTTTGCCCATCGCGCGAGCTACCGGAGGATTAAAAGATACCATCAACAACTTGGAAGACGGATTTTTATTCGGTCCGTATAGCAGGCAAGCGCTTGCGGATTGCATATTGCGCGCGGCAAAATTGTTTTTTAATAATCCGAAAAAATGGAACGCTATGCGAAAAAACGCGGCAAGAAAAGATTTTTCATGGAAAAAATCCGCTCTGGAATACAAAAAGCTATTCAGCGAAATTCTCCAACACAAGAATTAAAAACACCTACTTGCGAATTATAAACGCGTATTTGTTCGCGCAAGTTTTCCAGAATTAAGTTATATTGCGACACAAGCTCGTTATATTCATTAACATTCCGGCTATCTCCGCGCCGCTTATTTAATTCGTTTTCAAGCATCTTAAGTTCAATTTCCAGATTTTCAATTGTCTGACGCAATACCGCGTCTGGCTGGGAACATACGGCTGCCGAAACGCCAAAAATCTGAACTGCGAGCCATGTCTGCCTGCCTTCAAACATTCCCCTGCCCACGGCGGCGCCTATTCCCAAATATTTTGGGTGCAAAATGTTGGCGCGATGTCCCGGACTATCCATCCAAACCTGAACCAACGCCGCGTCATTCTCAAAATTTCCCAGGGCCAAATTTTCTCCTATAATCAAAAATTCAAATCCTGCTTCAGACGCGAATTTTGCCGCATCAGTTCCGTCCGCCGCTACATGCGCGAAATACTGTCCAAAGAACATATCTTGCAGCTTTGCCGCGGCCGCCGAGTTAAGCAGAGCATTTTCTGACAAAGGCAACAAGCCATTTTCAGCTCTTTGCGAATTTGTTTGAAAAATTACGCCAAAACGCGTAAGGGTTGACGCGGGCGACGGCGATGATATTTCCCTTCTTAGCGGCGGCGGCGAAATTACGTTACGCGGCATTTCTTCCGAAATTATCTCCGATATCGGCGGAACATCGTTTGCCGGAAATTCCGGCGACTGCGCGCCAAAATAAAAAACCACCGCAGTCGCGACAATAAATAAGGCGAATAAAAATTTCAACAAAAAAACCATTTTACTTCGGATTTACATAAGACATCGCGGTCTTGATGTCCATATTCGTTTTTTTACCCGGATTGAAAATGTTTAGCGGATCAAAAATTTTTTTAGTTTCAACAAAAAGCTTTACGACTTCCTTTCCGAACATTTTTTCCAGATATGGTGTCCGTATAAGCCCATCGTTATGCTCGGCGGTAATGGAACCATTGTATCGCAAAACCAAATCATAGACCTCTTCCGACAATCGCGGAATGACGGCGCGAACTTGTTCGTCTTTTAAATTCATAAGCGGGATAATATGAAAATTGCCGTCACCTGGATGGCCGGCGATCGTATAAATCAATTTATCTTTATATTTATCCAGAATTTCATTCAGTTTAGGCAAAAACTCGGGCAAATATTTCGGCTGAACAATGAAATCGTCTATAAACGGCGCGGTTGATTTGCCACCTGCATGCTCTCGCAGAAGTCTGAAACTTTGTCTGCGTATAGTGAAATATTTTTCCGCCTCTACCTCGTTTCTTGTTATTTTTATCGGAAATTTAAATTTCAAAACCGCTTTCTTAAACCGCGTCAAACGTTCTTCCAGTTCAACCTTATCGTCCGAAGTAAAAGAAATCATCAGCACAAGCTTGGGTACGCCGCCACGCAAAAGCATCAATACATCCGGCAAAAACTGAAAAGCGAGTTTAAGAACATTGCCCCCCATTATTTTAAAAATTTCGGGAAAATAACGAAGAGCAACACGAAATGTTTTGTCGTCATACGACTCCAAACTCTCCGGCTTGAATTTCAAAATCTCAACCACAATATCCGCCAGCGGACGCAAATCGCTTAAAAAAACTACCGCGAGGCGCGAATATTTTTTTACAGGCACAAGCCGCAATTTAGCTTCGGTAATCAAGCCAAGCGTTCCCTGAGAACCGATTAAGAGCTTCGTAAGGTCGAAATAACCAATAAAGGGCTTCGTAAGGTCTAAATTTGAAGGCGACCATATATTCCACAAAGCATATCCGGCGGAATTTTTGGATACATTCGGGCGCGCTTTCTGAATCAATGCCTTATTTTTATCTATCAATCTCCAAAGCTCGCGATACAAATCGCTCTCAAATCCCTTTTCTTCCATTTTTTTGAAAAACTCGGACTTGGAAAGTGGTTTTATAATATGCTCTTTTCCGTCGCTAAGTACAACTTTGAGTTCTTGAACGTAGTCCTCAGTTTTTCCGTAAGCAAGCGTTTTTTCTCCCCCGGAATTATTGGCAAGCATTCCGCCGACGGCGCAAATGTTTTTTGAAGCCGGATAAGGCGGAAACATTAATCCCTTCTTTCCCAATTCTTTTTCAAAATCACGATAATACACGCCGGACTGGACAACGACGTTACCTCCGTCGGACGAAACAACTATTTTTTTGATTTGATTAAAATAACGGGTAAATTCAACAACAACGGAATCGCCCAAAGGACCGCCGGTCATATCCGTTCCTCCGGAGCGCGCCGTTAAGTTAATGCGCCGCCCTTTTTTGTTTTGAGCATCCGCGAATTTAACCAAATTCCCCACATCTTCTGCGTCTTTGGGAAAAACGACCACTTTCGGTTTTATTTTGAAAAGGGAATAATCCTTGCTGTATTTTTCAAGCGTTTCCGAGTCATCAGCAACATCTCCTTTTAAAAAAGATTTGATTTCTTCTTTAAGCAAAGCCATTGAAAAAATTATAGCATTAAAAAGAGACCCGGTTAAGGTCTCAATTGTGCTTGCGCGTTTGTTTTATCCTTGCCAATTCATGATTTGAATAAGCCGGTTCGTCTGTAATTTCACGCTTAATGCAAAAATATGGCGGCAATTTGACTTGTTTGTTTATGTGCCGAAGCTCAATCTCAAGTATGTAAAGATTCGGCGGATTGTGAAATGCGTCAAGTTCAAAATATTGATTTTTATACAAAAAACAATATCTGGTCTTAACGATTGTTTTTGTATCTCGCTCTTTGAACGTGGATAAACGAAGGTATTCTTCTTTGCTTATGCGCTTTTCGATTTCGCACTTCCTGCCATGCCCAAGTTTGTATTTTTTGGTCTTGTAATAAACGTGGAATTCTCCGACTGAGCATTTTCTTATTCTGCATTTATCGTCTCTTTTTTTCGAGGCTCGTATATAAATCTGTTCTATGTAGATTTTAATCGCGTAACGCAACGCGCCTTTGGCAAAATCCGGAGGTTTGCTAAACAAAAACCTTCGTTCAATCTCTTCGTGCTTCTCTTCCGGACATCCAAACACATCCGCGGCTAAACGCCGTATTTTAAACCCCATCCTAGCCAAAACTACCGGCAAAAATTTAACGGTTTCAGAATGCATTGCGCTAGAATCGCCGAAAGTAATCGTTTCTGTCTTGGTCGCGTCAGCCATTCTAATTGTCTTTTTCAATGTCCAGTAACTATTGTAGCGAAAGTTGAAATTTAAACAAGGCAGTGATATGCTCACGGCAGCAAGTTTAAAACAAGCTCGGAAAGGAAACGCGATGCTGGAAACCATAATTGAAGATAAAAATCTCCTTCAAAAACTTATCGGCTTTGGAACGTCCGCGGCGTATCTTTCCGACAAAAAAGAGATTGAAAAACTATGGAGAGAAAAAATTGATTCCGCCAACCTCCAATTTCCAAAACGCTTAATCCGCCACATTCCTGCCGCGGCGCTGATTTTTGGATTAAACTTTTTCGCCCGCAAATTTATATCCGGAAACGGACTTAAAAAAACTCTGAAAACAATTGAGCGCTGCCGCAGGAAAGGATTTTCAGTCAATCTTGATATTCTGGGCGAAACGGTTCTTTCTGAAAAAGACGCGGAGCGTTATCGCGACGCTTATGTTTCCTTGATTAAAGACATCGGGCCTCGGCTCCTTCACGGCGAACTTTCGATTTCCTTGAAATGTTCCGCGCTTTATTCGCAGGCAAATCCGTGCGCTCCAGAATTTTCCGCGAAAAAAATCGCGGAACGCGCGGCTCTGATTTTTGAAGCACTCGCTTATTTCGGCGGCCATGCTTATTTGGACGCGGAAGAATATCATTTTAAAGAAATTTACTTTGAAGTTTTCAAACGACTGTATTGCGAATACGGCAGTTCAGTAAGGACAGTGATTCAATCCTATTTGAAAACCGCAGACGACACGCTTTATCGACTAACACGGATTAACAAAACGGCTGATCCTATCTGGATTCGTCTTGTTAGAGGAGCTTATTGGGATTTTGAATGTTTTCTTGCGGAAAAACACGGCTGGTCTGAGCCGCCGGTGTTTAAAGAAAAAGCCGACACGGACTATAACTACAGATATCTCTTCCGGAAAGGATTGGAGCTGGGGTTTGTTATGGTAGCCGCGACTCACAACGCAGAAAGTCTGGAGAGTTTTGCCGGGCTTTCGAGAGAAACGCAAATGCTTTACGGTCTTGGCGAAAAACTCGGCGCCACTATTATCCGCAGAAAAATTCCGGTTAGAATCTATATGCCGATTCTGTACCCAGCAGGAAACTTGACCGATGGCATTGCTTATCTTTTGAGACGAGTCAGCGAAACCCAGTCGTCGTTTATCTTGAAAACTCTGAAGGAGGCGTAAAATGGACTCTCGCGGATTCAAAAATGAACCCCAAATTGATTGGACCATTGAAACAAATCGCGTCACGATGCTGGAAGCTCTTGGCACAGTGGCAAATAATTGCGGGGAATATCCATTTTTAATCGACGGCAAAGCTTTTCGCGGAGAACAAAAAATCGAGTCATTTGACCCCGCCGATAACCGGCGCTGTGTCGGAATAGTCAACGTGCCTGGCGAAGAACAAATTGAGCTTGCAGGAAAAATCGCATTGCAAGCCGTTGTTCCGAATGCGGAAAAAAGAATTGAAATTCTGAAAATAGCCGCTTCAAAACTTCGCGATAAAAAGTTCGAGCTTGCCGCGTGGATTGTCTATGAAGTGAGTAAGCCGTGGAACGAAGCGCTTGCTGAAATCAACGAAGCAATTGATTTTTGCGAACTTTATGCCATTGCCGCAGCGGCGTACATGGAAAAGAAAAAATACCAGGGATGGATTTGCGCCGAAGAAAATTTCATTTTTTGGAGAAGCCGCGGGCCGACTGCCGCGATTTCAACCTGGAACTTTCCTGTTTCACTTTCTGTTGAAAAAATAGCGGCTTCTTTCGCGGCCGGCTGTCCGATTTTGTACAAACCCGCGGAACAATCCCCCGTCACCGGATGGAAGGTTGTTGAATGTTTTCTTGAATCAGGCGTTCCGGAAAATATGCTCGCCTATCTTCCCGGCAGGAAAGAAGTTGGCGCGGCTCTTGTAAAATCTCCGTATATCTCGCAGATTACCTTTACGGGCTCGCGCGAAGTCGGAGAAAAAATCAAAAGAGAGGCCTCGCGCTATCCCGGTAAATTCGGAATAAAAGAAGTTGACGCGGAAATGGGCGGGAACAATCCGATTATTGTTTCAACTTCCGCGATTCTTGACCTTGCGATCAAAGGAATTGTTGAGTCCAAATTCGGTTTTAACGGTCAGAAATGTTCCGCGCTTCAACGCTTGATTGTAATAGGAGATCGACCGGAGCTTAAACAAAAACTTGTTGAAGCGGCGGCCTCGCTTGAATTCGGACATCCAGAAAATCCGCGATACAGGCACACGGCGCTCATAGACAAAGAGGCATTTAGCCGGTACAACACGGGAATCACCGATTTGGAAAGATTCCGGCAACCGGTTTTCAAACGCTATTCTCTGACGCAAGATAACGGTTGGTTCGTTTGTCCTGTGATTTTTGACGGAGTGCCGAACCACCGTATACAAAGAGAAATCTTCGGGCCCGCGCTTTTCATTCTGCGAACGGAAAATTTTCAGGAAGCGGTCTGTATCGCGAACGATACCGATTATGCCCTGACTGCCGGCGTATATACCGAATACTACAGCGAAATCCACTACGCGCTTGAACACCTGAAAGCCGGAAATCTGTATATCAATCGTAAAATTACCGGCGCTGTCGTCGGCCGCCAGCCGTTCGGAGGATTCAAATATTCAGGAACCGGCGGAAAAAAAGTCGGACTTGTCGAACGTCTGGAATTTTTTATGGTTCCTGTAAGCACATCAATAAACAAAGAACGCCACGGCGTATTGGTTTAAAAACAAAAGCAGCTCTTGAAGGCTGCTTTTTTGCGCCAAAAGTTAACTATCGCGAATCCGGAACCGGCTCTGTCGGGCCGATAACCGAAGGAGGGCCGGTTGGGCCGATAAAATCAGATTGTGGAGGCGCTTCAACGGTCTGAGACCTCATAAGCGCGAAAACCAAATAAATCAAAACAACCAAACCGACCACGACAGCAGGCCAGGAAAATTTATTCATTTTTTATTTTGTTTCAAAACCGCGTTGTACGCGTCAAGATTTTCCTTAATATAACGAGGTCTTAAAAATTTTTTCACGACCTTTTTTTGGGCCGCTTTACCTATTTTGGCCGCCAACCCTGGGTTTTTTATAAGTTTAATTATCAAACGCGATGCTTTTTTGGCATCGGAAACGATAAAGCCGTCTTTCCCGTTTTTAATCTGAAATCGTATTCCGCTCGCGTCTCCGCCAATAACCGCCTTACCCTTCCACATCGCCTCTGTCACGGTCAATCCGAAACCCTCTCTTGTTGATTTTTGCAAAATAACGTCGCTTGCCGTCTGAACCGCGTTAACAAACATATCATTGCCGATTTCAACAAACCGGCGCGGGTCGCTAAAAAGATGGATGTCAGGATCGCCTTTGGCGTGTCTTTTAACCGTCTCAAAGTATTGAAGCGCTTCCGGGTCGTCGTATGCCTGAAAAATACCGACCAGCAGAAGCTGTAAATCCGGAATTTTGTTCTTGGTGCGATAGTATGCGTCTATAACCCCCATTGGGTCTTTCCAGGGGTCAAAACGCGAAACTTGCGCGATAATAGGGCGGTCGGGATGAATATTGAACTGCATCAATATCTCGCGAGCTTCTTCAACCGAAATACGACGGTTCTTTTCAGAAAAAGGGTCTATGGACGGCATAATTACGTGAATCTTCTTTTTTGAAAACCAAGACGGACTATATTCATCTCCGCTTACTATTAACGCGTTATATCGCTCCAAAAACGGCCGCAGAAACTCAATAGTGTTCGCGCTGGGCGTGGAAGTATCTATGTGCAATCGGAAAATTCTCGGTACTTCACTTGGAATTTCACATCCGACGACAAGCGGTTGAGGGTCATGAATCACAATTAAATCAGGGCTGTTTTTTTTCAAAAACGGTACAATGCTTTTCGCGATACGATAGCTTTCGACAAGGTACGCGCGCTGTTCTTTGCCGCTTAAAAAACCGGCCTTGCCCTGAAGAAGATTGTGTATTTTTTTCGTTATCTGAAAAAATTCTTCTTTCGGCCTGATAACCAGCCATCGTGAATCGATTTTTAAACTCCTTTCCAAAGCCACTTGCCCTTTTAGCATTTCTGCGACTCCGCCTCCTTTCTCCGTGGAGTTTATGTGAAAAACCCGCTTACCCTTAAGATGCGTGGCCGCCAAAATAGCGCGCTTAACTCCGGCTTTATCAAGATGTCGGTAAGCGCCGATAGATTGCGGCAATATTTTTATTTCTTCAAATACCATTGATTGTTGCATATCTCCAACTACCGAACTGGTCGCGGTAAAAATCATATTTGCCGTAATTATATTTCTTCAGTATCCGTTCAACGTCGGGTTTTTGCTCCGAACCAAATTCCATATATAATTTTCCATTGGAATTTAAATGAGCTAGTGCGTCTTTTAAAAATTTATCAATAAAAATTAAGCCGTCTTTACCGCCGAAAACCGTACCGGCCGGCTCCCAGTCCAAAACCGATTGCTGAACTTCTTTTTTTCGCGCTTCCGCTATATAGGGCGGATTCGCGAAAATATAATCGTAAGAGCCGAAAATATTTGAAAAAACATCGGACTGAATAACGCGGTTCTTTTGTTCTTCGATTCTTAAGTTATTTAGTTTGAGATTTATTTTTATTTGTTCAAGAAACGCGCTTTCTTTTTCCGCGAAATCCATGGTTATGTATGGCACATGTTTTAAAACCGCTATACCAACGCATCCGGAACCGGCAAACACATCCAGACAGCTTAAGTTCTTCCGTCCTTTGGTTCTTGAGTCGTCTAACGTGTCATCTATCGCCTTTTCGGTCCAATATTCCGTTTCAACGCGGGGAATAAGAGGACGCAAAGAAAGGTCTATTTTGCATCCGGCGAATTCAACAAATCCTATCACGTAATCAACCGGCTCGCCGATATTCAGCCGCTCAACGTCTTTTTTAACCGCGCCGCGGTTTCTGGCGGTTACGCGTCCGCCGTATTTCTCGCCGACAAGCCATTTTGTTTCCTGCTCCATTTCTATATAATAACAAAAACATGGTAAAAAATGCTATCGTGGTTTTGCTTACCGTAATTGCCGCGGTCTCAATCGGCCTTATTTTTATTTTTTATTCGTTCTTTAGCGCGCCGCAAATAAGAGCCGAGGCAGAATGGTTTGTGGTGCCCCAAAAAACCGAACGAGATGAAACCATAGCCAAATTATACGGCGAAGGATTTATAAAAAGCCGGACCGCTATGAACGCGGTGCTTTACTTAAACGGCGTAGGCGACGAAGTCCGGCCCGGCGGATATTCCGTTTCAAAAAGCATGAACGTTTTTAAAATCGCCGCCGCTCTCAACCAAGCGCCGGACCAGAAATGGGTAGTTTTGTGGGAGGGTATGCGAAAAGAAGAAATGGCCGAACTGCTTGCCAAGTCATTTAAGTGGGACGAAAAAAACTTAAACGATTTTATTAATGCCTATGATGAAGGCGTTTATTTTCCTGACACGTATCTTGTCCCGAAAAACGAAAGCGGCAAAGAAATGGCGCGAAGAATGTTCAACAGATTCAACGAAAAAATAACTTCGTATACTGCGGAATTAACTGAACAAAACATAAGATTAGACACGACAATTAAAATAGCGTCGCTTATACAACGCGAGGCATCTGGCAAAGAAGACGCGCGCTTGATATCGGGCATAATATGGAATCGTCTTCTTGTGGGAATGAAACTTGATATTGACGCGACAATCCAATACGCGCTCGGAAACGCCGAGAACGGATGGTGGCCGACGGTACGCTCGGAAGACAGACGCGCTGAATCACCATACAACACTTATCTTAATGCAGGCCTGCCGCCCGCTCCGATTGCGAATCCCGGCATTAACTCAATAGAGGCGGTACTATTTCCGGAAAAAACCGACTGCTTATTTTATATTCACGCAAACCGACAAACATATTGCTCCGCGACTTATGACGGACATCTGGACAACATAAAACGGTATCTTAGATGAAATCTCTTAACATTGTTTATGAAGACGATGACTTTGTGGCGGTAAATAAGCCAGCGGGAATGTTAACGCATCCCACTTCTTCGGAACGCAAAAACACGCTTGTAAACTTTCTGGTTGAGCGCTGTCCCGAAATGAAAAACGTGGGCGACGAACCGGACGTACGACCTGGAATACTCCACCGCCTTGACCGCGACACGTCAGGTTTAATACTCGCAGCCAAAAACCAAAAGGCTTTTTTATTTCTGAAAGAGCAATTTCTTAATAAATCCATTCTCAAAAAATATCTGGTTCTGGTGGAGGGAGCCCCAAAACAAAAAACAGGCATAATTGAATACGCAATACGCCCGTCAAGGAAAAATTGGTTGAAAAAAGTTGCGGTCAAAACGCAAGTTGACGAAAATAAAAAATCGGTGCGAACGGCAAAAACGGAATACAAAATACTTAAGAGCTTCGGGGAAAAATACGCCTTCCTTGAAGTAAGACCGTTTACGGGACGCACGCACCAAATCCGCGTGCATCTATCCGCTATAGGACATCCGATTGTCGGAGACGCTTTATATGGCGCGAAAGAAAAAACGCTGAAACGCCCGTTTTTGCACGCTTATTATCTACAATTCATCCGCCCGAACGGAATGCCTATGGCTTTGGAAGCGGATTTGCCAAAAGACCTTCAAAATTTTTTAGACATTATTGACAAATAGCTGCCAATCGTGATATATTCCAAAAAGCATTTTAACTTGAGGTGCGCTCATGTTCGTCAGATCGCTTGTCGCTTTCTTCGCTGTTTTTTTTCTGTTTGCGATTGGGCAAAGCAATGTCTACGCGAAAAATCCAAACCAAGTGCCGCAATATAAAAGCTGGCAAAGCGAACTAGAATTGACTAATACAGTTCCTAACCGCGTAATCGTCATACGCCGGTATGTTGGACCGCCGCCAGACCCATCGGTTATCCATGACATGAATGATTTAATCGCAACATACGCGCTCGGTTCATCCATGCCGTCACTGCTTGTATGGTTTAGGACGGCCATTAACGGCCAAGATGCCTATGTGCGGCTTTACCGCATAGAGAACGATTCCTGGGTGTTCGTGGATGCCGCATATTACAACAAAAACGCAGTATGGACTGGAGTTCCTATCATGGTTTTTTCGCCGAATTCCGAGTTCGGAAAACTTTTCAGTGAACTTTTCTGCGGAGATGCGGAAAACTGTGTTTTGAAAGTTCCGACAATAACCTTTGTATCGGTTCCGAAATAAACGGAGCCGTTTTTGTTTAAAGAAAAACAGGGTTTCGCCGTCAAGAAATTCTTGCACCCCGCCGAGCTTATATAAATAAAAGCTGATGGCTGTATTGGTGGGTTGAAATCTTAACGACTTGCCCTGCTTTCTTAAAACACTAGTGCTGCTAATATAAAAACACTTAATTTACACATACCCGTCTGCAGACAGGCGCTTATAGACCAGCAATTTTTATATACGCAGTTTTCAGGATACAAAATCTTGGCATATCAAGTCAATAGGCCAGCTGTGGACAACTCACTGAATATTCTAAAAGATAAAGACCTTGGCGCGCTTAATGCCGCGCTTAGCGGCATATTTTATTTCCGGTTTGAATATTATTTTTTTTAACCCAGCCGGCATTCACTTCCAGCGCGTAACGGACCGGTTGAGGCGGATAAAACGTTTCGGGATAACTTTCCGGCAGAACATTCTCCATTGCTCCGATAATTTTCATATCTTCTCCGAGCCAAACAATATCTAACGGAAAATTCATATCTTTCATCCAGTAACCGTATGAGCCGGGCGTTTCGTGAATAAACAGCATGCCTTCGTTTTCATCCAAAACTTCCCTGCCCGAAAGCCCCAGTTGGCGCGCTTCCGGAGTATCGGCGATTTCAACTTTAACTTCAACGCACTCCCCTCTTTTCTCCAAAAACAAAGAAGCCGACAAGCCCGCCGCTACAACTCCCGCCAAAATTATAACGGGTATTTTCATCCCGTGATTTTAACATTTTCCAAAGCCAATGCGCCAACCGGCACTTGATTCCGACGCCGTAAAAAAGTAAAATAAAACGAGTAAATCATTCCCCGGTAGCTCAGCGGTAGAGCGGCGCCCTGTTAAGGCGACGGTCGTAGGTTCGATCCCTACCCGGGGAGCTCACAACAAAAAATACCTCGTACGAGGTATTTTTTGTTGTGCTTTCTTGATGGCAGAGACCTCCGACCGCGTGGCGTATTGGGCGAAAATGGGGTTTATTCTCCCACAATGTGTAGATTGTAACAATTTTGGGTAGATTTGACAGATACTTGTGTAGATTTTAAATCTATGCTAAGCTATAAACCATGGAAGAAGAATTACTCACAATCGGACAGGCAGCCGAGTATCTCGGTGTGTCTTTAAATACACTTCGCCGTTGGGACGAAAGCGGTAAGTTAATTGCAATTAGAAAAGAGGGAGGCGCGCATAGATACTATCGAGAAAAAGATCTTGAGATTTTTTCGAGCGATCTTTTTAAGTTTGCCTCTGAATGGATTAAAAATAATTCCGAATTTCCGGGCACATTTTATTGCCAAAATAGCGATATTTTTCGGGCGAAACTCTCTAAAATGGAATATCTGCTTATGGAGAAACCGGGGTTTGAAAAATTATTTTCTCTTATCGTTTTAGTCGCCGGAGAGATTGGCGATAATTCGTTTGCTCACAATATAGGAAGATGGCCGGATACGCCGGGGATATTTTTTGGATATGACATCCAAAAAGGCATAATCGTTCTTGCTGACCGAGGATTGGGCATTTTAGAAACACTACTTCAAGTTCGCCCAAATCTTTCGAATCATATGGAGGCCGTAAAAGTTGCTTTCACAGAATTTATTTCCGGGCGGGCTCCAGAAAAGCGCGGTAACGGTCTTAAATCAGTTCGCGAGGTAGTTTCTACGCAACCAATCGATTTATTTTTCGCAAGTGGCGATGCCGAAGTGCGTATGCAGGGTTCTGATAAAATTTTTCGCGTTACGCGAGGGCAAGACAATATGCGAGGGTGTCTGGCAAAAATAGAATTTTAACTTAAAGAAATAATAATTTAATCATATGAAATTAAAATTAGAAAAATTTGGAAAAACATTAATTTCGCGAGAATTAGGAAGCGAGGCGCTGAAAGCTTTTCAACAAACGTTGCGCGACCTTTCGCAAAGCGAACAGCTTGAAATAGATTTTTCCGGGGTACTAACATTATCGCCATCATGGGGTGATGAGTTTTTGAGCCCCTTATTAAATCAATTAGGAGATCGACTGGTACTCCTGCCAAGCGACAACCTTTCCGTGCAAGAAACGTTAAAAATTATTCAAGAAGCCAATAAGCAAAAATTTAACATATCTAAATAATCTGCATACTCTCAATATAATAGGAAATTTATTAGCAACGAAAAGGATCGAGAAGAAGTTAAGAAAGTAAGAGAAAAATGAAAATTAAGGATTTATTTACCCTGAGCTTGCCTGCCCTGAGCCAGTCGAATGGGTCGAAGGACCAAAAACCCAATACGCCACCCGCGTGGCGTATTCAACAGGCAAAGAAAACGGCAAAATTAGGCCGTTTTTGCTTTACGAATGAGGAAAATTATGGTAAAGTAACGGAATTGTATGGCAAAAATAAAGGGTTTACCAAAAACCGAACATCTGTGCATTGCATCTTTCTGTATTTATTTTGTCCGTAAGATATTTTTTCTATGAAAAACTAGATATTGCTTTCTCTTGTTTTTCAGAAAAACCTTATCCAAACTATAGTTTTTTAAATACTTTTTTAGACCAGTGTCCAAACCTTTATACATGATCATAGACCCACTATCGTCAAAAGATATGTAACCTTTATCGAACAAGCCATCTAAATTTTGACTAAGTAAAATCCCATTGTCTGGGTCATACGCCTCACTATCTGATGACTGGATAAATGGCTTGATATGACTGGCAATTAATATCGGATAGGGTAGCCTTTCAACCATGCAATTCTCTTTATCAAATACCGAAAAACTTTCTTCTTTTAACTGATTCTTGTATAACAGATGCAAGTAGGGGTTTCTTCTTGTGGTTTCTATCTCCAATTTTTCCCCAAATATCTGCCTAGCATCTTCTGTAAAATATAATTTATTTCCTATAAAAATTATGTCATCTAGTTTCTTTAGTAGATTAATCAAATAGCCTACCTGATTATATTTTCTTTCTATAAACTTTTTCTCAGTAGCGATTTTTAGGTATTCGCCCAGCTCTTCTTTATTTAAAAATCCCTTTCTCACATTTTCTATATCGGCCAACATCAATGCTACTATTTCTGCTTGACTCAACTCGCCAGTTTCGACCAGGGTATTAATTAAAAAATTTATTTGATGTAAATCAGACTCATTATTTACGGATCTATTAAAACTAGAATTCGAATATACTATTTTGGATAGTAAAGACCTTCTTTTTCTGCTTGTTTTTGCTTTAAGGTATTCTATGGCATCATCAGAATAAGAAGCAAGAAAAGAGCTTATAAAACCAAATTTTATCAGTTGATTTATAGCTTTTCTTATAGAAATTAGGTTTATCTTCAATTCCTTTTCAATTCTAACTTGCAACCTCGAATATTTATCTTCGGAATATTGTTCATCTTTGAATTTATCGATAAATTCAATGCAAAGTTTCAACACAGTAAGAAAGCCCCTTCCATTATAATCAGTGAAGGCATTTGTTAAACTCCAATAATTTTCATAATTTTGATTTGTCATATTATTTTTCATTTTTGATAACAAATAAATATTCTTTATTTTTGTTTTTACTGTCTTTGCCTGTAATTTGGTAATTATGTTTTTTTTCAATAACTTCGATGTCGTCCGCATATTTATTTATTAATTCTAATAGCTCATTTTTAGATGGATAGGAACTATTATTATAGCTTAAAACCCAATATTTATATGGAGAAAGTTTTGAAAAAAGACGGTCAAATAAAATTAAAGATTTCTTCTTGTCCATAAAATTATTTTCAAAAAGGACCCTCTTTTTAGAATGAATATATTCATCAAGCAGTCCATAAAAACCAAAATAATTATTCATTGTTCCAGTATATGGCGGATCTAAATAAACAATGTCTGCTTTTACTTCCCCTAATAGATTAAAGGCATCATCATTTAAAGCAAGATTTTTTTCTTTATTGTCAAAAATTGCACTGTTATAATCCGAGAGATTTTCTAAAAAATGAAATTCGAAGGATTTATTATGATAAGCCCTCCTTCTCCCGTAATGATTATAGCTATACTCCTCGTCTCTTAATTGTTTAATTTTATCCCAAACTATATTAAATCTTGAATAGGGCATTTTCCTGATCATCGCCCTTCTTAATAATATTAATGCCGTTGCTTTTTTATACAGAGAAGATAATTTTTCTATATTTTTTCTATATAAATCTAATTCCATACACTCTTCTGGAAAGTAGTATTTATTGGCATAGTTATTATACATAAATCCTTTCATTGGTTTACCTGAAAAAATAATGCTGACATCTTTTTCGCTCAAATGCTCTCCATTGTTTTCAATTAAAGACTTAGCTATTAAATAATTTATTGTCAAAATATCATTACTTATAACTTTAACCCCCTTTTTCTTTGAGAAATAACTTACTGAGCCACCGCCCGAAAAAACATCAAAAACAGAAGTGGCATCTTTGGGAAAATATTCACAAATCCAATTGGCAATATTCTCTTTATTTCCGATAAAGTTTACCTTTGGAAATGTATTTTTTTTAGAAATTGTTTTATTCATTTTCTCTTTTTATACTTTTTTTAATCTCGTTAGCAATAGCTTGTGCCATCAAGGGTGGAACCGAATTGCCAACCTGTTGTTGTTGAGAAATTGTATTACCTTCAAAAATAAAAGAGTCGTCAAAAGACTGGAGTCTGGCTAGTTCTCTTACTGTCAATGCTCTGTTTTGGGAATAGTGAAA
>Ga0209518_1001098_pt1 | contig 31048 bp, 40 predicted proteins | sample RifGroB1_FD_183993 | JGI IMG/M metagenome (GOLD analysis project Ga0209518, IMG submission 183993) | Groundwater microbial communities from Rifle, Colorado, USA - Groundwater B1 (SPAdes) (version 2) | ecosystem: Environmental > Aquatic > Deep subsurface > Groundwater | place: Rifle, Colorado...
GCGGCTGTTACGATGGGTGCGTTGGTTGCTACTACGGGCGCGTTCTCGAGCACGCTCAGTTCAACCGGCAACCTCTCGGTCAACACCGATAAGTTCGTGGTGACTGCGGCTACTGGTGCAACGACCATGGCCGGGCTGCTGACCCCAACCGCTGGTGCGACCATCACGGGTGCGGCACTCACGATTTCGACGGGCAGCTCTTACAGTCAGACGGTGGGTGCATTCACGTACAACGTGGGTGGTTCTCCGTTTGCTGTGACCAGCGCAGCTTTCACAGTGTCAGCAGGTGCAGCTTCCAGTATCTCAACTACTGTTGGGGCACTCACGCTTGACGCAGCTGCAGCACTGAACCTGGGCGGTACCAATGCGACTTCCGTCGCCATGGGCCACTCGGGCATCACGACAACCATCACTGGTGGACTCACGCAGCTGACGGGCGCGATCAGCCTCACCGGCAACGCGGCTTCGAGCGTCACTACGTCGTCGGGTGCACTCACCCTGACGTCGGGTGCTTCCGCAACGTGGAGCACCTCAACAGGGGCCCTGACCCTGACTTCGGCGGCTGCGGCTACCTGGTCTACCGTTGTGGGTGCGCTCACCCTCAACGGTGCCTACGGCGCCAAGCTGCAGGCCAAAGAGTCGGCTTCTTCGACGCCTTCCTACGGTGTGTACCTCGCCAAGACCTACGCTCACGCAGCCACGGTAGGGACGACGTGTGCAGTGGGTGACCTCGTCTACTTCGCCAATACGAACCAGGACGGAGTTCTCCAGGCGGACGCGAACGTCTCTCTTGCTGCATCACGCGTAGTAGGCGTGGCAGTCAGTGAGATCGCACAGGCTAGCTACGGCGAGGTAGCTCACGACGGTGTAGTGGCGGTCAACAAGATCTCGACTGAGGTCTGGGCCGCAGGTGACCCCATCTACCTCAGTGCTACTGCAGGCTCAGCCACCAAGACGGCCCCCACGACTGAGGGTTCGACTTGGGTAACCCTGATTGGTTACGCAGTGGCTGCTGCTGCTAACCCCTCGGCTCAGGGCTACGTCAAGCTCCAGTTCACGGCTCCTGTAGCCAACTGAGGCTAGTCAGTTCACGCCTTCTTTGCTAGGCTTAGCCCATGCCGGTTAAGCCTAGCCCCACCAAAGCTCCTCGGAAGACGGTCACTAAGGTTGCTACTAAGCGAGCAGCACCTGAACTAGTAGCCCCCCAACTACCTACCCTACCAATCACCACCGGTAAGGTTAAGGTAGAGATACAGTCCGGTAACTACCAGCAGAAGCTGCCCATAGAGCTTGGTAGAGCGTCTGATGGTTCCCTACTCGTAGACCTGCGTAAAGGGTTCTCCTGCTTATTGGTGCTGCCTGGGGATAAAGTAGTGCGGGTTAGCATATCGCCTGAAGAAGTGGCTGTTGTAGACACCCAGGCGGAGAAGCGGATACCTACGGCTATGCCTGTAGTAGACGAACTAGACAAGCTTCTGGAGAGTTTGTAATGGCCCAAGACAAAGTACTCCGTATGTCCGCGGCTGGCGCATACACGTCAGAGCTGACCGCGGACAATATCGAGGATTTCGATAATGCATCAGGGGCACTTGCTTACGGTGATGTCGTCTACGCCACGGACGGGAACGCGGTAGCTAAAGCCGATTCGGCTACGTGGGAGCATCTCCCGATAGGCATTGTCATCAAGGTCAAGACAGCGACGTCGTGCCGGGTCATTACTCGTGGGGCTATTGACGGGATGGAATTGACCGCAGGAGCTACGTACTACCTCAACGGAACCGGGACACTTTCAGTGGCACCCGCGACACGGGTGGTCCCTGTCGGCATCGCACTCAACGTAGGTACCTTGTTCGTTTGTCCCCTGAGCTTCAACATACGACAGGTGACGGCAGTCAACCAGTACGAGCGATGCCTCCGATCTGTACTCACAACCCGCGCTGGGTCCGCGCCCGGATCACAGACGGCTTGGTGGACGTACCTGGGCTATACTGTGGAGTCCCTGCTCATCAAGTACGTGGAGTTCTACGTATCCGTCGTCGGCGTAGGAACCCAGGTTGCGGAGGTTGGGCTGTTCTCCACTCCGTTAGCCCCCAACAAGACCGCACAGACGATCACCAAGCTGACCTCGACAGACACGTTGGACAGCCTGACGGTCGGCATCGGCGTCAAGCGCAACACCAATAGCCTGAACTACAGGGTCGATCCCGGTGTACATCTTTGGGCAGGGGTCCGATTCTCTATGCAGACAACACAGCCAAACATCGTGGGGCTGTCGGGTGACTGCAACCAAGGACGAGTCCTTCTCAAGACCAGTTCTGCATCGTTCGCCTCAGGATCGACATGGGCATCGGCTCTCTTCACTGATGCCGGAGCCGTAACGGGCTACCACATCATGGCGACGCTTGATTGATGGAACCTACCCCCCCTGAGCTGGTAAGTATGGCTGAGATGCTGGCTGAGTCTATCCACGCTCAGCTGATAGCTAGGGCATCCCCACGAGCACAAGCCCACTTACCAGGAGTAGTTGCTGACACAGGCGACTTGTGCGGAGAGGTTTCTGGTTGGGATGTCTTAGAGACCTTAGCAATACAGAGGCTACAAGAGGTGCTACCTGTAACTGCCACTAACATTGTAGCTTGCCAGGTCGTGGTGGGCATTAACTTCGGCCCCCAACAAAACCATATTCGGGCTTTGGTGACACTAGGAGCATGAGCTGTGAGTGACCCCAAAATTGACTTTTCCCGCACTCCACCGCCTGTGTATGCAGACGCTCTTTTACTCCGCCCTGAGGCGGGAATGATCCGCCTGGACTTTCTTTACGTGCAGAAGGACGCTGGAATAGCCTATGGCGTAGGGCATCCTGTTTTTGTGGGCGAGTCCCAGCTACGTGAGATGATCGCAGCCATGCAGCGTCACCTAGAGTCACGCACGGTGATTGTTGCCAAGGGCAACGACACCCCTCAGTAGTGGCAGAAAGTTATTGGCCTTACTAGCCGTCTAAGTGGGATACTCCCACCGTGCTAGGACTAATAAACATTCGTGTTGCATCCACGGATCTAGATCATCTGAACCTGTACTGGGAAACAGCTTCTGGGGATGATCCTCTAGATTACTCCTTTCAAATATTGCGCAGCGAAGCCAGATTTGGCCCGTATGAAGCTATCTCAGGTGTCTTCAGGGATAGATACCATTACCGTGATACCACGACGGTACAGCTTCACCTGTTTAGGAGTTGGTACTACAAGATACGTGTTACCCACGTAGGTACTCAGGTATCGGCGGATTACCCTGATGTGGGGGTGGCATTAGAAGCCCCACCGGATCTTCAGGCGCTAGAAATGGCCCGCATGACTCGTCTCCGCCTGCAGGAGTTTGAGGGTCGGCAGGTATGGATATTCCCCAGGAGAACCTTTGGGCAAAGATGCTCTTGCGTGGACTCAGTAACCAAGAGTCAGATACGGTCTGGCTGCCTGACTTGCTACGACGTGGGGTTTGTTGGCGGGTATCACTACCCTATCCAGGCCCCCATGAAAATTGTCTCCTCGACTGAGGCAACTGTTGCAGCCGACGCAGCCAGGTTTCAAGATTCTCCAGCGCAGGCAAAGCTGGCTAACTACCCCGACATTCATGAGGGCGACGTTGTAGTGGAGCTTGAGAATATTCGCTGGCGGGTGATGGGCCCCATCAATAAGGAAGCAAAACTGCGCTCGACGATCTTCCAGCAGTTTGCCCTTTACAGAATTCCAAAAGATGATGTGTCCTACAAATTGCCCATCGCTGTAGACCTGCAGAAGTTCAAGGCTTCTCCTGCACGGCAATTCACTAACCCACACCATCTCGAGGCAGATAATGGGTTTGTAGTTACCGCCACCCCCACGTCAATAACCGTTGTGCATGTAACTAACGGGCCATCGACCCCGGGTGGGATAGGTGCTATTTCTATGCTGGCTGTTACCCAAAAAAACGCACTCACCGGGGTCAATCTGCCCAACGGCACAATAGTAGCCCTGGTACCGCAGGCGTTCCCAGGTGCCGGTCAAGAAGGCGTCATGCCTGCAAGTGCCCAAGGGTCGTTGGATATTGAAGATCCTGTCAACGCGTTATCTAACGTGTACGGGGTTGTGTACGGCCAAATAACTGCAGGAGGTTCCGGGCAGGTTATACGCTTCGGCAAGGCGCAAGTGATAAAGGCCGCTGTAGAAACCTGGGCCGCCGGAGCGCCCATTTACCTTAGCACTGTAGCGGGTAAGGCCACCCACACAGCCCCGCAAGCTGCCGGGACCTGGGTCAAGCTAATAGGACGAGCAGCTGAAGCCTCCAGTGGTTTTGTAGGCTACATAGATTTTGCCCCGGAACCCAGAGTACAGAACTAGGAGATGCGATGAAACTACCTCACCCAGCACTCGCAGGGGCTCTGATGGGCGGAGGCATGGGCCTCTATCATGGCCGCTCCAAGGAACGTAAGCAGCTGGCCAAGGAGATCCTGCTGGGCTCTTTGGGCGGAGCCGTAGCAGGCCAAGGCGCTCTGTATGCAGGTAAGGCTCTCAAGAAGGGCACAGATGCTATTGCCAGCCGAGCTGAACTTTTAGCCACGAGAGCGGCAGAAAATGCGGGTACAGGTTTCCAGGAGGGTAGTCGAGGGGCCATCTGGAACCTGTTCAAGTTCAAGAAGAAGTCCAAGGGGCTAGCGAAGAAAAGCTCCGCCGAGATGTTTGTCGCCGCCTTGGATGAGCTCAACCTCATCAAGGAAGCCAAGAAGCTAACTGCCCAGGCTAGAGATCACATCAGTGAGGGTAACTTTGCCCTCTCTAATCGTCGATATCCTATCCACGATGTCTCCCACGCTCGAGCTGCTTTATCCATGGTGGCCAAGCACGGGACCTCCGGTGAGCAAGCCCAGGTCCGCGCCGCGGTAGCCAGGAAGTATCCAGGCATGGGAAAGCAAAAAGAGGCCTCAGAAGGTCCGCTGAACTCAGACCAGCGCAAAGCAGCCGTGCATAACATTGCCCGCGTAGGCTTAGGTGCGGCTGCCGGAGGTGGACTTGCTTGGGGGGCGTATAAGCTTACCAAGAAGTACCTGCTAAAGAACCCGGACAGCATCTCTAGCGTGCGCAGGATCCTACCCTACGTAGGTGCCGGAGCGGGGCTAGCGCTCATGTTGGCCAAAGCACGACGAGACCAACTCAACGACGAGGCCATAGAGGCTGCAGGTAAGCCCAAGAGTGCTTCCCTGCAGGATGCTGTTAATAGCTACCAGGGTATGCAGTACAAGAACCAGGAAACCCTCAAGGGAGGGGCCCTAGGAGCCGTAGCAGGTTTAGGCACCGCAGGCTTGCTAAGTTATGTGGCCAAGAAGCCCAGCATCCCTAAGCTCATGCTCGCCGGGACTGTTATTGGTGGCCTCGCCAAGCGGCATAAAGCCAAGAAGCTAGAAGAACAGATGAGTGCTCAATGAGCGACACCGGTTCCACCAAGAATGCCATTGGGCTAGAAGCCTTCTATGATGACACGCCGGATCCATTGTTTCGGGCGCAGAGAGTTTTTGTCGCCTTCCTACAAGGCCTTTTTGCTAAGCGTCCTGCAGGTCGGCATCGTTGGCTTCCTAATGACGAGGAGACGGAGATTCTTATCGTAGGGCAAAGCCCAGAAGTGCTGACGACTCCGCATAAGCGACCCGTGATATCTGTAGTTCGTGGTGCAGCTTCTTGGATGGGTACGAGTCAGTCCGGGGTACTTGAAGAATCCATGCTCAACTACGACTGGAAGTTCACCGACATGGTGGCATCCACCGTGACGATCAACTGCTTAGCCAAACTTCCAGTCGAGGCGCAGAAGATTGCCTGGATAACCTTTTTGGCCCTGCGTATCTTCAAGCGGCTCATTCAACGGTATGGGCAGGTACATGGGCTCGGACAGCAGATGCAGCTTGGGCCCGTAGGACAGCCCATAGGTAACACCGCTTTTAGCGACTGGGCCATGGTCCAAGTGCACGTACCTTTCTTTGTTCAGGAAGTCATTTCAATCAGCGACAACGATCCCAATTACCAGATCCTGCTGAGGGACCTGACCATCGCAGTAAAAACGACCTTGGAGTAATCCGTAGAATAAGTGGCTTCCATGTGGCTTCAGTAGCCAACTACAATCCTCCCGAGGGCAGCAATCTCCGTGACGAGCGTAGGTTGTTAGCCCGGTGATCAAGGAGACGAGAACATGGCATCGATTCCGCGCCCCGGGGTAGAAGTAATCCAGGAACTCAAGACGTCGTCTCCGACGGTTGTTGCTCCTGCCCTAACGCCCTGCATTATCGGGCCCTGCAATGAGATCATCTCGGCAACGGGAGCTAACGCCACAGCCAAGGTCTCCATTGCAGCCATGGTTACCGGGACAGAAGACGACGTCAGTAAGGACGTCTCCGGCCTCGGTATCCGGGTAAGCATTGACGGCGGAGCCGATCAAGAGGTGGCCTTCGCGCTGTCGCCTACGGGCACCAGCTACTCCACCAGCCTCATTGTCACGCGGCTTGACGCCGGCCTTTCCGGTTGCGCTGTGACTATGGCAGGGGATTCTACCGCCCCACAGGTCAAGTTCATCAGCAACACTCGTGGTGATAACAGCAGCCTCCAGTTCAAGAAGTCCTATATGCGACTGACTACCGTCGCAGCAGCCGCCTTTGAAGCAGGGGATGAGCTGGAGAAAAACGGTGGTGGAGATCCGGTCATTGGCATCATCGTCTCTGTGGATCCCGCCAACAAGCAGCTGGTGGTGGATCTCAAGACGGGTACCTTTGTTCCCGGAGACGGCAGCGCTATCAAGGTAGACGCTGTTACCGCGACCGTAGATACCGATGGTACTTACACCGCTTACGAGGCTATCGGCCTGACGATTGATACCCTCTACGCGGGCGCTAGCACCTACCACAACCAGAGCATCGGCATGGGAGTATCCAGCCTGCCCATCAACAAGGGCACTGCAGGCAAGCTCCTCTACGATCTGGATTCCATCCACCTGTACCGACTTCAGGGGACCGCGCTCAAGGAGTTTGAGCGCACGTCAACAATCCTGGCGCATCGGGGAGGCGCTCAGCCCACGACGCTACAGCAGGCTAGCCTGACTGTAGGTGCGGGTGGCCCCCAAGCGGCCACGGCAATCACCTATACGTCCCTGCTGGGGCTCAACGGCTCTACAATCACAGTAGAGCATATCGATCCAGGTGGGACGACTGCCCTGAGTGTTGCTGTGACGGGCAACGCGATTGTAGTAACCCTAGGTACTGATACCGGAGTCATCACCTCTACCGCAGCTCAGGTAGCTAACCTGATCAACCGGGACACAGATGCCAAGGCGCTTGTAGTCGCTAGTGTCGGCGGGCTTGGCGATGGCCTTATGGTGGATGTTGCAGCCACTAGCCTGATACCCATCGCTTCTGGGGTGATGGATTCAGTCTATCGGCTGAATGCTGGCAAGCCCCTGGATGATCGTGACAGTGATTCCACGACGCCCTACTTCTTCGACTATGGCTCCCTAGCATCTGTGTCTTTGGGTCGGTCTGCCTCGTCATTCACACTCACTGCGCGCGGCGCGCAAGACCAGACCAATGTTGGCAACTATCACGGCGCTGCGGGTAACGTCATCACAGTGACCCTGGATGACACAAGTGACCCGCTGCGAGTGGATCTAGGGGCCGCGGTAACGGACATTATCGTTACTTACGACGGTCCAGCGAACGGCTCAACAACCACGGCAGCAATGATCGTTGCCGAGATTAACCGCACAGTGAGCCACCTGGTTCAGGCGGTTGTTGGTACGACGGGCGCTGATTCTCCAGGGGCGGTTGCTGAGACTACACTCACGGGGGGTTCTAACCCCCGTAGTTTCCAGACTGCTGAGGACTGGGCCTTCGTAGAGGGTCTTCGTACCAACGCTTCCTTCGGGTATCACCGAGCAGTTGTGGGATCCACGACGAGCTTCGGGGTATCCGAGAGCATCAAGGAGACAAACACCAACGGCGGCGTTGTTGGCGTCCTACGCGAGATTGACAGCACCAACCTGGTTCTGTGGATTGACCCTGTTTACCACGGCGGCGCTTTGGGTGCGCAGGCCGTGGGCGGAGGCGGGTCTACAATTACCCTCAACGCTGGGGTGCGTATCCCGACTGATAGTGTTTACAACGGGTGGAATGTTCGCATCATCAGCGGTACAGGTGCTGGGCAGACGCTCAAGATCTCTAGCTACGTGGGCGCTACGGGTGTAGCTACCATGGTGGCTGCCTGGAACACCCTTCCGGGGGGCGTTGCACCGGATGGTACCTCTTACTACGCTGTTGAAGCTCCATCGGTGTTCACCAGTGGTGACGTTCTCTACGGGGTTACTTCCGCTGCTTCCACCACAGTAACCAGCTACATCGGTGCGGGTGTATCGGCTAACGATACGCTGACTATCGGCGTAGATGGTGGTCCTGCGGTCACGGTCGAGTTTGCTGTTACAGACAACACGCTCTCCGAGGTAAAAGACGCCATTAATACTGCTATGGGGTTCAACATCGCGGCTCTGCTCCCAGCGCAGGCAGATGACCCCAATGCTGTCCTGACGCTAGACGCCGAACTTCTGGCTGGTGATAAGGGTCTCAGCTCGACGCTGACCCTGGGCGGTTCCGCAGTAGAGAAGATCTTCGGGCTTACCGCCCATGAGAAGCTCTACACAGGCGCCAAGAGCGTTCCTACTTACGCAGGTATCCACGAAGGCACCCCCTTCCAGACCCTGGTGGGCGATGAGCTTTGGGATGGCTTGACCCTCCTGGGGACCATCGTCGCTGTTAGTGACCTGTCTCTGGGTACGGTGTCTGTCACGGGAGGCAAGCTCAAGATCGATAAGGACATCCTGCCTACCTCCGCGAGCTACAGCTCCTGGTGGATCAAGGCCAAGGGAATCACCCTGGATGCCTACCTAGCTCCCAATGAGGTTGCCGGGGTTACCCGCCCGAAGCCGGCGCTCATCGTGAACGAGACGACGCAGGTGCTCAACATCACGCAGAACCAGGCGCGTAAGAGCGATGGTACTGCGGATAACGCGGCTACCTACCCCATGTACGGGGCCTACACGGCTCTGCGACTGGATGTAGCCGAGGGGTTACAGACGTTCTCCACGGTGACTGAGCTCGAGTCAGCCATGGGGCCGCTCTCCCCGTCAAACCCGCTAGCCTACGGCATGTACCTGGCGATGCTCAACGCCTCCTCGGTACAGGTTAGCGGGCTGGGCGTGGCGGACTTCTCAGATGATGAGCCCACAGGAACGTACGAGGCCTATGTATCGGCCTTCGAGTTCCTGGAGTCCAAGGAGGTCTACGCGCTGACCCCGCTGACTCAGTCGCGTCGGGTTCACGAGGCTCTGGCAGCCCATGTGACCGCCCTATCCGCGTCAACCAGCAAGCGAGAGCGCATCTGCTTCGTCAATGCAGCACAGCCTGACGAGGGAGAGCCTGTACTGGTAGGTTCTGGTACGGGAACACTGGCGGCAATCAATACCGTTGACATTGACGCGGAGAGCTTGAACCTGCTCTCCGCGCTGACGGATGCTGAGATTGACGCGGGGGGTGCTTGGAGCGACTTCAAGGCAGCCGGGCTCTACCTGGATGTCACGTCGAGCAGCAAGCACTACTCCATCGCGGATATCGACGGGCAGACGATTGCCATTCAGACCAGCTCCTTTGAGCCTGGTGAGAATGATGATGGCTTCTACTCCGAGACGCCACTGGACCCCAATGACCTCGACATGGATCCCGGCGGGGAGACGGTTGTCCTCAAGGTCCGTGGGGATAGCATCGATGACACCACGTCTACAGGCCGAGGTGCACAGGTGGATGCGATGGCAGCTACTGCTGCCCTCTTCGCCACCCGCCGGGTGTACTGGGTGCAGCCCGATCAGATGGCGCTCTCTTATGGAGGGCTAGAGCAGACGGTGCCCGGATACTACCTGTCAGCAGCCATCTGCGGTCAGGTAGCCCAACAGCACCCGGCGCAAGGGTTCACCAACCTGCCCATCGTAGGCTTCACTCGTCCCATGCGGTCCAATCTGAAGTACACCGAGACTCAGATGGATACCGGGGCCGGCAGTGGCATCTACTGGGTCATCCAGGATACCGCGGGCGGTGTCATCAAGTGCCGCCACCAGCTCTCCACGGATACCTCCTCGGTAGAGACTCGTGAGCTCTCCATCACCAAGAGCTTGGATTTCACGGCCAAGTTCCTGCGGAGCGCCCTCAAAAGCCTCATCGGCGTGAACAACATCACGGATAAGTTCCTCGACAGCCTCTCCATTGTTTGCCAGGGAACCCTCGAGTTCCTGGTGACCACCTCGGTGCTGGCTGACGTGGTGCTGAACAACATCGTTCAGGATGTTGATCAACCGGATGTCATCCTCGTAGACGTGACTGTTAAATGTCTTTACCCAGCCAACCGCCTTCGCGTTACCCTTGTCGTGTAAATAGTAATACCCACTATTGACGTCAGGCCTACCGGTGCTTAGGCTACTTGCATGGGCAGGCCTAAGTCTCAACTCCCGTGTAAAATCCCAGGTTGCAGCGCCATCCTAGATGGTAAAAGCGGTAAAGGTTTTTGCCGGAATCACTACGCTCGGTACCGGAGGGGGCAACTTGACGAAGATGGCGGTGAATTACGCCCGCTGGGCCGTCAGTTTGCGAAGAATCAAAAGTGCCGAATAGCAGATTGTGCTACCTCATCCATAGGGAGAGGCTTTTGTAGTCTCCACTATCAACGGTGGAAATTTGGCCGCATTGATCTGGAAGGTAACAATCTCCCAGAACCCGAGTGGCGGTCTTATTACCGGCCTGGTCGGGCTAAGCCGGATAGGGTGTACACCGCTTGTAAGGTGGCTTTTTGTGGTGCCCAGGTAGTTATCAGCCATCTTGGTTTTTGCGGCAAACATTACGCCCAGCATCAGCGCGGGAGTCTTAGCTCCGAGGGTGTCTTAGTTAAGGAACTGAAGATTGCAAAGTACCCTTCTGGGGCTGTGTGTAAAATTTCCGGGTGTGACAACCAACCTAGGCATCGTTGGTTTTGCAATAAGCACAAACAACAACTTCAGTGCGGCCTGATTGATGAGACCGGCGCCAAACTCAGGGAGCCTAAACATAGGGGGCGGGGTAGGGGTAAGGACAGGTGGCTTACAACGCACGGCTATGTTAAAGTTCGTGCTCCTGCTGGCCACCCAGGAGAGCACAAACAGTACGGGATGATTCTTGAACACCGGCTCGTGATGGAGCAGCACCTAGAGCGATATCTAACCGAGAAAGAAGTTGTTCATCACATCAACGGCATTCGCGATGACAATCGTATTGAGAACCTAGAGCTGTGTTCCACTGCTAAGGATCACCAGCATGGGCATAGCTACTCTATCCTTGAGCTGGCCCAGCAGTTAGATAAGCTTGCCCACATTGGTTATGCAGGTAACCCTGATGTGCTGGCCCTGTTGAGTAAAGTTGCTTCTAGAATACAGCCGGCGGCTGGTAATCTACCCCCATGAGCACCTACCTAAGCTCCTTCTCGTGGCTTGATACAGATCAGCAGCTAGAAAAGCTGGCTGCTGATCTGGAGAAGCTTGCTCTTACTCGCTGGAAGAAGGAGCTCATGGCGGGCGAGCAGGAGCAAGCTAGTGATGCTACTGCTGCAAACGAGAGAAAGGCTCACAGAGAACGGCTTAAGAAAACTCGCTCCGCCGTTCTGGATAAGACCCTAAAGGATAAGCACACTGCTGTGAGCGAGCTACACGCCAGAAAAACACCTGAGGCGTTCTCCGGACCAGACGCAGTTACTGATGTCGCTAAAGCCGAGCGAATACGACATGCCAACGAGGCAAGTGACTTGGCTAAGCAACATGACAAGACCTACGAGAGCCGCAAGCAGGTACTAGACTCTCGCGCGGCCGAGATGAAGGCCCGGCACGGCGCAGAATCCGCAGAGGCTGCAACCAGGGAAGCCAAGCGACAGAAGGTCGTCAAGCAGCTCAAAGGCGCCAAGCTAACGCGCACGCCGGCAGAAGTGCCCCAAGCGGCAAAAGAGAAGTTGTTGGCTGAAGGCAGAACAGCGCAATCGGCCAAGATCTCTCCCAAGAAAGTAGTGGGCGAGGCAGCACCTACTCCGGTTAGCAAGCTAGTTCATCCAAGTGCCCCGCCTCCGGCAGGCGGATCAACTGCGCAGGCTAACGCTATGCGGCAAGCAAACACTTGGGGTACAGCTAAACCAGCAAAGGTGCCTACCGCCGGTAGCCCCGCCGGTGCTGTAGGATCCGCTGACCCGAAGGTTCGTGCAGCCGAAGGTAAAGCTCTTGCTGCTGCAAACAAGGCCGCACCTAGCACCAGCGCAGCTACTACTGCCCCAGGTAAAAAAGGGCCACCTGTTACAGCTAGCAACGCAAGCATGGCGGGCAGGCCCACACCGCCTCCTCCGCCTCCGGCGGGTGCTGCTGGTAGTAAGGCGGCTAAGAAAGCAGCTAAGAGAGCGGCTGCAGCCGCAGCTGCTGCCGCGGGCGGTGGAGCAGGTGGCGCTGGTGGTGGAGCAGCTGCTGGCGCAGGTAAGGCTGCTGAAGGCTTCGGGGCCAAGATGCTTTCGGGGCTAAAGAAGCATCGGGTAGGCGCAGGTATCGCCGCTGGCGCTGTTGGCGCTGGATTGCTGCTTCGCAACAGGAACCAGCCCCAGGGCAAGACTATCAACGTTAGCTAGGTAACAGGGGTAATGGCCGAAGGGCCAAGCCCCCCGAAGGGGGCTTGGCCCTCAGGACCGGATCAGCTCACGTTGGCGGCCTTCTGCCGCTTCGTGAGCTCCGCCTCCTTCTCCTTGTTCTGGAGGTTGAGGCGGGTCATCTCGATCTGGTGCGCCTCCTCGCGGCGGCGCTCCTCGTTGGCCGCCTGCGTGGCGGCCTGCTCGAACTTGACCCGGTCGTACTCGCTCATCTTGCTCGGCCTGTCGCTGATCTCGATCATCGTGATGACGACCGGGATCAACTCCTTGAGCTCCTTGAACATGAACTTCGCCACTTCGAGACCCTGCTGGGCCTCGAACTTGGCGATCTCGAACGCCTGTGCGGCCTGGAACTTGGCCAGGTCGATCTGGAGCGCCATGCGGCGCTCCTCGATCTCCCCGGTCATCTTGTGGTAGGCCAGGACGTCGTTCTCGATCTTGTTGTCATTCATGACAGCTCCTTAGCCCCATGGTTGTATGGGACTCTTCTTAGGTCTTATCCCTAAAACAGGAGCTGTATTTGCAGCCAGAAGGCAGGTAGAGCTAGCTTAGCGCGTCGCTGAGCTGGGATATCCAGGCGTTCCAAAGTACCTGTGGATTTCCTTTGAGTGCACCAGTATCAGCACGCCGCCGGGCTTTGCGGAATGTTTTAAGCTCTGCTTTACGGACTGCTGGCAGGGCGCGGTAGTAATCCCGCCAAAGGCTAGGACCCCCTTCTAGCGAGTAGGTCGTTGTGTTATCGGGGGAATCATCCCAGGCAGCCACAGTACAACGCCGGGTTCCGCCTACGTAGTCCGTTACTGTTCGTACCTGACCCGCACCGGTACCTCCGGTCAAGGTAATTTTCCAGCCAATGTAGTGGTCGTTGGTGGCGGATGATCCTACTGCAAGGGTGATGGTTGCCGCTGCGCCGGCTGTTGCCGTACCAAGCAGCGTCGTTGCCATGAGCTTGTAATCAGTAGGGCGTTTGCCGGGGGTAGGGATCACACGGGCTCCTTCTAGGCCTAAAGAAGAGGCCTAGAATGGATTCTAGTAGTTCTCGCCGCAGGACGGAAGCCGATAACACGGGTCCTTCCAGTTGGGGCCATGCAGCAGGACGAGGCAGAGCCGAGTCTGTATTTCTGGCCGTGGCATGTGCAGCCCTTGCTCCCAGTGGGCTACGGCTCCTCGAGGAACCTCAAGGGCCTTGGCAAGCTTCTGCTGTGACAGCCGGTATTTTTCGCGGATAGCTATGACATCTTGTGAGAACGGCATGGATACCTCCTGGGCCCCTAGTGGCCACCCGGAAATACTGCCCCAGGAGTTATTTCAGCGCAAGCGGTTTTGTCTGTACAAATTTCAGCCTGGCTTAGGGCTAAGGGAGTTTCACATCCCCGAGCCGGCGTGAGCCGGCTCTACAGCTCGTTCCAGGCCTCATTGGCCTGTTCGACGAGCCGCTTGCCCTTACGGGCAAGCTTTCTGAGAAGCGAAGCCGCGAAGCCTCGCGTCTCCGGCGGGGGCCGCAACGATATTTTCAGATCGTTGATGGCCCCCTCAACCTGTCCGAATCGTCGGGACAGGTTGTGCATCTCTTGCAGCGTGGCGGAGTTGCCGCCACGCTGCAGCAGGTCGGCCAGGGTCTTCCCCTGGCTGACCTGCTGGGCTGCTAGAGCGTCGAAACGCTCTAGCAGCTCTCTGATGTCGCCAATTGTCTGGGGGATCTCCCCAGGTATACTGGCGACAATAGGCTTGCTCATAATTTCCTCCTTCAAGGAAATTCGGTAGGAACTTTTCCTACATCCTTCTTATCTCAAAGTAACTTTCTGGTTTGCGGGCTAAGGGAGTTTCACATCCCCGAGCCGGCGTGAGCCGGCTCTACAACTCGTTCCAGGCCTTGATGGCCTGTTCGACGAGCCGCTTGCCCTTACGGGCGAGTCCTCGAAGCCCGGTTTCCCGGCGCTTCGAATGCTGCGTGTACTCGACGCTGGCTAGCAGCGTCGAGTACACGGCCTTTAGGGTTTCGATGTCCCTGTTGAGCGCGTTCTCACGCGCCGTGTGGACCTTGCTAACCTCATTGACGTAGTCGAGGAGGTCAGCAAGATCTTTCTGCCCCGCGTGGTTTTCCACGGCGGGGCCGAGTATTGACTTTCCACTCACAGAACACCTTCCTTTCACTCTTCTTATCTCTGAGTTAGCACTTCAATTGCAGGGCTAAGGAAAGCTGACCAGCGGCCCGCTTACGGGGCGATCAGCCTCGGTATTCGATGAGGCTGTACTTGCCATCATGCAAGTACACAGCCTGTGTGCCCACTGGCAGGGTCCTGGGACCAAAGGTCCCGAACATCTCTGCCAAGCCGGCGGCCAGGCCGTCCAGCCCCACGGCATCCTCCTGTGCAACCAGGAGGACGTATCCCTTGTTGAGGAAGAGATAGACATCTCTTCCTTGCGCCAGGTCTTCTACCTGGCGCTTGTCCAGCTCCTCGGGGCGAACCCCGAGGAGCTCCATCGCACTTTTCAATTCGAAGGGGGGCTGATCCCAGCCCCCCTTCAGGGTTACCCACCCCTTGCGATCAAAGGGGTAGGTCCCATGGACCTTGAGGTCACGCATGGCGCACCTCCTTTCATGGTTCTTATGCCCCAATTACACAGTGGTTTGCAGGCTAAGGAAGAGTGGGGCGGCGCCAAACTACCGGCGCCGCCCCGTCCCGTCTAGCACCGGTCAGACTCTTCACACCCGGGGGTAGGTTGCTTCAATCAGCGCCCCTAACGAGGCCCCAGGTCACCGATCTGATTGCTGAGGAGGGCTGTTGGTCTCGCAGGACCCGCCTCGGCTTGCCATAGTCAGACGCTACGGGAAAGGAGCATCCTGCTACATCGCTTGCCACACCAGTAAGCACACTGGATGACAATTGACGGACCAGATGGACGTTACCAGTCACAGCTACTGGCTTACCAGCGCTACTCGACGGTAGCAAGTGTATGCGCTAGTCCTCTATCCGGACAAAGGCGATGATCACTGCTTCAGCGTTGCCTTGCCGAGGGTCTCAGTCAGCAGCTGGTTCTGTGCGAGAGTCAGGCCTCCTTCGCTCTGCATCAGGTATCCGTAAGCTAGCCAACCCGCCCACAGCTGCTGGGGAGTTACCTTTTCATCAGAGATGCTGCGTAGCTTGCAGTTCTCCGGTCCTCGAGCTTCGACAATGATCAGGGGGTTGCCCCAAAGGTCATTCTCGCCCATGGGATCCATGTGGTCGTTTGAGCCGATTTCGTGAGTGTGCGCGTGCACTGTGTATTGCGGCTTGCTTGCCACACAAGGCTTTGCTGTGTGCATCCTGCTCTGCCGACTACCGTATCTGGACATAGGCTAACCTGCTCCTTTTATTTTCTGTTCTTATCCCCCAGGAATCAGAATGTTTGCAGTGCCCTTACTTCGTCAGGTACCAGGGCTAAAAACTGCTGTTCAGCCCATGCTTTGGCGTCAGCTAGCAAGTCAAACTGGGAGTCACATGTAACGACGGTGTTGGACGTGTTGTAGTCTGTGAACTGTACTATGACCAACCAGCAGAGCCTACCGGGATTCTCCTTACTCAGGACAGGCCCTATGTCAGCTACAAATTCCAGTGTGTAGGGGTACCTGTAAGAGAGATCTAAGAAAACGCAGTACAAGAACAAGCCGTTGTTGTCGCAGTCGTCGGGTACCCATTCATGAGTCATGAGAGATCCTTATGTATTGAGTAAGCACAGATGGGTTAGTTAGTTAGTTATTACTTTGCCACTGGCCTAACACTTGGAAGTATTGGGGCCTCTAGCACGGGAATGTCCGGGCAATACTTGCGGGCTAATGTTCGATCGTAGGGTCGTCGTATTACGGGTTGCCAACCCAAGCTAGCCCAGTAGGCCACTACTGCCTTTGCTAGGCCAGGCTGATCTACAAAACTGAGAGCGCTTTCGCCTAAAGAGACCTTGATGCTGTTAAGTACATCCTCGACTAGGTTGTCCTGTGTAACTGAAACGATCACGTTGCTGCTGTCGTACCAAGCAACTACCCCGGTGACTGTATACGGCACAATGTGATCATCCTCAGTGTGGGTAAAGATAGTCATACCTACGCTGGGGGGTATGGGGGTTTCTACTTCTAGGCCAAAGCCCAGTTCTTCGTCAATACCGAGCGCTACGCGCTTTAGCAGGTGTACTTCCATGTCAGATCTCCGCTTTCTGTGAGTGAAATTCTTTGTAGATGTGAGGCCATTTTGTACCTCTGAGAACGCCCCCAATAGTGGTGTGGGCTACCCCAAACTCAGTGGCTAACGCTCTGTGAGTCAGCCCACGGGCTAAGCTTAGCGCGTGAATCTCACGGACTTTTTCATCAGTTAGCTTGACTTGGGCACCTTTGCCTTCCCCCCGGGCAGTGCATTCAGGCTTTGTATGCCGGCCGTTATTCCTGCCAAAAGAGGGGTTGAGCAACCAAGGTTTTGTTCTGGAGTAGTGGGAATCCCCCCTAGCTTTCTTGTCTCGCCCCTTCTCGATCATGTCATTCATATTGTCTAGTTGTGTACCTAAGAAGAGATGGTCAGGAGCAATACAATTGTGTGTATCACAGGTGTGTAGCACCTTCATGCCTTCCGGGATTTCTCCGATCCAGGTCAGGTAGGCGGCACGATGAGTGCTTACCATCTTTCCGTCCGCCCAGATTTGCCCATACCCGTTGCTACTCTTGCCTCCTGTCCACAAAAGGCAACCATTAGCCTCTTCCGATCTGGCCAGTAACCGTTCTTGTAGGGTCATAGAATCTCCATGTACCGTTTAGCCGTAAGGAGTCCCACCTCTTATAGCAGATTTTTGTTGGGGTACCTGCATATTTGCGGGTAGAATTACCCCCGTGAATGGTCGCCTACTAGGAGGAGAATAAATGGGGTCACTTAGCTCGTGGGCGCCGTATTCTAAGCACGTCCAAGGTGGCTTACGGGAAGCGGATTTCGTAAATGGGCAGTTTATTATGGTCGCGGCGGGCCCGCCTCATATGGCCAACTTTGGCGGGCCGGGGCAGCTTAACCAGAATGTGGTCTACCCCATTGGTGTGACGCAGAACCTCGCCATGAGTCAGAACCGGGTAGTGACCCGTATCTTCGAGATCGGCTCGGAGCGGAGCTACTTCATTCCAGGCCGTACCGTAGGTCAGGTAACGCTTTCGCGCATCTGGTACCACGGACCTTCCCTCCTCCGGGTCTTGTGGGCGTACTACACCGATGAGAGCGCGTCGAAGTTCCCCGCCATCAAGAGCCTCTTCGATGCTCAGTTTGGCGGGCTAGACTTCCCGTACCTCGCAGGTACCAGTGGCGACGTTCCCGGCGATACTGGCTCACTGCACGACGTGCAGATCCCTCCGGGCTATGAGAACTTCTTCATCAACCTAGGCTCGGATCTCTTCCAGAATCCCATCGGGCTCCTGCTCATGGTCCGTGACTCTTCAGAGCAGCCCATTGGCGCGGTCTACCTAGAGCAGTGCTACGTGCCTACACACTCATGGGCCGTAGATTCCCAGGGTCTGATCGTTCAGGAGTCCGTAGGCATCCAGTACGAGCGTGCTGTGCCTATCAACATCCGCTCCGTTTCTCTGCTTCGCGGCCTTATCGAAGGCAACATGCCTGCTCCTCAGTTCCAGCCGGTCGCTGCCTAGCTAAGGGGTAATGGGAGGGTTTCACACCTCCCGCGCCCTACTTCTTCATAGCCTTCTTCTCGGCCTTCTCTGCGGGCGCTTTCTCTGCGGGCGCCTTCGTTCTCGCCCGCAACTCCTCCAGCGTCTCGATCTTCAGCCCTGCGACCACCTGGGTCGTCTCCCATGAGAATTCCACCTTGACTGCGAATGCTGGGGTGTGCCCCGACGGGTCCAGCACCACGAACGCCTCCTCGGCGTTCGTGAACTGCCTGGCGTCCTTTATGTCGCCCCACGTTCCGTCGGCACATGATCCATCTACCAGCCATTCGCGGCCAATGCGGTATACAGCCCAAAAGCTATATGTGCCTTGGTGCTCCACAAGTCCTCCTTCGTTGTAGCTGTTGTGGGCACAATACAATGTGCCCATTTCATTCTTCTTATCCCTGAAAGGAGGCGCAGTTAGCTAAAAGGGGGTGGGGTTATCCCCGCCCCCTAGGACTCAATCCGCAAACCCCCGGTACCGGGGGGCGGGGACGTACCCCTCACCCCGGCGGCACGCCTTCTTGCCGTCCTTGCGGACGGCCTTTCGGACTGCCTTCTTCTCTGCCGCCTTTACGGCGGCAGAGATCCCGATGCGTCTGCAGATCAAGTCCCCGATCTGCATGGCCATGGTTAGGCCCCCTTTCATTCTTCTTATCCCCGAGATTACTCGGGGTTTTGCGCAGTAAAAAGGCAGAACTTGCTGTTCGCACTGCCTTGCTCACCCGCAGTGGCGAATGAGTCACGGGTTAGCCAGACCCGGCGATACTTATAATAGGAGATACGCTGGTAGCGTATCCGGCATCGCTTCCTCCATACATCTTATCCCCGAAAACAGCGGAGTATTTGCGGGTAAAGAAGCAGCTGGGCACTTAGGGTTAGCACCCAGCTGCTTTGTGTCTGTGAGCTGATTGATTTCTGGTCATCGTTCTAAAGATACTCACAGCTACCTACCGGAAGAGAATTGCACTAGGGAAATCAGGTTGAGTAAGGCCTGGAGCGGGGCCTAGTGCAAGTCTAAGCACGGGAGAGTGCGGTAGATCCGGTAATCCCCCTAGGTATGCCCCCGCTACAAGTTGTTGTTCAGGGCCTTGTTGGCGATGGCCTCCTGCCATCGCGAGAGCTTCTTACCAACCCAAGGGTTGGTTGTTATCGGCCACAGTACCGCCGACACACACCCTATGGCGGTGAGCTTGCCGTAAGCTCGCCGCTGTGCGGGCGTACCGGTTTTGAGTTGGTTGCACATGTCCACGCCGTGTGCCATCTCAGCCAGGTCTTCCTGACTGAGAATCATTACTTGCATGGTGGGGGCAATCACAAACCCCACCAGCAGGTAGATGAACAAAAATCCCAAGATACCCATGTGGTACCTCCTTCTGTACTTCTTATTCCTGAATTCCGGCTAGCTTGGCAGCTAGGTAAACGAGGGGTTTCATACCCTCTAGCCCCTACAGGTGTATCTCCCTGGCCACCCCGAGCTCACGCCCGGGGGAGACTGCTGTTTCCCACACCACGAGATCATCACCGCCCGCTCCCAGCAAGCGGCCCTGAATCACATCCCCTTCTGGGTTGGCCAGCTCCACCACCAGCAACAGGTGGTGATGGATTGAGAGCACCAGACCACAGGCGTGTTCGTAATTTTCGGGGCTCGAAATTACGAAACACTTTTGCTGTCCGTCCTTCGGGGCCCCCAGCCCCACTATGGTGGGGGCCACCTCGTCCCCCGAGAGTTCGAGTATCTTGCGATACGCCGCTCTCGCCTCTTCGACGATACTGATATTCATAGGTACCTCCTATAACTCTTATCTCAGAAAAGGCCCTAGCAACGGCAATAGGGGGCTAAGAGGAGGGGGCCCGAAGGCCCCCAAACCTAGGCCCGCCACTGGGTGGGGGCCTCCTGGAGCGGGAACAATTCCCGCTCCAGGAAAACCCCCAACTGCAGCGCAGCCAGGTTCTCCTCTTCCGCCTTCCTGGCGGACACCAGCTCGCGGGTGATTCCCGCGAGCTGGAGCTTGACCCACTCGCCCTGTTGGGCGTAGTGGGCCGCCTCCCGGTGTGCCCGGGAGGTGCCCTCCTCGCGGAGGGCATCGATCTTGCTGGTCAGCCAGTCTAGCTGGCTGACCAGATCACCGCCCTCCGAGAGGAGCTGTTCGATGGTCTTCATGAAAGACCTCCTTTCACTCTTCTTATCCCAGTAAAGGTGCTGATTTATGCGCTTACTGGTGTGCTGGGAGCGTGTACCTGTTCATGCCGCATTTGAGCAGAAGGCCTTTACGTACTAGTTTTGTGACGTACTGCGCTACGGAGAACTTGCTCTTTAGCAGTGTCAATACCTTCTCGGGCAGCGGGTAAATAGCAAACACCACTCCGGGTGTGTAACTTTCTTTCAGTATATCCAAGATCAAGTACATGATAGGCTTACGCCTGCCCCCGTAGGTTGCACCAGCGTGGGTTACTGTGACTGGCATGTTGTTTACTCTGGCTGGTTCAGTAGAAGTGCCCCACCCCAGGAGATTTCTACGCTCTTCGCCTTGCGGGCATTTGTAGCATACGGACTTTTTAGTCGTATCTTGCGCCGCCTTATGCAGCCCACCCATCTTGCCGGTGAAGTTGCAGTGTTTCTTGTGGACTGAATCTACCCAGCAGTGGGTATCGACGTACGCTTCGTGGCAGGTACGGGCACTCAGGGTCTTATTCTGCCTGACGCAGTGGAATCGCGGGCTACTATCCAGGGAGGGGTCCGGGGGATCCCAGACAGTGGTGTTGCTCCTCTCATCGCTGTACATGTCCCCCAGAGCTGTGGCCTCTTCTGGGCGGGTAAGTACATCCTTGGCTAACTTCCCACCCGGCTCTCTCAGGACACCATCGATGTCGTACGCTGCCTGGTGTTCTTCCAGGTAGGCTACCGCGAGAGCCGTACCCCGCCAGCTGCCGTACCAAGACTTGCCCTCGGCCAGTAGTCCTTTCCTCGCCATGGCGAGGAGTGTTTGGGCAGGTATCTTGCTGCTAAAATGGTAGCTCCCGGTGAGCAAGAACAGTTCCCGCTGTTCGGGTGTTGCTCGCTTGCACCAGCGACGGTGGGCGCCGGCCGCCTTTCTTTCTGTTCCACAGATAGGGCAGGTATACAGGCCGTCGGCATTTGCTTTGCCGTGTGGTGGTTTATCCTGCTCTTCTTGCAGGGGGGTTGCGAGTAGATCCATTCGCTGAATGAATCGGGCGAGCTCTTGCTCCAGCAGGGCGAGCTCTGCCTTGAGAATGGCGTTCATGCTGCCTCCATTAGTAGCGTTGTGCTGTTACATGCTTATACCGGAGGAAGCACATTTCGCGGGTAGGCCCACAGGGCTAATAGAAGGGGGGATTCCAAGAGCCTGCGCCCAAGGAACCCCCCCTTCTACCCCACCTGCCCCTACTTGCCGGAAGCCTCCTTCTTGCGGCCCTTCTTCCCGCCCTGACGGGCGTGGTTGGCCGCCGGCTCAGGCTTCCCCTGCTTCCCCTGCTTCTCCTGCGTCTTGCTGTCATCCTCGAGGATCTCGAGGATGACCAGCTCGAAGTCCTCGCCCGCGCTGATGCGGTCGAGGGCCTTGGCTCGGAGCTGCTTGGGGAGCTGCTCCTTCACCTTGGCCAGGATGTCCTCAGAGATCCCCGCGAGGGCAGCCTTCTGCTTCTCGACGCGCTCCGAGGCGCTGTCCACCCGGATGGCCACCTGGATGGCGGGGATCGCCTCGGTGGTCTCGGTGGTCTCGGGGGCCTCCTTGGAGGAGCGCTTGTCTCGCTCCTCCTGAAGGTTGATGAGCTGCTTCTTCACCCTATCCACGACGTCCTCGTGCTCCACCGGCTGGGGAGCCGGCAGGGGCTTCGGAGCCGGGACCTCCATGGGGGGATCCATGGGGAGATCCGCGGTCGGCGCCGCCCGCCGCGTCGCGATGGTGTACCCCCACCGTCGCGCCAGCTCCCGGGTTCGCTCCCCGATGGTTCCGCAGAGGAACGCCTTCTCCGCCTTGGGGCCCCACTCCCCGAGCCTCGGGTAGATCGGGTACTGCTCTCTCGGGGTGTGCGACCGCCCGAGCTCCGTATCCCAACCGAGGCGGTTCCACAAGATGGCCTCCCGGTCCAAGACCGGGACGGCCGCCAGCGGGAAGCCTCCCACGACACCTTCGCACACCGGCCCCAGCCAGGTGGGGAGGTTCCCCGCCTGGCTGACGGTGGTGGAGAGGGAGAAGTCCGGGGTTCCCTCCCTGAACCCCACCACGTACCTGGGAAGCTTGCTGAACTGCCCGAGGGCAGCCAGAAGCGTGAGATGCCCGGTCTCCCAGACCTTGGGTCTGGGCATGGTGAATCCCCCGTGAGCGAGGGCGTTGTGCGCGCTGTCGCGCACGCCATCCTCCGCGTCAATCTCTTCCTTCATGAGCCAACCCAAACACTTCTCACCAATGACTTCCCCCGACGCATGGTTGTAGACCATGTGGAAGGGGGAGGTACCCCCCTTGCTCTTCTTGGTGGGCTCCGTCTCCGGAATCACCACGAAGTGGTCTTGGGCTACCTCGATGAACACCAGACGCAAGTACCGATCCCCTGCGTCTGCGATCCAAGCGAAATTACGCATTCGCTCCTCCTTGTAGGCCCAGGTCTTCAAGCTGGGCCGTTAGTGTTTTGCTGACAACTCTCTTATTCCTGAAAGAAGGAAGAGCTTGCATCGGGCTGGTGGGTAAGATTTACGTGGTCCTATAACTAACTTAACTAGCTATTCTTAGATAAAGATGATATTTTCAAACGGCTTTCAAAAGCCTACGAAAATATCATGTGGTCTTTTTGGGACTAAGGGATAATTAATTCCCGTAGGCTTTCCGCGCATAGCGCGGAACCCGCGCCTCACTCCTCACGGGCTTAAAGCCCGCTCGTCACTCGTTGGGGACGCCCGCTAGCTTCGGGTATAAGAAGAAGCAACTTTAGGCACCAACGGCGGAGGAGTTTATGACAGTGCCCAAGCTCCCCGGAGCTCCATCGAGTACCCACAGCTCTCCAAAATGGGGGGCAAACAATACTAAGACACCGACCATAGACGCAGCAAAGCCAGTTAAGGCAGAAACACACACCATCGAGAATCGCATGGTGGACCCACCGGTGATGATCCACGCAGTGAAAGTATTCAGTTTCCAGCAGTACAACAAGAACACCTACTGGCGGAAAGATTCACCCGAAGGCAAGGCCACTCAGCGAAATGCAGATGAGCTTAGCTTTATGGAGAGGGGGCATGCTTATACCTGCAAGGTTCACTTAGGAGACCCACTCCCCCAGGGGAACGGGCTGTCGGGCAGGGGTACTCCGTCAAATCGATGCGGATTTGCGACGAAGAGACCGAGGAGTTGCTCCAAGGGCTAACCTTCTTCCACAGCGACTCAGCCATTAGAAATGGCAAGTGGGCCGAGTACTCCCAGAGGATCACGGCCTTGGACTTCTCGTTCCTTCTTCCCGGCAGTGATTTCGCTATCTTCAGGGGCCGGGTGCAGGGGCAAAAGGGGTACATACGAACTAACGACGTGTTGGAAGAGCATGTACGCGGTAGGCATCAGGATCTAGAGCTATCTATCTCTGCGTACGTTGATTTGTACGCAGAGGTGGCAGCCCAAGTGCATAAGCTCACCGGTGTAGAAGAGCAGGAGAGCTATGAAAAGGCCCTTCTAGCTATCAGCGACGCCGAGTTTGTCCGCCAGAATATTCAACAAGAGGTCTACGCCCTGGTGACTTTGTGCGATCAGGCGAAATACCAGCAGATTGGATCTCACTTGCTGACCATCTATGAGGTCCTGTGTTCAACAGCCAAGACCCGAGCGGAGAAGATCTCAGAAGCCACTATGAGCCTCAGCATGCTGCGGGCTACAGTAAAGAGCCGCCTCATCAGCATGCTGGAGAAGCGGCCGGTGGAGGGTAATACCATTTCTCTGGTGGCTGAGCTGAGCCGGCTGAAATCAATTTTCCCGGTGCTGTCTCGGTTGTCGGCAATAAGCAACGATGCCCTATCTTTGACATTGCCAGATGGAAGTTTGGCTATCACTACGAAGGAGGTCAAATTTGCCATGAACGACGACGCCCTTAGAAGACTCACTGTTGGTATCCACCTAGGCGGCACAGACAGCGGTGGGCGTTTCGGGGACATATGAGTGGTCTCAGTTGGTGGGATAAGGTTCTACTCGCTAGCATGCTTAGGGGTACTGCGTGTCCTGTATGCAACCGAGTTTTCACTTGTGGGCAAGATGTGGACGAGTGGCAGCCCATTCTTAACGAGTATGATCAACCGGTATGCAGAAACTGCCAGAATGCCCTCGATGGGGGCACGTTCAAAGACCCTGAGGTGCAGAAATGCATCATCCGTTGCCTGGACTTCGGAGTTCGTACTGAAGAAGAGCAGTTTTTGCTGAATCTACAAGTTCTGGTAGAAGGGGGAGAAAAAATACCTCCCGTAGCTTTGGGCAGGTTATTAGCTATCTACCAACGGCAAGAGCAGTACCTGTGATTACTATACTGGCCAGCCTGGTTATGTTAGCAGGCCCTGCGGAAAAGGATCTCGTGGCGCTGGCCAGACAGTACAATGCATCCTGCTTGGCCAAGCCTAGGTGTGCTGAACTTAGGGGCAAGTACTTAACTCGTAAGGCGCTACGGCCCATTGTCAGGGAAATAAAGCACCAGGCTAGGCGGCTGAATATCAGTCCGCTGTTCTTCATGGCTTGGGTACAAAGTGAGTCGGAGTTTGTTAGCGACGCCGTGTCGCAGTACAACGGGGTTAAGCCTCACCCTACGGATCCATGGAACAAGCCACCCAAGGGACACAGGACGTGGCGAGGACTGGACTTCGGACTAGGGCAAATACACGTTCCCTCCCGGTGGGCCCCCAAGGGTACCTGGCAAGAAATCCAACGGCTGAGAGACCCGGTGCAGAACATCAAGATTTTGGCCGAGTGGGTCAGTCTGTCTCGAGACGGATGCCGGGTCCGACCGTTTAAGAAGTGCCGAGTAATGGAACAGTTGACAGGAGTTCCTGTGTACCGACGCCCTGGGCGTATGGGGGGACTATATAGTCAAGGGCTACGGTTCCTAAAAATCAGGAATAAGGTCACTAAGCGGCGTCAGCCGCACTCACATTGAAAGAGGTGTCATGTTAAACACTCAGCAGTCTTCGGAGCAACGGCTCACAGAGTTGCTCCGAGCCAGGATCCCGATCATCTCGCTCGTGACGTGCGAGGAGAATCGGGCCATGCAGAGCCTGCACAAGATCGGCGCAGGTCTCCCGTATCCCAGGCCCGTGTACGTCTGGAGTTGCACGAATGGGCTCGTAGGGCCCAAGGACGAGAAGATCGCGAGCACTCAGATGCCTGACGATGTTCTGCAGGCAATCCTCAAGATGTCCACCGCTGGGCTGTTCATCCTGAAGGATTTCTACCACTACCTGCAGGATCCGGGTGTGTGTCGGTTCCTTCGTGACGCCGTTGACACGTTGCCCACGCTCTCTGGCAAGGCAGGGAAGGCGATCATACTTCTGGGAGTTAGCTCTGAGCTACCTCAGGATCTGCTTAAGGATGTCACAGTTGTGGACTTCGAGCTTCCGGGTGAGCCGGAGCTTCTCCAGGTGTTGGAGCACATTGGCCAGGCGCGTGCCGTGAACAATCGGCCTCCCATCAAGAGCCTCCAGGAGCCGGCCAACAAGCAGATCGTCGTGGAGGCATGCCTTGGGCTGACACGCACCGAGGCAGAGAACGCCATCGCGGTGTCCATCGCTCACGAGGATGACATCAACGCAACGCACATCATGCGAGAGAAGAAGGGCATCGTTCGCCGCTCCGGCATGCTCGAGTTCCACGAACCGGATGTGAACATGTCCGACATCGGGGGCCTCGTAGACCTCAAGACGTTCTTCAAGAAGCGCAAGAACTCCTTCTCGGCAGCAGCTCGCAAGTACGGCCTCCCAGCACCCAAGGGGATCTTGATGCTCGGAATCCCAGGCACTGGGAAGAGCCTTGCAGCCAAGGCTATCGCCGCGGAGTGGAACCGCCCCCTTCTCAGACTCGACATGAGCAAAATCTACGGAAGTCTCGTGGGCCAGTCCGAGACCAACATGACCAACGCATTGAAGGTCGCTGAAGCGGTGGCGCCATGCATTCTGTGGGTGGATGAACTCGAAAAGTCCATGTCGGGTGTGCAATCCTCTGGGGCAACGGACTCCGGGGTGACCGCCCGTGTCTTCGGAAGCTTCCTCACTTGGCTCTCGGAGAAAACGTCCCCCGTCTTTGTGGCGTGCACCGCCAACGATGTGCGTTCGCTTCCTGCCGAGCTGCTGAGAAAGGGGAGACTCGACGAAATTTTCTTTGTAGATCTGCCGAGTTGCAAGGCTCGGCAGGAGATCTTCGAGATCCACCTCCGCAAGCGTGGGCGTAAGCCCAAGGACTTCGACTGCGAGGGTCTCGCCGAGATCACGGAAGGGTTCTCCGGCTCGGAGATCGAGCAGGCGGTTATCGGAGGTCTCTACGAGGCCTTTGACGAGGGCCGGGAAGTCACGTCGGGGGATATCCTCACGACGGTGACCTCTACCATGCCCCTTAGCAAGACGATGGAAGAGCAGATCACGTTCATTCGACAGTGGAGCGATGGGCGTGCCCGGCGGGCAGACCCCGTCGAAGCGGTGTCCGTAGAGCGTTCCCGGTTCCTAGACGATTAGTTCAATACCAGGTAGCGTTGCTACCTGGTTATCCCCCAGGGTTCAAAGGGCCACCTTCCCTCTCAATACGCTAGCAGGGGTGGTCCTTTGAACCCTTACTTTCTACAGGAGTTTATCCATGGCCAAAAAGACCGAGATCATCGTGGAGATTGACGAAAAGGGCGAAGTCACCGCAGAAGTTGTAGGCGGCGATGGTGCCAGCTGCCTGGCAGAGCTGGGTAAGCTCATGGCCGGCGTGGGTGTGATGACGGACGTCAACAAGAAGAAAGAGTTCTTCAAGAAAGACGTGCGTGTCGAGCGCGTCGATCTGAAGGGCTGATCATGATCAAGACGTACGATGACGCCGTAGCGTGCCAAACACGCCGTGAGAAGAAGGGCCTCAAAGGGCTAGCTGGAGCAGTTCGTAGCTGGATCCAGGCCAACAAGGTTCGAGTGCCCTACGCTCGCAGGCTTCCCAGCAAGCACAACCAGCAACCGCCCAGTGAAGGATAAAGACCTGCGGGACTACGGGTACGGTGAGCCCGGAGAACCGCTGGGAACACCTACCTGGAAGCCAGCGGAAGACATCGGGCATCACAAGGCAGAATGCCCCAACTGCGGAGCCAGGGTTTGCGAGGTTACCGTGCGCATGAAGAGTCCTATGGTACGTGGCGGAGAGGGCTGGGGGGTGTACCTGGGGTGCCCAGCTTGCCCGTGGGCGTCCCCAATGGTTCTGCGAGCTGATCCGGTGTCCCGTGCTTAGGGTCCACAGCATTCTCACTGGGAGCCAAGTCAACGGGCCCGGGGAACGTACAATAGTGCATTTTCAGGGGTGTTCTTTGGGTTGCCCCGGATGCTGGAACCCAAAGACGCATACTTTTGACGGTGGCGACGAATGGCACCCAGCGGAGTTGGCTGAGGCATTGTGGAGCGCCACACCTAGCCGGGCGTTCACCTTTTCCGGCGGGGAGCCCTTTCAGCAAAGCCCAGAAGGATTGCTTACGTTGTTTGCTCATCTGAAGACGGCGCATGCTGAATCCTCTGTGCTCGTGTATACAGGATTAAGCCTCGGTGAGATTTGGCAGCGTCCGGGGTTGGCTCGCATACTACAAGGCCTAGGACAAGGGGCACTCATTGATGTCTTAGTTGCCGGTCGCTACAATCAGCAGCTACCGGTTAACCGTGGGCTACGATCTTCTCGCAACCAAGAGCTGGTTTTTCTGACCAACCGGCATTCACCGGAAGAGTTTGAGTTTGACAACGAAGCAGAGGCCATCCTCGGTGAGGATGGCTCTGTAGTAATCACCGGCTTCCCAACTGCCGAGATGCTCGTACAGTTTGGGAAAGGCCTATAGAAGGAGCGATATGAGTGCATACGTCAGTGTGGATGTGGCCTTCGAAGACCCGGAGGCTATCTTAGAGGCTCTGAAAGAGTTGGGGTTCACCACTGTGGAGGTGCATGACACACCGCAGCAACTGATGGGGTACTCCGGCGACCTGCGGCAGCAGCGAGCGAATATCATCGTTCGCCGCCGCCACATCGGGCACAGCTCCAACGACATGGGGTTCATCAAGGGTGAGGACGGGAAGTACTCATTGTACATCTCGGACTACGACCGGAACGCGGTTCCTGGCAAGCTGGGGCTGAAGGGCTACGCCGCGTTCGAGGGCAAGCTCAAGCAGACGTACGCCATGAGCAAGATCAAGAAGCAAGCCGCCAAGGAGCGGTGGAGCTTCAAGATGGACCAGGCCAAGGGGGGCAAGCTGACCATTCGGCTGTCCAAGTTCCAGTAGGTCCCAAGGATCAAAATGGTGGGGAAGTCAATCCGAACAAAAATTCGGATTGACTTCCCTACACATACATAGACAATGACCCTGAGAGCGAGTGAAAGATCTTGCTCCAGGAAGGATTTTATGCGTGCGGTTTCTGCTTTTACCCCTGTGGGTGAATCAACAGTCCGAACAGCTAGCATCCCTCGCGGAATGATTGGCTACCTGGCGTTGGCGCAAGATCACGCATGCGAATCCGTCCGTCTCGGGGACGATTGCTTGATCTGTACCCTGAAGCGTCGGCAGCTTAACGGCGAGGTAGTGACTCTTCGGGTTGTTGTTCACGATCCAGACGAAATGTAATATCCCGTTGCCATGTGGCGAGTCTTTCGATAGGCTCGCCACATGCTTACCCCCACACAACTTCGTACCGCTCAGGCCTATAACCGAACTCACGCACCCAAGAATCTGCCCATGCCATTGGAGCCACTGGCTACTGATGGGGAGACCTTCGCTATCATGGTGGCGACTTACCAGGCGGCAAATGGCTTAGCAGCTGACGGGTGTTTGGGGCCCAAGACACTGGCCAAGATGGCGACCACACCCTTTGCGGCAGAGCATTCCTTCATCCTGCCTATTATCCAAGCGCCACTGCTAACTCCGCCTACAGGTATCGATGTGTCAGGCTGGAACGACCCCGGGGATTTTTCCAAAATCAAGGCAGCAGGGCACTCGTTCGTTTTCATCAAGGTGAGTGAGGGGAACAGTTACTTCTTCAACAAGTACGCCTCTTGGAAAGCACAGGCGCAGGCGCAGGGCCTTCTCGTAGGCCCCTATCACTTTGCACAGCCTACGCTTGACCCAGGTGACGCCAAGAAAGAGGCGGCCTGGTTCTACGATAAGGCTGGGCCGTGGTGCAAAGGTGAGTTGCCACCAGTGCTCGATTTTGAGCTCAACAAGGCTACCCTACCGGCGCCTAAGCTCATTCAGTGGGGCCTTGACTTCCTTGTGGAAGCGGAGAGGCTTTTTGGGGTGCGTCCGATCTTCTATACCTATCTGGCCTTCTGGAAGGGGTCTCTTCGTAAGACGAGTGCGTTCGAGGGCTACCCTCTTTGGGTGGCGCAATACCCGCATGTACTGCCAACGGCCACCACCGCAGCCCCCTCCCTGGGTTCTTGGCTTCCTTCTTTTTGGCAGTATGGTAGTAAGCATGTGGTGCCGGGCTTGCCCGGGCACTTCGACATCAACCGGTGTTACCTAACTCCCGAACAGCTTAGCACCTTGGTGGGGCTGTAGGGACGCAAGGGCAGTAGATACATTGCTGCCAGCGACCAGCAGGATGGTGAATGGCATGCTCAGCGGTCCAGCCACTGCGTAACCGTGCCCTAATGTTTTCTGCGCGCACACCGCGCGTTTCAGCCCATTGGGCGATGGTAAGTGCTAAGCCAAAGGCACTGAGTCTCTTTCCGCGACGTCGTTGATTTTGGCTTTGCACATTTCTAGTTACCCAGCGGCAATTCCCTGGTTCGTAGTTACCGTTGTTATCCCGTCGGTCAATTGAGTGTTTTGGCGATGGACGTGGCCCGACATCGGCCAGGAATGCTTCAAAGTCCTCTAGCCAACGGGTGCACACAGTAATCCCACGGCCTCCGTAGTTCTTGTACGCGGTGTGATCAGGATTGGTGCAACGTGCAATGAGGTTGCGCCACGCGGAGTACTCCGGGCGGCCTTTGGCCCTCTTCTGGTACTTGGTGCGTGCGCAGCCGCAGGAGTGGGTATTCCCTGTTTTTAGCGACAGTATGGTTACAACGACTTGTTTTCCGCAGTCGCATTGCGTAAGCCACTGTGGGCGTCGGTAAGTGGGCCGTACAAGCGGCGCAGCTTCTTTGAGGGTAACCAATCTTCCGAAACGGTCACCGGGCATGATAGGCTTGCGACGGGCCATGAGACCTCCTCAACAGGTCAAGTGGAAGCTGACGAAGGGGGTGGTGCCCCTTCGTCAGCACCCAGTTTCTCATGTCCGGTATAGGCCGAGCAAGCTGGTTTTTATGAGCCTAGAAGCCAAGGAGATCTCCCAGCTTCGCAGCCAAGAAAAGTCCGTACGGTGGTGTCCCTCTTGCGGGTATCGCCGGGTAACAGCCAAGACGCTGCACCACTACTGCGAGGTCT
>Ga0209518_1001099_pt1 | contig 30958 bp, 36 predicted proteins | sample RifGroB1_FD_183993 | JGI IMG/M metagenome (GOLD analysis project Ga0209518, IMG submission 183993) | Groundwater microbial communities from Rifle, Colorado, USA - Groundwater B1 (SPAdes) (version 2) | ecosystem: Environmental > Aquatic > Deep subsurface > Groundwater | place: Rifle, Colorado...
CCCCCGCCACGAGCGTTCAACCGGTACATCAACGGCTCAGACTTGCTGCAGGAGTTCATCCATTTCCTTGGATCGCACCAGGTTCGGAAGGCCGAGGCCCTCAAGATGCCGCTCGAGCTCTTCATCCAGTGGCTGATCATCGTAGCGGCCAAGGCGGACGACGAGGAGCCACCCGTGAAGCTCTGTCTCCCCGCCAAAAAACTTCGCTGTCTGAGCTGCTCCAGGGTTCTAAAAAGGAAGACCGCGATCATGCTGTGCAGCACCGCGTGCGTGATGCGCCGGCTGAGGACAGCAGCATGAAAAACCGACCCTATCTCATCACGACCAATCCAGACTTCCCGAAGTACATCCGCTGTCTAACCTGTAACAAGACGTCGTACAACCCAGACGACATCTACTACCGCTTCTGTACCCGATGTGGGTTTCTTGGTGATGAAGTGCGCTGGAAGTGGGGCGAGGCGAGCGCGCGCGAGTATCTGAAGCAGATCGTGGCCGAGTGCGGACTCTACAAGAAGGTGCGTAACATTGGCGACAGCACGTGGCATGCGGTCCCAACCGAGCGCATTGCGACCGAAGGTGTGAAGGGCTACGAGATCTGCCACTTCCCCATCTGGACGGATGCACACGAGAAGAATCGGGTGCCCCAGAAGATCGACGACATCGTCGTACTATCGTCAGAGGATTTCGATCCATCGTCAAAGACTTGACACCGAGTCGTGTCGTTTTGACCCCTCCTCTCAATCTTCACTGAAGCTTTCGCCAGGCATGCGCCTTGCTCTGTGGGCGTCGCATGCCTATCGACTACGACGCAATCCAAGCAATCCTCGGTAAGCTAACCGCAGACGAGCGTGCGGCCATCGCGGGCCAGATGAAGGCCAGGGCTCTCACCAAGCCCAAGGCCACCCCGGCGAACCGCTACGCCGAGACCGTACAGACGCGCAACGGGACGACCATCACCTTCACAGTGGGGCGTCAGAAGGGAAACGTGCGTGTGTATGGGCTCGATCGGAAGCGACCAGTGGCGCTTTTTGGCAAGCAGTGGCTCCAGCTGCTGGAAGTGACCGGCGAGTTACAGAACTTCATCCACAAGCACCTCGAGCGCCTGAAGGAGAAGCCATGAGACAAGTGCGCTTCGACACCAAGGTGCTCGGCGGGTACTACTGCAACTCCAACCACTGCAAGAAGTACTACGTGTGCATGTACTACGACCCGTGCTGGCGGCCCACCAAACGGTTTGGTAAAGCGGCGCCGAGACTCGGACTCAGCCCCGCGAACCAACGTCGCAACGAGCGATGACGCTCACCCGGCAGACCGAAGACAACCTCGTCCGGGCTCGCATCGTCTTGATGGATCAGTTCCCCTTCTGGGGCGAGCTCACGAAGTATCTACGGCCGAAGATCTCAGAGACCGCCACGGCGACAGCGTGCGTCGACCCGAAAGGGCAGATGTTTCTCAACCCAAGCTTCGCGAACAAGGCGAACGCTGCGGATCTCCTCTTCGTGCTGGCGCATGAGGCGATGCACATCGTCAACTCGAGCCACTCCCGCTTCCCCAAGCACGCGAACTTCCCTCTCTGGGCGCGCGCGGCGGACATCGCGATCAACTACCTGCTGGTGCAGGAGGGTCACGTCAAGCTGCCCCGGCCCGAGCTCGTTCGGCCACTGTACGAGGACTTCTCGCACTACTGGAACAAGACCCACGAGGAGATCTACGCCGACCTGATGCGAAATCCTCTCCAGGCGCGGAGGGCCATGAAAGGGGACTACTGGTGTGACGAGGTCTCGTGCCGCTGCACGGAGGAGATGGACCCAATCGAGGCCGAGAAGTGGCAGCGGCGGATCCAAAACGCAGCGGAGATCGCGGAGGGTAGAGGCAAGCTGCCCAGGTCCCTCGAGCGGTTCCTCGCACAGGTCGGCCGGGCCAAAAAGAACTGGCTCCGTGTGCTCGCTCTCGCTGCCCAGTCCGAGCTGCTGAAGTCGTACACCTGGCGCAAGCCGAGTCGACGCACGATGGCGCTCGGGCTCGTGACGCCCAGCCAGGATCGCGAGAAGCCTGACGTGGTGCTGTACCTGGACACGAGCGGGAGCATGCACGAGCACCTCTTGAACGAGGGCCTCTCCGAGATCTCCGCCATCCTCCAGCTTGCGAAGACCACGATGATCCTCGGTGACGCAGAGGTGTACTTCTGTGGCCCCGTGTCGCGTGAAGAGCTGAACAATCTTCCAATGCAGCGGGGTGGCACGGACTTCACCGTCGTGTTCAACAAGATCGCCGAGAAGAAGCTCAAGCCTCGTCTCTTCATCGGCTTCAGTGATCTCGATGGTCCGTTCCCCGATGATCCACCGCCGTACCCTACGATCTGGTGCCGAAGCTCCTCAAGCCGAAGCGAGCCACCGTGGGGTCGGCTCATAACCATGTAAGCCACTGGGAGAGTTGCATGAGCCACCCTGTCACCATCGGACAGATCAAGAGCGTCGTTCGCAAGTTGAGCGCGAAGAACCAGCTCGGCGACGTAGCCCTGTACGTTAGCGGCGCACCAGGCGTCGGGAAGACTGCGCTTTTTGAGCAACTTGCCAACGAGCTCAACTTGGCGCCCGATATCTACCTGGCGTGCACGATGGATCCTGTTGATATTTCAGGTCTGCCGTTCCCTGTCCGTCGAGAAGGGATCACCAAGTTCTTCCCCTGGGATCGGCTGCTCGGTCTCACGGAGTACGCCAAGGATGCGGGGCCCGCGGTCGCTGTGTTCGACGACTTACCGGCGTGTGAGGAGCGTGTCTTTTATGCCTTGTACAGATTCTTTTACGAGCGCTACGTCGGCAAGTGGGCGATCAGAGACGACGTCCTCCTCGTGGCGACGGGCAACCGAGCGGCCGACATGGCGGGTGCCAAGGAATTACCGACCGCTCTGGCCAACCGCTTCGTCCACTTCGAACTCAAGGTGGACGTGGAAGAGTGGGTGCGCTGGGCCTATGTGAATGGTGTGGACCCGATGGTCATCAGCTTCATCCAAAGCACGGAGGGACGCATGCTCCACGACTTTGATGCCACTCGAGGGGACGTCTGCTTTCCCTCCCCACGCTCCGTCGTGATGGCCAGCCTGATGTACCAGGTGCTCGAGGGCACCGACCAGAGACTCCTCACGAGTGCGATGGCCGGCTGCTGTGGCGAGTCCTGGGCTCTCGCGTTCCTCACCTACAACGAGCTGAAGCAACTGCTCGTGCCCGTCGAGGAGATCTTCGCCAACCCCACCACCGCACCGATCCCTCCCAATCTGGACGTGGCCTGGGCTGTGCTCAGCAACGTGGTCTGCGCGGTGGCCAGAGATGTGAAGGCCGAGAAGGTCAACAGCGCGCTGCGCTATGGGCTGCGCTTCGACAGCTTCCGAGACATGGGTGCCAAGCTCTGCAAGGACGTCACCACGCTCGTCGTCGAGGGGCAGCACACCGAGATCTACGACCAGGTGAAGGACGCCTTGACCGAGGCCAAGAGGAAATACGGTAGTCTCCTCTCACTGAGAGGAAACACTGGCTTCTAAGTGGCGCGCTGCAGCGCTCTCGCTGCTGATCGCATGCTCATCCGCGGGTAGTCTGACCGAACTCTCTGAGTACGAGAGCCTGCAGGGCTTGCTCGCCTCGGATCCACGGCTCGAGGCGGGCAACCATCGCCTCTTCATCTACCTACGGGTGGAGAACCATGACCTCGTGGTCTGCCTTGCCCACAACGGTGCACGCAAGGACATCCTCGAGCAGCTCCAAGCCCTCCTGATACAGGGCCGAGAGCACACCGTCTACGTGTACGCCGAGAAGGTCAACGCGGCGATCGAAGAGATCGTCGGAGGCGTCGACTACGAGGTGTACGCGGTGGGTGTGTTCATCCCTGACGCGCAGAAGAATCGTGTGGTCGTCACGGGCTACGGGAACTCGCTGCTCGAGGCCATGAAGAATGTGAAGTGGACGGACTTCTTGCAACGTCTGCTTGGAAAGGGAGTTGACGCGATCTGATCATGATGCTCGGACACAACACCGCAGTGCTCACCATGGAACAGACCAAGGTAGCAGCCACCGCGAAGAAGCAGGCGTTTCAGAACTTCGTGATCTGCCTGCTGATGATTGATGAGTTCCGTGATGCGATCATTGATGCTTGGAAGGAACGAGTGGCGAATGGTCAGGTGGTGACCAAGCTATCGGATGACTACGGAAACAACCGTTACACCCTTACTCAGCTGCGCGAGAGCGTGAACCTCAACATGCAGCGAGCCGTCGAAGCGACTGATCGCACCGGGAAAGTGAAGTACATCTACAACGCCAACCTAGCTACGTCGGTGTACGAGGATCTCTACAAGAAGCTCTGCGGCACACATCTCCGCACTCACAAACTGATCAACGAGAAGTACGAGGAGTACATCTACCACCGCAACCTGCTCTTCAAGGCGAACCTCCGCCTGGTGCCAAGGTTCGTAACACCCTTTGCGCGGCGCGGCGTGGACTTCGAGGACCTGGTGCAAGAGGGACGTGTGGGGCTGCTACGAGCGGTTGAGAAGTACGACCCCGATCGGGAGATCAAGTTCTCGAGCTACGCGTCGTGGTGGATCAAGCAGGCGATCCGCAAGGCGCTCAAGAACGATCGTCGCACCGTACGGCTCCCACACCACGTATACGATTACGTGAGCAAGGTGACCAAGCAGAGCGCCCAGTTCCGCATGTTGCACCAGCGGGAGCCCACGTTGCCCGAGCTCGTTCGCTTGACCGGCCTTTCACAAGAGAAGATCGAGGGTCTAAGCGGGACAATGGCGGATCTCATCTCCATCGAGACACCAATGAAGGTCAGCCGGGAGGAGCTCAAGGACTACGTCTCGACGGAGATCGAAGCACGAGCACCCGCCGAGGACGCGGTGCTTAGTCGACAGATGAGCAGTCTGATTGATCAAAACCTCACCGAGGAGGAGGCATCAATCGTCCGCCGACACTATGGCATCAACTGTGCCGAAGAGTCGATCTCCGAAGCAGCCAAGGCGGAAGGGTGCTCAGGTGAGCGCGTGCGTCTGATCCTGCAGCGGTCCCTCAAGAAAATGCGTGAAGCAATGGGTGGGGAAGACATCTGAATCGCTAGTATTCAGAGTATCCAGGAGGGGTCTTCCGTTGGAAAAGGTTACGGTCGGGATCGTAGGCGGTGGCTTTGTGGGCGCTGCACTTGCCCAAGTCTTCATGCACTACACGGATACCCGCGTATTCGATCTGAACCGAACACGCAGCACCCACAGCTTGAGCGAAGTAGTGCAGCAGGATGTGATCTTCGTCTGCTTGCCCACACCCATGCGCGCAGATGGAAGGGTGGATGACAGCATCGTCGAGGATGCGCTGGCGCAGATCGAAGCGAACACGCATTCGTGGAAGCCGGTCATTCTCAAGAGCACGCTCCCCCCTGAATCACTCGTACATCTCGCCGAGAAGTACCAGGAACTGATCTATTTGGTCTTCTCCCCCGAGTTTCTCACCGAGCGCACCGCTGAGTACGATCTACAACAGAGCACGAGGTTCATCTTCGGAGCGCCGCCGCGCTGTGAGGGCGCAACCCTAGCCCGCGACTTCATCGATCTCCTGTTCCACCAGCGCTTTCCCAAGGTGCAGCGAGAGTGGACAACCTACGCCACGGCGAGCCTCGTCAAATACTTCACGAACGTGTTATTCGCCAGCAAGATCAGCTTGATGAACGAGTTCCATGCCCTAGCGGGCGCATGGGGGCAGAACGGGGAGGAAGTCGTGAGTCTGATGATGCTCGATCCCCGTATCGGTCGCAGCCACTACCTGGTGCCGGGCCACGATGGTCAGCTTGGCTTCGGTGGGCACTGCTTCATCAAGGACCTGCATGCCTACCTCCATGCAGCGCGGGAGGTTGGCGTGGACCCTCTCATGGCGCGGGCCGCGTGGAAGACAAACGTGAAGTACCGGGGAGCCGAGGCACTTGCGCTCGAGCTGACCCGAATGGTAGGCCGAGCAGCAGTCGAGGAGATGACCCCTCAAAGAGTGAAGTCCCTTGACGAGTAGCAAGAAAGAATCATGAAGCTCGACGGGTACGGACTGATCGCGAAGACCGAGCTGCTGGGCACAGGGGATGTGATCGTGCGAGCGTACTACCACGCGGGCGCCCGCAAGCTGCTCTTCACCCTCGAGTACACTACCGCCACAGGAAAGCAGACAACGTACTTGGGCCCCATGGAACGTCGACATCTGAACCCGCTCATCCAGACACTACGAGATGTAAACGAGATGCAGGTCCCGTACTACATCAACGAGTAACCGTGCTGAGAATTCGTGACGATGATATCCTCGTGCCCAGCTCCTCATGGTCCAACCCGTTTGAGCGGTTCAAGGAGATCCACGAATGGATCGTGCCGCATCAGGGACGGGTCGTGCATGTCCCCACGATCCTCGTGGCGGAACTCCAGATGTTCCCGGAGTGCATCGCGTACATCAAGGAGAACGTGGCCAACGGCACGATGGAGCCGCAGATCCACGGTTTCCACCACATCGATTACTCCAGGCTGCGCCTCCCGAAGGATCGCGTACCCGATCGAGGCGCCGTGGACCTCAGGCTCTTCAATCTCGAGGAGCTCAACGTCCACTTCCGGGCTGTGCAACAGCACATCGCGACCTCGAAGGAATGGATCTCGAACCACTTCGGGGCCCCCGATACGTGGTACACGCCCTGGGGTGCGGACAACCCTCTCCTCCGCAAGGTCGCAGAGTCGCTCAAGCTGAAGCTCGTGGGCGTGGACAAGAAGAGCTTCCTCCAGCACGTGGGCGCGGAGCTACGTGATGGAAAGACCACCGTGGACGAGATCAAGGATCGCGAGCTATTTATCCACTGGTGGGACCGAGGGCGTCGTGTGCTACGCATGTGCCTCGCTGTGGAGTACGGCAGTTGGGCCGAGGCGGAGAAAGCGAGACCCGACGCATTCAAGGAATGAGTACGTTCCTCCTGGGACTAGGGCTCATCATGGTCAGCGGTGCGATCGGCTTCCTCGCTGGCGTCTGGGCGACACACAGCTGGGTGGAAAAGATCTCACCCGGCACCAGTCGGCAGCTGCTCGATCTTGACACCCGACAGCGGAGGAACCAGAAGTGAACATCGTAGGCGTCATGTGGGCCAAGAACGAAGCGGACATCATCGCGGAGACGATCACCGATGCCATGCGACACGTGGACAGACTCATGATCGCTGATGATGGCAGCACCGATGGGACGTGGGAAATTGTGAAACTCGCCCAGAAGTTCTGGCCCGACAAGATTGAGCACATCCAGCAGAAGCCAGACAGATACGACAAGGGGCAAAGACAGGCACTGCTCGACGTTGTGCGACAGCGCTACCGCCCTGACGACACCTGGGTCCAGGTGATCGAAGCAGACATATTCCTCTTGGACACCGACGTGCGGGCTGTCTGTCAGGCAGAGACCAAGATTGGCATCTCCTGGCAGACCCTCAACGCAGTACGCGCTCCAGGAACGTGGGCCGCGGTCGATACTTATCCACATTGGACGAGATCAATCCGGGAGGTAATGCCGCTGGTGCACCGCATCGAGGTGATGCTCTACACGTTCCGTCCACTACCACTACTGCAGTACGACCCCGCCACGTGGCGGCCGTGGCCCCAAGGCTTCAGCCACTACGTGAGCACACCTCTGAAGGAGAACGCCAAGGAGGCCGACTCCCCGCTGCTCCTGCACTGTGGGTACCGAGGACCGACGCACTTCTACGAGAAGTACAAGAGCATGGGCGACCGGCACACGAAGTACCCGACCTGGGATCTCACGACACCTGAACAGATCGAGCGTACGGTCGCGTTCTTCAACGGAGACTGGAACACGGGCGCGTTCGAGGCGAGCCGGAAGGGATGGCAAGCATGGCTGAAGAATCGAACGGGATGAGGATCCCGAACGTGGACACACTCGCCGACTACATCGACAGACTAGTGGTCGAGATTTCAAAGCTGGCCTGGTTCGAAAATCGCAAGCGCGAAGTGCAGGGCTGGGAATCTCCCGACCCAACGCTCATCGCGGACCTCGACGACAAGTCGAGAGACTGCTGCGAGCTGAGAAGCCTCCTGAAAAATAGAATCAACGCTCTCTTCCAAGAGATCCTAGCTGGGCAAGAGTATCGGGTGCTCCGAGAGGTCCGCACGTTTCGGCCCCCGAAGCGCACCCTCGCTGACGTAATGGCTGATCGCTGCCACGACATCGGGAACATGTTTCTGCGAGGCGAGATGGCCCAGGCACTGGAGCAGGAACTCCTTGGGGAGTGATGAGAACTGGGAGGCGAGCGACGAACTGCGCCAGTTCATCCGAGGGCTCCTCACTCCTGGCAGCACCATCCTCGAGCTAGGCTCCGGCACGGGCACGGCGAAGCTGGCCGAGAACTACGAGATGATCTCGATCGAGCACGACGAGAGGTTCGTGGGCCGCTACAAGAGCCGCTACATCCATGCCCCGATCCAACCTTTCCGCAAGCCCTGCTCACTCTTCACCGATGACACGGGCTGGTACAACCGAGAAGTGCTGCGACGCGAGCTGCCTGGCCTCAAGTACCAGCTGATCTTGGTCGACGGGCCACCGAATTCGTTCGGGCGAGGCGGCTTCTACAAGTGGAAGGAGCTCTTCAACTTCACCGTTCCGATCATCTTCGACGACGTACATCGCCGACGAGAGACGACACTGATCCAGCGCGTATCCGCACACCTGAAACGACCCTACACCGTGCACTCGGCGTGGACGCCGAAGCACTTTGGAGTAATCCTGCCATGATGATGGAATTTCTCAAGCAACTTCGATCGAGGGAGGGTGACACCCAGTACAAGAAGGAACGTTGGATCACGTTGAAAGAGGCTCAGGTCATCTACGACCTGATCGCAACCAACGACATCGACTCCTACTACGAGTGTGGAACGGCCAACGGGTTCAGCACATGCTGGGCCATACTCGCCCTCCAGTCCAAGGTCTGTTGCCACGGGGTCCACACCTGGGACCTGCATGACCGTCCGAAGGTCTGGGAGATGCCGCCGCTCACCAATATTCGGCACAGCGTCAACTTCCACCACGAGAAGTACAACGACTCGTTGGCGCGCTGGGTCGAGACCGATCGAGGACGCAATGCGCTCTTCTTCATCGACGGCGACCATCGTATGAGATCGGCGCGGAACGACATCAAGAACACACTGCTCGTGGCCAAGCCTGGTGACATGATCCTCTTGCACGACATCACGGCGTACGAGTGGCTCAACGGTCGCTTCAGGGAGTTCGAGAAGACGCACAAGACCCAGTTCTGCGACACCGAGCGGGGGATGGGAGTGGTGTGGGTCGAATAAGGAAGCGATCCGGGCCGGGTCGACCCCCGGCGAAGGATGCGCTCGGTCGGTTCGTGTTCGCCCTCCGGGAGCTAAACTCCAAGATCTCGAAGATCAAGCTTCGCGGGCGAAAGAATTACTACCGCTACTCCGATGTCCAAGGTGTCTTCGGTCGACAGGAGGGGCGCTGCTACTACTGCGGCATGGTCCTCCAGCCCACCGGCTATACGCTCAACAGCGTGCGCTTCGTGCACCGTATCCGAATCCAGACCGGGGGACAAGTCCACGAGAGCAACCTGATCGCGGTGTGTGAACGCCATGCGAAGGAACGTGATCACCCGGCACCCCAACCGCAGGTACGAGTGATCGACTTCAACACCTTCGGTGACCTGGTCGTTCAGCTGGTGTGGTCCACCCTATCAGAGGACGAGCTGCGCATCACCTACTTCAAGCGCTCGATCGACGTGGCACTCGCGCAGTTCGTGCAGGAAATGTACGCGATACCGATTGGACTCGAGGAGTCGATGCCCCCGCCGGTCGAGTACGCAGCCAATGTGTCTGAGCACGTTCTGGATATCATCCACAAGTTGAGCGAAGTGTTCGAAGAGATTGCCTACACACGGGAGTATCGACCGGCCCACCGAATTGTAAAGAGTAGGCTCTCCCAGGAGGAAACTGTCTGAAGATTTTGGTTACCGGCGCCGGTGGACTCATCGGCTCCTGGACTGCAGAGTACTACAAGAAGCGAGGTGACATCGTCGTGGGTGTCGACAACTTCGAGCGGTCAGAGCTGCTTGGCCATCACGCCAGCGAGCATCGCATCTACTACAACGCGATTCGGTTGAAGGAGCTCGGCATTCCCGTGGAGGAGTTCGACATCAGCCAGCCCTCCACGCTGGAGCGACTCGCGGGGCGGCACGGGCACTTCGATTTCATTTTTCATCTCGCTGCGCAGTGCGGCGTCCCTCCCTCCATCAAGCGACCGCGGCGCGACTTTGAAGTCAACGCGTGCGGCACGCTGAATGTGCTCGAGTACGCCCGAGAGCGGGGCGGCGAGTGCGGCGTCGTGTACGCGAGCACCAACAAGGTGTACCCGATCCACGCTGGGTGGGAGCGAGAGGACGGGCGCTGGCGCTGGACCGACAAGAAGCTCCACAAGTTCGGCTGGCCCGTCGAGGGCATGAACTCCGACCTCTGCCGTGGTACGCGTACCCCCTACGGGACCAGCAAGTACACGGGAGATCTCTACTGCCAGGAGTACGCGCAGCTCTACAACCTCCGCGTCGGTGTGTTCCGAATGAGTTGCATCGTAGGCGAGCATCAACTCTCCTACCAAGAACAGGGCTGGGTGACGTGGTTCGCCCTAGCCAATTCCCAGTCCCGAGAAGATGTGCGCGTGTTCGGGGACGGACAGCAGGTGCGCGATGTGCTTCATGTATCCGATGTGGTCAGCGCTTACGACGCCTTCGTGAGATCCCCGCATCGTCATGGTGTATGGAACCTGGGGGGAGGGCCCAATCAGGCTACCAGCGTCAATGAGTGTCTACTCGCGCTGCAGGAAGCGGCGGGAAAGAAGTTCAAGGAAGTCTCCTACGAAGACTGGCGCGAGAGTGATCAGCGCTGTTACACGAGTGACATCCGACCCGTCATGCGCGACTTGAAGTGGCGCGCGAGCGTGAAGCTTGATGAAATCTACGATCGTCTTGTGACCTGGATCGACGCTAAAGGTCACCTGTTGGCGTGACGATAAGCGGAGTGTGACTGCACTCATCACGTTTGACAACACCCGTGCCAAGCTGACCGGCGTCACGCCGGAGCAGGAGAGGGCGGTGCGAGCGGCGACGACCGTCTACGCACCGGGCTACCGTTTTGCGCCCCTCTACAAGAAGCGCGACTCCCAGGGCAATCGTGTCTGGGATGGCAAGGTTCGCGCCCTCAACCGGGACCTGTACTTCGACGCGGGATTCGTGCCCTTCGTGGCGAGCCTGCTGGGTGAGGTGCAGTTCGACGATCGCCGCTTCCTGAAGCAGCTGCGAGCGAAGACGAATATTGACCACGGGCTGAGGGACTACCAGTTCGAGGCCCTGACGAAGGCCCTGAGCCACACCTACATGGGCATGTGGTGGCCCCGGGGCGTGATCCAGATCCCTACGGGGGGTGGCAAGACCAAGCTTGCCGCTGCCATGATCCGTGTAGCCCATGGTGCGCGCACGATCTTCATCGTCCCGTCCGCCGACCTGGTGGACCAGACTCGAGATGAGTTTGGTGAGAACGGGATCGAAACCGGCACCGTGCAGGAGAGCGAGATCATCGGTGCCCAGGACGTGGTCGTGACCACGGTCCAGTCCCTGATGTGGTGGGCCATGGGCGAGGCCGCTGCCCCGAAGGAAGACGAGACCCCCGAAGAGTTTCAGGAGCGGGCGATGTTCCGAGCAGCGGAGCTCGCCGAACGACGCGCTCGAGGGGAGGAGATCCGCCGCTACCTCTCAAGCGTCGAGCAGGTGTTCATCGATGAAGCGCACTCTGCGGCGGCGAACGATCAAAACAAGGGCAACCTGTTTGTCCAAGCACTGCGCCTGATGAACTGCGCGTACATGCGCTGGGGCCTCAGTGCAACGCCGTTCATGCGTGAGGAGTATCACAACTGGCTGCTCGAGGGAGTGGCCGGTCAGCTGCTCTACAAGATCTCGACCAAGCAGCTGGTCGACGCAGGGATCCTTGCTCGACCGACGATCACGATGGTGCGCTGCAAGCCGCTCGGCATCATGCAGACCTGGGCAACGGCGACTGAGCTCGGCATCGTGATGAACATCGCCCGCAATGAGAGGATCGTCGACATCCTCCAACAGGCCCAGGGGCAGGCCGCAGTGCTCATCCAAGATGTCGCACACGGGAAGATCCTGCGCGACATCTGTGTCGCACGTGGCATGCGCGTTGAGTACCTCTATGGTCCGATCGGGAAGTCCAAGCGAAAGCAGGTCTGGGAGGACTTCACCTCCGGTCGCATCGATGCGGTGATCGCGTCCCGCATCGGGGACCAGGGTCTCAACATCCCCGCGATCAAAACGCTAGTAATAGCAGGCGGGGGAAAGAGCAAGGTCAAGACGATCCAACGTCTCGGCCGTGCCCTTCGTCGTACCAGCACCAAAACGGAAGTCTCCGTGTGGGACTTCATCGATGTTGCCACCCCCCACCTCCTGCGCCACTCAAAGGCAAGAAGGAAGACGTACCTCGACGAAGGGCACGACGTGACAGAATGTGAGTTGTGATTGCCCTTTCGCGAGAAGATTTTCATCAAGGCCCTCACCGAACGGCCTGAGACAGCCCGTCTGATGATGCGCGTCTTCGAGCCTGGCTGGCTCACGGACGCCCCCCTCCAGCCCGTCCTCGCTGCGATCTACGAGTTCATCAAGAAGACCGGCATCCCCCCAAGCGTGGACACGCTGCGCGAGATCTTCAAGAAAGAGAACGAGACCTTCTACACCAACCGGATGAAGCTCGTGCTCGACGAAGTTGACGCTGCGACCTCAGCCCCCTCTGACGTTCTCTACGAAGTGGAACAGGCACGCTCCCTCGCAGTGACACGCTCGTTCAGCCAGCTCGTCTACAGCGAAAGAATCCGGTCCCTGGTGGATGAGGGCGAGGCGGTCGAGCTGATGGAGGAGCTGAACAAGTGGCGGCGCGGATTCGAGGGGGATAGCGACGCCGTCGAGATGAACATCCGAGAGGCGATCGACTACCTGATCCAGGCAAGGGCCTTCGAATCGCACGAGAACATCTGGATCAAGACCGGCCTCCCATTCCTGGACGAGTGGTGTGGCGGAGGACTGCAGAAAGCCGAGACGGGGATCATCCTGGCGCCAACCGGACAGGGGAAGAGCGTCGTGCTCACCGTCATCGCGCACAACATCGCGAAGCAGCTCGAGCGAAATGTCCTGATGATCACCAACGAGCTCACCATGCGACAGGAGGCCGAGCGCTTTCTCTCCCGCATCACGGGCCATGCCCTCCACGAAGTACGCCAGGACCCACTGCACGCCTACCACGGACTCGAGCGCCACTGGGCGTCAGGGATGCACAAGCATCTCCGCCTGGTCGAGAAGCTCCAGGAGTTCGACACCGACTACATCGAAGGTCTCATCGCGAAGTACGTGAACCTCTATGGATGGAAGCCGGACGTAGTAGTAATCGACTACATGGAGCGCATGCGACCAACCGTCAGCGGGGTCCGGCGTGATCAATCGTGGAACTGGCTGAAGTACATCGCACAGGACATCGTGCGTATGTCCAAGCGTGGCGGCTATCTGGTGTGGACGGCTGCGCAAGTCAATCGCTCTGGCTACGACGGCAAAGCGGAGATGTCGCTAGCGCACGCACAAGGGTCAATGATGCACCTACAGGAAGTAGATTTCATCGCCATCATGCGAAAGGTGCGACAGACAGACCCAAGCTCGAAGATGGATTTGTTACAATTTGCATGTCGCAAGGCGAGGTCAGCCAAGTCGGATGAGCACACGGTCTACGTCGAGGCCGACCTGTCGCGTATGTACATCACCGAGAACGTGAGAACCGAGATCATGCCGGGTGAGATAGCGACAACCAAAAACGGCTTCCCCCTAAAGGACAGCAATGCGAGCCCAACCGTACTTCACGGTGAAGAAGAAGAGCCGGAACAAGCCTAAGTTTGAAGAGGAGCTTCGCGAACTCGCCTGTGACAAGCGGGTGGCGCTGGACGGGAACGCCAAGTGGACCGTAAAGGTGGAGTGCGGGCAGTGGGCGGACTTCAAGCGCGAGTCTGTACCCCTCCACCACATGCACAGGAAGCTCCGTGAAGTCTCGATCAAGCTCGTGCTCGAGAAGCTCGAAGCTGCGATTGGAGAACCATTCACGGTATTGAGCTGCACTCTTGGACACGGCCTAGCGGTGCTCTTCCAGGAGGCCGACGTGTTCTGCGTGTTGGTGAAGGACGGAGTCACCCTCTACTCGAGCGATGCCGAGATCCTTGATCACCTGGTAAGAGAGAAGGTGATTCCCCAAGTATCCCAGGCGAAGAGCGTGAACCTCCTCAACGCCGGTGGCGGCCGAGGGATCCAGATTCAGTTCGCTGGCTGCATCGATCGGCCGTTGAATGACCTCAACTACGCTCCGGAGGTGGCGAGCCAGATCCGCGACGTCCTCAGCTGGGTCGCAAGCTCGGACCCCTTCGGCCGCATTGTGATCTTCGCTGGGCCTCCTGGTACGGGGAAGAGCTTTGCCGTGAGAGCCCTCGTCACCGAGACCGAGAACGTCGAGTGGGTGATCGTGCCCTCTCATCTCGTCTCGAGGTTGGCTGGCCCCGACATGGTGCAGGTCCTGCTGGAGGAACGCGGAGCCGCGGAGGGCCCACTCGGCCTGATCGTCGAGGACGCCGACTCGCTCCTGCGAGAGAGACTCGCCGGCAACGATGAGAACGTGGTGAGCCAGCTCCTCAACCTGGGGGAAGGTCTCACGGGGGACCTCGCCAACATCCGGATCATCCTTACCACCAACGTGGCGAGGTTGCAGATCGACAAGGCACTCCTGCGGAAGGGGCGCCTCTACAAGTTCGTGCAGTTCAACGCGCTGGCGCCAGAGAGAGCAGCAGCTCTCTTCAAGACCCTGACGGGGCGGGATCACGAGTTCCGAGACCCGATCGCCCTCTCTGACGTGTACGGGCTGGCGAACGAGCATGACACCAACGTCAAGGAACCAAGCACTGATGGATTTGGACAATACGCCTAAACCTCCTCCGTCGCTGCCACCGTGTAGGCACAACTGGGCCGAGTCGTACCGGGAGGCGGGCTTCCAAGTGGTCGAGCGCTGCCGCTGGTGCACGGTGGTGCAGCGTCGAACAGAGTTGCCATACGTGCCCGATTGGGCTGTCCCAATGTCAAGGGTAAGATAGATAAAACCAGAGTTCGAAGGGTACGCGCTGAAGCTCGGCGGCGGACCAAAACGCAGGGAGAGACAACCGGCGGTCAACAGGGTGTCAAGTGCCTGGCGGGATGAGCTCCGATTCTCCAGTCGATAAGAAAATGAAGAAACCTGAAATAGTAATGACGACGTTGATAGAAGTAAGAGCAGAGAAGAACACAGAAGTGAACACAACAGACAAGAATGACGTTTCATGTACAGAGAAGCTGGTATGACAAAGATCATGAGGAAGGACCTGGGAGGAGAGGGAGCACTGAGGGGAGAACCGCTTCTGTGTTCTTCTCTGCTCTTACTTCTCTCCACTTCTTCCTTACTCTTTCAGGTTTCTTCCGAAACCTTGAGATATCTAAGAGTTAACCTAAGGAGATGAAGTCCGGGGAAGTTCAGCTGCCCTGCCCGAGGTGCTCTCATCCCCAGTTCTACTTCAACCTTAGGAAGGGAGTCGGTTACTGTCACAGAGCCAAGTGCGGGTGGTCTCCCAATCGAGTCCAGGTCGAGCAGCTCCTGAAGGAAAAGGGCCTCCGACTCCAGCTGGACCCAGCCCCTACGCCTCAGGTCGAGAAACGAACAGAGGGGCCGCTAGCCTTCCCTCCTGACGTGGTGCCTCTACTGGGATCGGATCTCGTCGCCCACTGCGAAGTGTGTGAGGAGACGGTCCAGCGACTGGAGCGTGATCGTCGCGTTCCCAGAAAGCGTCAGCAGCACTTTGGGTTCCGGGGCTCCGAGAACCGGATCTACGTGCCGGTGACCGAGAACGGGCAACTAGTGAACTACGTGGGCCGTGTGAAGTGGTGGATCGACTCCGATGCCCCTCGCTATCAGTACGCACCGGGGGTGACGACGAGTAGCTACCTCTTTACCTGGGATGTCTTCCGAACGCGTGAACAGATGGCCCTGGTAGAAAACACCTTCAACGCCCTCTGGCTCCGCCAGTACAACGTGACCACGAACTTCGGTTCCCACCTCAGCGACGTACAGATCGAGAAGATCGCTGAGTCCAGAATACGACACGTGTTGATTCTCTGGGACTCAGGCGCCGAGATGAAGGCGGAGAAGGCTGTGAAGGCGCTCCGTCTCCATGGGGTGCGATCGGCATACGTTAGGCTCGAAGGCCAGCCGGATGGCCACCGAGAAGAGTGTCTCGCTTCGATCATCCAGGGTGGCTTTGAAGCCCTCCCGGGAGATGGAGCGAACCTCGAGTATGTCAGGAAGTGCGCCTGCGTTCGGTGAGCGACATCAGTCCTGCGATCCCCGTCTCAGGGGCAACCCACTGTGTGGCCTCGGTCAGCTCGAGGGCAGCTACCGTCCTCTCCGCATCCAGATCCCAGGAGCGTCTGCCGAGGAGGTGGTCGCTGGGAGGATCAAGCAGGACGGCTTTGAGCCTCGCTTCGGGATCTTCATCATCGGTGAAGCGCCTGGGCGTCAAGAGGACCTCGCAGGAATCCCGTTTGTGGGTGATTCAGGTCAGCTGCTGCGGGACATCCTGGAGAAATCCGGCATACCCTTACTCGAGACCTTCGTCACGAATATTGTGCGCTGTAAACCCCCCAAAAACAGGGATCCAGGGGCAAACGAGATCAAGGCGTGCCTGACGCACCTGTACTTTGAGTTCAGAAAGTTCAGCCCTCGGGTCGTGATCTGCTGTGGGCGCATTGCGCTCAAGGCGTTCGGTCTCGATCGGGAGGGGGGCATCACTCATGTCCGTGGCAAGGTGTACGAGCGCAAGCTCCCCATGTGGGAGGACGGACCGACCTTCAAGGTTATCCCGACCTTCCACCCGGCCTACATCGCGTACAAGGGAGGCGACCCGAAGCTCAAGGCCCGGGTCACTCAGGACTTCATCCTGGCGCGTCAGGTGTACGAGGGGACCGCGACCTCCGAGCCGGTCTACCAGATCCAGTACAAGCTCTGTGAGACGGTGCAAGACGTCTCGGCAGCTGCGGGCGAGATCTTAGCCGCCGGTCAAGTCGCGGTTGACACGGAGTCCCCCGATGTCCAGTTCCGCAGCGTCCCGATGATCACGACGCAGCTCTCGACTGGGAAGAATCAGAACTGGGTGATCCCGTTCTGGCGCCACGACCCTGACGTCAAGTATGGCCAGTGGAAGCTGCGGGCGCAGTGGGGCGAGGCGGAGCGGGGTGAAGTGTCCACGATTCTCCGTGAACTGTTCACCCACCCCGACCTCACTGTCTTCGCCCACAACGCCAAGTACGACCTCAACGTGCTCCGTGCCTGGTGTGGGGTCGAGATCGCGGGTCCCGTCCACGACAGCTGCTGCCTGCACCACCTCTTGCACGAGCTTCCACCCCACGGCCTCGACTACCTGGCGGACATCGAGTTTCAGTATGGCGACTGGGAGGCCCGGGTCCGCAACATCGTCGGCCACGGTCGGAAGCGGAAGAGCTACGACAACATCCCTGACGATGTGCTCCATCCGTATGGCGCCACCGATGCCGAAGCCTGCTTCCGTCTGGGCCAGCTCTACCTCAGCCAGGTCCACGAGAAGCCGCACCTCCGTCGCCTGTACGAGTCCGAGACCTACGCCGCCACCGAGATCTTCCAGGAGAGCGAGTGGAGCGGCGTGCGGATCTCGAAGCCCGATCTCGACAAGCTCGCCACCTACTACACCCGGGAGCTCGAGCGCCTGATCGCAGAGTGCCGGGAGATCGTGGGCGATGCGGAGTTCAATCCTGGCAGCCACGACCAGCTGAAGGACTTCCTGATCAAGGTCGGCTTCGCCCAGAAGATCGCCGCCCCCGCATCGACCAAGGGCTACTCCACCGCCGCTGACGTGATCGCGAAGATCGATCACTCGCTCTGTCCGCTGATCCTCAAGTACCGCACCTACCAGAAGATGAAGAGCACGTACGTCGAGAACCTGATGAAGGACATCCAGCTCGACGGGCGGGTGCGCTACAGCATGCGGATCCACGGCACGACGAGTGGTCGACAGGCGTGCACGATCTATCACCAGATTCCCAGGACGGATGAGGACCTGGAGGAGGAGGCCGGAGCTGACCTCCGGGACTTGTTCATCGAGGAGGACGGGTACTCGATCATCTACGGCGACTTCAAGCAGGTGGAATTCTTCCTGTTGGCCTACGAGAGCCAGGAGAAGGCGCTGATCGCTGCGCTCGAGGGCGGTCAGAACATGCACAAGATCTCGGCCGCCGCGGTGCTGAACATCCCGGTTGAGGAATGCGACGACTTCAACCGCAGCTCAGTAGGGAAGCCCTTCAACTTCGGGGTCGCGTACGGGTCGATGGGTGGACAGATCGCCCAGTGCAAGTTCAAGAATCCGAGGACCGGGCTGATCGAGCTGGTGGGGCAGGAGCGGGCGAAGCTCTTTGTGGAGAACTTCCACAAGCGCTTCCCGAGGATCCGCCAGTTCCAGGCTGAGCTCCTGGACACGGCGCTCGTGAACGGGTGCATCGTGCGGAGCCGGTTCGGGCGGGAACGACGCCTCCCCGAGCTCATCAGCAGCGACCCCATCAAGCGGAGCCATGCCGAGCGGGAAGCGATCAACTTCAAGATCCAGTCTCCGGCGGCCTCACTCACTACCAGGACCATGATCGAGATTCGTAAGTGGCTGAAACATTACGATGTTGGGTATGACAAGGTGCGACTTCTGTTCCCAGTGCACGACGCTCTTCTCTATGGCGTCAGGGACGATTTAGTAGAATGGTTTAGGGAGTGCTTCCATAGGTGCGCTCAACGCACCATCCCTGAGTACAACAAAAACTTCCTGATGGACGTTGGTGTCGGCCGCTCGTGGGCGGAAGCGGAGAAAAACTCAAAAAAAAAATGAAGAACTCAAGGAAGAAGTGAAACTGTTCCCCACGTGGGAGGAGTGGAAGGTTGCGACGAAGGCTGGCTTCCAGTCGAACGGCGCCACGATCGCTCCCGATAGCATCTACCTGGTCAGGATCGCAAACGGCGACAACAGGTACCCCCCACTACCAGCCGATCTCCATGACTATCGCTACTGGGTCGGTGGCGACGAGGAAGATCGTAGACTCGCCGACCACGAGTTCTTCGAGTTCATGCTGGACATCATCGAAGAGCGTATGTGGTGGGTGCTTCATCCGTTCGCGAGGCGGCGTGCCCTCAAGTACTACGAGGCCGTTCGTCTCTTGGGCTACAGGTACTTCAACTACAAAGGAGAGAAAGAGTGATCGAGGAAATGAACATCGAGCAGACGGTCGAGCTGAGTAGTGGTACGGAGGCTGTGGAGATGATCAATCTTCCGCCGTACTTCTTCCATGTTGATCCAACTGCTCTCGACGCCGATCTATGCGCGATCGGCAAGCTGATGCTTTATTACGCGGACATCGAGACCCGCCTCGGGGCTGAGGTCGCGAGCCGTGAGGCCAGGCTCAAGGAGATTGAAGGCGAACTTGATCTGTCCATTCGCGCCAATGGTGCAGTTACAGGTGATCGTCTGACGGAGAACAGGATCTCCTCCATGATCATCACCCACCCTGACCGCAAGGCAGCTCACTCCGTTTTGGTGAGTTCAGGGAGAAACCATAATCTGATGAAGTGGGCGATGCGGATCCTGCAAGGCAAGAGAGACATCCTGATCGCCCTGACCTACCGTGAAAAAGAGCTGATCAAGTCAGAACGATTCACTTAAGAGGAAAACAGTTGATCAACGGATACAAGCGGGACCCTGATGCCATTCAGCGCGACGCGAACCAGAAGAACACGAAGTTCCATTCGTTCCAGTCGGGGCGCACGGTGATCCGGGTTCTGCCCCCGTGGTCGGAGCGGGGGGTGTGGTTCAAGCCGATCCTTGAGTACGTGATCAAGATGGGGGACGAGTTCAAGTTCATGATCTCTCCCAAGGACTCCGGTGGACGGGATCCACTACTCGAGTTCGCAGAGCAGCTTATCTCTAGTGGGGATGAGAAGCTCGTTCAGCGCGGCAAGGATATTCGGCCTCGCCGCAGGTACCTGGTGAATGCCCTCGTGATCGCCGATGGAAAGGGCGTGACGATGAGGGACGGGCCGAAGGTCGTCAATCTCCCGGTGAGGGTGAAGGATGATCTGATCAACCTGGATACGGATGTTCAAAGCGGATATGGTGACATCACCAACCTCGAGCGCGGGTTCAACGTCAGCGTCGAGCGTCAAGGGGATGGTCTCAATACTCGCTACTCGGTCCGGGCGCACCGAGAGCCCTCGAGCATCCTGACCACTGCACGGGAGCAGGGCTACGATCCGGATGCGTGGTCCTTGCACGACCTGGATGCGCTGACCAAGCCGACCTCGGAGCATGAGCTCTCGGATGTGGTTCAGCGTCTGAAGGCGATCCAGCTGCATCTCGAGGCCCAGCCTGTGGAGACCCGAGCGTTCGAGTCGCCCCGTGAGCCGACTGTGAGCTTAGCGCGGCCACCGGAGGTCGGACCTCCAACGGGTCTCGACGATCTGGTGGGTCCTCCACCGGGGTTCGAGAAGCCGTAGTGCGGAAGGTTCTGTTCAGCGAGCAACAGCGTCAGCGCATGAAGCGGATGTACGAGGTTGAAGGCGCCGCGCTCGCAACGATCGCGATGAACTTTGGCGTGAGCACCCCGCTTATCTCCTCCCATCTACGAGAGCTGGGCGTCGCGATCAAGGGTCGGGGGAGGCCCAAGAAGAAAAGTATGGTGAAGACGCTGGACTGTGACCCAGTGCCCACCCCCGAGCCCAAAGTCGAAGTGGTTCAGATCTTCGACTTCTAAGAACGGCGTAGAGAGCCCCAACCTCCTTCTGCATGTGTGTCGTCTCCTGGGGCTCTCTACGTCACCTCTGGAGGTATTCGTGTCTTCATGGCGGGAGCAGTTTCGCGACGTCATGTCAGCTGGGAAGAAGCCCACGGCTGACTTCACGATGTACTCTGCCACCGATCTCACGGTGGGTAGTTACATCCCGTACGGTGTACCGTGTGGGATCCCTCAGCTCGATCTGGCGCTCGGTCGACCAGGCTGGCCGGCTGGTCGCATGGGTGAGATCTCTGGCTTCGAACACACGGGCAAGACAAGTCTTGTACTCGCCGCAGCCGGAGCCATGCAGCGCGCCGGTGGTCACGTAGTTTGGGTCGACGCGGAGCGTGCCTTTTCTCCGGAATGGGCCGCGGTGAACGGTGCCGACCCGAATGCCATCGACTTGGCAGAGGCAGATACGATCGAAGGTATCTTCGCCTGTATCGAGAAGACCCTTGAGTCGTACGCGAAACTCGACGAGGGGCGGCCACCTCTCCTGATCGGAGTCGACTCGGTCACGTCTGTGCCTTCCACGGAGATGTTCGAAAAAGCGTTTGGGGAGGTACAGCGTATCGGCACCGATGCGAGGGCGATCCGCGTGGGCATGCGGAAGATCAACTCCAAGATCGCTGCGAGCAAGGCCGTGGTCTTGTTCATCAACCACTCCGTCGCGAATCCGGCCTCTCCCTTCAACCCTTCCGTATCGGCTGGTGGCCACGCCCTCAAGTTCAACGCTGCACTCCGCATCCAGCTCGCGCGCCACAAGAACGTCCAGGAAGAGCAGGACGACGTGAAGGTGTATAGGGGGATGGAGGTGGGCATCACTGTCGAGAAAAATCGTATTGGGAAGACCAGCACGAGGAAGTTTTCTTGCTTCCTGCTCGAGAACGGCTTTGATCTTCACGAGAACCTGTTCGACGCGTTCCAGCGCATCGACGTCCTCGAGAAGGTCAACAACCGCACGTACCTGTTCAAGCCCACCGGCACGAAGCTGAGCCGTGGGGAGTGGAAAACGTTCCTGGACGAGCAGTCGAAGGGTGTGCACGAGTCATACCGCTGGTTCCTTCAGCGCGCAGCAGAGCTTGGGGAGATCGTAAACTATGGCGGGGAAGTTCATCGTTCTCAGTGACATTCACCTGAACCTCTGGGGGTACGGTGATCCTGAGGAGCGACTCGACGATCAGATCTACGCGATCGAGGTCGTGATGGGGCGAGCGGTGGAAGAGGACGTCGATGCGGTCCTCTGGACAGGCGACATCTTCCACACCCAAGGCCAGGTCCACACCCAGGTGTTGCGGGCTCTCTACGGGGTCCTCTCGCCGTTCCGGAGCGATCTAAAGGACAAGACAGTTTTCTTGCCCGGCAACCATGACATGGTCTACCGGGACCACTCCAGCGTTCATGCCCTGGACTTCCTGAGTCTGTTTGGCCAGCTACCCATGATGCAGAGCAGCATATGGGGGGGGCCGATCAACATCCCAAACATGCCGCAGATCTGGGCCTTCCCCTACACCGACCTTCATGACCAGCTGGCTCGATGGCTCGATCTCTTCCAGAACCGGGACCACGACCTGCTGCTCCTTCATCAGGGTGTCCGCAACGTCGAGTTCAAGTCCAGGGGCTTCGTTCTCGACGAGGGCCTCTCCGCAAGCATGATCCCTCCGGGCGTGTTCCACGCCTTCGTTGGTCATTGTCACTCGATGCGCAGGGTCTCCTCCAACATGACCGTGCCTGGCGCGCTCCAGCAGCACAACTTCGGGGACGTGGGGGACCCAAGAGGATTTCTGCTTGTGGAGTACAACGAGAGCGGTCTCACCTTCCAGCATATCCCGGTGGGTAACACTCGCTTCATCGACATCCCATACACCGACGATCTTCCCTCGCTGGTTGACCAGATCAACGGTGAACGCGTTGACCTACCAAACGAGTTCATCCGCATCAGCAACGTGCCGGTGTCGAAGGTGGACGAGGTTCGCGCCTGGACGAAGGACGTGGGGGGGAACGATCTCAAGATCACCACACGGGATGACGTGCATGTCCCACTGCGTGTGCAGCAGCACGAGATCGGCGACATCGAGTCCTTGCTCACCCGCTTTGCAAAGGAGAACGACCTGGGGCAGGACCTCCTCAAGGTGGGCTACGAGATCCTGAAGGGAGCTGAGGGTGGAGTTTCTTGAGATAAAGATCGAGAACTTTCTCTCGATCGCGAACGAAACGCTGCGCCTCGACAATCGCGGAGTGCTTCTGATCAGTGGGGAGAACGGTGCGGGGAAGAGCAGCCTCACGTCGAAGGCCATCGCCTGGGCCCTGTTCGGTCAGACCCTGAAGGGGGTGAAGGGTGACTCGGTTGTGAACGTGACCGACCCCTCTGGACCGTGTGGGGTCGAGGTCACCTTCCGCGTTGGGGGCAAAGTGCACACTGCACATCGCCGCCGCAACCCCGCCTCCCTCGAGCTGGACGGCCAACGCTTCCGCGTCCCCTCCGAGACCCAGCGTGCGATCGAGCAGCTTGTGGGCCGAGATCTCGACGCGTTCATGGCCACGGACTACTTTGGCCAGGACCGAGCGACGGACTTTCTTGCGATGACGCCTACCTCCCAGATGGAGACGATGGAAGGAATCCTACGCCTCTCACGTCTGGACGAGCTCGTTGTGGAAGCGAAGGAGAGGGCGGCGCTTGAACGAGCGGGCCTCGAGCTGGACCAGAACACGTTGCGCTCGAGACAGGGGCAGACCGAGGAGCTGGTGCGGCAGATGACTGCAGCGACCAGCCGATATGATCAGCTGCAGGCTAGTTTGGATTTTCGAGAGGCGCACCGTCGTCAGCTGGACCTGAGGGAGAAGGAGCTGCGCAGATCAATTCTCAAGGGCCCAGTGGACGAGGCGCTCGTCGACCTTCGCCGGATCGAGCTTCAGCTCGACGAGGTCACCGAGCAGCTGAGGAAGCACGATGTATCAAGCGAGCACTACAAGGCCCTGTCCATCCAACTGCGAATTGAAGTCAGCAGCTACCGCAGCCAACTGAAGGACATCCAGGACGCGATCTGCCCAACCTGTGGGGGAACGATCCAGAAGGAGCTGACGGACCGGTTGCGCGAGGAGCAGAAAGTCCTCCAGTTAACCTACGATAATCTGCTTGGTCGGCAGGCGGGGGTCAGCGAATGGCTTGGCACGTGTCAGGAAACCCACGTCGCGTTACGCAATCAGAAGATGGCCTACGAGCGTAAGCTCAGCGACAGCAACCAGAACTTCGAGAAGTTTGAGCAGAGCCTAGCGGAACTCAATGAGCTTCGCGCGACCCAACGCGCTCATGATGAGCGTGAGAAGGCTATCATGCTCGAGTTGGTGGGGATGGTCGACACGATGACCAAGCAGCGTACGGATCTGGAGACGATGATGGCGGTGAACGAAGCGGCTTCCAAGCGTGGGCTGCATCGCCTCTCGATGATCAACTACTGGATGGACATCTTCGGCAAGACCTTTCGGAACATGATCCTCGAGCAGGCTCTACCCTTCCTGCAGGAGAGGACGGAGTACCACCTGCGCCTCCTGAACAACTCTGCACTCAGGGTGAGCTTTTCTACGCAGAAGACGTTGAAGAGTGGAGAGGAGCGTCAGCAGTTCACAGTCACGGCCTTCCGTGACCAGGGTGGTCAGTCCGAGATGGCGCTCTCCGGCGGAGAAAGGCAGATCGTGTCCTTTGCTGTGGGCTTGGCGCTGTCAGAACTCGCAGATTCCCAAACTGGCTCCGCATCGAACCTCATGATCCTAGATGAGCCCTTCACCATGCTGGACGAAGGGAACTGTGAGGAGGTCGTGCAGTACGTGACGACCGAGCTCGTAAAAAGAAAGGCTACTATCCTTCTGATCTCGAACGATGACCGCATGAAGGCACTGATTCCAGGGGGACTTCATGTGAAGCGTGGAGACGATGGCAAGTCCCGAGTTGATGGCACCTAGCATGAATCCTCATGATGAAGAGCTTCGGCGCCTGTACCTCAGGCACGCGATCCTGCTCGAGTCGGGGGCGGATCTCGAAGGCCGAAACCTGTTCATGGTTGGCGACGTCACGTCTCCCAACGCGGAGAACATGATCAGCAGCCTGCACCTGATGAACACACGGGATGCCTCACCAATCAAGCTCTGGATCAACTCATTCGGCGGCGAAGACGACATGCTGTTTTACATGTACGACGCCATCACGGCGAGCTCCGCTCCGGTCTACACAATTGGAACGGGGATGATCTGCTCTGCAGCGGCCCTCCTCCTGGTGTGTGGCGACCGGCGGTACGCAACCCCGAACTCCTGGTACATGACCCACAAGGGCAGGTTCCAGATAGAGGGTGACGAGGACGAGGTGCGTGCAGCAACGGACCTCTCCTCGGCCGTGTCGGATCGGTACTGGAAGCTCATCGGTCGACACACGACTCGCTCACCGAAGTGGTGGTTCAGTCGAAGCAAGGGGCGGGGAGAGCTGTGGATGGATGTGGACGACATGCTGAAGAACGGCGTGATCGATGATGTGCTCAAGCCTACGCGTCGCGAGCTTGCACCGCTGAACCGTAGTCGGGTCCAGAAGAACGAGGAAGAAGACGAGTAGAGATGCGACCCTTCGGACTCGGCGACCTGGAAGCAGCGTTGCTCTGGCAGGCGATCTGGTTCTTCTCTGGTGTCGTGGTGGGTGTGGGCCTAGCGGTGCTGATCCTGTGACACCAAGCTCGGCGAAGAGCAAAGGCCGAGCACTTCAGAAGTACGTCGCTGCGCGGATCCAAGAGGTGTTTGGTTTACCTAAGACTGATGTTGTGTCTAGGTCTATGGGCTCTGGCGGAGTGGACATTATGTTGAGTGACAGAGCCCTGCAGCTGTTTCCTGTCGCTGTCGAGTCCAAGAATACGCGGACTTGTCCGGGGCTATCCGCGCTGGAGCAGAGTGCAGCTAATGCTGGTAATTACCTACCAGTCGTCTGTTGGAAGCCACCGGGGAAGGGAATGGAGAAGACAATGGTGTACATGGACCTAGATCACTTTCTGTATTTCGTGCGCGATTGGCGGCGCGTTTAAGCCTGTACAGAGGAGGAAGAATGAAGTTTGTGATCTACCTCGGCGGGTATGAAGTTCTCATTGCCACTCCAGAGTCGGAGAGGAAAATGGTTCAGAAGATCTTCGGTGAGCAAGGATCGCTTCGTTCCATATCCAATGGCAACTGGACCCTGCAGTACAGGAGGATCGAGTTCGACGCGGACTACTTGGTCGGTGGCATCTACGGCCCGCGCGCGTGCGGAAGACCTGGGTTGCACATGGGAATCGAAGGGGATCTGTCGAGGGATCTATTCCTAGCTGACGAACCGATCCCGGAACAGGAGATCCGATAGTGGGTTACGGCACGTTTGACTTCACGGAGTCGTTGCGCGTCGCAGGCGTGGAGCTCCACCAGGTGGAGAAGGTTCTCTACGGGTGGGGCAACGTTGATGAGCAAGGTAAGTGCTGCAACGAGTGCGGAGGTGAGTGGTCTGGAGGCTTCATCTTCCGCATGAAGGATGGCAGGGTTGGGAAGGTCACCGGCTGGTGCGACTACACCGGCTGGGGTTGCCAGGACGGTGCGGATGTCGAATGGATAAAAGCAGGTGCGGGTCTGCCGGAGATCCCCATGGGCGCTGATGAGGACCCAGCGGATCTGAACGCAGAGTTGACGGGGACCGGTGACGTGGTCTGAGGACAATTACGACCATGCAGTGCAAGTCCTGCATGCGAACATTGTCTCTCGTTGCCTTTTATCCTTCGGTTCAATCGGGACGATGGGGTCAACGGCTCTGCATCGAGTGTTCTAAGGAGAATGCACGTCAACGTCGAGCGAACCCTGAGAACCATCTCCAGATCCGCAGTACAGAGATCGCTTCGCAGCTCACGCAGCGAAACCGAAAGAGAAAGAAGAAAATGGGCTGTGATGTAACGGGCAGAGAGATTCGTTGGCTCTGGGTGTTTCAGAACGGCTTGTGTGCAGACACCGGGGAACCGATGACTCTTTCAGGCAAACGAAAGAGAAAGACTCCACTTCGCACCGCGATGTCTGTCGATCGCATTGATCACCATAAGGGGTACGCGAAGGATAACATTCGTCTTGTCTGCCACTATGTCAACATGGTGAGACGAGACCTTCCCTTCGACATTTGGAGAAGTGTTGTAGATAAGTTCGATTGGAAGCGTCTGCTTCACGAGGAGCAATAGTGCAGTTTGAAGGTGCTGAATTTTCCTTGAAAGAGAAGTTCATCGACCTCTACAAGCGCAAGCGCGTAAACTGGGGCCCGCTCGGTACCTTCGTGTTCAACCGCACGTACGCGAGAGAGTTGGAGGATGGGACGAACGAGCGCTGGTGGCAGACCGTTCGTCGTGTCGTCGAGGGCTGCTATCTGATCCAGAAGCGGCACTGCAAGCAGCAGTTCGTGTTGTGGGATGAGCGCCAAGCTCAGAAGTCGGCCCAGGCCATGTACGACGCGATCTTCACCTTCAAGTTCCTTCCGCCAGGCCGTGGGCTTTGGGCCATGGGGACCGAGTTCTTGTTCAAGCAGGGTGGCGCGTGTGTCAACAATTGCGCCTTTATGTCCACTGAGGATCTCGCTCACGATTTCTCAGGGCCGTTCGTATGGCTGGCCGAGATGTCCATGTTGGGTGTGGGCGTGGGCTTCGATTGTGAGGGCGCCTTCGGCCGGGAGATTCTCCTCCGTGCTCCTCGAGTAGCAATCGGTGAGAGTTTCGTCGTAGAGGACTCGCGGCAGGGTTGGGTGGCGGCGTTTCGTCGCGTGCTGGATTCCTTCGTGGGTAAGGACACCCTACCGGAGTCCTTCGACTACAGCGCGATTCGACCGGCTGGGTCCCCCATCAAGGGATTCGGTGGTGTGGCCCCTGGCCCCGAGCCGCTCCAGAAGCTCGTCGACCGCACGCGCATCATCCTCGACGAATACGTGAAAGAGGATAAGCCAGTCGACTCGCGGCTCATCGTCGATGTCATGAACTTCGCGGGAGCTGCGGTGGTGGCCGGAGGTGTCAGGCGCAGCGCAGAGCTTGCTCTGGGGCGGCCTGACGACCTCGAGTATATTGGGCTCAAGGATCAAGGCCGAGTCGAAGACCCTACACTGGCAAGGTGGGCTTCGAACAACTCGGTGATCGTGAAGCAGGGTAGTTCCTATGAGGCGCTGGCCTCGCGTAGTGTCGAGAATGGGGAGCCGGGCTACTTTTGGCTGGACAACGCCAGAGCTTACGGGCGACTCGCCGATGGTCCCACGAATGCTGACCGTCGTGTCCGTGGTGGCAACCCCTGTCTCGAGCAGACCTTAGAGTCCCGAGAGCTCTGCTGCCTTGTCGAAACGTTCCCATCTCTACATTCCTGTCTTGAAGAGTACAAGCAAACCCTGAAGTTTGCCTATCTGTACGCCAAGACCGTCACCCTGATTCCGACTCACGACCCACGCACCAATGCCGTCATGTTCCGCAACCGGCGGATCGGGCTCAGCCAGACTGGGATCGTCGAGAACATCAACCGCATTGGTCTCAGAGAGCACCTGCGCTGGTGTGATGAGGGGTACAAGGAGGTCCGCAGGTGGGATGACGTGTACAGCGATTGGATGTGCATCCCTCGCTCGATCAAGGTGACTACGGTAAAGCCTAGTGGCACCGTGAGCCTGCTGCCGGGCGTCACGCCGGGGATCCATTCCCCCCATTCGGAGCACTACATCCGACGTATCCGCGTGAGCAAGAACTCGGATGTCTGGCAGCACTACCAGAAGGCGGGGTACGAGGTCGTGCAGGATGTGTACGCGGACAACACGATGGTGATCGAGTTCCCGGTGAAGGAGAACAACTTCACCCGTGGAAAGGACGACGTCTCGATGTGGGAGCAATTCGCCCTAGCAGCTGCGCTCCAGCGCCACTGGTCAGACAACGCGGTCAGCATCACGATCACCATCCAGCCTAACGAGGCCAAGGACCTGGCCTCTGCTCTGACCGTGTACGAGTCCCAGCTCAAGAGCGTCTCGTTCCTGCCCGTGCGTGGCGACCAGGTCTACCAGCAGGCGCCCTACGAGAGCATCACGGCCGAGCAGTACAAGGAACGCACCTCGAGTCTCAAGCCTGTCAACTTCGACGCCATCGCCGACATCGACAAGAAGGAAGAGCGCTTCTGCGATGGCGAGGTATGCACTCTCTAAGGAGGAAGCATTTTGGGGCCCCGTGGCTACTTCATGCATCGACGTTTCGGGAACTGCCCCAAGGGGGGTGTCACCGCCTACTTCATGGTCGAGCTGCTGCCGGAGAACAGATACCTGATCTCGTACAGCCTCGCCCGCTGCAACCCCATCGACAACTTCGAGAAGCGGCGGGGTCGATCCATCGCCCAGGGCCGCTTCGAGAAGCGTCGGAACTGCGGGGACGTGACCACATACATGGTCGAGGCACCCGACCCAGAGGCCGCGCGGGGGATCGTCATCAGACGGATGGAGAAGGTCTGTCTCGGGGAACTCGATGCGATGCGGGATCTGCACGCACTCCGCATCGGTGAGCTCATGCGCAAGTACACCCAACTGATTCGAGAAGGGATCATCACGATTTGAAGTATCACTCGTACCCGAGCATCTACAACCTCGGCCATCGTGCCGTGCGGGACCTGTTCATGGGTCCGGTGCTCGTGGAAGAAAAGGTCGACGGCTCGCAGTTCAGCTTCGGACTGCTCGAGGAGGGACTCGTCTGTGCCTCCAAGCGCACGCAGCTGATCCTCGACGCCCCGGACAAGCTCTTCACACAGGCGGTCACCACGGCCTTGTTTCTGGCGCCATACCTGCACTCGGATTGGATTTACCGGGCTGAGTACCTACAGAAGCCCAAGCACAACGCCTTGGCGTACTCTCGAATTCCCGCTCAGCACTTGATCATCTACGACATCGTGCGGGGGCAAGAGGATTACCTGGACGAGGAGGAGAAGGTCCTAGAGGCGCAGCGTCTCGGTCTGGAGTGCGTCCCGACGCTGTACTCAGGCCAGGTGGAGAGCGCAGACCTATTGAGGGGGCTGCTCGAGACGGAGTCGATTCTCGGCGGGGCGAAGATCGAAGGCTTCGTCATCAAGAATCATCGGATGCTCGGGCCGGACAAGAAGGCTCTGATGGGCAAGTTCGTGTCCGAGGAGTTCAAGGAGAAGCACGCGCACGAGTGGAAGGTTAGCAACCCCAAGCAAGGCGACGTGATCCAGCTGCTCATCAAAGCCCTTTGCACTCCAGCTAGGTGGGACAAGGCGATCCAGCACCTGCGGGACGACGGGGTCCTGACCGACTCGCTGAAGGACATCGGGGCACTTATTCTCGAGATCAAGGCCGACATGACGAAGGAGTGTGAGGACGAGATCAAGGACGTCCTCTACAAGTGGGCGCTGCCAAAGGTCCAGCGAGGGGTGACGGGCGGCTTCCCAGAGTTCTACAAGCAGCTGCTGCTCAATCGGCAGTTCGAGAGCCCCGACACGTGATCGAGAGGGAAACTGCGCAGCGTCTCGTAAAGGAGTCGCTCGCGATCGAGGGGATAGATCGGGGTCTGCGCAAGGCAGAGGTGGATGAATTCCTGCGTTTTGTGGCGCTCGACGAGGTGACACCCATCGAGCTCGTCCGCTTCGTACGGGTCTTCCAGCCGGATGCACTGCTGCGGATCCGCCCTGGCCAGAACGTCTACATCGGGGACCACCGTCCAGTCATGGGGGGGCCGATGGTCGAGGAGGAACTCAAGTTGCTCCTCAAGGAGATCAAGGAGAGGAATCTCGAGCCGTTTGACGCGCACTGTGAGTACGAGCACCTCCACCCCTTCACCGATGGCAACGGTCGCTCGGGACGGGCGCTCTGGGCGCAGATGATGGTGAAGACCGGGAAGGAGGCGTGGCTCCATCTCCCGTT
>Ga0209518_1001100_pt1 | contig 30949 bp, 24 predicted proteins | sample RifGroB1_FD_183993 | JGI IMG/M metagenome (GOLD analysis project Ga0209518, IMG submission 183993) | Groundwater microbial communities from Rifle, Colorado, USA - Groundwater B1 (SPAdes) (version 2) | ecosystem: Environmental > Aquatic > Deep subsurface > Groundwater | place: Rifle, Colorado...
AATTGGGAATGCTGGGATGGCGGAGTGGTCAATCGCATCAGACTGTAAATCTGACGCCCGTTCGGGCTACCCAGGTTCAAATCCTGGTCCCAGCACAGCATTGAAATAATACTTTGAAGTTTCACTAAATTAATTCCTTTTACTTAGAACTCTCTTTATGTGCCTATGTAATAAGCTATTGTGAGTCTCATAAGTAAACTGACTGATAACTTTCCTGTATGCATTTTTTGAAATCTTCTTACATAACTTTCTATTGTCTAAGAGAAGCATGATGTTATTTGAAAAATCTTTTACGCTAAATGGCTTTGCCAGCAAACCATCTTCTTGGTGTTTTATTATTCCGGTAGGGCCGGCATTTCCCCAGGCAACAACCGGCACGCCATATGCCATTGCTTCAATTATTCCCATTCCAAAATCCTCCTCTGGCGCCGGATATACATAAACCGCAGCATTTCTGTAAGCTTGATCCAAGTCGCTTTCGGATAATAATCCGGTAAAATAAATTTTATTTTTCTTATAATGTTTCTTCAGCCATTTTGTATAGTCTGTATCTTTTCCCGCAATTACAAGATTTGGGCAGTTTTTCCCCATACTGAATAGTGCCTCAATGGCAAATTCAAATTTTTTCTGGGGAAAATGTCTATTTGTGATTAAAACATAAGGTTTTTTTATTGTTTTTTTATCAATCGTAATAGATCCTTTAAATCTTTTCATTATCTTTTCATTCGAAATCTTTTCTTTGATGTGCGCGCCTGCCGGACAATTAATGGTTTCAATGTTGTAAACCTCTTCCAATAATCCTTTCGCATAAGATCCATTGGCAAAAATTGTCCGAGCGCTCTGGATGCTTTTGCTATCCAGATACTTAATGATTGGTTTAAAAATCAAAGAATAAAAATTAATAAGACTGAATCCGTCATTGATTTTAAGACCGGTTTTCTGGTCGATAAGCCTTGGATGAACCATACGGGTAGGTTGAGCCAGATAAATCCCATAAGGAATTCTATTTATTTTAGAAAGAATAAAAGCCATCCAAGGGCCGGGCTGGTTCGCTCCAAAATAGAAATCATAATTACGAAACTTAAAGAAAAGTAACGGCACAAGCAGACAGGCCATAAGAATCGAGACTAATTCAACATCCGGATACCAAGAGGGAAGAATTTTTGGAAGAATTCTTTTAACTTTCACCCGCGAAAGAAGCTCAGGAAAACATCCTTTTCTATCCACAACCGGACTAAAACAAGTAACATCATAGCCAAGCTTTTCAAGTCCAATTGCCTCTTCAAGCACGAGCCGCTCTCCCCCACCGGAATAAACAAAAGCAAGATGAAATATGGCAATTTTTAATTTTTTAGCTTTACTCTTTACCATACTTACTCAATTAATTAAAACCGCTCTTTTTCAAAATTTTAGCTAAAATCTCTTCCAATTTTAAGTTAACTAAAATTCTGTACAAAACCAATCGAACATAAAATATTAAAGTTGCGATACTCAGTCCCCGACTGGATAATGACCAGGGGCTTAAAACAATCTCATAATTCCTCCTTGCAGCTTTTTCCATTTCTATTAAATTAATATTTTTGTTAATCTCCAACTTTCTAATTCTGTCCTTCCAGAACAAGGGAATATCGGAGAGTAGAATTTTCAAATCGGTTCCATATTTTTGATCCCTGAAACTGTATTTTTTTGCTTTGGGATTAATATTCACCCAGCCCTTTCGATATTTTTTATATCCGTACGCGATTTTTATTGACTTATTAAAAAATCCGGGAGGAATAAAAAGCGGCGGGACTTGATCAGCAAGAATCTCATTTGGCCAACCTGATAAATGCTCATACCCGTCAAAATGAGCATAAAGCTCTTTTTTTGGAGCAATAATTATTTGATTTTTCACTTTTACCGCTCCTCTTAGGTCTTCTGCCCTAATCACTCTTCTGCCCTTGAGATTCCCTGATGTAAACCAATGCTGAAAAAGATCCTTATGAACTATTTGAATTGAATCAAAATTGCCCTCTTTTTCCTCGTAAACAATTGAGTCGTCGTCTTCGGAAATAAAAGCGGAGGATCTGCCGTATACAAGATTTTCAGGTGTTCCTTTTTTTGAAATATTAAGAAATTCAGAGAAATGAGAATATATTATGGAAACAAACCTATTTTTTTCTTTTAATTTTTCCGCCTTATTGATAAGCTTGTCTATGAAATACACGAAATCAGGATCGCTTGTTATTAAGGGATGGTCATTGTTCGGTGAATAAAAAATCCAGTCATCTTTCATTTTCTCCAAGATTTCAAGAGATCCCAGATAATCCTTCTGACTATCGCTTCTCTCGTGCATAATTATTGCCTTGGGAAAAATATTCAGAATAAATTCGTCGAACTCTCGTATCTTGCCGGGATTATCAAGCTCGTACTTTACCAGAACATGTGACCACGGGTAAAGAGCATAGCTCGCGAGAGCATATCTGGCAATATCTATTTTTTTGGGTTTTCTATAATTTTCGCAAGCACTGCGAATCGTATCTTTCCTCTTTACGGGGATCAAGGGCTGATTAGTAATAAAGGTGTCAAAATACAAAATCATAATTTTAAACTGTCAAGTCTGCGAATAAATTTTTCCAGTTCCCTTGGTGTACCTAGAATAAAATTTTTCTCCGACATTATTGCCCTTATTTTTTTGCCTTTTTTAATAAGTTCGTTATAGCAGGGGCCTACATAAAATTCCTTATTTGTAAGTTTTTTTCCTAAAAGTATGCTTTTTGCGGCCTCTACAAAATCCTGGCCATGTTTAAAATAATACATTCCTGTTGTGGCAAAATTTGATATTGCTTTCTTTTCTGCCACTTCACGCACAAAACCATTTACGCCCTCCTTTGCATAACTATAGCGCGGATTTCTACTTTTAAAACACGGAATTATACCATCAGGATCCTCTTTCACTATTAAATCAAGGATTTTAGATCTCGAATAGGTATCGCAGTTATAAATAAAAAGTTTTTCCTGGTTGTCGATATATCTTTCTGCTAAAAGACAGGTTTCCGCCTGACCGCGAGTCGGAGTTTTTGCGATTATCAGAATTATTCCTTTTCCAAAAATTCCTTTCAACCTTTTTCCAAGTTTATGCTCTTCATCATGATCTTTCGAAATTATAAATATCAATCTATATGAAAGCACGCGATCAAGAAAATCAAAAGATTCCATAGCCCACTTAATCATTGGTTTTCCCCCAACATCAATAAGAGGTTTTGGCTCCCTAAAACCCGCGTTTTGAAAACGCGAGCCCGCTCCTGCCATAGGAATCAGGATATTCACTCTACCGATATTCATTACTTAGAAAATAGCTTCATTAATGAGTTTTATGCCGGACAAAAACATTGCCTTCTGCCGTCTAAAACTTTCTCGATGCAAGGGTACCATTGATAAGAACAGCAGTGATTCGATAATGCTTATCTTCCTTAAATCATAACCTCTTTTTATTACCTCTCGATCTAAGAGGTCGGCAATTTTAAGATGGTTTTTCTTGACAAAAATTATAAAATCAAAATTTTTTCCTTTTTCCTCAATTTCAAATAAATCATTCATTATGAAATCATAAAAACCATGAAAGCTATGCCTTAGTTTCGCGATATCGTATTTTATATCGCCATAATTTGAAATTTCGCCAAAGCTTCCACGAGGGTCTATAAATTTAAATACTTTTTTCTTTTTATCATATAAAATGTTGCTTAAACATAAATCTCCATGGACAAAGCTCATTTCATTTTTGTCAAAAAGAAGATCTACGGTTTTTTTAATTTTTTCAAGAATCAAGTTTATATTTTTATATTTCTTTTTATTTATATAAATGTATTTTTCATTTAGCAGATCTTTCCAGTATTTTTCTTTTTTTAGTTCATTTAGCCTCTCTATAATCTTTTCGTAATACATGTAGCGATACGAGATATAAGGCAAATTCTTCTTATATTTTTTAAACAAATTTATTATCTCAAAGAGTTCTCCGATCACCTTTTCCCAAGATTTTAAATCCAGAGACAAATTGACGAACAAATCTGCTAGAGTTGGGTAACTGCAAAGCTCCAGAGAGTAACCTACATTTGTTTTTGAGTTCTCATAATCAATTAGCTTAGGGGAATATTTTTTCAATCCTGCCGGCAAGTTTAAATACCAAAGCAATTCCTGTTTAATTTTCTCTTTATTATCACTTTTCTTTGTAACAATACCTTTGCTATGGTTTAAAATTAAAGAGTTAAAACTCCTTGTTCTTTTTGAAATTTTTTCCATATGGCCTTAAGATTTTACATTATCGAAAGAATAATTTTTTCTGTTTCTTGGGCTTGCATATTTGCGTCAAACATTTTTTCTGCTCTCCTGCGGTTAAACAAGCCTATAAATTTTCTTTTTTCATTTGAGACTATCAAGCTTTTGAGTGAATTATACATCCCTTCTCTATTTCCCTGTTTTACTAAAAAATTTCTATCTCCAATTTCCTCAGGTATTCCTCCGCACTTTGTTGCAACAATAGGAAGGCCGGAGGCCATTGCTTCCATTAAGGTATAACTGAAAAGTTCTTCCCAAACCTTAAAACCAAGAATTCTTAAGTCCTTACTCGGGGAACAGAAAATGTCAGCCTCCCTATAAACCTGAGGCAAATCAAAATAATTGACAAACCCCAGGTATTTAATAGGGTATTTTTTTGCCATAGACTTAATTCTCTCCTCAAGCCGTCCCCTTCCGGCAACAATAAGCTCTATATTATTAAATTCATTACAAAGATTAACAAAAATATTTAAAAGATCTCCTACTCCCTTTGCTTTTGTTAATTGTCCCACATAAAGAATCTTAATTTTTTCGTCCGAAGGACGATTGGCCTCCGGCCAAGATTTTCTCATTTGTTTTTCTCTTGGAAAAAATAGCTTGAGATCTACGCCCTTATAAATAACCTTTATTTCCCCTTTTGGAATTCCTATGTTTTCGGCAAATTTTAAAGCCAGTTTACTTCTCAAAAGAAAAAGGTCGGTTTTTTTTACCACATTCTTTATATAAAAATTATAAGGGGGAACAAATTTAGACGGATGGTTTGGAATTGTCTCCCAAACTACAGTTACAAGCTTCTTATTGTATTTATTGCAAAGATTTGCCGCCTGATCACACCAGGAATAAAAAGTGTCGGATAAGCATACTATGTCTGTATTTTTAATATGTTTTTCCAAATTTTCAATTTGAATTAAAGACCGATTTGTATAATTTCCGCCATTTAAAATTGCTATTGGGTCGCAAAAATACCTTGGTTTCAGTAATTCATTAACAAGTCTTAGATTTTTAGTTTTGATTGGGTACTCTACTTTATTTTGCGAAAAATAAATGAATTTGATATCTGTTTTTTTAAAAGCGTCATAAAAAAGCGCTTCAGCAGCCCTAATTCCTCTTATAACAGCCATTTTAGGTTTTTGCATAATTTATTTTTTTAAAACAAGGGTCAAGCCCCTGATTTGATTAGGCTTTACCTTACCTTTTAAAACATAATAGGTCAATAAAGAAGGCGAAACTTTTATTTCTTTCTCAAAAATTAATTTAAAATTATCATTTACCAAAGACAGAATATCTTTTTTTGTAAAAGAAAAGGGGTGGGCGCTGTCTCTTTTGTAGTTTTTTTTGAAAATATCAACAATTACCACAAAAAATCCGCCATTTTTCAATACTCTATGCGCTTCTTTGAGAACTTTTTTGGGGTCATTTACATGATCTAAAACATTAATGCAAAAAATTGCGTCAAAATAATTATTTTTAAAACTTAATTTTTCACCTTCTTCTTTTTTGAGACTAATATCTTTTGGATAAGAATAAAGTTTTAGATATTCGTCCGCTAATGGATCAATTCCGTATTTTTTTCCTTCAACATAATGAAGAATAGTACTAATTCCGCAGCCAATATCAAGCACCCTTGACTCTTTTTTTAACTGACATAGCCTTTTAATTTTATTGAAGTCGTAATACTTTTTCCAAAAGTCTAATACTTTTTGTTTATTATCTTTAAAATCTTCCGCCCATTTGCTTTGATAAATATATTCACCTGATAATTTATCTAAAAATATATCCGCTATTTTTTGGAAATATAATTTTCTTAATAGAAGCTGGACAGACCTAGGGGTAATTTTTACGAGAATTCCTATAATTTTTAATCCCATGTTTTCTTTGCGACTATATTCATGTAAAGACCTGTCGCTTTTTTGGGAATAAGAAGAGATTCAAGATTAATTAATATATTTACAAAATATCTTATATATGTAAGTAGCCGTTTTTGAAGAGCGGGATTTCCTGATTCAATATAATTCTTAATTTGGAATTCCCGGGGCAAGTTAAGAAACTTAAAAAGCCGCAGGTATACACCGGAAACCAGCTGGCAAAGGAAAAAACCCCAAAAATAGTATCTGATAATCTTGAAACCATTGTTCTCCATAAGGTTTATAAGGTCGCTTTTTGAGAATCTTTGAAGATGTCCATGAAACCTTTTGGCAAGCGTCTCATCCTGAAAAAAAACAAATTTATCTCCTTCAATTGGAGTAATTGAAAAGAAAAACGCATTTTTTTTCATTATTCTTCTTATCTCGCGGAGCGCTTCTTTCGGCTTTTCTAAATGTTCTAAAGTGCAATTTGAGGTTATTGCATCAAAATAACTATCGGGAAATGGCAGTTTATAAACATCACCTACAACAAATCTCACTTGCGGAAAATCCTTTTTTGCGGTTCCTATAGCATTTCTGGATACATCTACGCCATAGACTTCTAATTTTGGGAACTTCTTTTTTAGAATACCGCCGGAATAATAGCCTGCTCCGCATCCGATATCTAAAACCTTGCCTCTTAAAGAGCCAAGCTCGCGAGGCAAGATATCTATAACTCCGCTATTTAAAATCGGCAAATTTATCTTTTCGCGAGTACTATACAGCTTTTTTTCGTAATTAAATTTTTTCACTTATCAAATTTTCCTTCTAAAGATTTTATATCTGCATATAAAAATTAAATATTGCGTTATATTCTTACTTATATTTAACCCGCTTTTGCCCCTTTTTTTTCCGTAATCGTAAACCAAACCTACTTCCTCAATTTTTTGTGTTTCTCTCATTATTTTCAATAACAACTCGGTATTTGCTACAAAAAATTTACTTGTAATTAAATCATCGCCGTAAATATTTACCATTTTTCTCAAAATATTATAACTGTAAGCTCTGTAAAAAATTGTATAATCTTTTACAACAGAGGAAGGAAAAAGGACTCTAAATACAGCATTGGCTAATTTGCTGTAAAATAACCTTTTGGGAGGAAAATTTTTATAAGAGCCTTTTTTTTGAAACCTTGACGCGATTACCAGATCCTGACCTCCTTCAATTTTTTTAATCATCAGATTAAGTAATTTTGGGTCTGATGTTCCGTCTCCTTCCACTATTACAATAACATCACGCGGCTTTCCATCTTTTACAGTTTCTGCGATTGCCGAGCGAAAAACTTCAGAAACCCCCTTATTTATCTTATGGTTAATGATTTTAATGGGGAGGTTTTCCGCAAGACCTTCTATTATCTTAAGTGAATTGTCGCTGCTTCCATCATTAACCAAGTAAAACGAACAGTCATTGTGATTCAGATTTTGAGCAATCCCAATGAGGCAGTTTTCAATGTTTTTTTCTTCGTTATAAACAGGAATAACTACTCTAATCATGCTGGTTTGCGGGCAACCACAAAAAGGTTTGTCCCCCTCTCTTCCTCTTCTACATATCTTAAGAAAAGTTTGGTTAGAAGATCTGTTGCGAATTTTGGCCTCCAAACCATTCGTTTACCAAAGATAAATTTCATTAATTGAGCGGGCCAGGCGGTAATTAAAAAAAGATCAAATAGAAGAGCAATCCTGGACGAAACCATTTCTTTTTCCACCTCAATTTTAAATCCCGCTTTTTTGATATGTCTTTCCCATTGTCTTGTTGATTTAAGAGGCTTGTGTTTAAAAATTTTATTAAACATGAAAGTATAGAAATTACCAAGGGGTTTAAGGCCTAATCTGTTCAATAACGGGCCGTAAAAAATAGACCTCTCCCATTTATTCGTGACAAGAGTGAACACAAAGGTTCCTTCAGGCTTAAGAACCCTGAAGGCTTCTTTGAAGACTTTATCAATTGAACCAATATGCTCCAATGTGCTTACCGAAATAATTGTCGCAAAACTATTGTCTTTGAACGGCAAATTTCTTGCGTCTCCCAAAACAAGCTTTTTGTATTTATTTTCGCGCGCGGCAACCGCTAATTCCCGAGGATCGATATCAATACCCACATCAACCTTTTTATCAAAAAAGACCACGGCAAACTCTCCAAAACCGCATCCAAGATCGAGAATTGGTCTGCTTAATTTTGCCGAGGCAAAATATTTTGCTTCCGCGGATCTCTGAAGCGCCAGGGAAAGCGGCGTTACCGCAAGATAACGCCTAAAATAATATTCGGCTTTAGATGCTTTATTAATAGTCTTCATCTTCATTCGCTTTCACTGACAATTTAGAGACATGCCTTTTGCCGTAGTTTTTTGCTATACGGCTATACGCGGAAGCAATCTCTGCAATAGGTTTTATTAATTTAACTCCTAAGATTAGGTAGGCTAATAAAATTATTAATGTTACAAGACTTATAATAGTGGCTATTATCCCCCTTAACCCATTACTGTATTCGAATATTAAGGTGTCTCCCGCTTTAACCTGCGGCAAGTTGACTAACTTGTAAAGCGGGCCTGATTTGTAGATTTTCATTTTTTCCTTGCTGTTTTTTGATACAAGATATGCTTTCCAATCGGGATGGAAACTTTCTCTCAGATAAAAATTGCCTGAATTAAAGCCGCTCCGGAAGGAAAACTCAACCTTGTCAGGAAAATCTCTTTTCATGGTAATCATGCTTGTATCCTCATCTTCATCAAAATTTTCCTTTTCAAATAAGAATTTGAAAATGTTACTTAATAATTTAACTTCCTCCGGATTATTGCTGTATGCAGATATGTGCCCGAACCAATTAATTCCCGACCATATTATTTTCCCTTTTCCATAACTTCCTCCTGCAACTACGGGCCGATCGGATACGGTCACAAGTCTTTCGGCCCAGGGCTTTAGCCCTGAGGGCGCTGACACTCCCCACGGTTGATCCCCCCATTTTAAAGGAGAAAACTTTTTGCTATCTACACCATCTAATATTGAACCTTTCGTTTTATAATCCTGGCTATCCAAGTCTGAAGTCCAGGAAAGTGATGAAACAGGGAAAAAATCCGGTGCTTTCTCAATTTCCCAATCGCGGTCAACAAACTGCCAGCCTGTAGAAAGATATACGCTGCCCCCTTCTTTAATATATCTGTCAAGAAGCTTAAAGGCTGAATTTTTATTTTTGTATGAGTATCCGAATAAAATAAGACCGTCAAACTTTCTTAGATCCTCAAAAGAATAATCATCTATATTTTTTTTGCCGGAAACACTAAAGGCATCGTCATAAGAAAGCATGCCTTCATTCGCTAATTTAAAGAAAGTTTCATATGCTGTTTGTTTTTCATTGCCTATTACCAGAATTAATGGTTTATTTTGAGAAAAGCTATATAATTTTACCTCCGGTTTTAGACGGAAAATTCCCTCGCCTTCCTTGATCCAGTGCTCCGTATCTTGTGTGAAATTATTCTCAGGGTCTGCCCCAATATTTATAAGCACATATTGAGTCCCATACCATTTGGCAACATTATATATTGGGATTGGATTCCTGTCTTTACCATAGAAAGTACTCTGCTGATAGCCCCAATAAGAATGGTTGAGGGAGGACTGATATCCCCAAAGGTTTAACATGCTGTCGTCAAAATTATTCACATTAAAGCTTTGCGTGGTTGTTCCAAGGTTAGGAGAGACATCCACTCTCACCATTTCTTTTTCTCCTTTTATTTTTAAGAATTCCTTGTAGATATCCGTTATAAAAGTCGAATCATTTATGTTGGTGTTCAGCTTGAACCTGGGCCAAGCAGATATAGCCAGTTTTTTACTAAATGGCTTGATAACTGCATCACAATATTTAACACGGCCTTTTTCTATGGGGTCTAAAATGCATTTGTCCGCCAAATTGTCTAAAACTTCAACTCGCGGGCTATCTTGACAATATTCTGGTAAAGATCGTTTTTCTTTTAGTCTATTAATAAGATCGTTCTCTTCCGCACATTTGCTACCAAGAATATATTTATCAATTTTTCCTTTTGCCGATTGTGCACAAACTTGAGGGATAAATGAATTGCTCTCTGACTGACAAAAATAAGGAATTTTATCATCAGCTACTGTTGTGAAGTCTAATCTGTTTACTCCGTAACGTACGCTTGGCGGCGAAAGCGAGTAATAACGGAACAGAATAACGGCTCCCACCGCGATTGCTAGCGCGCTTGCTCCCACCAATATCGACTTAATTGAATCTATGTAGAGAAGTATGCTTCCTTTTAAATAACGCTTCCATAAAAAAACCAAAGAAAAAAAAATATGGGGAATAGCAACGGCGCCAAAACCGGCCAATACAGGCAGAAATACCCTTAAAGGTATAATTAAGGGACGGTAGTGCTGAGCTCCGGTTAGATTAAGATACCACCAAACCGGAGCAAAATAATAGATAAATAGAAAATTAAGTGCCGAGAATAACCCGATTACAAATAGTTTTTTTGAAAGCCAATAAGAGAAAATAAGCCCTACAAGAGCCATTGCCCACACGGGAACTGCAAAAGCTACATTTCTTTCCGCAAAGCGGCGGTCTCCCTGCGGAATTTCAGCCAAGGTTAAAAATGGTTTAAAATACCATTCGGATGCATCTTTAAAGAAGAATTCCTTACTTGCTGAGCCTGCCCTCTTTGACTGTAAAGAATAATACTGAAAATTGATTTCATGAAACGCGCTTATAAGATATGTAACTGCCAGAAATACGAAAACTGCAAGAATTCCGTAAAGAGTTTTTTTAAATCTCTGATTTTTTGCTGAAAGGAAAGAATAAAGAATCCCATAGAAGGGAAAGAAGGTAATAATACCCAAAAATGCTAAAGCATGGGTAAACCACAACAGCGATAAGGATATTGCTCCCAAAATTAAGGATAAGCGAGCTACCCAATTAACTCTGCGCTCTAAAACGGAGCATAAGAAAACATCAAAAAAAATTAATGAGGGCAGAATAAATATGTAGGACATAGATTCACCATAAAATCCCCAATAAATAAGCCATACCCATGAGATAGGCGATAAAAAGTAAAAAAGAGATGCGATTAAAGCCGCTGTTTGATTTTTCAAACGGGTCCAAACAAAGAAATATATCCCCAAAGAAACTAATAAGACAGAGACGAAAGACAACATTTGAAAAGAGTTCTCAAGAGTTAGACCTGAGGCTCTACTTACAAGAACCGTCCCCAGATGGGCCAGGAAATGGTACCCATAAACTATTGATACTCCTCCGCCCTGCAAGGGGTACCAAAGGGGAATTTTCGGGAACCAATGGTCAAACCAATAAATAACCGAAAAATTGTAAGCCGTATCCCCTCCTGTTACCCCATCTATAATAGTATTTCCGAAATAATATGAAGATAAAATAATTAAGGCTAGAGCAAAAAGAAGATAAACCGATCTAAAAATTATCTCTATAAATTTAATCAAATAATTAAAAATAGAATTGAGCATATTTTAATTAATTATTTAATAATCCTCGTCTTCATTGCTTTTTTCAAACACATTTGCCGCTTTGTGTACCCTTTTGAAAATATAACCGATTCTTTTATCAAAAATGTTCTTTAAATTATAAACAACAGATGTGCCTCCCCTAAGACCTTCAGGCACCAGGAACAACAGGACTAAAAAGGTTATTATCGAGATTAAAAAGGCTAAAGATTCGCTAAGAGGTTTTTTATATTCCCGCACAATCTTGCTTCCTGCTTCGGTCTTGGGAACTCTTATTAGAGAAAAGCCCGGTCCTGCCCTGTATACACTTAGCTTTTCGTCCTTTCCGGAATTATTGATCAGGGTTGTCGTAAAATGAGGGTAATACCCTTCTTTCCAAAGAAGATATCCTCCCTCCGGCAAGTCTTCACCTATAGCAAACTCAACCTTATCAGGATGAGGTCTTGTAAATGTAATTTTATAATCCTTACTATTTTTATTGTCAGAAAACCAGGAGAATAGATTGTGAAGAAAATTCACTTCTTCCTGATAAACTACATTGCCCGGTTTTGCATGAGGAAAAATGTTCATGCCGGACCATACTATTTTTCCTTTACCAATTTCCCCTGTTGCTATCAAGGGAAAACCATCAACCGATAATGCTACTTTTGCCCAAGTTTTAAGTTTATTCCTTTCGGCCGTGGACACTCCCCATGACTGATCTCCGTAGGTGAGTGAATTAAATTTTGACAAATCTATATTTTTTGAAAACCTTTTGTCCTCAAGAGTATAGCTTGAGGTTTTCCCTAAATCTTTCCATGAAAGGGATTTAAAAGGAATTATGTCTAGCGCATTATCTTGCCCATTCTTGCCCCAATCAGGAACGGTATATTGCCATCCCGTATCTATAAAGACATTTCCCCCTTCTTCAACATAGTGCCTTAATAATTTGTTTGCTTGTCCTTTATTCCGATATGTATAGCCATGAAGCAGCAGAACATTAAAATTTTTGAGCTCATTCAGGCTGTAATCGTCTATTGCGTCTTTGCCCCATACAATATATGCATCATCGTAAGGTATCGCCCCTAAAAATGCTATCGAAAGCACTTGATCATATGGTTGATGTTTGCTTTGACCAATTGCTAAAACTGTCCTCTTATCGGATAATTCAGCTATCGAATTTTTAAGAGGGAATTTATATCCGCGGGAAAAACTTTCCCAGCCTGCTTTTTTAAAAGTTGTTACATCCGTTTCACTATGGAGAAACATGTATTGAATACCAAACCATTGAGCTAAATTATTTATAAGATCAGGATTTTTAAATTGGGGCAAAGTTTGCATAAATACCATCTGCTGCCAGCCCTGGAACCTTAGGAGAAGCGATGCCGTAGGTAAATATGTATGCATCTGGGATAGGCTGCGGTCAAGGTTGTAATAAGGCGCGTACATTGACAGATTGCTAACTGCGGGAGCAAAATCTACCCTCGCCTGAGGGTTTTCTTTCGCAATATTCTCCAGTAATTTATTAAGTTCCGGATCCGGATCATAGTTATCGTTTAGTTTAAATTCGGGCCAGTTTTTAGGCTCCAATTGTTCTTTTAAAGATGGGACTCTCTCTTTACAAAACGGAAAGCTATTAACATTATCTCTACACTTAATCCAGATAGATTCTGCTTTTTCTTTTGTTAGTGTTTCAGGGTAACAAATATCAGGCAACTGATCCTTTTTTTGTCTTCCACATGCTCCTTCTATTCCTACAGGCATAAAATAAGTACTTAATATAGAACCGCACCATCTTTTAGTTCCGCCTTTTAAAAATAGAGCAGCCTCCTTATAGTTATTATTGGTACATATATCCGCTATAAGTTTTTCTCGCAATTTTTTTTCCTCAAAAATATTTCTAAAATCCAATTTCTTTGCCCCATAATTATAAATAAGAGGTATGTTTTCTATTTTTTCGTTATTATTTAAAGCATGCAAGAGATACCCTTCTTTTTCAGAAGTATTAGAATACAAAGAATATCCTGCTAACAAAAGGGCAAGACTAATTACAATTATCGCTTTAATAAACTGTAAATATCTATTCTTTATCCAGAAAAACGGAAGCGAAAATAAACCTGTTATTGCAAGAGCAGCCATTATCGGCCATACAACTCTTAGTACTATAAACATCTCACGCATTGTAGTTCCTGAAGTTAAAAGGAACGGTAATACAGGTATACTTTTCTGGTACCACCAGAAATGAGGAGATAAAGTGAGCGTAAAACCGTACAATGCATATAAGCCAAAAGTAAGCATTCTTTTGTCTTTAAAAAAGAACAATATGATGCCTAAAATCGCAAATATTGAAATAATTGAAGGAAAAGAAAAATTTCTCATCGAATGAAGAAAATCACCTAATTTATATGAGGTAAATCCTAAAATACTAAGGGCGCTTGGTAAACTTTGTTGGATTTGTTCAAAAGAAGTTCCTGTTAATCCTGAAAGGCTTGCGATTTTTGAATAATTATTAAATGGAATACTAAACACCAGCGTTGTTAAATATGAAAATAGGCCGACTAATAACAAAGCAGTTAATCCTCTTAAAAAAACCTGTTTTCTTTCTCCTTTGGATAATATGAAATAGCCGATAACATAAAATGAAAAAAATCTGATAAGGGCAAACCCTCCCAGGAAGTGAACTCCCATTGCTAAAAATAAGAAGCTTATTGTTAAAAATAAATAAAGTCTTGTTTTGATTCCCCAATCTCTATTTATAAAATTAACGAAAAACAAATCCCAGGATAAAATAGCCGGGCCTACAAAAATATGGGAAACCGATTCCGAATAAAAACCCCAGTCTACAAGCCATGTCCAGGAAATGGGTGAAACCAGGTAAAAAATAGAGGCAATGAAAGCAGCTGTCTGGTTTTTAAAACGAAGAGCAACAAATAGATAAATTGAAAATGCCATTGAAACAATTGACAAAAATCCAAGTAAAGTAAAAGATTGGACAATACTAAGGTCGCTTATGCTTCTGACAAAAGCGGCCAAATAATACCCTAACATTGGGTAGGCATGAGTTAAGGAGACGCCTCCGCCTGACAACGGATACCAGAAGGGGATATTTGGAAAATATTTATTTACCCAAACCGCAATTCCTAAAGCCTGTGCAAAATCTGTTCCCCATTGTCCGGAAATAAAATAATAGCCTCCGAGTATGTATAATGCCAGAGCAATAATTGCAAAAGAAACTATTAAATAAAAAAATCTGAAAATGACTTCAACAATGAAGAGAGAGAAATCTAATAACTTCCTGATTAACCTAAGCATAAGCTTTATCAAAATATAATACTTGTTTAAAAGCTTCTATACAACACTCTTTTTTTTATTAATAACCTTTGAGAGAAAATTTTTTGCATAAGCTTCTGCGCTTAAATTCTTGGCAATAAAACCTTTATTTTTTTTGAGCTTATTTTCCCATTTATTTCGGTTACGAATAAAACTTAATACTGCTTTTGTAAAAGCAGTATTAACGGGCTCTGACACTAACCCCAGATTCTCTCTCCCAATGATTTCATCTGCGCCTGAATTTTTTGCAACAATTGAGGGTCTGCCGACAAGAAGTGCCTCAAAAGGGACAGAAGAGCATCCTTCCGTTTCAAAATAAGGAACCAGAACCAGGTCGCAAATTTTGTAAAAATCTGCTATTTTGTTCGGTATAATATGTCCTGTAAATATAACTTTTCCCTCAAGTCCATTTTTTTTGACAAGATTTTTAAGATAATTTTCATTTGGCCCCTCGCCGGCTATCATAAGTTTTGCATTCGGAATTGTCTTAAGAACTTTTTTCAGGGTCATTATCGAAAGCTCGACATTCTTGGCAGGATGAAGATAAGAGGTGTGAAGGAGTAAAAAATCTTTATTATTCAATCCATATTTTTGTTTTATGCCATTATTATTTCTGCTTATTTTAAAATCATTTTGAGAAATGGCAGGATATATTACAACAGAATCTCTTCCATACATTTTTATAACCTCTTTTTTTACTTTTTCCGACTCACTTATAATCGCGTCCATCCTTCTTGTTGCCCAATAGTCTAAAGGCTTAATGAAAGACCATAATATTTTTTGAATTACAGTAGAGGTACTCGTTGTTTTTGCCGTTATACCATGAACAGTCCAGATAGTTGTTTTTTGCTTAACAAGCCTGAAGAATGCACATATCCAATGCGAAGGTAGATTGTGAGGGTTTAAGATATCAAATGAATGCATGTTTTTTAAAATTAAAATAGACAACACCGGAAAACCGAGAATATAAAAAAGGATTCTTGAAGAATAAAACAATTTAGAAAGCATTTTTGGGGGAAGAATATAATTAATATTGTGAAATTCCGGAGACATCCTTGCTTTATCAACATACAAGCAGGCAACGGATGTTTTTATCCCTAATTTTTCAAGCCCAATAGACTCAAGAAGACTTATTGTCTCTGCTCCCCTATAGCTTATCCATGGCTGGATTATTAGAACTTTCATAAGAATTGCGGCCTAAGTGATTTTTTTAAAAGTAAGATGGCCGGTCAAACCCGGGAACCAAAAAAACGCAAGTGATTCAAAATAAGTTACTGTGGCAAAAATATTTTTTAATACTTTCACAATTTGCGGCTTTGCCCCTTTTTCTTGCGAAACATAACCTTCAACTTGATAAGGGAAATTCTTTCCTCTTATATAAATAAGAGAAAAATACAAGGCATCTGCAAGCTGTCCCAGTAAATGAGTGCTGAATCTTCGATCAATTAGCCTGAACCCATTCCTTTCAAATTCCTTTTCTACCTGCCCAATACGCAAACCTTTAACATGCCCGCAATATATCTCTTTTGCCCTCCACCCAAACAAAGTTAACCACCCCTCAATGTTCCATCGGCTTCCCTCATAAGGAATAGCTATATGAATTATTCCTCCTTTTTTCAACACTCTCTTTGACTCGGAAATCGCTTTTTTTAAATCGGCAAAATGTTCAAACACATCGAATCCCAAAATCGCGCCAAACTCTTCTTTTGTATAAGGAAGCTTATAGATATCAGCATACTCAAATTTTACCCCATTCGAATTCTGTTTGGCCAAAGCCAGAGTTGAACGGCTTATGTCTCCGCCATAAACTTGAAGGTCCGGTCTGTACCTCTTGATGGCTTTGGCCATAGCCCCACCACCGCATCCAATCTCCAGGATTTTCCCCCTCACTCCTTCTATTGAAGCTAAACCGTACTTCAATTTAAGGGCAGGGATAAACCAGGGAGCGGTTGTTATCTTTCCTAAACCAAAAGGCTTGGATTCATAATCAAAGCTTGACTTCATAAATTTTCAATCCGAATTCTCCGTCTTTCACAAATTTAAAAATTCCCGGTTCTCTTTTTACCAATTCAAGATACCTTTCTCTTTGGGAATGAAATATCAACAATTTTATATTGTCTTTTTTAAGCCAATTCAATATTAGCTTTCTATCTTTATTCCATTTGCTGAAAAGCTCCGGGCGATCAGTAAAGGGCTTATATTGGAACGGGTCATACATTTGACCTTCAATGTTTTTGCCTTTTAAACCTGTGTATTTTATAAGAGCATAAGTCATTACAGGGTCTCCTTCATGGATTAAAACAGTTCCCCCTTTATAAATCTGCTTTATCTCTTTCGCGAGTTTTACTTCTTTATCCCAATTTGCTTTGGTCGGTTCAAAATAGCTGAAAATTACCAACCATGATAATTGAGTCGCGATAACAATTCCTATAACAAAGGCCCATCCTATTCTAAGCTTTCCAAATATTGGAATAAATTTGGGAATAAATGAAAAAAATATGATTGCTATTAATAGAGCCAAATAAAGATATGGCAAGCTGAAAATTCTTACAACCCAAAAGTAATGAACATAGCTTTTAATATACTCTGTCAAGCCTACAAAAAAGCCGAGAAAAAGAAATGATCCAAGACCCAACAGATGCACAAGAATTGAGGGGGGCCTTTTCCATAAAATATAAAGTATGCCAATCAGCGAAATGATAAACATTCCTATCCAAATGGGCTGAACAGCCACTTGTGTTGGGGTAAGAGGTATATCGGCCTGCCATTCTCCGGCCGCATTTCCTAGAAAATTCCACCATATGGGATAAAAAGCGTTCCCCGTCTGATTAAGGAGGTATTTCATATAAACAAGAATCAAAATTGTGTATGAAATTAAGGAGAATACTTTCTTGTCTATATGCTCTTTTGTAAAAACAAGAATAGAAAAAATTATCCCCAAAGAAAAAAGCCAGAATTCGGCTCTTGCCATAGAAGCGATGACAAGAAGCACTCCAACCAGGAAAGCTTTTTTTGGCCAAAGATATAAGGCCATAAAAAGAAAAAGCATGCCGAAAGGCTCAACCATTCCTGAAGCATCATTAAAAATAGAAACAGGATTTAATGCTCCCAAAACTGCCGCGGCGACACCTGCTTGTCTGTTCCAATATTTCTTACCTAAAAGATAAAGGAAAAGAACACTTAAGCTTCCTGTCACAAGACTTAATAATCTTGTCAGAACAATATCGTTTATTCCTGTGAGCATCATAAGAACTGAAAGTGTTAACGGGTGGGCCAGTCCCCAAAAGTATTCCATTCCCTTCAGATCCCAGAGCCTCAGGAAGCCATGGCTAAAACCTATCTCCTTTGTAAAATACGCAATCTGCCAGTGGTGATATGTATCTCCATACCAACCTACTCCCGCGTTTTGGGTTCCTGAAACGAAGAAAAGAAAATAAAGGCGGGGTATTAATGCCAAAAGAAGAATAGTAATTATAAAGAAGTAGTCAAGCTTGCTTTTTTCGACCTTTTGTTTCTCACCAGAATCCGGTGTCTCTTTTTGCGATTCTGTTGTTTTCGCGCTCGAATCCGAAATCTCTTTTATCTTTTGAAACCATTCCGAATATGCATTTTCCTTTTGGGTTAAATTTATTTTTCCCTTCATATAAGTAATTCTATTCTATTCGAAAAGGAAGTCGTCAACAATAACAAATAAGCTAATAGAAACAACAGATATGAAAGTCAATTCAATTATATTAAGCTGAAAAAGTAGTATTTCTCTACCAAAAACGATTCTCACGAAAATGGTTTCAAGGAAAAAGACGATAACAAAAATTGCTATAAACGCGACAGCTCTTGAAATCAAAAATTTTAAATTAAAATAATTTTTTTTCTCCGCTTCCACATCAAATCCCTCTTTCTGAAGATATGACTCCAGCGCGTCCCGGACAGTTCCTGAGCTCTTAAAAAGATACGCGCAGGCAACACATTCCTCGGCGGGAGTTAAGAGATGCTCAACTTTCTCAACTTTTCCAACATCCCCTCTTTTTAGTGCCTCATAAAGATCTACTAAGTGGTTTTGGCAAATACGAATTCTTTTATTTGTTGCCATTTTAATTTATTTCTTGTTTAATTGCTTTTTCTAAAATGTCTACATGTTTCTGCCAGGAAAAATTCTTCTTAACATGTTCCCAGGCATTTTTACCTAATTCTACTCTTTTATTTTTATCCGAAATAACTGAAACGATTTTTTTTGCAAAATCCTCAACGCTATATGGTTTTGCCAAATATCCGGTTTTATTATTGACGACTGTAACCGTAGGTCCGGCGTGATTCCATGCGACAACGGGCACTCCCCAACCCATTGCTTCAATTATTCCCATCCCAAAATCTTCCTCAGGAGAAGTATATACATAAACAGCTGATTCCTGATAAAGCTTTTGAAGTAAACCTTCGGATATCTGGCCCGGAAATATAATATTTTGAAATACATTCAGGGATTTTGCCAATTTTTTAAGTTCGTTTGTATATGATGTGAATGGGCCGGGCACAACAAGACTTATGTCCGGGAATTTCTTGACAACAAAAGGCAAGGCTTTTATTGCGTATTCAAATCTCTTCTGGGGCACATGCCTGTTTGTCAGAAAAATATAGGGTTTTTTAATAGAAAAATCCTTTCCTTCCAGGTTTTTAACTTTAAAATCCCCTTGATAAATGCTTTTCCGAGATGATCTTATGTCGCTCTTTTTTTGAACAAAAGCTCCTGCCGGACAATTATCAACTTCTGCCTTATAAATTTTGCGAATAATATCTCCTATATAAGTACCATTAACCAGTATTGTTTTTCCTTTTGTAAAAGAAATGCGATCGATATAGCAAACTACGGGCCTTAACATTTTTATCAAATCATCAATAAAGTAATATTCTTTCAAATTTTGCCAATTCACCTCTTCATCAATTTCCCTGTGATACAGAAGCCTGTTCGGCTGGTTCATGTATACAAAGTAGGGCTTTCTTAAAGTCTTTGCCACGCAATACGCGATCCAGGCGCCGGGCTGATTGGCTCCGAGAAAAATATCGACATCTTTGAACCTCAAAGCAAAAAATGGGGCCAGTATTGCCGAGGCAAGCATGGTAAAAGCGTGCCTGGCGGGAATAAAAGACGGAAGCTGGGGAAGAAAAGTTCTAACACCGAGGTTTCTTACCTCCTCAGGAAAGCATAACTTTGGATCAAGCGTTGGACCGAATATCTCAACCTCGTATCCCTTTCTTATCAATCCTTTTGCCTCCTCTAGCACAATTCGTTCGCCACCTCCCGAATAAATGAATCCACAATGAAATATAGCAACTTTTATTTTCTTTTTATTTATCATCTAAATAATGTCGATATTAGAAATTTAAATTATTAACTATAATTTTGAACTTTTCACTTTTAACTTTTAACTATTCGAAGAGTTCCTTATTTTCCTTGATCCACTTAACCAATTGCTTGAGCCCTTCTTTGTGGCAAATCTTCAGATCCCAGGAAAGCTCTTTTTTCAACTTTGAATTATTGCTGAAATACACTTTCTGGTCACCGGAACGCCAATCTCCCGACATTATTTTGATCTTTTTCCCCAGAATACCTTCCAGAAAATTTATGCATTCAATGATTGAGAAAATATGTTTTAATCCGCCGCCGATATTGTAAACTTTTCCCGATGAGGTCTTTATATTTTTTATTGCCAATTCATAAGCGCCAATCAGATCGGAAATATGTAATAAGTCCCTAACCTGTTTACCATCCCCGTAGATTGTAATTGGTCTTTCAAAAAAACCGGAAATTGCAAAATGAGCAGCCCACCCCTGATCTTCCATGCCCATTTGTCGAGGGCCATAAATGCAGGATTGACGAAAAACAACAGTAGGCATATCGTAAATCCTGTGATAATCCTGGACATATTGGTCTGCCGCGCCTTTTGAGCAGCCGTAAGGCGAATGAAAATCGAGTAAACACTTCTCATCCACTCCATTTTTTAACTTTGAATAGAGATATCTGTTGCTATTTTCTTTAATTTCCTTATCTGCCATAGCCCCATAAACCTTGTTGGTTGAGGCATAAATAATAATGGGTTTGTGGCCTGCATACCTCGCCGCTTCCAAAACATTAAGTGTTCCTTGAGCATTTATTTCAAAATCTTCCCGCGGATTAAGAACCGAGGTTGTAACTGCCACTTGGGCTGCCAAGTGGTAAATAACTTCCACTTTTAAGCTTGCTTTTTTTATCGCGGCAAAATCTCTTATGTCCTTTACCAATACTTCAAGTTTTTTATTGCTCCGGGATTTTAACCAGTCAAGATTTTTCTTAACTCCGCGCCGGGAGAGGTTATCAAAAACAGTAACACTCCACCCTTTTTTAAGTAAATGAGCGGCTAAATTGGAGCCAATGAAGCCTGCCCCGCCGGTAATTAATGCCTTCATCGTTTTTAAATAACTTCTTTCTTTTTTATTATACCAATAGATTGAGACCTTTTAATGACAAAAAGAAGAAATGCAAGTGTAAAAAGGGAAACGGCTCCCGCAATTAAATCCGGCATTGCAAGACCCTCTCCTCTTGCTAAAGAACCAATCCCTGAATTATAGTTATTTACAATTGCTTTATATGCAAGTTCATTCCGCTCGGCCAAAGCATTTTGTACTGAAAATATTAAAAACAATGTCAGCAGAGTATAAAAAACAATAGTGAAAGGAAAGAATATTAGTTTTTTTGCCTTAAGAATATAGTTTCGAAGAGCCGATTCAATTATCAAAACGATTATAAGCGAAAAAAAGAAAGCTCTAACAAAAGACATTTCAACTAAGTACCTCTCAGCCGTAAAAATCCCTGAAACCGCAAGGTTTCTGCTCGTCCCATAAAGGAAAAGATAAATGATAAAAAGTGAAAGACTAATAAAAATCGGTTTCAGTTTTTCCCTCCGGTCAAGTATGAGAAAGAAGATTATGCCAAGAATCGGAACAGAGGGAACAAGAAGGGGAAAGATAGACCAAAACTTATTTAAAGCATAGCTTACATGGGAAAGATCTAAAATTTTTCCGATGATATTCGGGTAATACCAGAAGAATGAAAGCCCAAATGAAGAAGCCAGCAAGAAAACGAGTCTGATAAATTTAGTCCTGAAATTTCCCATAAATCCCTCCGCAACTGTGACAATTATCAAAAAAATCAGCAAATTAAAAAGCGCAAAAGGAGAGATAAAGGAAACAAGTCCCGTGCCTGCCGCAGACACAACACCCCAAAAGGGGAGTCCCGTTCCAATAAATACCTGAGAAGTCAGAAGCACCAGGGGAGCAAAAGAAAAAGCAAAAGCGTGAGCTCCGTCTCCTGAGATAATCGCTTGGGCCAGGGGGAGATTGTTTCCCGTAAGCGGGTTAGGTAAAACATAAAGAAGAGTTGCTAAAAAAGCAGTCATTTCATGTCTTAAAACTGTTCTCCTGACAAATAAATAAAAGCTGATGGGAGCAATGGAAAGAGAAGTAAAAGTCAAAAACAGGAAAAAATAGCTTTTCGGAATAAAACCGATAGATTCCAAAAAATTACCGAAAAAAGAAAGAGCCTGAGAGGAAGAATAAGAAACAGTCAGGTCGCGAGTAAGAAGCGGATAGATAAGAAAAATATTAACAATGAAAACAAATCCTAAAAAAAGAAAGGTAGTTTTATTGATCTTTCCGCCCGTCCACCATGAAAAAGTTGCCTGAATTTTCTTCCCGACTCCACTCTCCCCAAGCCTGTTAGTCAGTTCAACTCCTCTTTTTAACGAGTCTCTCTCCATAAGATTATTACTTATAGTAGTCTAAAAAAAGGACGAAAATCAATAGGCTAATACTCTTCTTCGTCTCCCTTTGTCCCGAGGGAAAGCTTTGATAACGCACGGGAAAAATATGGATATATCTTTTCAAATCTAAGCATGATCAATAATAAGAGGGATGAAAAAAACACAGGTAATAAAAATTCCCCCGGACTATTTGAAAAAAACAATACAAAAGCCTGCTCTCCTTGTTTTTGTGGTTTTATAATTATGTTTCCAATAGGATCCTTCAAAACAAATCCCTGTCCCTCTTGAATTTTCCAGTTCGGATCATAAGATACGGCAAGTGAAATAACTTCATTTTCTCCAATTTCTCCATTTACAACGATTTTATTCGGTTTTTCAAAAAGAGAAGAAATTGGCCGCTTTATTGTTTTGACATATGTCAAAAGAGCTTCCGAATCTGCGCCATTTTTGGGTTTTTGAACTTCTACGATCTCATCACTTGCAATCCTGCCTATCGAACTATCCTCTATTTTGTAAAGCTTATCTCCGCGATCCGCAAGAATCAGCTTAAAATCCGCAAATTTATCCGTGTTTTTAAAATCGTGAAAAGGCTCATCCGATCCCTTATCGTGCACTAAAATATACGATGCTCCAAGCGCAAGCAACCAATTCCGAGTTAAGGGCGCCTCCTGCCCTTCCCGAATCTGATAAACCCCGTGAGCCCAGAAGGGATGGATAGTTGCCTGGTCTGCTCCCCCCCGCACTTGAGCAATGTTTATAAACGAATTAACGAAAAAAACCGGGGAACCCGACAAAAACACCCTCTCCCCTCCCTTGGCAAGGCCCGGCCTTGCCAAGCTGCTGTTTTGGAGGAGCCGGACAATCCTCTCTTGATAATTGTTCTTATTTTGAGCCATCATCGAACTCAATATCCAGAAGTCGAAGAGGATGGACAAGATTAATAAGCAAGTTAAAAGTACAAAGTTAAAAGTTAAAAGTTGCAGTTTAAAGTTTGAAATTTTGAATTTTGAATTATAATTTTGAACTTTGAATTTTGAACTTTGAACTAAGGCGCCTAGCATAATTGCTCCTCCAAACTGCAGCTCCAGGGAAAACCCCACCCAGTCCATGACAAAATCGGGGTCTGAAAGAAATCGGACAACTGACAAAAACAAAAAAGAAGAAAAAAATAGAACCGTGAACAACATGTATCCTTTGGGTTTAAAATGTCTCCATTTAACAAGTAAAATAGCCAAAACCAGAGGTACCAAGTTCAAAAGAAACTTAAAAAGCGAAACGATTAGATTAAAAAGCGGCACCCCGCCAAAAGAGGGATTTGCGAGCAAAACCCACCAAAACCTCGGCGTGTACCAAACGGTAGCAAGAGAAACACCGAGCAAAGTAATTAAAACTGTCTTAACCGCCTTGTCTTCAGTATCCCTTTTTAACCCCAACGAAACATACAGCGCCACAAATCCCACAATTAGCGGCAACAGTATCGAAACATCAATTAATAATACAAAAGCTATCGCAATAGATAAAAATATGGCATTTTTGGGACCGGAATTCTTTATTAATTTTAAAAACAACAGCAGGATCCAAGGAAGGAAGCCGAATGTTACATGGTGAAGCCCATTTTGGTAAAAAAGAAGGTAAGGCGAAAAAGGCAGAATTAAAAATAAAATGCTCGAGATTAGGCAAACTCTCTTTTCACCATCTAGGCTTCTTAATAAGACATATAACCCTGATGCACCAATCAAAAAGCTTAAAGATATTAAGAAAAAATAGGCAAAGGAAACGGGTAGGAAAAAGGCTTTGTTTAAAATCAAAAGAGAGAAGGGGGCCACGGGACCAATGAGATAATTGAATGGATTCCCAAGGTACCAATAGGGATACCAGGAAATATCGGGGAAGTTCTGAACAAAAAAATTTGATAAAGCAACGACAGTTGGGATAAGAGATGCATCGCCCATTAGTGCATTACATTATATACATTTTTAAGTGGTTTTTTCTCTTCCAACGCGTAAGAGTACCTAGCTTGTCTACTTCCTCGATATGTTTGATAAATAAAGTTTTAGATAAAACGTTAGCTCGTCTTGTAGCTTTTCCTTCACAAAAGCTTTTTGTTTTTCATCTTCCAGAAGTTCTCCCAAACCGGCTAACAATTCAGTTTTCCGAGTGGTCTGAACCAGATCGCCAGCCTTCTTAAGAGCTTCAGTCAAAGTCATATTGGTGTTTTCCTTAAGCATTCTTTCATCTATCTTCCAGTTTTCTTTCAAGAAAAACCATAAGTCAAACATGTCACGGGCGGCAAACTTTTTCCTGGTTAGAAGAGCTTCTAACTTGCCGGCTACCATATCTTCCTCCTTCATCACAAGCATTGAGATTCCCAGGTAATTCTTAGGTGAATACTCATACAGCAGTGGCCTTTTTGAAATATCTATTTTTAAATTGCGTTCTCCCTTTTGATAGCTTAAGAGAAAAAAGAGTGTGTTTTTCTTGTCTGTTGCTTCTACGATATTGCCAAATTTAGGCAATATTTCCTTTAATCTTGCAAAGACCGGTTCTTTTTTCGCGGGATCCAGCAGATCAAAATCTAAATCAACAGAAAAACGGGGCAACCGGTAAAAAAGCATCGCGCAAGTTCCCCCTTTAAATCCCAGGATACTGCGTAGAAGTGTGTCAGAGTATATCTCTCGCAGAATACTCACCAAATTACTGCGGTGTAGATCAATGTTTACCATAGTCTTCTTTGTAAATCATGTAATACTCTTCTACCCTTTTTTCAAATGCTTTGCTTTTATAAATTTTTTTAAGTTCAGCCACCTTCTCCCAGTCAATCGTCCCTAAATTGTCAAAATGATAATTTTTATATAGATACACTGCATCCAGGAAAGCGCGTTCTAAAGTAGCCATAAAATAGCCTTCTTTTTGTTCAATTCCCAAAAGATTCGTTAACGCCTCTCCTTTAATTTGACGGTATTGAATATTGATCCCATTAATTTTTACTGATCGGGTTAGGTAGGATGCCGCAAAAATAGTTTCGTAGTATTGAAATACTACTCCACCTCTTGCCAAAACTGTTTCGAAGCTAATATAGGAGGGTTTGTATGCTTTATTGGCAACCTCAAATGGATTATACTCATTCTTTGCGTATAACCCCTGACGCAGTCTTTTAAGTTTGCCCGCATTGGTAAAGTACCGTATTCTGCTTCTCAGATTCTCATACGGGATCTGAGGAAAAAGCAAAGAAATGTCATCAAGAGTAAACACTGTTTGTGGCTGACTGTATAAACTAAGAATCAAATCTTTCTTCATATTTCCTACTGAAAGTGACAAAAATTATCGCATCTAGTAGACATTATACCATAATTCACCATAAAATACTCCACGAGTCAATAACCTGATCGCGAACGAAAAGTGTTGTGCGGGAATCAAAATTCGACCGAAGGTCGAACTAGCAAATCAACCTGATTAATCTCCTTTTCTCTCTTCAAGGACAAAACTATACGAGAACCACCAGCCGCCAGAGGCGAGCCTCGCCTTTGCGGGCGGGAAGAAAAAGAGAAAGATGATGGTCTTCTTAAAGAGGCTAATAAATTGTTTTAATAAACTCAAAGTAGTTTTCCTTGGTGATAAGTTTTACCGCAGTGTTGTACTCACTGACAAAAGAGCTTGCCCCCCGACTTAAAGCATTGCCCCTGTATTTAAACTCAAATGCCGCAATGTCTTTGTTGGCAACTTTTTCTATATAATCCACCTCTGCTCCGGAGTAGCTTCTCCAAAAGTAGGAAATTAGGCTTTTTTGCGAGTTGGCATAAAGTTTTCTCCTCTCTACAAAAAGGAAATTTTCCCATAAGAAGCCTGAATCCCGGCGCAACTCAACCGAATTAAAGTCGCCAATCAAAGCATTCCTGATCCCTAAATCAACGAAGTAAATTTTGTAGTTTTTACCAATCTCACGCCTTGGATTTTTAGAATAAGGGTGAGCTCTCAAAATCACATAGGCCTTTTCCAGGATATCTAAATAGGAAACCACTGTTTTTCTATCAATTTTTAATCTATTTGAAAGCTCGTTCTCGTTCACTTCAGAACCGATCTGATAGGAAAGCGCTCTGGTTAAATCTTTAATAGCTTGAGAATTTTTAACTCTCTGAAAGCTTAAGATATCTTTGAATAGGTAGCTTTCAACAATCTTATCGAGGAGTATTTGTTTTTGCAGAGGATTATTCTCTAAATAAACATCCGGGTATAGTCCATAAAGCATCACTTGAGGCAAAAGCATATCGGCTTGATTTTTTAATAAAGCAGGGTTTTTAGAAAACTCCCCCGCTCCTAGAATTTCTGTAAGTGAAAGGGGATAAAACATAAAATCAAAATACCTGCCGGTTAAGGGGTCGCTCAATTTGTTTTTTAAATCAAAACTTGAGGATCCGGTAGCCAAAACACGAACTTTTGGAAAGCTATCATGAATAATTTTTAGAGTAAGCCCCGGGTTATCGAGTCTTTGAGCTTCATCAATAAGCAAGACATCCACTTTTGAGAGCAATAATTGCGCAAGTAGTGTTTTGGAGGTAGTGTTAATAAGACTCCTTTCTTCATCGATATCGCAATTCAGATACAATATTTTGCTCCCCCTGCTCTCCAGTTTTTGACTGATATCTTTAACCAAAGTTGTTTTTCCAACTTGTCTGGCTCCCAGTACTAGGACTATCTTCTCGGAAGACAATAAACTGGAAACTACATGATCTTCAATTAATCTTGGGATCATAGTCCTAATATTAGAACTAATTTTAGGATTTGTCAAGACGAGGGTTGAACCGGAAACTAAGCTGTTAGACCAGCACTGCGCTCTTCCAGCACATACGAGTAACTGAACCACCAGCCGCCAGAGGCGAGCCTCGCCTTTGCAGGCGGGAAGAAAAAGAGCCAAGCAATATAGTGTTGATAAATTTGACTTATTCGAAATCGACACAAAATTACAAACTACATTAACTTCCACGATCGTGGACTTTTATGTAGGGGTGCGGCAATCAGATCAATCAGATATTGCCTCTTTCCCACGAAGCGGGACTCAGACCTTAAAGTCCTCTTCCTGAATGGATGGCTGTTGTTCTTCAAGGATAAATCCATAACTAAACCACCAGAAGAAGAAAAGCCATAGAATTACTACCAGAAGCAGGAATATTTTCATTGTTCCTAATACTAATACACCTTATTTATTTAGAAAAGGGGATGTGAGTTAATTTCTAAATTTGCTATCTTGACAAGCCAAAAAAAATCAGTCTATACTGAAGTTGCCTGTGAAAAGACGCATTAAAAAAAGAACAAGCCGCCCCGTAAAGAATAGCCAGAATATAATTAGCTTATTAGTGGCTTTGGGAGTTCTTTTGCTTGTTGCTTTGGCTTACATTTCCGTTAAAAATGGCTTTTTCAAATTTAGTGAAGCCTCCGCAAGCTCTGCTACCTTCTATAATCCAATCATGTCTGACGGGGCAGACCCCTCCGTGGTTTACAAGGATGGCTTCTATTATTATACTCAAACCACCGGCAACAATGTTTCGGTTTGGAGATCTGAAACCATCTCGGGCATCTCCAAGGGAACAAAAGTTGTAGTTTGGACTCCTCCTGCAAGTGGCCCAACCTGCTGCAATATTTGGGCGCCTGAACTTTTGTTTCTGAATAATAAATGGTACATCTATTTTGCCGCCGATGACGGGCAGTCTTACAACAACCATAGAATGTATGTGCTTGAATCTAACACCACCGACCCTCAAGGATCTTACACCGAGAAAGGTAAAATCTATGATCCCAATAATGACAAGTATGCGATAGACGGTACGGTTTTACAGAAAACCGATGGATCGCTCTATTTTATTTGGTCAGGTAAAAACACAGACCCTGAAACGACACAAAATCTTTATATCGCTCCCATGAACAACCCCTGGACAATAAACGGAAGTAGGGTGTTACTATCAACACCAACCTATCCGTGGGAGACTAGCGTTGCGCCTATTAATGAAGGCCCTGAATCTCTAATTAAAAATGGAAAGATCATCGTAGTGTACGCTGCCAATGCCAGCTGGACGGATGAATATAATCTAGGAATGTTGACGAATACTGATGGCAATATCTTAACTCCTTCTTCATGGACTAAAAATCCCAATTCAATTTTCTCTAAAACTTCAGAGGTTTTTGGACCGGGACACGGAACTTTTACAAAATCGCCTGACGGGACCGAGGACTGGATAATATATCATGCAGCCAAATATAGCGGGGCCGGATGGAGTCGAAATATACGAGCACAAAAATACACATGGAACCCAGACGACATTCCTAATCTTGGAACCCCGGTGCCGGGTGGGTTATCATTGCCCTTGCCTTCTGGGGAAGGGCTGGCCTGCAGTACCTGCAATATTTATTATGGCTGGGGCAGTTCTGCATCGGGAACTCTTGTTAAGGGCACCTGGAATTTGATAAGCGATACAGCAGCCAGTATTACTTCTTTAGGGGCAGGCTGGCAACATTTATTTAGGGGTGATGTTGCCTCAACCGACTATACCGTCAGCGCTCAAGCCAAGTGGGTTGCTACAGGCACCACCTCAAACTATCCCAAATATGGTATCTATGCAACATACAAAGATAGCAGTAACTATGTAGCAGCGTTTCTGGATAAAAATAACAAAGTACTGGCCACATTTGGAAAGGTACAGGGAGTCGATCAAAATTGGCAGAACTCCAGAATAAATGTCAATTTTGGCCAGTTTCATACAATCAAAGTCGTAAAAAACGGCACAACGTTCCAGTTTTACTTAGATAATAAACTGTATCAGACAAGAACATTTAATATAAGCAACGGACAAATCGGTTTGGTAACGGAAGACACTAAGGCAGATTACCAAAATGTTACAATTTCCTTATCTGCAGGTCAGGTTTCAGATCCCACCCCCACATCAGGAAGAAAGCCCCGCTAAATTTAGCCGTCTAATTAGTTTATGACGGCGCGGGCATTGACTTTTCCTCGAGAATAAAACTATAAGCAAACCACCAGAAGAAAAAGAGAAGGCCTATTGCCAATAAAGTAACAATATAATCGTGATAGATAATTCCAACTAGACGTCCAAAACCCTGATAAATAAGAACTACTGAGGTCAGACGAAAAACATTTAAGAAAAAGAGTCCAAGCAGTCCAAATGTTAAGGTTTCCAATTTAGAAAACAAAGTGTGTCTACCAGAAAGCCCGGTAAACAAAGTTGCCAAAAATAATACTAACGATTGCCAGCCAATACAATTCCAAGAAAGATAAACCACATCCCACTTACCACTTCGTATCACTTCAATATATGAGGAACCATATCTTACTTGATTAAAACCAAGCAAATTTAAACTCGTCTTTAGCAGACTCATTTCATAAGGAACAATTATTTCCTGAATCCATCTATAAACTTCAAAGCGTATTAAGAATCTTGTCAAAAGATCGGTTGTGGAAGTCAAGAATGGCAATATCGCCAAAGCAATAACTGCCAAGATAATAATATTGGATAGTACTTTTTTCTCAGTCCTCATATATTTTTACCTCAATTCAACCACTGCAGGTTCCATTTTTACTCTTCTCTTTCTGTACCATCTAATAATTGCGGGAAAGAATATCGCCACAGGTAATATCCAAACAATATTTTCCGGAATTTGCAGATTGGAAATTTGAATAATAAGGGTTGAGCCGGAAACACTAGTTGTATTACCGGAAGCAGCTGAATTTTTTATCTGGGTATCAAGCTCCACAGCAAATGTTGGCATTGTAAGGCCTGATGCTGTTCGTTGTCTCCCATAAGAGGTGGAGGTTGTAGAAACGGGTGAAGGTGATCTATCTACCAAGCTACTATAACTGGAAAAAGTTGGTGAGGTAGCTGGGGCAGTAGACCAATTTTTAGAGAACATGCCAACCGAAACCGGTGTAAAGTCTTGAGTTCTTGAATGAAGATTCGTAAAATTCGTTCCATCAGTTGAGTAGTCAAAATAAAGAGTAGTTCCCTCTTTTCTTACCCTTAACCACATAGGCAAGGTGCTAGAACTCAAAGAAGTAATCCCATTACCGGTATCAGCAATAATCCCTGCTAAATCAAAATTGTTACTGGAGGTATCATCATTCCTGTGTCTTCCCCAAAGATACGCATTG
>Ga0209518_1001107_pt1 | contig 30797 bp, 30 predicted proteins | sample RifGroB1_FD_183993 | JGI IMG/M metagenome (GOLD analysis project Ga0209518, IMG submission 183993) | Groundwater microbial communities from Rifle, Colorado, USA - Groundwater B1 (SPAdes) (version 2) | ecosystem: Environmental > Aquatic > Deep subsurface > Groundwater | place: Rifle, Colorado...
GGCCCGTCAGTGCGGTGCAATTGGCCTTTCTGGCACCAATATTTTGTGCCATCGGCATGTTCAATTGCTGGCCCGTCAGTGCGGTGCAATTGGCCTTTTTGATACCATTTTTTTGTGCCATCGGCATGTTCAATTGCTGGCCCGTCGAGACGGTGCAATTGGCCTTTCTGGTACCAATATTTTATGCCATTGGCACGTTCAATTGCTGGCCCGTCAGTGCGATGACATTGGCCTTGCTTATTGCGCCAAACCTTGTGTCCGTTTTCAATTTTCACTGTGCTTTTGGTGGTTAGCATATAATTTACTTACTTTTTTACCAATTCCCACTGTTCATTTATAACTCTAACGCGAGGCCAAACGTCCGAAAAGCTATTTGATGGAGTTTCGTACAAAAACCCATGGCAATTAAATGTGTCATACGTACACCACCTATTTTGCCATTTCGTTACACTTTCTGGCTTGTCGTCAACAAACATGTCCCCATATACCAAATCTTTTCTTGATGTAATAATCAAGTCTTCTCTACCATCAGCATTATAATGTTTTTTTAACCAATCTCTTCTGGTTGTTTCCCAACCAAAACAATAAGGCCATGGGGCAGTACAAAATATGATTTCATGTCCTTCCGATCTTAATTGATCAACTGTTTTTTGTGATGTTTCTCTGGGGAGAAGATTTGCCCAAAAATCAACTTCACTCAATAATTTATGAACTTGTTTCATCTCTTCTTCGTTAAAAAGCAAAAATATATCCCAATTCTTTAATGATTCTATTTCTGCCGAAGTTATACCAGGACGAATTACATCAGCAAGTTGCTGTCCGAAAGAATTAAGCACTTCGTCAACATCTAAAATTATAATCGCTTTATCGGACATCATCAACTTTCCAAAACACCAACAACAAACTTTTCTGACACAATCAGAAAATCATCTTTCAATGTTTTAACTTTTTCCAATCCATTTGTTTGAACAACTACTGTTAAATCGTTATTTGAAATTTTTTCGCAGTCGTTCGACATTCGAACGACCGTAACAACAGTGTATGGACTGAGGTTTTCCATAAACTCCTCTGGTATTAAAGAAGATGCAAAATCATCCTTGCACTTTTGAACCAGAAGGTATTTGTTTATTGGTCTAAATTTCATTCTGGTATTTCTTTCTTTGAAATATCAAAGATTGTCGACAGATCTTCCATATTTGTTTTTTGCTTAAGCAAATTAAATGATTTTTTCACCAAATTAAATTCTTCTTTATTCAGCCACCCTTGTTCGATGTAACTTGTTCGAAGTTCTTTTTTCTGTTCTTGATATGGTGCAATACAGGCGTCAAGCTCCTTCAAACTTCTTATTAGCTTCTCGATTCTTTCTCTTTTTTCTTCATTTATCATAATTGGCATTTTGTTTTCTTCCTTTCGTTAATATTCAAAAATTATCGCAACTCTATTTTAGCATTCACCGAAACTCGTTCTTCGCAATTACGAGGACCAGCAGATACAACTATCCACCAAGTTTTTTCATCTTGTTTGACGGTTTCTAATCTAACATCGTAATTGTTTTTATCAAAAGCCAACCTCGAAATTGATGTTTCTAACATCATACGAGCACGCGTCAGACTTCCAAATAAACGCATTTTGTCCATATCTTTTGAAATTGGATTTAAAATATTGTGTTGAATATAATCTCTTTCGCCACTTTCCATAAAAAGCTTTAATTGTGTTGTCATTTATTTTCCCTTCGGGTCGCAAAGCAACTTTACTAATCATATCAGAATCTTCAACCAAGTCAACAAAAATCTTTGCTCGGTTTTATTCTTTTTGATGGTATCACATCAAGAAATTGATTAAACGAACATTTATCAACTACCAAAACATGTCTGGGGTATGCATTTTCAAATGGAATCAACATCGTAGGATGTATTTCACATGTAATTCCAAGCTGTTGTATTACTTTCTGTAAACCCTTCATAAATGTCAAATAATTGTCAATAACAAACAATCTTTTATCTAAAGCGCTTCCAATCATATCAAAATAACCAGCCACCAAAGAAGACTGCTGGTAATATTCTACTGAATGAAACTCTTCTGGGAACATCAGATGTGATGCCTTCCCTGTCGACGGGAATTCTGGAAGAGCATGATTAAATGTTATATGTCTGTTATATGAATCTCTTTCCTCAGAAATTATATTTTCTCTATCTATATTCTCAACGCAATCTAAAAAATCATAACCAGTTGATATCTTCAATATACTTAAGTTCAATTTTGGCGAAAAAATCGCATGCGCATACATGAGTCCATAAGTGTAATATTTTTTGTCTAAAATCAACTCACGAGCCACAAGTTCCGCCTTTTGTAAGCTCACACACGTCACCATATTCGACGTATGTTTGACCAAGATGCTTTGAAGCCAAAGAATATTTAATTGGAGTGAGCGGTTGTCCTGTACGAGCACCATCGGGATAGCAAGTAATACCTCTGAGATTTGGGAGATATTTTATTAATATATTCCCAAATTTTCTCACTGTTCCTTCGTTATTCAATTCAGAACCCCAGGGTGGAAGGTTTATTGTTGAACTGATTGCATGATCAACGTATTGTTGCACCCACGCTTGAAACTCTATTCTGCGTTCAACATTTTTTGACAAATCATAAGCATCCTCTATTGAATCTGGATCTAGATTGTTTTTTTCTATTAGACGTTTTGCAGTTGGGTCTAAAATATATTGATATTCTGTTAGTTCTGGACCTTTTTTATAACGTCTTTTGTATGCCAAACAAAAAACTGGCTCGATGCCTGTTGTAGTTTCGGCAACGATACCAATTGTTCCAACAGGCGCTATGGCACGTGTTTTGACAGGATGTGACAACTCCCATTTGTCACTATATTGTTTAGCCATTTCAGTGCTTGTAGCATATATTTGCAAATATTTTTCTAATTCTTCGTCAGGTGCATATTTTTTACCATTATTAAGCAACCATTCATGAAGGCCCATTATACCAAGACCCAAGCGCCTGTTTTTTGTTCTGATTTGATCAACTTTTGCATATGGTACATCAGAATATGTTGTTCCCGCCAACAAAAATGCAGTTCCAACTTCAACAACTTCTTTCATCTCTTCCAATGAAGATATTCTAGCAAGATTAATGCTACCAAGGTTGCAAATATCTGAATCATCACGGGAGGTTATCTCGCAGCATGCGTTTCTTAGGGTTTCTCCTTTGTTTTTCCCAACGTCAACAGAAAATCCTGGTTCTCCGCTTTTTAGCATGCCCGAAACTGTTGCCCAATAAACAGATTGTGCATGAGAATGCATTAAGTTATTTTCATCGCCAAATGCTTCAAAAAAATCATCATCAAGCTGAACAGATATATTGGTCATATCAAGTGTAGCAGGAAAATTGAAATCTTTCTTTTTCATTGCCTTGACGTCTTCGGACCAATTTTTAATACCAATATATTTGTGCACATCAGCATGCTTCCAGGAGAGACCAGACCAAATTGCCGATCGACGAGATCCGCCCTGAACCACACCTCTCCCGACCTCATTTATCATTTGCATCAAAGAAATTGGACCAGTTGCGGTGCCGCCTGTTTTTCTGATTATTTTGCCATTTGCACGTACATCAGAATAATCAATTCCTATTCCAGCTCCAGTCATAAGAGCCATAGAGGCTTTTTGCAACAATTCTGACCAACCTTCGCGGGAATCTTCCGCACGCAGCAAAAGGCAGTTTTGAACTTGATGAAATGGTCTTCCAGAGGCATACAAATAACGTCCACCTGGAATAAACTTTCTATCCCTTATGAAGACATGAGTTCTCTCTATGAGACTTTTTGAAGCGTGCACAGATTTTAAAACATGTTTTGAAACGCGATATGCAATATTGTTCCAATCTTCTTTGGAACCGTCTTTCAATTCGTGCGCATAACGTTGCAACATTATCGTTCTAGCAAACTCGCTCATATTTTCATAATCTGACATTTTACAAATTGCCTCCATTTTTAAATTTTTCATACTTAACTCTCATTCGTCTTTTGGTTTCTTCCTCGTTAACAAGAGAAACAACATTTTGCTTTGGATCAAATTCGTCCATAACTTTAATATCTACCACCGACGTATCCATAAAAATATTGAACGTCATTCCGTCGGGGCCATTTCTATTTTTACAAATCGTAAGCCTCCCAGTATTTCTCGTTTTATCATCTTGTGTTCGCGATAAACCAAGCGTTAAATATGCGCCGAAATTCTTATTGAGAGCTTCGGAAGTTTGTTCCATTGTGATAACAGAAGAGCCATAAGACCCACGATTTGTTTGCGAAGCTGAAAATCCTGCAACATTTTCTTCTTGGCACATTGTCTCAAACTCGTCATAAGTTTCTCCAATTTCATGTCGCAACTCTTGACGAACTTTCGACGGCTTCAAAAGGTCTAGATAATCCAATACAATAAGGTCTGGAATAAGACCTTGATTTTTCATTCTAGAAATATGATTTCTAACCGTTACTATCGATGCAGACTTTTTTGCAAAATGCTTAATAATCAATTGTCCTTTTATATGTTGAATATCACTAATGACATCTTTTTTATTATCTCTTAATTCGTCAATTGGAATGCCAGTTAAACAAGCGTCAAACCTCAAACCAATTACCTCTGGTGAGAGTTCCAAAGTATAAAAAATAACGTTATAACCCAGCTTAAGCGCATTGGCGGCAACATGGGTTAAAATCATCGACTTGCCACCACCACTAGAAGCCAATACAATACCATATTCTTTTTTTCCTAAGCCGCCACCAATAAGCTCATCGATTTTGTCCCAGCCAGTTGGAATTGGATTTCTTACATTTTCAACATATCGCTTTTCGAAATCTTTAATATAGTCATGGCCATTATCAATTTCTGCGCCAGCCTTCAAGGCATTGTTTATTACTTTGCTTATTTCATCAAATGAATTTGTTTTTATCAGCGAAGAAGACTTGATCATCGCTTCGGCTAATTTTTGTTTCCTACAAAAATCTAATGACTCAGTTTTGATAAACTCCGAGTCTCCGATGTTGGATTCGGAAACCATTTTTGCATAGAAATCTCTTATTTGTTTTTTTAGAATGTCATTTTCTTTTTCCAATGAAGTTCGCAACAAAATTTCAATTGCTTCGCGCGAAGGATGAGTTCTAAATTTGTTTTTATAATCAAAAATTCTATCGGCAAACACTTGAAGATATTTTAGTTCAAAAAATTCAATATTCAGCACTTCCAACATTCTGTCGGAAAAAACCCTATCCTCTAGAATTAAAAACGCAAGTCTCTCTTGAAAAGTTTTACCAAATGATGTAAACGACGGTGTTGCAACGACATTTTCTTCGTTCATGCATTCTCCAAGTTGTTTGTTGATGCTACATTGTTAATGACTTTTGGTCAATCCAATTTAGCCAAAAAGGATAGTTTAACTAGTCTCTTTGATGCCGTGTTCTTTGACAATGAATACGAATTAATCTAATATCATTTATATAAATTAAGAACGACAATAACCGAGCCTGGCACCTATGTGCTATCCAACGAACGATAATCTTTTTCCCAAATATAGACAACTTTAAATCCGTTATCTTCAAAAGTTTTAATTCTTTCTTTTGTTTCCACCAAAAGCTGTTTCATAGTTTTTTTGTTTATAGGGTTTTTATAATCTGGAGGAAAAGCGGAAGGATTGCCATGCCAAAAATCTCCCAAAAACTCAAAAATCGTATTAATTTTTTCATCAAAACCGTCAACGATATATAATTTATTATTAATTCTCATCCTCACTTGCCTTCGTATTATTCCAAGTCCATCTAACCATTTTTGTTCTGGTTTGGAATTATTCCACGTAGGGCATTTGGAGCACCCTCTCCCGCTTAAATGAGAGCGAGGAGACTGCATGAATTTGCCATGCTTCGGGCAAATTATTCCAACTTTAATTTTATCGCCATTATAAACAACATTAGAATAATTGTAATAAAAATTATGAATTTTGTTAGCGCCTTCAATAAATTCCGAAAGAGAACTTCTCTTATCTTCATAACTACAATTATTGCAATCGTGACCATTTAAATGGTTGTCTGGTTGTTGTAAAAAAACTCCGTGCAGTGGGCAAATAATACTAATTTTTGTTTTATTGTTTATATACACTACCAAACTATAATCATAATAAAAACCATGTACCTTGCTTGCTTCATTTATAAACTCTTGTAGTGTTTTTCTGCACTTGAGACTTCTCTTTTCTATGCCGCATTTTTTACAGCCATAGCCATTTGAATGATCATTGGGACGAGACTTAAACTCTCCATGAATAGGGCAAATAATACTAATTTTTGTTTTATTGTTTACATACATCTGACCAGGTATAAAATAAAAATTTCCATACAGTTCGATAGATTTTTTTCTCAAATTTATTATTTTTTGTTCTATCATTAATTTTACTTTTTTCCGTTTTCTGCAACAATGAATCTAAAAGTTTGAAAAATATTTTCCCAATTATAATCAGCAAATCCATCCAACATCATTTTTGAAATTATCAATGTTTGATTAAATGTTGGAACATAATTTTCAACAATATTTTTGACAGCAAAATGTGCTTGCGGCGACATAGAAGGATGATAAAGTTGCATCATTTTATAGTTCAATAATATTTTTTCTTTTGATTCCAACACACGATCATAAACTGTGACTTTACCTTTGTGCTCTTCAGCATATTGCATTATGTCGTTAATGTCGCATTCTTTTTTATCAGCCATAAAAGGGAATCTTTTCGCAACTGTTGGCAACCCAACTCCTTTGACTCCGTTGAGGTTGTCAGAATCGTCTCCAGACAATGCACGTGCAAAAGCAAAATTATTTGGATGTATACCAAATTTTTCAACTATTCTTTTCACATTCATAATTTCACTTTGCATTGGCCGATATAATAATACTTCATCATTGCACAACTGAAAAAAATCTTTATCACTTGAAACAATTATTTTTAGCATCCCACTAAATTGTGGTAATTTGCAAACATAAGCAATCAAGTCGTCAGCTTCAACATTGTCTTGGCGAAGCTGGACAACTGGCATTTCATTCAGATAAGAAATCAGCCTGCACATTTGATCCATTTTGTTTTGTTGCTCATCGTTTTCTGAAAGCAACCTAACAGAACGATTTAGCCTTGACGGAGTGCGACCGCTTTTGTAATCTGCATTAAGACGTTTACGTCTTTTAGAGCCGCCTTCACCGTCCCAAACAAGAATAATTTCATGAACAGGGTGCATTTCTTTAGATATTTTTTGAAGGCTTTGTAATAGGCCTTTTACGGCTCCGCAAGGAAGGCCATCAGCACACAATGAAGGGTTTGCGATATAATTTCTCAAAAACAAATTTAAAGCATCAACAACTAGAACGCGTTTTTTAGGATTTGTGGTCATTTATGGTTACTTTTGTAGCTATTTGTTTTTATTGTAGTTTGCAATTAATTTGCTATAGTTGATGAAATCTTGTTGAGACATATCTTGTTTCATAAAATTAACGTCTTTATGAAGCCACTGAACATTGCCAATTGTATAGCCTTTGTGAGAGTTAATACGATCCAAACTAGCAGTGCCGTCGGAGTTGAAAGAGTGTGACTTAAATTTAAGCTCTACGCCAGTCAAAGCGCACTTTCCACCTTGTGCTAAAAACAAATCCCATAAATATTCTTTTGTTATGTTAAACAATAAATTCCTTTCATTAGCACTATTTTTACATTTTCTCCAATAACTTCCAGGCATATCTCCAACGCCAGTCCAATTAGGACTATTGCTTCTATACTGTTTAATTCCAACGCAGCCACAAGATTTCGTCTTGTGTCTTTTAAGAGAGCCACTATCTATAATTTTTTCATTTCCACATTCACATAAACATTTCCAATAAGCTCTGCAACTTAAAGTATGAGAGTATTCTATGACAGTTAAACGCCCAAATATTTGTCCTGTCAAATCAATTCTATTCGACATTTATTACACTCTCTTCTTCGTCATTTCCATAATGAAACTTCGCATCACCAGTTCTATCATTAAATTTCGTAATAACTTCCGTATCCATTATTTCCAACGCTCTTTCCTTAAACAAAGAATCCGCTTCCATCAATTCTTCCCAGTCTTTTCTTTGGAAAGATTTTAATGTCCCATCTTTTAGTTTAATTTTATACCACGCACCAGCTTGTTCTAAAAATGGGCTAATTGCATTAAAAATACTTTCCATATCTCTTATCCCAACTGGATCGTCGCCCCAAATAATTTTGAAATTACAAACCCTTCCTTCTGTGCCAAATCTAGACTTCTGTAGCCTGGCCTTTACTTCAGAACCAACTCGATATCCTTTATCATTCAGGACATAACTATCTTTTGCTTTTACCCCCGTTAACCATATACTTAAACTGTAGGAATAAGTAAGGGCTTTCCCGCCTGGCGTAAAATAAGGATTTATTTTCATTTGAGATGTATCACCCAAGTTTGTTCGAAGCTGATTTAATACAAGCAATGTTGAATTGGCATTCGCAATGGGAAGGGTAAGTTTTTGCATACCGATTGAAAGTACGCGGGGCTTCCGAGCCATAGCACTTTGTGGGTTGAACTCATCGCTTTCGATATCTAATTTACACGGACAGTTCGCTACCGAATCAAAAACATATAGAATGTTTTCTTGTGACAACAGCGTTTCAATTGTTTCAAGCACGAATTCTACAGTTGTAGCCTGAATATACACAAAATTTTCTGGGTTCAAGTCTAATCCGATTTTTTGCAAAAATTCTGAATCAATCGATGACTCAGAGTCAAAATATACAACTTTCATTCCCATTTTTTGGGCATTTGCCGCTATGCATGCCGCCATATAGGATTTTCCCGATGAAGGTAAACCTGCTAATTCCGCCACTTTTCCCACTGGAATTCCAGCATATTTGCCCTTACAAATTATACTATCCAGCCATCTGCAACCAGTCGGAATCCATCTTTTTACATCTGATGGATTTTCATCTTTCAACGAAAATGCAACGTCATACCCGACCTTTTTATTGAGCAATTTCCTTATGTCTTCGCCGCTTAACGCACCAACTTTTTCTTTTTGTTTTTTAATAGCCATTTTTCTCCTCAAAATACAAAGGCGAAGGAGCAACTTAACATCACTCCTTCGCCTTCATTTGTTATCTACAATTTTTAATCGTCTGCCAATTCTTCAATTGCTTTATCTAAGTCAGTAATTTGCACTTCTGGTGATTTTACTGCGCCATACTTTTTTACTTCTTCGCCATCATAAGGATTGCCCAAGAAGGTCTCCAGAGTTTTTTGAACTTCCGCCGAAGTCTTTCGCTCAAAGAAGATTTCTAATGGTTTGATCTTGTCTAGAATATCTTTAATCTCCTTTTTCGATTTTGCAATTGGCTTTGTCGCTGGCTTAACTGAAAAATCAATAATTGGAAATTGCGCACCCTTTTCATACGACAATTTGATATCTCTTCCGTTTTCAGGATCTGTGATATCTCCATAGTCTGGGTCTAGCGTATGTTCAACCAACTTCTTGAACATTTTTCTTCCATACCCATATGGTTTTGGCCCTTCTTCTTCTTTTCCGCGAACAAGAATATTGGAGAAGAATCGTTGTCTGGCGAACAATCCTTTTGCCATTTTTTGACTCTCTTCTCCGCCCTCCTTCCACAAACTGTGTGCGTATTCGCAAATTGCACAGTACTCGCCAAAGTTTCTCTTTGGACACATTACAGCCGTTCCTACGTTGTAATGGAAGTAGATTTCCTTATATGGTTCACCGTCTTCTGACGGCAAAATTCTAAGTTCATGTTCGCCAAAGTCTGGTCTGAAAAACTCATCATTTTTTTGATTTTTCCTTTTCTTGCCGTCCAAATCGTCTAGCTTCTCTCGCATTTTATCTAAATTAATCGCCATTGGTATCTCCTATTGTTATTATATTATTTTTGAATTATGCTTGTGTATTTTAAACAATACACAAAATTATGCTCATAGCTTGTCGCATAAACTCCATACGACACTCTACTACTTTGTTCTTCTTCGTTTCTTTCTTTTATGAAAGATCTAATTTCATTCATTGTATTAGAATTGTTTTTCAAACTTTCTTCCGAATAGCCGAAATAATAAACCGAATCTGTTACGTTGTCAACATCAAAAAACACTCTTTCTTCTTTCATTTCTTTATCAAAAAAACCAAAGGTTGCTATTCTTGCTCCTATGGGAATCTTATGAAACACATCAAACACTGGTCGACTATTCTGTAAATTAGAAATAATATAATATGCCGAAGCAATTGTTTCATTTATTTTATCTTGATAAAGTAAAATTGGTATCCCACCATAATGAACGTCGATTGACTTGCTTGAAATTAAAAATATTGCTTCAAACAATCCTGACCTGGCGTATTCTTGCAATACTCCATATACTAATCTTTCTTTTGCTTTGTCTTCATCTCGCAACAAATCAATTTCAGGCTTCACGTATAAAACACTTATTGAAAAATCGTTTTTCAGTTGTTCTAGAATGGCCAAAGACGAAAGAGAAATATCACTTCCTCCACTGACAACAAAAAGCAATTCGCCTTTTAGCTTTTTTATATATTTTTTAATCGATGGAAAATTACTTTCATATTCTTCAGAAGTATTATATGACGGCACTTTAATAAAGTTTATTAATTTGTTATCAACATTATGCTCTTGATCATCAAAGCAAATAAAATTAGACTTCATGCCAATTTTCGCAAATTCTTTTACAACTCCAAATCCAATTGGTCCAAGTCCTACAATGGTCTTCAATTGACTTTCTCCATTGAACCGAAATTGCTTCCAACTCGCACATTTACTTTGAATTTGCCATAATCTGTTTCGGAAAGAATTTCTATCATATCTTTTGTATGTTTTGCATCTTCATCTCTTAAGTCTATCACAACGCTATCGTGAAGCAAAATAGTAATTTTAGACTTCATATTGTTTTTTTTCATAAAACCTTCTAGAGCGATAACTCTTCTGGAAAAGATATCCCATGACGTACTTTGTACCAAATAATTTAATGCAACTTCGTTATTACATTGGATTTTTCTCCCAAAAGGATTATTGACCTCTTGCCCGTTGTAAAACTTTTTCAATAGATTTATCTTGTTATATGCTCTGTCTATTTTTTCTATTCCGAACTTGGCTTCAATATCGTTTGCATAAAACCAAGCAAAAAACTTTCTTTTAATCTCCTCGCGCGGATATTCTTCTTCCATCAAAGACGCATGCCAGTCGTGTATGTCGTTTTCTGGTTGTTGTTCTCCATTCAACGCCAAAAACGTTCTAATGTCGGCTGCATTGTAGTCAAATTCCAAGAACCAATTATTGTTGGGTTTTATAAACTTACGAAAGTTTTTATTTAGTGTCAAAATTGGAAATGAACCTTTTTTTGTCGTTAAACGACCCGTCACGGTTCCAAAATTTTGATATTGAATATTATACGAGTGAAAATGAACAATTTTATTCAATAAATTATTGACTTTTATATCATCTTTTTCTTTTTTCATAACTTCAATATCAATATTCAATTTGTTAATTGATATTTGTTTAATCAATTTTTCTATTCCAACCAAGTAATCGTAATTTTCAGGTTTTTGATAGTTTTTAAATACATGCTCACATATCTCATTTTTCATTCCAAAATAATCTTCGACAAACGACGTCGGTAAAAGCTCATAAAACAAAGTTTTACTTACTGATACTTTTGCTTCTTTGAAAGACTTTTCATACGACTGGTGTAACGTAGACAATTTATTCCATTGGATTCTTTTTTTATCCTCGCAGGCGTTTTCCAATGAAAGACCAAAACAATATAAATTGGCATATTGCATTAATTCGTTATGATAAAAAGGACTATAAGACCACGTGTGCGTTAAATTAACGCAGTCGCCAAGGCGTGAGACTTTATTTTGAGCTAAAACTTTATCTTTTCCAATAAGCTGAAATAGCATTATATTTCTTTCTGCTAAAAGAAAGAAAAATCATTACTTCCCACCGAAGGAGTTCTCAGGAGTTCCTTCATTGAAGATTTTTCTTCTATACTAAGAAGATGCTTATTATTCAACCTTCTGTCAATGTATTCTATTGCTTTTATTTTATCAATTTTTAATAAAATCATTTGCGCACTTACAATCATTCTATCAAATATATTTTTTGACATTTTTGTCATTGTTTCTTTCGCACGAATGTAAGCATATAATTTTAGCCACAAATTGTCATCAAAATCATTCATATCTATCATTTTTCGAGAAAATCTTTCCGTAACAAGACCATTGGTCAATGCTGAAGTTTTTGTTATTTTTAGAAATGGCTCAGCAGCAACAAAAGAATTGTAAAATTGTGTAACATACACTTTTAACACTTCTAGTTCTGTTTGATGCGATTTATAATAAAAAGCATCAAACAAATATTTTGGAGTAACGTTATATTTGTTCATGTAGGGTATTATAGCAGGTGAACCTACATCCGCAACCAATCTCCATGGAGCATTTTTATCAACCATAAAACCATGTTGCTGTGCGGCTTTAACATAAAAAGCATAATTTCTATCTCGTATAAAATTTTCATATTTTTCTTGATCCATGGCATGATTTGCTTCACGCAATTGAATCGAAAGGCCGCTAATTTCAATTGGACAAAGTTTTGTCATCACGAACGATGTTCTTGTAAATGGATAAAAATGAGCGAGAGAATCAACATATTCAACAAACACTTTCAAAAATGAATTGAAATCTTTTATACGCTGTTCTCTCGAATGGTCTTTGATGAAAACATCTCTAAAAACTTCATAAACGGCATTCATGTGCGATTGATATAATTCATTTACATTATTCCATCCATTACGAGGATCTACGTCGGCAAATTCACTATCGCTTACATCTATTTTTATTTGTTTTATTGACCTTTTAATAAAAAGTCTAAAATCCTCGAACGCATCAGCAACAAAGTTCAATGTCATTATCATTTTGCCTTTGTCTGATTTTAATTGTTTTAAAAATAACTCCGATACAAAAATAGACTCGCTTAAGTTGTTTATTTTTCCATAAAGCGGTTTCTCGTACCATAAATCTATTGGTTTAGATATATCTTTTGGATATACTTCGTTCTTATAAACAGTTCTCTGGAAAAACGTTCCAAGAGAGTTCAAATTATTATTTGCTTTTGGCGTCGTCATGGTTTATTTTGGTGAATCAACATTTGGACTACTCGCATGAACATTGTTAGCACTAACTTCAGAACCATTATTCCTTACCACGGAAGCTTCTTCTGTGCCTTCTCCAAATGCTTCCCAATTTGTATCTATTGTTGTATTAAATCTTCCCGATTCTATTTTTGATAATACTTTTATTATTGTGTGGTAACCACCAAGTGGTAATCTTTTTGCTTTCGGCACACTATCAGGAAACCCAATCGAAGAAGGTTCAATATATATCAACATTCCTGGTTTCAAATGTGGAGTTCCCATGAGTTCTATTTTTGCATTGTATGGTTCACTGAAAAACACATCTCCTTCTTTGATGGCTTCAGAATTCAGAATTCTACTTTCTTTAACATATGGCATATTAACTCGAGTAAATGAAAGTTTTTTCATTGGTCCACGATCAGAGCCGACAACAAAATGCGGAACTCCATTTGCCATATCTTTACTCTGTTCTCCCCTCATTTCTCTCGTTGGAAGTCCAGTAACATAAATCATCAGATATTGAAGTGTATTTGATGGATCAGCGGAATATTTTACTCCATCGGTAGCGCTTCCGATATCATTGATGTGTATGCGCCTGGATCCTCTGGTATCTTTTGAAGAATGCAATGGATTTTTAGGGCCACCATTAAGACTGAAAACAGAGATACTAACTCTATTACGTAACGCTTTCGAAAAAGCCCCTAAGCCTGTAGGAGAAAGAGATTTTACTATCAACTCCGCACACACGTCTCTTAAAAAATCTCTTAAAAGATAGGAAGGCTTTCCTGGTTCTATTACTTTTTTGAGAAACCACACATTAAACAACGTTAATGAAATCGGAACATCACTCAAATCAATATTATAAATTTTGTCTGTTTTTATATCATGAAACTGAAACGAGCCAAGAATAAATCTGAAATTTTCTATGCTAGACCTTTTAGCAGCAGCTATAATTGGATCAACGTTGTCTTGTGGTTCGTCCAATTTGTTAAACATAATTTGTAAGGCAGCGTCAACTAAATCTCCAAAATAAATAAAATTAATTCTATGCTTATTTGATTCTTGTGGTTTTAGCGCACTAGAAAACATATTTGCTTTTTCATTAATTGCTTTTTGACGTTTTTCTTCGTCTGCCACAACCAATCCAGCCATATTTTCTTTACTTGCCAGAGAATTGTTAAATGCTTCTGGTCCTGCACAATAAGGAGTTGGGGCAACCTTCTCAAACTCTTTTCGAAACTTATCCAATATCTTTATTTTTTCTTTTTCTAATTCGTCTTTTTTTAAGTCTGGGTCGAACTTTTCTTTACGTAGCCTTGCAAACAACTCAATCGAACTTACATCGACATCAATCGAAAACGCTCTTTTTCTGTTGTATATTTCTCTAAAAAGATTACTATAACTTTGCAAGCGATTTTCTTTTGCAAAAGCATCTTGAGAAAGGATGGCTTCGTTTAATAATCTCCTTGTTTCTTCCTCTTCCACCACAAGTTCGTGCGCATCGCTGTTGCCAGAAAAAAAACCATCGTCCTTTTTTGCTTTTGCATAATGTTCAGATTTTTTTTCCAATTGCTTGTTAAATCCTCTAATAGTTCTGTCTTTTTGCTTTAGAGCTTCTTCATTATTTCTACCAATATACAAAATATTAGTATCTGGCGATAGCATTTTTCCTTCAATAGCGCCCATGTATTCAGCCGTAACCAGCACGCTACCATTTTCTTTTATATCGATTTGATGATTTGTTAACGTAAGAAATAACGTAACAAAAGAATTTTCCAATGCTTCTTTGAGAGATTTTTTAATCACTTCAGTAGCAGTATTTGGGACTTGCCACCCTACTTGCGCTTTTATCCTAAATGATGAATCGTTGTAGGTGTCTTTATTTGTCAAAGCGCGCGGGGCGAATCGAATCAAATCAGCATACGTTACTTCTTCTACTCCTGTTCCAAAACTAACAAATATATCAGCAATAGATGCAAAAATCATCGTTAAAGTAGCTTTAAATGCCTTCCCAGTGTCCCCAGGGTTGGTGCCCAAGTCTTCCCAATCAAAACTTTTCAGTCCAACTCCGCTTCCCCTCTGCTCTCTATTGCGAGTTATGGTTTCTAGGCGTAAGTTATCTTGAGTTTCGTTAAATGGTATTTCAATGTCTGTTTCTTTGCCATTGCTGCTAATAACTGTTTTATATAATCGTATTTTTGGAACCAACAACGCCATTTCAGCAGGAGTTATAGAAAAAAAAGCTCCAACACCAGAACCCAATAATTTACTCAACAAGACAGACGGATTACCACTCAATTGTACAAAGTTTTTATATGTTTCATTGAAATTACCTTTGGCAATTTGTTCATAATTGAACAGCAAATAAGCTTGTTCGTTAAATTCCTCTTCCGTTACAGAGTCCTTATTACTGCTTTCTACCGCTGCTTCGTTTGGTTGCGCCATGCGTTTTAATTATTTTGCTCCTTTTTTAAGGTTTGCAAAAGACTCCAATGGTCTTAAATTTTCTTCCGTTCATTTATGTCGTCTTTGTTATTTTTATAAAAATCATGAACACAATTCTTACACGTACAGTATAGACCGTCTTTCGTACGACTGCTTTTGGAAAACAGCGACTCGTCAAGATAAATTCTACACTTAGAACATTTTTTCATTTTAATACCCTAAAACCTTTAGCACAGCCTCGAGTGGCAAAGGAATGTCTATTACATTGCCAATTTGCAAATGTGCATCAGTTGGCTTTTGATTATACCAAGCAAGTATCCACCAGAGACGTGGATCGCCGTAAAACTCACTAGCCAACTTGTAATATCTGTCGCCAAGTTTCCATTCGTGTCTAACAATTTGCAATTGTGACGTTTCTTCATTTGTCGGATGACGTAAAGAAGGTGAAAAATATTGTCTTATATGTTTGATTGCGCGGTCATCAAGCAGGTCTCGATATAAATCTGTAGAATTTATGCCAATTCGTCGATTATCATAACGTGAAGTCAATTTATTTCACCTCTTCATTTTGGAACAAAATGCCGTTGACCAGGTATACCTGAAACATGTCCATTGCTGTCTAAAATGCTTTTTTGATTAGAAGAGTTATTTCTTTCTACTTTTATAGCCGAGTCGGCCTTACTATCGTTTGGTTGTAAAGAATCTTCACTTTGCTTAGAACCTGGCGCCTGGTGTCCATCAATTGTTACAACATTTGGTGGAGCAACAATATTTTCTTCTGCATCAGCCGAATAGGGAAAATATCTAAATTGTCCTCTTCGTTCGCCTTTTTTGTTCCATCCCAATTCTTGCTGGTGCAAAACTGTAAACTGACAACCCAACTTAACAAGTTTTGGAAAAATCATTTGCGGTATAGCATTATTGTGAAAAACTCCCTGCTCCATGTCTGGTTCATAAGTGAAGCCATCAACATATCCCAACAGCCCAGCATCCTCAGCAAGTTTGCCAGATTTAGAAGAATTTTCTGAAAGATTCATAAATTTCATTTTCATTAATGGCGGAGATTTTATGACATTTGCAACGCCATTTGATTCATAAGATGGATAAAGCATGGAAAACAAAATTGAACATCTTCTCAAGTTTTCCCTTGCTTCTTCCGAAGAAGCTGCTGGAATATCCCAGCCCATTGAAATTGTTCTTCTAGTTCTTTTGAATGTCGAAATTGGATCCATGCGCCCATAGGCGTCTTCTTCATTCCATTCTGATTTAAATTGGTCTGCAAACTTAGTTACAAATGCTTTAAACAAAACACTATTTCCAGAAACTAAATGATAGAATTCAATATAATAGCCACTATTAGCTTGGCCGTCGGTATAATCACCAGTGCCACCAAACTTGAAATCGTAATCGGGACGTTCTCTTGGCATAAATCTATGTCCCTACCATGTTCAATTTCATGCTTCTATCAAAAACGTTTATTACTGCTCTACCAAACTCTCTTCCATCGATTTGTAAAATAACTGGAATTTCAGAAGTGTTATTTCCGCCGACGCCGCCCTTTTGAGACTGTAAGTTGACATTATTTGTTTCGATAGATTTTCGAGTCAATTCTTCTTTACGTGTCATTTGCTCTATTCTAGAACTTTGAACACTTTCGGCAGCCGATGTCAATTTGCCGCTATTTTCGTTTGTTATAACATTCGAACCCTCCGACAACGACACAAGTTCTGGCCCGTTTTCACCAACTAACGCCATCCCACCACTAAAATCAGTTGCGCCTCTAGCTAATTTCGGACTTATTGCCGCCAAGTCTGGCTCTATCCCAACTAGGTCTGGTTCGATTGGCACCAAGTCTGGCTCTATCCCAACTAGGTCTGGTTCGATTGGCACCAAGTCTGGCTCTATCCCAACTAGGTCTGGTTCCACTATCATCGATGGCGACTTCATTGTCTTGCGCGCGCCAGGTATTAATTCTATTATCGACGAAATCGAACTAGTAATTTTATTTATAATGTTTCCAACAAAATTAGCCAACCCAGAAAACAAACTCTTGAGACCATTGATGGCAACATCCCAATTATTATATAACAACATTCCTAATTCCGCCAGCGAATAGACTGGACCCAATACAACATTAGCTGCGTCCCATAAACTATAAAATCCACCAGTTGCATTTTTTATGGCATCATTGACATAATTGAAAGCATTTACTGCTTTAGTTTTTACTTCATCCCAATAATTTATCAACACATAAACAAGTCCAATTACGCCTGCAATTGCAAGCGCAATCAATGTAACAGGCCAAATTGCCGCGTACAAAGATGAGCCAAACAACGCAATCGCAACAGCACCAACTTTAAAAGCAACTATCGCCATAAGAACCAATCCAGTTAAACCAATTAACGCAAACGTAATTTTACCATAAATTGAGTCGACAAAATGTAAAACTGCAATTAAAATGCCATTAATTACATTTAATAATGGCAAAGCCGCAACAGTAAGTGATTCCATAATTTTTGCCATTTTTTCTTGTGCACTTGTTGCAGCAATTGCTCTTTTTTCCATTTCTTCGGTCGACATAGCGTTTGCATCTACTGCTTGTTTTGCTTTTTCAATTTCTTCCGAAGAGCGACCAAATAATTTATTAGCCTCTGCCATATCCTTTATTCCAGCAGCATTAGCTATTGCCATCTGTTCAAACTTATTCATTTCGCTCCAATTTCTTCCCGAAAGAGAAATGCTTTCCCTCAACATATCAATTCTTTCAGCTTCTGTTGCAGTCAATAAATCAACCGAATTGAGAAGGTTGCCGCCAAGAATTGCATTCAATTTGCCAGCGGCTTCCGCTGCACCTTCGAATGTGTCGAATTGTTGTGCAACACCAATCAAACTTCCAATTTCAATACCAGTTGCTTTTGATTGGGCTGCAAGTTCTTTGAATATTTGCACTGATTGTTTGCCATATTGTGCCAATTTTGGAATTGATGCAGTAAATTGACTAGCTAACATTCCTGGTGAAAGTCCAAGTTTTGTCGCAACGGTTGCAATTTGTTTTTGCGCATTGACTGACTCCGTAATGTTCATGCCAAGTGCTTTTGTCGATAAATCTAAGTTCTTAGCTGTCGTTTCCGACGAAATACCCATTCTATCAAATAAAGCGGTTGTCCTTGTAAGTTCCGTTTGAGATTCTTTGCTCATTTGATTAAAGTTTGTCAAATTTAAGAAAAGAGATTGAATAGCGTTGGCGGATTCTTCCATTCCAACGCCAGCAGCCAATGAACCAAAACGAACATCATCAATTATATCATTATACTCTGCGCCTGCGCCTGTTGCTTTTTGAAAGGATGCAAGTGTAGAATCCATTTTCAAACCCATGTGAAGCGTTGCAAGGGCAACTGTTTCAACTGCGTTAGCAAAAAGATTGGCAGGGTGCAACGCAGCTAGCAAAACTTCTTTGGAAGCTTTCATTGTATTCTTTATGTTGTCCATAGAACCAAACAACATTTTTGTTTTTCCAAGCCATTTTTCTGTATAATCTTTTGAACCAATTATCTTTTTGGCAATGTCTTCTAGAAAACCTTTTGTTTCTTTATACTGTTTATTATTTTTTTCGTCGAATGCAATTTTTTCTTTTCTCTTTTTTACTTCCCCTTCTAGCGACTTCCTACTTTCCTCGGCCCTTTCTATATCAACTTTGAGAATTGCTTCCAGAACTTCTTTTTCCGACCCAGCAGAATCTATTTTTTCTTTTATAATCTCCAGCATATTAGTGGCCAGTTGTAATTGCTCTTTTTCTTTCTCTAAAATAGCTTTTTGAGCCAGAATTAGTTTTTCCGCGTCTGAGATTGCTTCTTTATCGTCCAAAGACAACTCGTCATCAATTTTCTTTATTTGTTTCTTTACGTCCCGTTCTTTTTCTAAAGTTTTTGTTATATTGTCAAATTTCTTTATTGTTGATCCAGCTAGATCAACCGTATCGGCAGTAATATTCTCAATTTCTTTTACTGTTTTTTTAACTTCTGCAAAAGGTTTATTAAGCTCTGACGCAAGATTCTTAAACTCCTTCAAAACAGAGTTTAATTCTTTAAGAACCTTGACTAACTCTTTTTGTTCTTCGTTTGCCATTTAATAAACTCTTTAACTTGCAATTTTTATTTAAAAGGCCAAGTTACGCCCGTTTCTCTTTCAAACTCTTTTGCAGCTTTTTCCAATTTATATTTGTCTCTAAACGTAACTGGACTATCTAATCCATGATTCTTAATTGCCTGAATATAGCTTTTTTCTTTCCCCAAAACATTAGCAAATGATTGTATCTGCCCTGGTGAACCTTTTATCGTTACGGGAATAGATATATTCCCAAACATTGCCTTTAAAATGCTTTGAACAATCGAGCCGAACATTCCAATAAAAAATACTTCACTCAATTGGTCTTTATTTGTGAAATCTATAACTTTTTTGTCCATTTTTAATAAACCACTCCCAACAAGAATAAATAGATTTGATTATTGTTCTAGAAGGAACCGCTCTAAAAAGAGCTGCTCCAAGAGCTAACGGCTGCGCGAGTTCTTATTGTTGGCTTTTTCGTAAGATTCTTTTTCTTTTTCTAGTTTTTCTAAAAGCTTTTTATAGTAATAATTTCTCAACCCTATTGGAAGGTTGAAACTCTCAAAGAGAGAAAAGCCGCCATAACATTTGAGTTCGAACATTTGGTCGAAAACAGATTTTATATATTTATCGTCCAGGCCAAAAAAAGTCTGTTGTAAATGGAATTCCGACTCTCGAAAAGGAGCCGCAAGTGGGACATTCAAAATCCTGTTTTAAGTCCAGGTTTGGCGCCAATCTTGCGTATTCCTCCCTTATAAAACTAGAATGCCTTGCAAGCATTTTGTTGACAAAATCTTCAACGTATTGTCTAGAAGAATTGCCATTAACAGAAACAATGATTGTCTTTAGTTGGTCCATCAATGGAGATTCTGGAAGATTGTGCTTCTTCTTTTTGTCTGCCATCATTTTCAATGCCTTTTCGTCATTGCCCGTCAAAAGCTTTAGTTCGACTTTTGTGTTTGTTTTTGGAAGTGTTATTTCGAACGTGCCAAGAGACGATAGACGTGCATTATCAACTTCTTCTTTTAATTTAATGTCCAAAAGATTAAATTCATGAACTGTTTTTGTGTCACAAACAGGGCACATTACATTTGTCCTATATTCTGGCCCATAACCTGTAATTCTAGCCGCCAGAACAATTGCATTCTTGTCGCTAATAAGAAGGTCATCGATTTTTATATTTTTGTCGACAAGAACACCTTGAACCATTTTGTCAATAGCGATACCCTTTTGTAGAAGGCTTTTTGATGTTAACACCTCCTCATCTTTAGCCGTCATATGACGAATTTCTACAAAATCTTTATTATGCAAAGGATGCCCGTCGGGGTAATAACGTCCCTTCGATGGCAATTCGACAGCTTCTGTTGGACAAACAAAAGAAATGTCAGTGCCTTGCTGCACAATTTGATCTGCCGAAGAAGAATCATTTGAAATCTCTTCTGGTGAAAGTCCAAGTCTTTCTTGATTATTTCTCATTTTTTAACCTTTCTGTCATTTTCCAACTTTTACCATTCAAAATATGCTCTATCATACTACGACTAACATTGTATTCTTTAGCTAGCATACTTTGAGAGTAAATTTTAGGAATATATTTATTTTTTATTTCTATTACTTGTTTTTCTGTAAGTTTGACATTGGACCCGTTTTCACCAGACAATTTTAATATTGTTTCCTCGGAATGGTTTTTTCCAAACATTGGATGATTTTCACCAGCTTGAATGCCTTTGTGCGATTTAGACATTTCTTTCCTTGTCTCTTCAGAATGATTTTTTCCATAAAAATGATTTTTTTCGCCTTTTCTTGAGTCTGACATTCTTTGTCTAGTTTCTTTCGAAAGAAGCTTACCAAAATTATGATTTCGTTCACCTGACATTCTTTGCTTGGTTTCCTCAGAAAGAATTTTCCCTTTGTGTGCGTCAGATATTTTTCGCTTTGTCTCTTCCGAATGGAACGTGCGTCCATTTGTGTATTTTACAATATTGTAGCCGCTTTCATCGTTATATGACTTATGGAAATTAATCCATTTTTGCTCCAAGGTGGAAAGATTTTCTATCTCACATTCTTCTACCGTTTCGAAAGAAAAATTATCTTTTCCATACTTATTCCACGCAGCCTGAAGATGGCCATTGACATGCTTGTTCTCATTTAATTGAGAAAAATGCGCATTCTTTCTAGTTTTTAAACTATTGGTACTGCCAATATAACACTTGCCATTGACAAGGTTTGTTATTTTGTATATACCTGGAACTCTTTTAAATTCCATCAAAAACTCGTTTCATTAATTAGAAGCTGGAAGGTTGCCAGTGTTAAACTCGTCAATGGCAAATTCACATTCAGCAAAATCATATGTAAGAGTAACATCGATTGACATTAAATCTTCAGCAGAATAATCCAATTCTCCAAATTCGCAATTTGAGACCCACGACCCATGCAATCGCCATGTTTCAACAATATTGCCTTCATGATTAATTTGATGAATCCTTGGAATTCCAAGAGCCTGAGCTGAATTAACCTTTGACATTGTCTGAGATTTGCTACCAATATCAACAACTTGCTTTGGCAAACGATAGCCGCTTTCGTTTAAGATTTTCAAAAATCGATTCGTGGTATTTGGAGAAATCGCATCAACAACAGAGAACGTCACTTCTTTCCATTTTACTCTTGATGGAAAATAAAAAGTATGATTTAAAAATTGATGTTCGGTTTTAGTAATCTCAAAACCAGGCTTTTTAACTTTTTTGATCAAATAATGTTCAATCGATGTCGGAAGACCACCTTCAATGCTTTCGCCACCAATAGAAAGCATAAAAGTAAATTTTCGCTTAGGTTCTAATCCGTTATCAGTAAAATCACTCCAAAATGCCATAACAATATCACCTCTTTTCTTGTTAAAATGTTGCTATCGATATTAAATAGTTTGCATTTAACGTTTAGTTAGCCACGACCAGCTATAACCATTTAGAATTTTCCATATGGTTCCTTGCGTAACATCAAACTTTCGTCCTAGTTCGTTTTGCGATATATTTTGCGACGACAATGAAATTAGCAACCAAATTAACTCAACTTAGCACATTTAAGTGCAATGTTTAAGTGTTTTTTGAAGCTAAAGTAAGGGTTTTCAGTCGATGAATTCAGCGCCGCTCCTGCTAATAGTAAAGTCCAGCGCTATGAATTCTATCGATCGAGCAGGGGTAAGAAAAATCTTGGCATACAAAATATTCCTATCAATCAAATCTGGCGTCGTAGTGGTTTCGTCTAAAATAACTTTATAATTCGTAAGCCCGTATCTGGCTTTCACGCTGTCCAAAAATGGCTCCACCCTGTTCAGAAATCTATCCCATGTCACTTGCACGTTTTGATCGAACAATAGCGTTGCTGCCATTTTTGAAATTTCAACTTTCAAATGGTTCATCAAACGTCGCACATTTATTCTATCGGTTGCCGAAGGAACGACCTGAAGAGTCTTTTGGCCGAACATTACAATTCCTTCCGCGGGAAAAGTTGCAATCGGATTAATATTTGCCTCGTACAACTTATCCCTTTCCTTCGAAGTTAGCCTTTGCTTAACACCCGTTACGGCAATTCCAGCCGCACCATTTGTCAAGCCACCCCTTGTAAAGCCCGCTGGTGCAATCCACAAATCAGCCGTTTTTTCTGTGCTTGCCATTACGCCAAGCGCAACAACTGACGGTGGAATCCACAAAGACGCACCACTCTCAGTATCCCTGGTCTGAACCCATGGAAAATAAGTTGTGGCATAGCTACTGTTGATTGCTCTGTTTCTCAAATTAGAAACAGTCGTATCGACATCTCCACGATTTGCCGAAGCAGCGTCTCCACTTGTATTTTCTGCTGGCGGTGTGTATCCGCCTTCGATATCAACAATTGCTAGCGTGTCTCTCCTGTTTTCGGCCACATTAATCATGTGGTCAGTAATTCCTGTATTGGTAATGCCTGGAACTGCTAGCAAATTACATTCAATAACTTCAGGGTCGGCTATGCTATCAATTGCGCGCTTAACGCTATTGAACTCGTAGCTAGTCGTTTGTGTTTGTCCCGAAAGAACTCTATTGTTAAATGGTTCTTTTTCTGTTATGTCCGCGCCATCAAAACCAGCAACTAGCGGCATTGTGAAGCGGTCGAACCCTGCGTCTACAACTGCATTATACGTACCAGTTAAGGCCGTAAACGACGATCCATCAGCACGTGAACCAGAAACCCATTGGGAATCAGTGCTCCCTAGACGCTTTACGTCGTCCAGTGTAAACACGAACGAATATTGCAAGCTGCCATTTGTCGACGGGTCGTCAGAAAGGTCTTCTGGCAACTTACGAACAACGTCACCATAACTTGCATCAAATCTAATGCTGTTTTTCCGTCCAGCATCAACACCAAAGAATGCTTCTTTTGGTGAAGCAATCGTTCCTTGACGAGAAGTCGAACGCAATGGCAAAGCTGGAAAAACAAAGGACCCTGTAAACGCAACCGTCCCAACACTCATGAAAACAGACGCATTTGCTTTTGAGTTGACAACGTCAGCATTACCAGCCGCAAACACACCTAAAAAGTCATTTCCAGAGGTTGTTGAACCGAAGTTTTGAGCTTCTGATGTACCACTTACGATTGTAAAACCTTTAAAGCGAACTGGTCCAAGGAAGCCATATGGCAAGAACTCCTTGTTTGTTGCACCAGCATCGACATCTTGATTCATTTCAACATAAACATATCGAGATTGATTTGCGAAATTTCCAAACTCTCTATATCTCCGCTCGTTATCGTCCCAAGTTGAATATTTGTCACCAATTTTCTTTGCAACATAATTTGGTGAGAATGGATTCAGCGAACAACCTGTAAACCTCTCAACAATTTGCGCAGCATTGTCACTATCTTTTGCCAATCGCACAGCAACTGTAAATGTGCCATATGGGTCTTCTTGGTTTAGTGAAGGTTTAATATCCATTAGAGATATTTTGAGGTTTTTATGCTCCCACTCGCCTGAATCATGTGATTTGAAGCGGAACAATTTTGTCATATTTTCAGGATTAAATGTGCTGCTTGCAGCATTCAAATCTTGTGAAATGACCCAACCAGTTTTTGCAGCCGCCATCGACATCTCTTGGTCATTTTGATTAATTGTGCCACTTTGTAATGAAAGAATAACACCCCATTGACCGCCAGCAGAATTTGAGCTAACATTATCTTCAATAGAGCGATCAAAGGTTTCTCCAAGAAAGTATTTCTTTACTTGGCTAGTTTGTGTAATACTTGTGTTCAAAAGTGTTGGATTTGTGTTAAAGACACTTCTAATATATTTCTTTGAATTGTTATTAAAATTGAAAGACACAGTGTCAGTTATTGTTCCTGCGGAGTTTTTAACCAACGCCTTAAACTCTTTATCCGTTCCTTGGCTACCAATAAGAACTGCCGTTCCTGTAACAGACGAACCAACTCTGTTCGAGCCTGAGAGCTCGACAGATCCTTCTGAAAGGTAAAATATGGCAGCCAACGAACCAGTATTTGCAGACGAAACAGAACCCGAGTCAATGACGAAAAGGCCGAAAGCACCACCCGTTGCAAGCGTTGCGTCGTGCGACGAACCAACTTTCCAACCAGCCTTGCCAGCAGACGTTGCGTCTTGATGAGACGCGCCGAGCAAACGCACATAAGTCAAAGAGTTATTGTTTTTGAGCCATGCCTGTGCAGCAAATGCACCGTACGTAGGAGCAAGACGATTGCCATCGCGCCAAATATCGCCACCATTGCCACCAGCAATTGGATTACCAAACAATTCAACAAATTCAGAAAACGAACCTACCGTAACTGGCCTTAAGGCTGGTCCTCTCTCTGCACGACCAACAACGACTGGTCCAACTCCTGTGCGAATTCCTGGGAGTTGACTTTGATCAATTTCACTAAATTGTATACCTGGTGATACGAACTTGTACTTAGATGCTCCGTTAGCCATTTCGATTTACTCCTCTTTTGGTTCTTTTGCTTTAAATAAAGAACCGCAACATTATCTAATTGTTAAATAGTTTTTCAGAAATCAAAAAGAATTATAGATTTACCAAACGAACTAGCGTGTTTTTGACGGCTTTAATGCGTCACTGGAAAGCATGGTTTGTTCTCTTGGAAGTTTTATCTCAACAAAGTTTTCTCTAACTGTAATATATGGATTTTCTTCGTTTTCGCCAGCAGAAATAAGATAGCCAAATACTTTGATATTTATTTTTGTTTCAAATCTTCTAGAAACTTCCGTCATATCATCGACATTGTTATTTAAAACAAAATCCTGCTGGATGAATGCTTCATATTTATGCCCGTCTCGCTCAAGCATTATTCTATGAATTGAACCAGGGCGAGTTAGAAATGGTTGAATGATTTCATTCATTTGTTGCTGATATTCTGTTACGACAGCCATTTCGTACATCATTTCTTGATAAACTGGTTGTGGCATGCTATAGATTTCATAAACTATTTTTTCTTTTCTCGCGGAAGGAAAGTTGATTTTGCCAGTTATCCGCAAAGAGTCTGAATTGGCAAATTCAGACGTTTTATCATGCTTTATTCTCCTACCAATTTCTATAGAACCCCTCTTATAGTCATTAACGGATGGAATATTTGCATAAAACTTGCCTTTGCTCAGTTCGTTTTTTACGATAGAACTTCTCTTCAAACTTATTATTGGATAAATTAACGTATTAGCCAAATCTCTTTCGTTAGGATTCGACTTCGCCTGAAAAGCTCGTTCTCCGCCTGCCCAAATAACAGGAACCTTTTCCCAACCTTTATTGGTGTTGGAAAATATATTCATTTTTTCATTGACAAAATCAAATAAAGCAAAATCAATCGTTTCCAACGAAGATGGAAGAATTTGAATGCGCTTTTCCATTATTGTTTATAAATAGAAAGCTATAATGAGTCGAAAAGGTCTTTGCGCGCTCGGATGCATTTGGCTGATATCTGAACTTTATATTGCGTTTGCCCAAACATTTCTCTTGGTTCCCAAAGCTGGATTATCTCATAAAAATTGCATCCGTACGCAACCATATCTCCAACTTTTGGAACAAGATCCTGATCTTCGTTCATTCTTCGTTTGTGAAAATGAACAGTTATTTCAGAAGTGTTGTCAACCCCGTAATTTGTTGTCGTAGAAGGATTATCTTGCCATTCTATCGTTGCGAAACAGTGTATTGGTGGAAGGAATGATTTCTTAATGCATTCATTATATAATTGATGAAAATTGCTATTATCAAGCGAAATCGGATATAAAATTACTTGTTGACCAATAATGCGATCCTGGTATTCCTCAGCCACTTGCTTGACAAGATCGCGCTCTTTCTGACCCGCGAATAGGGGGGGAGGCGGGGCGGAAAGTATGTCGAATTTATTGTCGTCGCTCATATAAAAGTCTCATTGTTTATAATTTTTATAATAGTTTTTTGATTAACATTATAAAATTTTGCCAATTCAATTACTGAACGTTTTTTATCAAAAAACATTTTTTTTATTTCTTCGACTTGAAATCTGGACAAAAAACTTTTCCCCCTAGAATCATATTTTCCTGGGGTGTACAATTCATCTTTGAACGAAACATTGTTAACTATCCTTCCGATAGTACAAGTTTTAACATTAAACCTATCGGCGAGCTCTTTCTGAGTAAGAAACTCATCGTTATAAATTTTTCTTATAGAAAAGGCCTCGTTTTGTGTAATTTTTGCGCTTGTCGATTTTTCTCCGCAATACGTATTTTTTCTAATTTCACTCCAATGTTCCTTTGTTTCGCTGGAATGCCGACGACCAAACATTGGGTTATTTTCTCCACTCGAATCCCATTTTAATTTCTTAGTCACAACTTCAACGCTTTCATCAATCCAAGACAAATTTCTTATAATTTTATTGATTGTAATATCACAAGTTCTATATTCTTTTGCCAAAGAACTAATTGAAATACTTCCACTGCTATATTTTTGTCTAATCTCTTCAACTTTCTTCCAGGTCAATTTCGCATTCGAACTATTTTCGCCTCGCATTTTCTTTTTTGTTTCTTCCGAATGCTTAAATCCTAACGTACCATTAACCATTTCGCATAAATTATATCCAACGTTTCTATCATATGGTTCCCACATATCTAAATAAAATTGCTCTCTTTGCAAAAGAAACTTTCTATCCTTTTGAAACGTTTCCAAAATTTCAAAAATGAAACTTTCTTTTCCATTTTTGTTCCATGCATATTGTAAATGTCTATTTACATGTTTGCCTCTTTTTAGTTCAGATTTGTGGCCACTCCAACGTTCTTCGACATTTTCAGAACTCCCAATGTAAAATTTACCATTTTTAATATTGGTTATTTTATATATTCCACAAGTCATTGCAATTTTTAACCTTTACTATGCGAACCATATGGCACGCGGAATATATTGTTGCACCTTAGCCGCCATTTCCACCATCGAAGCTTCCCTCTCCGCTAGTTTATCATAAGTCGTAGCCTCAAGTTGAGTTTTAAGTTCTTCCCTCAATTTATCCATTTCTTCTTTTGCTTGCGAAGACAATTCAGCATGGTTCAACGTTACGCTCTCGCCTGGTATTGGCAAAGTCGTAAATTTTCCTCTAATTTGCGCAAGCATTGATTTAGCAACCGCCAGAGCGAATCTTCTCGTCCATTGTTTGCCTAGCGAGTTTATACTTTCATAAGGTATATTCTCAAACGGCAAATTGTTAATGTTATTAACACCATTTACACCGCTTACGCCACCCAATGAATTTCCATTTACATCTTCATATTCATCAAGCGGACTTGGATCAATAGAAAACTCAAACCATATTTTCTTTGGCGCAATACTTGTTGGAACGGGAAAAAATCTTACTTTGTTATTTTTTAGTTCAAAGGTATAATGCGACGCCCGCGTGTATAAATTTGTTTCAAAAGCAGAAGCTTGAAGAATGTTCTGCCATGCTGGAACAACTTCATAAGTTGTGTCGTCGGCATATTGGCCATATGTGCTAAGGTTGCCTACAACTGACAAACCCCCATATGCGCCAAAGAATCGCCAGAAATTTAAGGGCGACTTGTACCACACTCGATTAACCCTTATCCTCGCCCCCGCACTGCCATTTACCAAATTTGAATAAGCTTGCCCACCAGCCGCCGCACTTGCTGACACAATATTTTGCAAGTCATAATCGGCCGTATCAGGAATGATATCAATTGAAGCCGAAAAATATGGCACAGTTCCACCAATTCCAGCTTCATAAGCAATTTCGTCTGAAATTCTCCTTGAATAACCTATTGTAAACCTTGGATATTTTAAAGCAGCATTCGAACCACTCATTGCTGAACCAGAAACAATTTGACCGTCTGCATTAAACGAACTAGTCGTTGTGCCAAGAAAACTGGATAATGCATTTTTTGCCTGGTAAAGATTTACAATATATGAATACTCAAGTACGGCACTCTCGTACGCGGCGTAAACATTACAATCGGTTAACTCAATATCAACTACATCTCCACCAAGCATCTTAAATGTATATGAAACTTGGTCGACCGCACCCGTTATGAACTCTGCTGAAGCAGCATACACGCCAATCGGCAAAGAAGAAGCCACATTGGCATAATTTCCCGTTCTCGGGAGAGTAACCCTACTAGTTTGTGAAAGTGGTATTAAATCTGGTGGAGTGTTGCAAGTCATAAACTTAAATAGTTTTATGACTTATGTCAAATGTAAATTAAACATTTGTTAATTGTCTGATAACTGTTTCGGTTGTATTCATTATCAAATTATTTTTTATTTTAGCTCGCGTGGATTTGCTCAAAGATTCGACATTACTTAAAGAATAGTCAATTTCAATATATGAATTATCGTTTTTGCTATATTCTCTTACGACAGCATGGCACTTAACGATTGTTCCACTGCCATCGTCAATGTCAAAATCATATTTCCACAATTGTTGTATCATTTACCACACCAATAACATAATTCTCCAATATTTTTCATTCTTCTTTTGCAACCAGGAGATTTGCACTCTTCTTCAAGGGTCTTTTTGACAAAAAACTTTGCTGCGACATTGTAAAGACCTTGAATATGATAGGCGTCAACAAGCTCGTTCGTTTCTTCTACATTTTCCACATTAAATGGCAATGGGTCATCCTTCATTTTTTGATTTCCACGAAAAAGCCATACGTAACATTCCATTGGAAGAGTGTTGCTTGGGTCTAACTCTTCGTAGCAATTACCTTTGCTATCTTTATAGATTAATGACATGCGTAAACAACGTCTTCCTTGAATTGTTTATTCAAATCTACATTTTCTAATTGAAAAACTGAGCCAATGTCATCAAAATCCTCTCTTTGCTGCACAAAACCAATAAAATTGATTTCGGTATAAAGATTTGCAACTTCCAACTCCGTTAAGTCCGTCGCTGTTTGTCCAGGTTCGTCAGAAAATAATAACACATATTTTATTGCATTTTCTGTCCAATTGAATTGAATCCGATTCGTTGCAATATCATACAAAATGTCATAACTCAATTCCACTGACCCGCGCGCCGCATCAATTTCTTGTGCCGCGAAAGATAAATCATTGGGCGTGCAAGGCAGCAAAGGGTAATTTGGATTCAAACCATGACATTCAACATTTGGACCATAGTCTTCTTCGAACGTCAGAGGCAAATCGAGCAACCAAACTTTATAAAAATTATTATCTAAATTAGACGCAGTTCGTAACACTGATTTTATCTCTGACATATACACACTCATAGAACCAGATCTGTCAATTATCATCACAATGTCATAATATTTTCGTTCGACGCCCGAGTAGTCGTCTATAATTCCATTGCAATCGTTATCAATCTCATCGCCACAAATATCTTTTGCTGCTGGCAAAATTTGTCCTTCACATTTCCATTTTGCATTTTTACACATTTTTATACCTGCTCTACAAGGAGAGTGTATCACTGTGTTGGTTGGACCTTCGTAACAAAGTTCCAACGAGGAATCTATTATATTGTCCAT
>Ga0209518_1001108_pt1 | contig 30781 bp, 38 predicted proteins | sample RifGroB1_FD_183993 | JGI IMG/M metagenome (GOLD analysis project Ga0209518, IMG submission 183993) | Groundwater microbial communities from Rifle, Colorado, USA - Groundwater B1 (SPAdes) (version 2) | ecosystem: Environmental > Aquatic > Deep subsurface > Groundwater | place: Rifle, Colorado...
TAGGTAAAGTGTTAGGTAAAGTGTTAGGTAAAGTGTTAGGTAAAGTGTTAGGTAAAGTGTTAGGTAAAGTGTTAGGTAAAGTGTTAGGTAAAGTGTTAGGTAAAGTGTTAGGTAAAGGTGGTAGAACGTCAGAAAAATCCACTTTTTGCTTGATAGATTTTTGGTATTGTTCTGCCATTTTTCCTTTGAGAAAAGAAACATTTAATTCTAAACACCGACTTTTTCCATATCCGGTGGTTGTAATAAATTGACTCTTTTTTGCTTTGGATATTGCGACTTTAATAGTGTCTATAGACCACCCATATTTTTGAGATAAATGCTTATTAGTTGGCGATACTGTATCTTGTCCCCATAATTCACATTCCATAATATAACGAATAATCTGACGAGCTGTGGTGTCTTCAACATTTTTGTCTATCGCCTTATTTGCAAGTAATTTTTGTTCTTTGTTCATATCTTTTTAACAAGCAAAATTATTTTTTAATATGTAATCTCCTTTACCTAGATTACATTGCTCGCAAGCGGTTTTAAGATTTTCTATTGAATCATTTCCACCTTTTGATTTTGGAAAAATATGGTCAATTTCTAGAATAACCTCTGGTGCTTTTTTTCCACAATATTGGCAAGTATATTTATCTCTTTCAAGTATTAAAAAACGCAATCTTAATTTTATTTTTTTAGTTGTGCAATTTTCACAATAAAATCTTCGCGAATTATTTCCCTTTGGAAATTTTATATTACATTTGTGACAAAAAATATGTTGGAATTTGGTTGGTTTTGCATATTGCTTTGCTCTTTCTTTGGTTTTTTTTATATATCTATCCCAACTACAACCAGTTTTATTTTTTTTACTTCCACAATACTTTTGTCGTGGAGAAAATAATTCAAATTCTTTTCCACAATTTAAACATTTTTTCATTCCAAACATAGAATACCCTTTTTCTTTCCTGTTTTTGTAAAAAGAAGAATCTTTTCCTTTGAAATTACATTTCATACATTTTCTACTACAATATTTTCTTAATTGCCAATTTTTTAGACTTACATTTATTCCTTTTTTAAAAAAACTCCCACAATTTAAACATTCTTTTTTCTTCATAAAATTTCAAACAAAAAGCGACAACACTTGAAGCTCCCCGATGAAAGGGAAAAAAGTGTTGCCGCTTTTTATTAAAAATTCTATTAAATTTTTCATCGTATTTTGCTTCATCATATATTTATTATATCCCCCCCTTTTTTTAATGTCCAGTTTGCACCTGTGGATAACTTTTAATATAATAATTTAAGTGTTTCAACCGAACATTAACGCTAAGTCGGGATGAAGCAAAATTATTCTTCACTGGATATACCGGCGGAGCCGATTATCTGGCAAGAAGCAAAAAGACGGGTTTTCCCGTCTTTTTGTATGTCATCCTACTCTGATGCCTCTTCTACTACCTCTTCTTCCGTTGCTACTGACTCTTCCTGCGTTTTTTCTTCATTAGAGGTAGTTTCGGCTGTTTCTACCTCTTCTTCGCTTACAGGGGCGTTTACAGCCTCTGGTGTATTTACATTTTCTTCCATGTTTTTATAGGTTAAGCTAATAATCCGACCTGTTTCTTATTTGAAACTTCCTTGAAAATGTACCAGCCTTTCTGTTTTCTTTTTTCGTTCTCTTCTTTCAGATAATCTTTATAATTTTTTGCTTGCGGTTTTATGATTTTTTGTTTTCTGGTGCCGAGTTTTTTTATGATTTTTGGCTCTCTTGGTTTTTTAATTATATAATTTCTATTTTCTGGTTTTTTTACAACATAGTCATGGTCAAATTCTTTTCTTTTTTTAATATGCCAAAGGATTGTTGTGTGGTTTATATTATATTTTTTGGCTGCGTAGTATATTGATATTTCGCCATTCTTTAATTCGTTCAAGATAGTGTCTATAAGTTCTTGATTTAATTTTTGCATGACTCCTCCCATATATCCATTATGCCTTTTGTTTTTTAATAAGCAAATCCACCTGTGGATAACTACACAAAACTGTGAATATCTACACAAAAAGCCGCCTATCTTCACCCATTAAGGCTACTGGAGGACGGCTTTTATGCTTGGTTAGTTAACAGTGAACTTCATTGTTAACTCTAGGGAGCCGACTTGCTCCCTAGACAGAACTCAAGAAGTTCTAACTAGGGGGCAAGTTATAAGATTTTGTCTACTCCTTGTATTTTTCTTCTGATTGAACGAAAAAGAAACTCAAATAAATAAGCTTGGGCTTCTATTTCTTTGAGCATTCCTTTGCCTTCTGCCAAATATTGGACAACGTGGTGAATTTCATGCATTAAAACTTCCCAATATTCCCAACTGTCTTCATAATGCTGCATCACTAAAACTGTTCCTTCCACTTGGTTGTTGTAACAAAATTGCCCAATGTTTTTATTTTTAATATCTTCTTTCCAATTGTCAAAATCTTGCAATACCCATTTTGCAAAATCTGCTTTTGTTTTTATTTTTTTAAGATATTTGAATAGTTTGTTTTTATCTTGGCATCCAATAAGAACAAGTATTTGATTGGTATATGTCCCACATTCTTGAACAAATATTATTTCTTTTTTCTTCATATAATTTTCCAACAAGTCCAATGTCTTTGTTTTCCATTTGCGAAACTCCAACTGGCTAATTTTATTTGGTGCTCGGGATTTTTCCAGTCCAATTTTTCTCCCAATTCTTTGGAAAATAAATTAAAAGTATTTTCGTGGAATTGGAAAAGTCCAAAAGCTAGTCCATTATCGCCGATAGCATCTGCCTTCCCCGAGCTTTCGCACATCATTACCCTCGTCATTTCTTCGGCGGAAACGGCATATTGAGCGGAATAATGAAGAATTAAGTTTTGGATTTCCTTTTCTCCTAAAATTTTATCACTTATTGTCTCCTCTTTTTCTTCCTTAGGTTCTAGCATATATCCTTCCTCTTGAAAAGGGACAATCTCTGCCGCCAGAGCCGCTTCCATTAGGGTTGATTTATTCTCTCTCTGATAACTATATGGCATTTCCGTTGCGGTAACCGCCGATATAATCCCCAGAGCGATTGTCAGTATTGTATTCATAGAGCGGATAACTTCCGCCGAACTTTATCTCTTGCTTCTGATGTAGCCTATCACGGCTGTTACAGCGCCGGAGAGCGTGATAACAGCCTCAAATACTTGCGTCATGGTCTCACTGCCTATCTCCACACCTGCGATGTTATTGATGAGTGGCAAGAGCGATAAAATAACACCCTTAATCGTCAATGACAATTTTTCAGGATTTTGCGATGAACTTAATGCACCTAATTTATTTTTCATTTTTAATTGTTCAATGAGTTGTTTATATACCTCAATGAGTTTGGTTAATAATGTGATTTTCTTTTGGTTCAATTCCTCGTTAATTATAGCATTTTCTTCTTTATAACGGAAGAAAGCTGTTGGCAAATTCTTATATTTATACCACCACTCCGCCACAGTCAAATGCTCGCTCCATAAGCTATCCGAGCTTCTATTGGACATAATAAGAAAGTTTTTGTCCGATATTTTGTCCGAGATTATCCCCGTATGCCCAATCGTCTGTCCATTTGTCGGGCTTATAATTATGTCGCCAAGTTGTGGCTCCGTAACACGCTGAAATCGTTTGTCCGAATAAAGTCTATTATAAAGTCTTATCGTGGATAGGTTTTCGCCCAATTCCTGTCCGATAGCTTTATAAAAGACAGCCGAAAGTGCCTCAACACACCCGAGTTCATTTTGCGTCTTGGACATATCTTGCCCCAAATACTTTTTCCCTGTCCGATATAAAATGTTGTTCATTTTGTCGTTTATTATTTTCGCTTTTTCTGCCGGCATATCATCAAAAACAATACCTCCAAAAGAAGAAAAAAGATTGATAATATTCCGCGGAAAATAAAACACTCCTTTATCTCCAACAGTTTCGCCCCAACTATTTTGAATTTTTAGAAACGGCTCTCCCTCAATCATTTTCCAGCCGAAAACTTTAATGGCGTGTCCTTCTTGCGGTGTCCCTTTTTCTTTGATAATTCCGTTAGAGTTAGTCCATTCCGAAGCCCACAACACGCCTATTACGCAAGACTTTTTTTTATCTCTATTCGCCCACAGTGTCGCTCTTATGTTATCAAAAAAATCATATGAACCGCCCACAAACATATATGATTGTTTTTTGTGAATTTTTGCTTTGTCATCTAAGTCAATCGGATAATTCTTGTGATCAGCCAAAAAGTTTCTTTCTTTCTCCATCCCAAACGGAGCGTCCTTTTTTTCTATGGAACCAAACTCCTTGAAACTCTTGCCGATTGTTCGTAAGTCCGTCCCCCATTCCTCAGGATCTCCGCTTATCTGCTTAATTTTCGCAAATTGATAAAGCGGGTCTAGCTCTATCGCTTCTTGGTCTTCAGATACTGCGGTGCCGGAAAACGCGCCGCAAAAATCTAACTGTTGCTGGTTTTTTATATTTATTGGTTTGCCGGTTTCATATTCTGCCGGTAATTCTTTTAAGGCAGGCAAAGAATAAACCGCTCCGAACTTAATATCTCTTATATCTTCTTTTAATGGATTTAATCCAAAACCAATTTTATTTTTCATTTTTTTTATAGAAGCATTTTGAACACTTCCAGATTATTTTATTTTTTCCATCTTTTTTTTCATCAACAACAAAAACCACTCCACATTCTTTTTTACATTCGTCGCAAACATATTTAAAATCTTCATCTTTCATTTGTAAAAAATTTTGCTAATTATTAAATATAACGACCCGATAGAACTGACTAGAATCGCCAAACCGATAATCATTTTTTTCCCTGTCATCAAAGCATTATAATTTTCAATTATCGGCTGAATTTTTTCGTAACTGTCAAAAATCGGTTTCAATTCGTCTCTAAATTCTTGTTCTTTTATTTCTCTCGCTTTTTTATTCTCCGCTGAAAATCTATGATGGTCATTCATTTCTGTTTTTAAATTTTCAACTGCGATAGCCAATCTTAATACTTCCTTGCCATTTGACGAATATTGGTCAAGGTGTTTTTCTAGTTTTTCTTCAATTATGTTGCATTTTTCACTCATTTTTTCATTCAAAAATTATTAGATATTCTTCGCCAGTAACCGCCGCTACGATTGTCGGATCTGTTCCAGTAATCGTGTCAAAATAAAAAGTATTAGCGGCATTATTATTCTGTCTAAGTCTAATTGTATCTATGTTAGTATAAGACCCGCCTATCACTGTATACCAAGATGTCCAAGCACCCCAAGAAGTGCCATCATGTCGCCTTGCTCTTGCTTTACCCGGCTGAGCAACATTATCCCATTCAACATTCACTACATACCATTGGTTGATGGAATAAGTCCCTATTGCCCTATAATCGCCAAAATCATTGTCATAAATTCCAATATTCCCAGCTGGAGCTTGAAAGATTATGTTGATTCTCGTATTAGCTCCTTCCATTAAGTTAACGGTTGCTTGTGTCGCCGCTGTAATTCGCATAGCGAAATAAACACTTCCTGCGGAAATTGCTGTTACACTTCTTGATATCAATACATCTGCACCCGAAGCGACAGATACAGCTTTCGCCCCCTCATACATTACAGATGTTTGAACATCAAAAGAAGTAGAACCAGACCAACTATCTTGTCCAGTCAAATCTGCCGTAGTTAATCCGTTAAAATTCTGTTCGTATGTCCAAGGGTCAAGATGTCCATATCCACCATTGTCGCCAAATGCTTCAATAAAAAATTCATCATTAGAAGAGTATTTGAGTTGAATTTTAAAAAATTTAGTTTCACCCTTGGCGAGATAAAATGAATTGCTTTCTTTTTCTGTTTTTTTTTCTTTAACATCTTTTCTTAAAATCCCAGCATTTTGATATTGTTTTTGTCCAATATCATTCCAAGTCGTCCTTTTTATTGTTGAACTTAAAATTCCTTTAATTGTTCCTGTGGCGGTTATTATATCGGGTGTTCCCGAAACATTAACATCAATCTCTCCGCCATATTCTTGAACCTTGATTATTTCCCACCCTTGTTTATTTGGAGTGCTTACCGCAAATTTAACATTTTGAGACTGGCCAGTATTATAAACCGAAACAATTATACCAACCGTTCCCAGTCCAGAATAATCTTTTTGGTCGGAGTGGATAATTAAGTCCTCGTTTGAATTTTCATCGGTATAATTCACTGATACACTTTTGTCGTCAATGTTTATTGTCTCAATTCTAACGGGTTCTGTATCTATCGCTCCCAGCCCCGCTGCCAAAGCCGTAGAGCCGATAAGGAAACCAATAATCAATTTTTTGAATTTCTGCCAAATTGTTTTTAGTTTAGACATTAGTTTATACTTAATGTTTTTGAAACTGTGCAGGAAATTTTAGTTGGACTTGAATTCGCATTTCCAAATTTAACATATCTTTTTTCCGAAATACTGAACGAATTATTTGTTGAAAGTGTGAAAACTCCAACAGTCGTGCTTGCCTGTAAATAATTCATAACATTTGTTCCATCATCAAAAGCCAACCACACCGTTCCAGTATCTGTAAAACAAGAAACAGAATTCCAAGTTTCTGCAACCATTGCTACTCCCAAAGGAATAGTAGTTGTTCCTGTAAATGAAGCCGATGAGGTCGCATAAGTGAAAGCGGGATACATCGTTACATTTCCAAGACTTAATGTGTCGCCCGTTAGGGTTACAGGAGCGGTTACGGCAAGATTAGTATCGGCTGAAATGTCAATCCCTGAGATAGTGGTGGAAGTGTGATTGTGGCTATCATTGCCTACCACAGTAGCCGAAAGCGTCCCTGTTACATCGCCAGCCATAGGTATAGAGGTTGTGGCTACCCAAGCTGGAATACCACCCGAAGAAGCCAAGACATATCCAGCTGTGCCTAACGCCAATTCCGAGAATGAACCAGCCGAACCTCCATAGATGAGTTCCCCTGCTCCGATAGCCCCGCCAGCGAAGTTATTGCCGTCTATGGTGCCTGTCCAGTCGCCGGCTGTGCTTATAGTAAGAGCCGAAGCGGACGAACCGATAACTGAAATCGGTTGAGAAAGTGAAAGAGGAGAAGAAGCAGTTAAGGTTGTAGTGGCGACATTGGCGAAAGTATTTACTCCGGAGAAGTAAGGAATGTTGCCTACCACCGCCGCCGTTGAAGTGGAAAGTCCACCAAAACTTAAAGTTCCTGTCGTGGTGATTGTTCCCCCGAGAACAGGAAATGTTGTAGCGATGCTAGTTACTGTGCCGGCGGAAGTTGTAAGACAAGAACCTCCAATTTTGAAACACCCGCCAGTTAATTCTAATCCATTGGCGAAAGTGGAAGTGGCGGTGGTGCTAGTCGCCGTAAACTTCTCCGCTACTGTTTCGCCGACTACAGAGAGTTTAGCGTAAGGCGAAGTAGTGCCGATGCCGACATTGCCGCCGAAAACATAATTATCGGCAGTTGTCCCGCTTTCTATGCCTCCTAAGAATGGAGCAACATTGACAAGAATTGAGCCATTACCAACACCTGAATTAAGGACTATACCTATACCTTTCGTATAATTCGGGTAAGTTGCCCTTAGATTTGTTAAAGCCCCCGCAGTCGTTGTAGAAACGAAAATATTATCTCCCGCCGTAAAAGCTGAAGTATTTATATTGTCTATTACTCCATTGAGCATTATTTCCCCGAAGCCATTATTGGCAATTGAAGCCATCACAATTCCTACAGTTGGACTGGCTGTCGCTATAGCATCTGCCTTCGCAAGTGTTACATTGGGAATTGCCCCAGTAGAACCATTCACATATACCACTTGTCCTGCCGTCAAGGTTCCGCCCGATACATTCTTAACGACGAAAACATTATCTTGATTGACGACTTTCTGAACACCTGTTTCATTTATATTTATTATTCTCGTAATTCCATTTGCAGTAACAGCTTGCAATCTAACTACTCCAGCATTTACAGCTGTATTTAAAGTTGTCCCTAGAAAATCAAAATATTTGCTCAAAGAAAAAACATTACTATCTATATTTGGCAAAGAGGAAGTTGCCGTGGTGCTCGTGGCTGTAATATACCCGACTGTCGGGCTGGAGGTCGCCCCTACTTCTGTCGCCGAAGTCCAGTAAGTAAGAAGATTGGCGGAACCGCCGGAGAGAGCCACTGTCGGCCAAGAAGTCTGACAAGTATCGCCAGTCAAACACACTTGGTCTATGTAAGCGTTCCTCCAAGCTTTCGTTGTCGTTCCTAAATCGTAAACCGAGTCAGTAATAGGTAAAATAGTTTTTTGATAAATAAGTTCAGTTGATGGAGCGCCTAAATTTAATTCTTTTTCAAACCACGAAAAAGGATTATACCAAGAAGCAACAGCTAAATTGGAAAAACCGACAAGAAACAAGGAAACTATAATTAGTGGATAAATATATTTTTTCATTTTAAGCTTCGGCATAAACAATTATACAAGTCTGCCCCGTAGCCAAAGAAGTAGAGGCATCTATTTCGCTAGTAAAAGTTATTGTCATTGCTGACGGGTCGGTGGTATAGTCGGTAGTTTCTCGCAAAATGTTGGGAAAACTACTCAAATGAACGCTGATAATTCGCCAAAAAGCGGGCAAACTGAAAGTTTTTAACACTCCATCCAAAGAGGCGGTTATATCATAAGACCTGACAATTTTACCTCCGCCGACATTTCCACCGGTATAAACCGATTTAACATTTTTCTTATCCATTTCGTTTAATTTTTCAATCAGTCCTTTTATAGCTTCCATTTTTAGTCTTTCGTCGCCTTCAAGCATTTCCAATTTATTTCTTATTTCTTCCGGTTTGTCTAATACAGCAGAAACTTTATCTTTTAATTGGTCAATGATTTTTTTTGTCATCGTTTCTTCGTCGGCATCTTTTCCGCTTTTCACTTCCGTCATTTTTTGGGATATTGTATCAGTATGTTTTTGAGTGTATTCGGCGATGTGTTTGGAAGTCATATTTTTCATATCAGATAAACTCATAGAATTATCGTCTCGCATTTTTTCCAGCATCATTTTGTGAGTTTCTTCCAATTTGGAAATTGCCTCGCTTTGGTCTTTTTGGACTTTAAGAACGAGGTTGATAACTTGCTCAAAACCTTTTATGAAGTCCGCTTTGGTAAGCCGGTTTTCAAGAAGGCCTTGCAGTTTCGTTAAATTTTCTTCGTCATATTGTTGCATTTGTTTTATTATAGCATTATTTTAATAACTCTTCTAACGATTTTTTATTTTCACTGCCAAAGATTGACTTCAGTGTTTTTCCTTTTGTTTCTTGCCCCATTTTTTTGTTAATTGTTTTTATTGTGCTTTCGGCGTATTGCGTAGTATAAATCTTAAATTCTTCATCGGACATCTTTCTTAATTTACTTATGTTTTCATCGGATGTTATTGTTCCTGTTATGTCGTATTTGTCTTTAATTCCGTCTCTCCTGTCTCTGTTTTCAAAATACTCTAACGCTTCTTGCGTGGCATAAGGGTTGAATAAAATCGCTCTTGCTTTATCAAGGTTGGTTTCTATGTCTATGTTTTTGGAAGTATTACGCACAAAAGGCAAGTCCACATCAGTTGTTGCTTCAATCCCCTGCAAAGATTTTCTTGTTTGATTACCCGCATAAGGAAGCAGTATATTGTATATCCATTTTTCTTGCAGTTCGTTAATAGCTTCTTCTTGAGATTTTCCAGTTCCTAATGTTGCTTGAAGAACATCTTTCCCAAAATCAAAAACAGGTGGCATTGAGCCAAATTTTACACTTCCCATAAAAGGAATATAATTTGCAACAGTTTCAGCAGAAGTGTCTCTTAATTGTTTTCCTGTCAATTCTCCTGTCGCAAATCCAATAGTATCATCTACTAATTCTTTTACATCAAAAGGTTGTCTTCCAAATGTTTTTTCAGATATACCGTCAATAATATAAGCTCCTGTTAAAAATATAATAAAATGTTTGAAAAATGTTTTAACGCTTTTGGGATTTTTTTCATCAAACTTAAAATCTTTTCCAAAATCACGCTTAAACATTTCCCATTGGTTCATCCCATAAGTTCCAAAATGTCCCAATGTTTTGCCCTCAATAGTATTCAAGAAAGGTGGTAATGCTTCCTTAAAATAATTAGCTTGTGTTTTTCCTGTCATAATGTCCGCAAATTCCATTGCTTCTTGGGGAGCAAGCTCATCTAAAACTCCCTTGCGATAAAATGCCATATAGGATGATCCTACAGTAAACCCGTCTGCGGTTTCCATTATCGCCATTAAAAAGTTGCGTCCAATATCAATCGCCTGTCTGGTTCTGGCGGCTGGATTTCTTAATACCTCAAATTTGCCGATTTTAATTAAAAATTGGTCTATGAAAGAATCGCCAAGCCCAATATCAATCCTTAGATTTCTCAATGTTCTTGTTCTTGATGTTTCAAACAAATTATGAAGTCCGGGGATATAAGAACGCAACCGAGAACCTAATCCATAAAAAGTATTTCTAACACCCGCAAGAGCTATAACTTGCGGCCAAGAAGTTAATTGCATTATTGTTGTTGCCATATTTCCCAATATAGTATTTGCTCCAAGTGTGCCGCGAAGAGCCGATACTGCCCGTTTTGCCATAGGACTTAAAAAAGATGGGGCTTGTCTTCCAGCCACCTGTTCTGTGTTCCATAATCTTATAAACTCTCTCGCATTAGCGGGTAAAACATCCTTAAACGCTTTGTTTTTAGCCACATTTTCGGCTTGATGGATATATCTTAACGCGGACGATATATAAGCGTTAAAAGAACGAATAGCGCTCGGATTGGCTTCATATTCGCTTAATCTTTGTTTTGCAAATTTAAATATGGGCTGTCTTGCGTCCACATATTGAGCCACGCCTGTCAATCCTTCCACCTTTCGTTTGGCGGCATCAAAAGCCCTCGCATCTGTCCAATCAGGATGCTGGTCAAGTAATTCTGATTTCAGTTTGCTGATATGAGCTTTGACCGATATTCTTTCCATTCCGCCAAAAAGCTCCGAGAGAGTGTTTAATTCGTTTATGTGAGTTATGTAGTCTTGTCTTTTTGGTATTGGCTCTACTCCTATTTTGGCTCTGGTTTCGTTTAGTCTTATTAAAAACTCATCATATTTATTTCTTACGTATTCAGCTACTTCTTTGGCTTTTTGCGGGGCATCGGTTAGCTTCTTCTGACCAAACAAAGAAGCGTCTCTATCTATTTTAGTTCCTTCTAAAATTCTAAAACTATCAAATTCTTGTTTGATTTGGTTTCCTTCAATAGTCATTTTTTTCGCACTGTCATAAACTGGTTTTACTATTGTTTTATAAGTTCTTCCGCCCAATCCACCATCAAGAAACTCTGCGACTCTTTCTGCCGTCATTGTGGTATGTCTGAAAAGCATTGCCGGTCGGATGTCTTTGTCTTGCAAATTTTCTTCCGCATATTTGGCAAAATCTTTCCATTCATCAGTTTGTTTAAATTTTCTGGTTGTTATCGTGTCTGGTTCTTTTTTTATTTCTCCCGCATCTTCAATCGTTTTGGTGAAATCTTTTTTAGCGACTTCTTCTTGCGCGCGCTTGACTAATTTTGCTTCTTCGGTTATATCTTTATTATATGAGACTTTTTGAATTTCTTGGTCTGTGGCTTTTATTGTCGCTATTTGCGGTTTTTCTTTTTGGATAAATTCCGCCGCCGTTTTTTCTAAAGAAGGTATCTCGGCAGATGTTTTCATCTGTCTTGGTTTCGCTTTCCCTAATACTTCTGCTTCGTATTGTGCTCTTAGTTGAGAGCGGGTTTTGATTTGTGATGGACTAAAAACAACCTTAGTAGTCCCCAAAGGATATGATTTTTCAAAATTGCCTATCTTACTGGTATCATAATAAGAATAATCTCTGAAATTTTTTATTTCTAATCCGTCAAATCCTTGTTTTTTTGCATTTTTTATTTCTTCTTTAATGACAGATATCATCTCATCATAAGTATTTCCCTTGGCATCAATTATTTTTGGATTTTTTATATCCAAAAAAACCTCCTTCACTTCTTTACCATAGCTCCTTGCCGTTTCAATGTTATCAGAAAAAAAGAACCCATATTGTTTTGTTTCTATATTTTTTCTACTTCCTATTTTTTTAACAGAAAAATTATCAAATTTACTTTCAGTTCCGTGATGCATCGTCTCCCCCTGCCCCTTCACCCACTCATCAAAAGGAACTTTAGCTATCTTTGCTTCTGCTATTGTCATTTGGGAAATTTTCTCCGCTTTCCCTGCAACCTTATTATAAAAATCATCAATAGAAGAAAATCCCGATTCTTTTATCAATCGTTCAATATTTTGCGCTGTTTCCCTTAGTGTTAAATTTTGCGCCGTTAATCCTTGTTTAAATTCTGTGATAAATTGTTTTTTGGATAAGGTTTTTGCTTTATCTATTATGGGCTGGAGATCTTTAGGAATTTTTCCCCCTGTCCCGCCAATGGGTTCTAATGCTCTTGTTGATAATCCAAAAGCGGGAGCTTGTCCGGGGACTTCTCTATACCCTGGCAGGAATCCTTTAACGCCTAAAAACGGTTCTGTATAAGCTGGAATTTTTTCAAATATATCTTTTATTGGACTTCTTAATTTTACCGCACCACTCCGTATTTGCTGTAAAACAGAAATGGGATTTTTAGGTATGCCTTCTTTTTCAATTATTTTCCAAGCATTGTTTAATTTAGAGAAAGTTTCCGCAGAACCGCCTTTATCAGGATGAAATTGCTGAGCTAATGTCCTATATGATAATTTTGCTTCTTGTATGTTTTGAGGTCTACCCAAAGCTTCCCAAGCGACAACTTGGCTTTTAGCAGGCACACTGATTGATTTTTCAATTGCCAGTGCCCCAAGACGAATCAAATCACCTGCAATAGCCGTATCTAACATTCCCTCGCTTGCGGTTCTTAAAATAGCGATATATTGAGGCATACCTTCTTCTTGTCTTTTAATAACATCTTGAGCGAAAGTAGAAGTTGGTTCTATTTTTAATTTATTCCTTAAATAATCAGAAGCTTGACGAGCTAGACTGTTTTGCTCTTTGTCGTTTATTACATCAGGGATTTCAGCCAAAGATACTACGACTTTTGTGGGAATTTGTATTAAAAAATCTTTTGCTATATCTTTAGCAGTTTTAAGTGTTTGACCGGGGACTTCTCTCAAAATATCACGAGGCTCTATTCCTTCTGGAGAAGGCGCGAAAAATGAATCTCTTTTTAATGCGTCATATTTTATAGGTGTTGTGGTTTTTGTTCCCAATGTCGTATTTGTCAAAGAAATGGGTTGTTCAGCAAAAAAAGAAAGAGGTGGAAATGAATTTCCTTTTTTTTCTCCTGTTAATGCTGTTGTGTTCAAAGCCATTTTAAGAAGTTAAAAATTCTATTATTTCTTCTTCGATATATCCTTCGTCAATCGCTGTTTGAATTTTATCTTTTATGCTATTGAGATAATTTTTTACATCAGTTTTTTTCCCTCTCCACATACTTGAAACACCGGCAATATCGGCTTTTTTCTTTAAAGAATTAAGTTGCTCGTCGGACATCGTTTCTATTATTGAAGTTATAATTTCTCCGGGTGTTGTGGTTGATTCTGTGGTTGATTCTGTTCCCCCTATAACTTTTCGCGCTCCAGCCTCAAGTTCTTCTGGTGTAGCGTTTGGATTGTCATTCATATATTGAAGTAATTGGCTTTGAGTAAATCCGAAAGGAGGTGTCCAACTATAAGACCTCCTAAATTGTTCTATTTGGTTTATTGATAATTTTTCATCAGATGTCGGCGACACTTCCTTCCCCCCAAAATCCGTTTCCGAAATAACCTTGCCGGTCATCGGGTCAATCACCTGTCTTTTAAGTCTTCCTCCGACTTCAAAGTCTTTAATAAGCGGTTTTTCTTTTTTGGCTAAATAAGGAGCGGCAAGTTGTGAGGCTTCTTCGGGGCTTGAATTTTGGATTTGAGTTAAGAGCTTATTATCAGTCAAACCATTTTTAGCCGCCTCAATGGCAAGATCATAAGATTGTTTTTTATCTTCTTTATTTTGAGCGACAAAAACGTCTTTTTCATTTAAGGAAAGTAAAGTGGCATCGGCTCTTTTCTTTTCTGCTGACGTAAAGGTATCATAATTATCTAAAATGTTTTTCCTTGCTGTTTGGATGTCTTGGAGTGTTTGAGAAAATTCAGTTTCTACTGCGGATTTTGCTTGTTTTTCAGCCAAGAATATATTCCCTTGCATACCTTGAGCCAAAGCGGATAATTTCATCGCTTCTATGGCATCGGTGCGGGCGACATTTTGAGCGGTGCCTGATGCAAACCTCATCGTTTCACCGCTTTTCAACGCTTCTTCCTGCCTCGCCAAAGCATTGGCTTGATGCATTTTTATTTGAGTGTTTAATTCGTTTAGCGATTGCTCAAACCCCGCCGTTTTTTCGGTTATGGCTTTTGTTTCGGCGGCCGGTTTGCCTAGATACTTGGTTTGCAAGTCTTCCAGTGTTCTATTAAAGTCGCTTCCTGTTGGACCTGTTGGAGGAGTAGGAGTGGGAGGAACGGGCGGAGTTGTTATGGGAATGTTTTTAATGTCCGGTGTTGGTATCGGCGATGGTGTTTGGACATTCAAGGGAACTTCTTGAGAAGTTAAAGTAGAAATTGGAATAGCGGTATCTCTTATTACGGAATTTGGATTTGTTGGGTCTTGAACCCATCCTTTGGCTGGGGTTATTGACATATTGGTGTTCTATTTAATGCTAACAAATAATTTATAATTTTCGTGTGTTTTCTTGAATTGCAAGAACGGCATAATGGCTGGATATTTTCTATGCTATCTGAACCATTTTTTGATAGTGGGATTATGTGGTCTTCAGTCAATGTTATAAATGGTTCTTTTTGTTTGCAACAGAGGCACATATAATTATATTTTAATTTTAGGGCTTGCCATTGTTCAAGGGTGTGTGAACTAACAGCTTTTAATTTTCTATTTTGATATTCATATTTTTTAAATTTTCTATAATTTTTCATTCTTGATACGCCCCCTTTCCACCAATGGCAGTTTTTTCCACTTAAATCCGGTCTTTTTCTTTTACTAAAAATTCCTATAATTCTTTTAGTTTCTTCTGTGTGTTTAAAACCAAGAGTTCTTTTATTACCCAAAAGATTTTTTCTTAATTTTTCCTTATACTCAGGAGTTTTTGAACAGCTTCTGCATTTTCCACTGGTTTTTTTTGTTTTAATATCTCGCATTGTATAATAAGAAACCGTTCTTTCTTTTTTACAGGAAATGCATAACATTTGAAATTTTTGATTTATTATTTTTTTTGGTGTTATCATTTTTTTTAATTATAACATATTAACTAGTCGCTGTTATATAATGCCAAAGATTATTTGTGGTGTCATACCAATAAAATCTTAAAGTTGCTCCATTGGTGTATATCACAAATTGCTCAAATAGATTTCTGGGAGTGTGTGTCGGGGGTGTGTCCACTGTTCTTATCATTCCAAAAATGTTTTCCAATTTCAAAAGTCCGCCATCTAACCCATTATGATAGTGTTCCCGTATTTTTTGGTCTATATAATTTTTTATTTCTTCGTTCACAAATTTAATACTTTTTATTCGGCGACATCATAATTTATAACAATTCTTCTGACACCATAATTGGCATTAGTTGGCGTAAAATTAAATTGAGCGGTTCTGACTTTTTTATCAACATTTTTAGTTTCAGTAAAATAAGCAGCCGCGCCTGTTTCGTTTTTAATGGTGAGGAATTGAGTTTGAGTTTGCGTTTCGTCTATAAGATATAAAGTAGCCGGTGTGGCGGCATCGGCTACAGAATTTGCCCACTCTATCCAAGCGTTACGGATAATAACCGGTCTCGGAAAATTATATTTCAGAGTATAGAAATCCCCTCCGCTAAACGAAGCTACACTAGCAATATCCAAAGTGTAAAATGTATCATTGTCAAAACCTATACCCAGTTTGTCTTGACCTGCGTTAAAAAGAGCGGAGATATTTCCTTCATTGGCCACTAAATATCTTGCAAGATAGAAAAACACTCTTCGTCCAGGCAATACTTCCGCAAAACATAAAATTTTATTTCCGTCCATACAAAATAATGCCTTGCCTATTACAGTTAATTTTTGCTTGTATGGCAGTTGGGCATTATCAAAAGTCGCATTGGCTAATTTTCTCAAGAAAGAAACACCCGAACCTGTCAAATATCCTAAACTCCTGCCATAACCGACAATAATTGAACCCAAAAAGGAAGTAAAACTCAAAATCATATCATCCACAATGGTGGCCTTTATGGGTTTATTAGAGAATCCATCATATAGAAGAACTTTATGCACCGCTGGGAATGTGTTTGAGATATTAAGAGAATTGGTAGTAGATATAAGCATATAACCTGTTCCAGGGTCTATACCCAAAGCGACAATAACTTGGTCTAAGGAAAGGGTTAAAATTGCTGAGGGCGCGCCACCCGCCGCAGTCTGTCTTAATAAAACATTTTTATCCGCATAAAAAGCGTTGTTTTCGTAAACTATGGCTGGGTGAGGATATGTCGTGCTGGTAAAAGAGGCAAATGACGCATTAAAAACAGCCCCTGTTTCGTCCCACCTGACCAACTTTTCTTTGGTTGTAATATATTGCTCACCTGCAAAAGAAATCATATCGGTAAATCCTTGAGTATATGTGTTCGTCGCATCCGTCCTTAATGCCGCTTCCGGTATTTTTGTTCCGTTATAACGATAATATTTTCCATCATTGGTAACCATTTTTTTCTCATAACCCGCAAAAACATCATCGTCATTACTGGAAGCGATTATTCCTTTATCATTAGTTATCCGATTATCCGGATCTGCATCAACAGCAGAAGCAGGGGCGTGCAACACGCCAGGGACAGCCAATAAATTAACTCCATAAGTTTCCGGCGCAAATCCTCCATCTGTCGTGTGTTTAGATGTGGACATCCCCCGAACAAAATCTTTTGCGTCTATTTCAATAGTGCGTTTGGAAATCATTTATTTGAATCTCCGCTTGGATAAAATCCTCCTTTTTTATCGCTAAAATAATAATGCGTTCCCGATTGACTTCCCGAAGTGTTTATGGCCGTTCCACCTTTTGTCGCTGAAACAGTAAAAGTATCCGCCGTTCCATAAATAACAAAATAATAAGTGTCTGCTGACAGCCCTGTCGGCAATGCTCCTGTGGTGATAAAACTCACTTTGTCATCGGTATTCAATCTGTGATTATTTTTGGTGATAACTCCCGGACTGGCTATTGTAACAGTAAAGACTTGATAATTCCTTGAGCCATAGAATAGGATGAGTTCTTTTTCCAATAACTGTATCTGCCCCATAAATCCCGAAGCCGAAGGTAATCCGTTTTCAATGGCATATTCCCAAGAAGCCCAAAGGGATATAAGTTCGTGAAATTCAGCGTCTAATATCGGCACCCTTATTCCTGTGGTTACATCCGATGATGTAAAATCAGTCGGTCTATAATTATCTATATGTCTTCGGATGATAGAATTGACCCTATTTTGAGCCGAGTTGATGGCAATAAGCATATTAGCCGCCGTAAATGAGATGGAATTTGTTTTTGTGCGTCTATAAATTGAATTTACTAAATCATTGATTGTCATTAGATTTTCTTAATCTCCTCTATTTTTAATTTCAATTCTTCAATTTTTTTATTTAATTCTTTTATTCTGTCAAAAACAACGCTTTGATTTGCTTCAAAATCTGTTTTTGCGATTTCCATTCTGCTTAATTCCGTTTCTAATTCTTTGATACTTACTTCTTCAATAATCGGCGATTGCGGAGTAATAATCCTAAACCTGTTATCGTCTATTTTTATGATTTGTTTTTTGTCCATAAATTAGTATTGAGCTGTCGCTAAAGCATTTAATTTGTAATCTATAATCTGTGTATTTTTTCTTGAATTGCAAGACAAACATAATGGCTGGATATTATCAATATAATTAGACCCACCTTTACTAATTGGAATTATATGGTCTTCGGTTAGTTTAATAAAAGGCTCTGTTTGTTTGCAACATAAGCACATATAATCGTATTTTAATTTTAATGCTTGCCATTGCTCAAGGGTGTGGGAACCTTTTGCCCCTCTTAATCTATATCGCCTTATCCGTGTATAAAAATTTACTCTTTCAGGGTTTTCTTTTTTCCATTCAATTTTACGATTACCGCCTTTCCATTGATAATTTTTTTCGCCAGCCAAAAATCCTTTTAATCCTTTGTTCCAAGCAACATAAGAACCATTTTTAATTCTTGTTGCAACTATTTTTCTTTTATGTTCCTCACTTAGAGATAATCTTTTTTTCCCTTTCAAGCTTTGAATATAACAATTTCTGTTGCAAAATTTCTTTTTAATCCAATCTTTTGTCAATCTGCCTTCAAAATTAACTCCACATTGTGCACATCTTTTAGATGATTTTTCTTTATTAAATCTTTTTTGGGAACATTTTATACTACAAAATTTCTTTTTTGCCCAAACTGTTTTTGAGTCATTAAATTTCTTCCCAAAATCCTTATTACATTGTTGACATTTTTTTATATACATTGTGTAATCAAAATTGAGCTGTCGCTTTGCAACCGTGTTCCCCGTCAACACCCTCTATAACAATGCACCTAATAGCTTGCCATCCCAATTCCGCCATTTTCATTATTTGGGTTGAGGTGGCAGCCACTATTACGACATTGCCATAATAAGTATAGAATTTATCCGCTGTCGCTATTGTGGTCGTGGCTTGTCGTAAAGCGTTATAATCGTGCCAATTCGTTCCGTCAGGAGATACTTGTATGCGGAAACTTGAAGTGCCCGTATTGCCTTGTCCTGTCGTGTCTCCCCTAGAAAAGTAAAGCGTAACATCTTTGGCTCCGGCTATGTCCATATATCCATTATCTTTTACTCCGCTTGTGCTGAAAAATGGAGTAATGTTGGTGGAAGTCGCCGATGTGGTTGTGGCTATTGTTGTTGGAACGGTCGTAGAAGCGAAAAATTGATAAGTCCTGAATAGATTAGCGGTTACAGTCGGAGTTTCTACTGAAATCGCTCCCCTTAAACTTTCTTGTGGTTTATTATTTATTTCAACAATCACAATGCCGGCGATGATTGTTAAAAGTATTCCCATTATTATTTTTAATTTCATTTTTTTAATTTAATTTTTAATTTTTAATTTTCCCATTCTATCCGCCATCACAAGTAGCGGATAAGTGGAAATATTATTGCTCGTAAGATTCAAATATGGCGTGGCATACTCCAGTAGGACTAAATGTACCGTTCCCACCAGACATTCCAACAACAAACCATTCATTGGGACCGAAAATTTGATTAGTAGTGGTGGCGCCCGGAACAATAAATGTCCCTTGCGCGTTAGCCGCCAAACTCCCATTGTGTATCCAAGTTGTCGTGGCTGTTGGAGTTGTTGCTTTGGCGATCGTTATAGTTGTGGCTGTGGTTGAACTGACAGTAAATTTAACCCCACCGGACACTAATGTGCTTGTAGCATTCGCTTGAAATGCGCAAGGAGTAGTAGTAGAGGTGCTTAATGGTGAAGAATTAAAGAAATTTCTTAATCCTCCGACACCTAGATAAAAGTAAGGAATATCCGGCCCGGACAATGCTCCAAGATTAACATTTTCGCCTTTGGATCCGCTTTCGCCTTTGGCTCCTTGCAGTCCCTTTACACCTTGTTCTCCCTTATCTCCCTTGGCACCTTGCTGTCCTTGCAAGCCTCTTTCGCCTTGCGTGCCTTGTTTAACAGCCAAATCTTTATTCGGCTTAACAAGTGCGGTAACACCTATTATCAGAGCTACGACCGCTATAAAACTTATAATTTTATTCATCTCTGTTTATTTAGCTGATAATGCGACCAGCTGTTTTTCAAGCTCGGCTTTCTTTATCTCATACTTCAATGGATTTTGAATTTTATATCTTTCAATTAAAGCTTCAAAATCTTTTACCGCTTGGGATTTTACTACTTCTTCTACTTCTTCTACTTCTTTGTTTTTTGCCATTTGTTTGTGTTTTGCGGGGATGGGGTGAGGCGATGGTGATGGGTTTATCGCCCCACTCTACCCCCGCAAAGCGAGGGTTAGCTGATAATTAACTTAATGTTATATCAACAAATAAAGGAGCGTGCGGAGCCCAGACTTTCGCGCCAATAAGTCCGTAAGCTACGATTTCCTTTCCTGTGCGACCTGTTCCGCTTCCAGCGGCGACATCCACCTCTTTATACTGCACCCCTCTAGGTGAAGCATATAAAGCCAAGTTGGAAATACCGAATAATCTGTGTCCGGAATTGGTGGCGGTCAATGTTCCAAGTGTTGCGGTAACAAATGTTCCTGTGCGGATAACATAGATTTTAACTCCGGCATAATTTCCTATGAAGCCGTTATTGAGAGCGGCATCGGCATAAGAATAGCCGGAAGCGACTTGGGCTTGAACAAACCCGACAATATCAGTGCTTTCAATGACCAAGAAAGGATCAGAAGCGACACCGGAACGGAAGCCGGCCACTTTTGAAAGCAGGTTAGAAACTATAACAGCGATATTAGCTGCTGTGGTAAATCCTCCTGCCGGTGTCGTATAAGCGCCGGTTGATAAATCAAGTATCTTGTTAAGAACGAACTGGTCAATTTTATGGGAAACTCTATAAATAAGTTCCTCTAAAAAATTAGCCATAAAATCAAAGTTTCCGGTTCTTGACTCAAAGTCGTAAACGTGGGTCGCATCAAAAACTTCGTCATCAACCGACAATGCGTCATCGGTTACCGCCATTGCGCTAGAAGTATAAGTTCCAGCCACCGCTTGAATTGTCGCTGTGGTAGCGGTGATATACGGATTTTCTATTGTTTTTAAATCTGTGTTGTCTACTTTACAGATTTTTTCCGCCACCAAAGCGTTTTGCAACGCCTGTTGGAGGTTTGACATAAAGTATTTATGTCTTAGAGAGTAGGTTGATAATGTGTTTGCCATTTGGGTTTAAAATTATTTTAATAAACCCATCACACTAGCTAGCCCATCACCTATTTCTTAAATTTTCTAGCCATTCTTGCCTGAAAAAGTTTTTGCATTCCTTCTTCATCTTCAGGCACTTCCCCAGTCTTTTCAGCTTTCGCCAATAAATCTTCTCCCGTGTTTTTGTTCGTTCCCCTGTTTTGTTTGCCTGTCTGGGCAAGTTCGGCTGATTGCCGTTCCTCAACCCTTTCCGCAAGTATCGTATTCATTGTTTTATCCTTTAAGGTTTCGCTGATGGTTTTACCAAGAATTTTTGAAACTCTGATAACCTCATCGTAATCCTCATCGGATACTTTTGCGTTCACGAGAGCGAGAGCATCTTTAGTGGTAAGTGACTGTTCTTCCCCCTTAGTCTCTCCTTTTGTTTTGGCTTCTGCTTTTTCGGCTCGGATTTTATAATTCTCGGCGAGTTCTTTCGCCTTAGCGAAGTCATCGTCTTTCTTTTTAAAATCTTCCGCCACTTTAGCTTCGTTCTCAGCTATTGAAACTTTTAAAGTTTCCAAATCTTCATCACTGTAGTTGTCTAAGTCCTCTTTAGATAAGGCTCCAAAGTCCGCCCAAGTTTTTATTTCTTCCATAGAATGTTTTTTAGGTGAGCAAGCTCCACCAACTGTTAATAATAATTATACTACTTTTTAACTGTCAATGCAAATCTATTTACTGCTGTCCTTTCTCTCTCTCCATGCTTTTTCTGTTGGTGTTTCCTTTTTTGTGTTGGCGATGACCTTGAGCTGAATCAATCCGCCCATAATGAATTTAATCGCTTCTTGCCTTGCCAGCACGATTGATTTTATTTCACCATCTGGAATCATTGAATAATCTCTGCCCACCAGCCAAACATCTTTAGTCATTTCTTCCAAAGGCAAATCAAGGTCGCCAACTGACGGAAGCAACATCTTTCTCAATACTTTCAATACTTTCGGGTCATTGAAAGTATTACAAATCAATTCCAACTCTTCTGGTTTAAGGTATGTGTCCACATTATAATTAAGCACATCCGATAACGAAACTTTTTTTTGTTCCATATATTTTTTAAATTAACTAATAAATCAAACTCCGACCCCACCACCACTAGGTGCTAATGTTTGATTGGAAAATTGAAGCGGCGAAACAACGGCTAATTCGGTTAAAATCTTATTGAAAATCATTTGGGCGTTTTTGTCTTGCAATATAGCGGGATTAGTGGCTATTGTCTTAAATAAGTCATTAAGCACTTGCATTACCGCGCTCTTATCTGAATTTTCGTTGGTTACTTCCACCCGTATATTATCCCATTGAAAATCCGAGAATACTTCGTCCCAATTTAATTCAGTTGTAACAAATGACCTCTTGTTGCCCATTGCAACAAGCTCTTGTTTAATTGCTTGCTGTTCCATTTGTGGATTAAAAGTCTGCGCCGGTTGTCCGCTCAAAATAGCTTCTTTGTTTTTTTGATTATATCTCTTAACTGCTTCTTTTGGAATATACATAGCGTCAATCTCTTCAATTCCATTATCATCTAATATAGCCAGAATTTCATCTTTGTTTCTTAACTTCTTTTTTAAGTGCGGAATAATGAATTTTAGGAGAATGTCTTCTAAATGCAAACCTTTGTTTTCTGTCATAATTTCAAATAAAGAATTAGATTGGGCAGTTAAAAGCTCTGTGGTGCCAAGTGGTGTGCCAGATACGGGCGTTATGCCTCTCATAGCGTCCGGAGTGGCGGTTATATCTTGCCCCAGCGCTCGCCACATCGCCCCATAATTCTGCAAAGCAACGATGTCGCCTTTAGATGTGTTAACTTGAGTCAATGGCTCATTGATTTTATGGATGTTAATGTCTCCAGTTTCAATGGCTGAAAGCACATTGCGGCCTTGATAAGTGGGGTCCGAAGTTTGAAAAATAAGTTTGGAAGCCAAATCAAGAGTATCTTTCATATTCTTGACTGTGTGATTAGTCATCCATTGCGCCTCAAAGAGATATTCTACTGCCCCGATAGACAATACCCTACCATCTTCCTCAATCAAGTGGGTAATTATATACGGGTCTTTTTCTTCCTTGCCTTTGTATAAAGTAAAATCTTTATATTCTTTATCTTGCAAAACAAAAGATACCACGTGCATTTGTTGAACATATTTAGCTTTTTTGTTGTCAGTATCTTTTGGGTCATCTTCTAATAATCTGCCATCCAATTCTCCGTGAACCTCATATAATTCAATGAAATCATTTTTTACATCTTTGTTCCGTTTAGACAAGTTTTTGCGTGTTTGCAAAGCTTCAATAAGTTGTTCCACTTTGTCATTGTCATAGCCCATTTTTCTCAATTGGGCGGGAGTTTTATAAAATTTCTCAATGCGAGGTGTTGCATCAAAATCCACCGCATCGCAAATAATTCTATTCCAAGGAGAAACCATAGCAATTAACTCGCCCTTTTTTTCAATGAATTTTAAAACGGACGAACCATACCTCGCCAATCCTCTGCCCCAAGAATTAAGAAACTGCCCGAAACGATTTTTGTCCATCCAATTTTGCAGAAGTATATTTGCGACAAAAGCCAAGGGGACGCTAGACATTGTTTTAGGAATAAATTTGATATGTTTGCGGTCAATATCGGTCGCCCTATACCAGATATTTTGAGCCGCTGAAACAATATTGAAAAATGGCTTATCTCTGTCTAACGAGTCCTTGTCTCCGCTGATGTGCTTGGAATAGGAATAAGCGTTGATTTTTTCTACCGTTTCTTTCAAAGAAAAATCAACATAGTCGCCTATATGTGTAACACCCGATTGATAATTTGTTTCCGCTTCACGAACAATCTCGCAAATTGACTTGATCACTCTTTTTGACCATCACCTTTATTTTTTAAATCTTCAATATGTAAAAATTCTTTGTCGGTATAAGCTCCACACTCGCAAATATGAACAATCACATAAGACAGGTATTTGTTTCCCTCTTGGTGTTGGTCGGATATTCTAGTGAATAATGGTTGCCACTGATGGATATGTTCTTTCATAATTTAATTATAACATTATTTTTTAATCAAGCCAATAGCTTCTTGCAATGAACACATATTGCCATACATACTGCCAGACAAATCACCAGCAATCAATTTTAGAAAGTTAAACAAATCATTTCTTCCTTTGACAAAACCTTTGACAAATTGATATTGATGACGATATGCCTCCAATTCCTGCGCAAAACGAAATTTATCATCATTAAAATAATTAGTCCACCATTCCGCCGGCTTATCCCCTTGTTGTTGTGAATGGATTTTTTCGTGTTCTAAAAGAACTCTGTCGATTGGCATTTGATGGGGATTATATAGAGTATCACCATATACCCAAACAGGTTTGCTTTTTCTTAAATCAAAATTAACTTCGCACAATTCTCTTATCTTATAAGGTGGATTTTCAATAGAAAATTTCATCTCGTTGAATTTAAACTTTGTCTGTTAATGTTTCTTGCAAATTGCTGGTTGATTTTGTTAGCTAACTCTATCTTCTCCTGGCTTTGATTGGGCGACATTTTATTTTTTATAACAAAATAGCAACGCATTATGAAGCAGTCGGAACTATCTGGCGACCGACCTATAATCGCCTTTATATCTTCTTTGGCTGTCGCCATTCGTTTCCCGTCGCCTTGCGACACATCTTGATAATTGGACAATTCCTCAATGATTACTTCTTTTTGTTTGCCAGTAACCCTTGAAGATATCCTATGATTGTTCACCAAATCCGCAAGGGTGAAAATACATTGAGAACGCAGGTTTTTATACTCTGAAACCAAAGGGGCATCTTTAATATAGTGAACATTAGGCAACCTGACAATGTCCACATCGGTTTTAATTGCTCCATAAGATGACTTAAAACCGATTATGCCGTCAAGTAAGGATGAGGAAGCCACACCTGCGCCAACGCCAATAGCATCTACCGCTATCTGAGAATAAGGTATCTTGTCTTGCGAAGCATATTCTCTTATTTTAGAAATTATGCTTTCCGTGTTAAGCCGCGCAAATTCTTCTCTCTTGTATTCTTCCAGCCCCTCCCAAAAAGAAAAAATAGTTTTATCGGTTCCATCGTCTGCTATATCCACAATAAGATATTTTTCGTTTTCTTTGATGATTGTGTTAGAAAAAATATCAATCAAAGCCTCGTATTTAAACAACGAACCTTCGTTGTCCACATACTCAGCCAATATCTCCTGCTGATAAGAATTTCTGTCATTCTCATATTCTTTTTCCAACGCTTTAAGCTCTACCTGGGATAAATAAGGATTATCTTTGGAAGTGAATTTAAAACAAGCGAAACTTTCGCCCTTTGTTTTAAACTCTTTTTCTAGCCGTCTTAAATTTCCGCTTTCTTTTTTTGGCGTTCCGATAAAGTCAGCTGTTCCTCCGGTATCAAGGAACATCGGCCGGAATATATCCAGCCAATTTATAAAAAAATCTTTGAGCGTGTCAGTCTCGTCGAAAGTAATATGTATCACATCTGAAAATCCCCGATAGTTTTCTCTATTTTCCCACCCACCGATAAAAATAGTTGTTTCGAGCTTGTCTTCGTTAGGAACTTTGATTTGTAATAATTGTTCGTTGAATTTTGCTATTTTATCAAGACGATTTTTAAACGCTCCCCAGACTATGTTGCGAGCTTGTATCATTGTCGGGGCAAGATATAGAATCTTTCTTCCTGTGGAAAATTCTGTTTTTGTTAAATTAAGTTTTAAGGCGGAAACCATTGCTAGATAACAAATACTTTCTACTTCCATAGATGTCTTTCCGCCTTTTCTGCCGGCTCTAATAACATTAAACCTTGCGTTGGATTGAATGACTTGTGTTTGTGCTGGATGTGGAATTAGCATTTTTTAAAAACATCTGCAAATTGAATAGTTAAATTACTGTCAATTTTACCTTCAACAGGTAAAGGGACTTTGCCGTCAATTCTGTCCAGTATCTCTTTGGCTAAAACATCGGACTTGGTAATTGCTCGCAATACCATAGCTCGTTTAAGTTTGTCGGCGTTTGTTTCTCCGTCTTTGCCATATTCCATTAGGAATTCTCTTATCTTTGTTGTCATAGATAAAGCGCCGACAGGTTTGCCTTTTAGGTTTCTTCTTTTGTCTTTCCCTTTACGAAAGGGAATTAACGATGCAGGGTTTGCCATATAATCGCAGTTAGAACACAGTTATTATACCACTTTAATTGCTTTTTGTCCTGTGTAATCTTCCCACCAAGGACACGATGCGGAATATTACCGCCAACTCGCTAATAAACGGTGGAAAAAATAACTTGTGAATAATCAACCCCTTCGGGGGTTTTTTATTTTAATTATAAAAAATAATCCTCCACTTCTCGCCTCAAATCTAGAATTTTAATTCCTTTTTTACTATTACAACTCCGACATAAAGGTTGAATATTTTCTATGTTATCAGAGCCACCTTTTGAAATAGGAATTATATGGTCAATGCTTAATTTTATTTTTGGTTCTTGTTTTTTACAATCAAGACAAGTCAAATTATATTGTAACTTTAGATTTTTCCAGTCTTTTATAGTATGAAAACCACCATTATTTTTTAAAAAAACTCTCCGCTTATTTACATAAAAAGATATTAAATCTTTATTTTTATTCCTCCATTCTTTATTTTTTTCTATCTTATAATTTTTTCTTTTTGAAATTCCACCTTTCCAAGTGTTAGACCCACTACCAGAAAAATGGTTTCTTAATTTTTCTTTAGTTTCATTGGAAAGATGTTTTCCTGTATTACTGATACTTAACCTTTTTCTTGTTTCTACTGATTTAATCTTACCTTTTAATGCTTCACTGATTTTTATTTTATGCTCTTTGGAAAGAGATATCCCTGCAATTCCTTTATATCTACAGTAATTTGAACAGTATTTTTTTCTACCCAAATAACATTTTGAAATTACAAAAACTTTTTTACAAATTACACATTCAATACTGATTTTTCCCGTGCCTCTTTTCCGATATTTCATCTTAGTTATAAATTATTATCTTCCCAGTATCTACAAATTTCTCGTCTAAGATCTTCGTATTCGCCCTCATCGGCGATTGCCAGCAAGTCATCACGAATAGAATATATCAGTTTCTCCATTGCTTCAGCGGCCAAATGCCTGTCTTGATTAAGCCGTTCTAAATTTCTATCATTGCCATTTTGGTCTTTGGCTTCCGTGAGAAAGCTGTCAATTATTTGATAGATTTTTGTTTTTAGATTTTTCATATTATTTATTTATTGATGAGGCGTTGTTTAATATTCTTCGGCTGATTTTCCAGTTTCAGCATGATATTTACAACCTTCGGAACAATACACTGCGTCATCTTCTTCTTTTTCATATTTATCCACCAGCCATTTTGGCTGTATTGTTATTGTCCCGCAATTAGGACATGGATGTTTAATATATTCTTCATCAACCAAATTTCCGCCACATTTATTGCAAAGATGTGTGTTTGCTATTGCACCGACCAACTTGAGGTCTTCGTGTTTACAATCATTCTCTTTCATATTTTTATTCATTAGTGAGTAAATATTGATTAGATACTGCTTTAAATGAGAATCTAGTCGGATATTCATTAATCATAACTATTGTTTCTTGCAAAGGTCGAAAGACAAGTCCTTCTCTTTTTACATTTAGATTTATTAGACTATTCCCTTCTGCATGTTCAAGTAACACATTCACCTCACCATTAAGAGAATAATTTGTATTAACAATTGGTACAGTTTTTAAATTTAATTCTTTGCAAAATGTAATAAATTTTTCAAAGTCTAAATATCGAGTTTCGTTTATATCGTAAACATTGAAAACGAATAAATCCTGTCCTTTTAATTTCAAAGGATTCTTTTGTATTCCTTCCCCAACGATTTCTCCTTGAATTGCATAATCATCAGGAAGTTTTTCTTTTAAATTATATTTTTTAGCAATCTCCCACAAAGTATTCCCATCAGTTTCCAAAAGTTCTAAGTTTCTGGAGCAGATACCAAATTCCCCGTTATGTTTATATGCAGTAAAACTACTACCGTCTAACTTTTCGGTAACGTAAAACTTTTCATTTCGATATTCATTTATCAGCTCTCCGATATTCTGAATTCTTTCTTCATCAGTTTTCCTGAGAAAATAGGGAAACCCTCCTTTCACCTTTCCTGCTAAATTTGCAGGAAAGGGTGGTTCATATTTAATTATTCCTAATAATTCAGAAACATCGGTTCCCTCAACAAGTTGAGTGTCTACAAAATTCGTTCCAACTATTGCTTTTAACGGAAGAGCAAGACCTTGTGAAAGGGTTCCGCGCAGTTTGATAGTTTTTAAACGGTATCCTTTATATTCTCGACCATCGATTGTCATAATTTTTTCAGAACATCCTTTCGCAAGAAAATTAAATATTGGATTCGATGAAGGCATCAGGCTGTCAATTTCAAAGTATACCGCCAAATCACCGACTTTGAAATTTCCCTTTTCAGATACACACCACCAATCATTAATTCGTATTTTTTCAATTCTATCAGCGCCTTCAATGGGTTTTATTTCCTTTACCTGTTGAATACTTGCAAGTTTTCTCATAATTTTTTGTTTTTTATTGTTGTTGTAATTAATTATTAATATTTATATTTTATTAAGTAATAGTGAGGTAATGTTTGATAAAATGGGCGGGTTTATAGTCTCCGCCCAAGACTTTCAAGGTACAAATTACTCTTTAGGAAGTTTTCTGCAAATGAATTTATAGCTTGGGTCAAGATAAAACTTATTAATGATATAAACAATTTTTTCAGGCTCATAAGTTTTAAAAAGCCGATGCCAACTGCTATGAAGAATATCTGGCAATATAGATATATTTTCTTTATTGCTTTTCCCGCCATTATGACGAGCTTTACGATGGTGTTCTGTGAATTTATGCCGTCTTTTCTTTCGGCTCATGATGCCCTCGCTTTCTCGCATTCTTCACATTTCACTTCGTTAATTTGAGCTTCTTTGTTCTTAATCATCTGATTAAGAGCGTCAATCTGAGCGCCAAATAATCTAAACCATAATTCTGATATTCTTATCTGCTTGCATTGCTTACAGCGTTGAAATGTTATCATTTTTACCTCCTTTCATAAAAAGTTAAATTCTACAGTAATAATTCTACGTTCGTAAGGTATTCCTCCCCATATTTTTCGACTACCACGATAAGACATAATGTATTTCTTGGTCAAGCGAAAACATTGTAATGACATTACGGTTTTTTCTCTCAATACATCAAGTTCTTGCGGTTCTATAGGGTTTGCAATGTCTGAACTTCGGCAATATTCAATCAAGAAATGACTCTCGCCGCAATTGCTACTTGGAATTTCCATTCCGAACATCGGAATTAAATCCCAATCTGTAATCTTTTTTTCTATTGCTTGCGGGATTGTAATGTTCTCTGACTTGAGATAATCCTCAAGGTCGGAACCATAAGCCGGCAAGGCAATGAACATAAGACACAACAGATATATCTTCATTTTTCTCCCTCCTAAAAAGTGTTAAGGTGCAAAGTGGGAATTACTTAATTCCCCTATTCTGCTCACCGCTGATGAGCAGAGAGGAGAATTAATCTAAAACCCTTCTCTCTTCTAGCTCATCATATTCAAATTGCCTTCCGACATACCATAAGCCTTGACCGAAAGTTATCTCCTTGTGTTCAGGGTGCGTTATTACCGCCTCGCCGGAATTCACCTTGAAATAGTATCCGTTAGCATCTTGAGCTATCTCCACATCTGCTCGGTCTTTGACTTTAACAGTGTGGAAATGTCCAGTAGTCTCTCCCTCAGCCACTACTACATTGTTCTTCATTTTTTTGAATTCCAATCCTTTTTTCTCTTTTAATTCCAAAATTGGAATATCTCCTTGATAAAATTGTTTCATATTATGTTCTTAAATTTGGTTGATAATTTTTGATGCCGACTGCATCTAATTTATATGCTCTATACATTGCTTCGGTTGGCGTTATCGTATCTGGATGTGTCCTGAGGTAGATATATTCATTCTTGCTTGGGTCTATTGCTTTATAATAAAGGTAGTTTCTGCCATTCTGGTCTTTAAGTTCGGTCAATTCAATCAAACTTCCATATTCATCTTTAGATTTTACCACACCTCCGAGGTCTTTCTCCAGTTTGCTGCCTCCTATATATTGGAGAGCAAGCGTTCTATGTTCTTGATTTTTTAGCTGGATTGCATCCTTAGTAGGGATGGTTCTATTCACTATTGATTGCCATAACTCTTTGTGAAGTCTAACACCATTAAGGTGATAGATTTCAAAACCGTCTCGCCATCTATGAGATGGTCCGACTTCACTATGTGGTCTATTGCGACCATCTACTTTGAGAATTTCTGGAAAATCCGAAACAATGCAAAATTCTTCGTGCATATATCTAAATCCTCCCTCTCGTCCTGCATCTTCCCACGCTTGATATTTTGCCCAGCAATCAAGTCCAGTTAATCCGATAACATCTCTCATTCCTTCGGCATAAGCGAGAAAACCCGCCCACATATTACCGCCTTGATACATTCTCCGCGATGATTTAATACATTCTGTCGTGAATTTTTCATTGTTCGGCGTAAAATTTTGGATTATTTTTTTAAGCCATACAGCGGTGGCGGCGTCGGTGGCGGCGTCGTAGGTGGCGGCGTCGGTGGCGTCGTCGGTGGCGGCGTCGGTGGCGGCGTCGGTGGCGGCGTCGTAGGTGGCGGCGTCGGTGGCGATGCGGGTGGCGGCGTAGGTGGCGGCGTCGGTGGCGATGCGGGTGG